>Ga0326728_10024693_pt1 | contig 10856 bp, 5 predicted proteins | sample MB3enrmetagenome_FD_207602 | JGI IMG/M metagenome (GOLD analysis project Ga0326728, IMG submission 207602) | Lab enriched peat soil microbial communities from McLean, Ithaca, NY, United States - MB31MN | ecosystem: Environmental > Terrestrial > Soil > Wetlands > Peat | place: USA: New York...
CAAATTGTTGGCGTCAAGATCGGCCGCCATGTAATCGAGCAGCTCGTGCAGATTAGGCAACACCGAGCGGACGAACTCCAGCTTCCCCGTCTGCCGGTAATAATCCGCGAGCCCCATCACCCAGAACGCCGAGTAGCCGGGAATCCCGTTCACATGTGCGCCCCCGGGGATCAGCGGATTGAGGCGGCGAAGCGTGTCTTCCATCAGGAATTGATCGGCAAACGCCGTTTCAATCGTCCTCCCGCTGACGTCGAGATCGCCCATCCAGCGGCCGCGGTCGCGCTTCGGAGCATCCCAGATGTCGTCCTGCATGCACAGATGAGCCGTGTAGGCGCCGAGGAGCCAGATCCGATTGAGCACCGGATCGGAAGATTCAAACGATCCCCGATACTCGACGGGATAGAAGATACCGTCCACGCGTATCTTCGCGAAGCGAAGGAGCATGCCATCTCCAAAGAATTGCAGTTTCACGAATCGGAAAGAAGATTTCGGGCCGTAAGCGGTAGCACGGGGAGGAATCAGGAGCGGCGCCACTCCGAGATACGTCTTCTTCACCGCTTCTTCGTACGATTCGCCGTAACGCACCGTCATACGGATGGGCGCGTCCGACGCGGACACCACCTCGATGCGCCCGGTAGTCTCCTGGCCAAAATCGAGCACGAGGCTAGGGGCCGTGAGTTCGTCGAGATTCGTAGCCGCCCCAGGCGAGCTCGCAGGCAGCGTCACCGTGAAAAGAGCTTGCTTGTCAGGGAGCGAGCCGGTCAGCGCATCGAGATTGCGAAAATGCCCCACGCTCTCGAACGGATCGCGGATGTTTTTCGCCGTCACCGGCACGTGTCTGAGAAATGGCGAGATGCCGTCGTAACCCGGCCAGCGGTAGAGTCCCGCGTCAAGGTTCCATTGAAAGAGATCGATGCTGCTCTCGGCGGTTCCGTAGCTCTTTGCAGGCTCCCAATCGCCGTCGGCAAACGCCGGCTTCTCCCAGCCGTCTTTCGGATTCACGCTGACTTTCCATGCTGGGCCGCTGATGAGCGGCGCCGGGCGATTTACTTGCGGCCCCGCGAGCACGAGCTTGGCCAGCAGGAACGCGCCTTGCCCGAGCGTCGCCGGTAATTGCCGGTTCGACTGCGCGACCGCCTGAATCGCGAACACGTTTTCTCCCACCTGAAGAAAGCGCGCCACATCGAGTTCCAGGACTTTCGGCCGCAGCGTTGCGTCCTGCGGAACCTCGAAATCGGCCGCGCGCACGCCGTTGATGAAAATCGTCGCGCGCCGGGGGCCGGTGAGGTAGAAGGTCGCCCGCGCCGGCACAGCTTTCAGCATCAGCCGCGCGCGGAAATAATGCGGTGAAGTTGCCTCGTCCGCTGTGTCCGCGCGCCAGATGAATTGTTCGGGCAGCGGCGAATGAATTTTCGACTCAAGCGTCAGGTCCTTCGAGCTCGCCGCGGGATCAACGGCGGAAGGTGATAATGACTCCTGGCAACGCGCCGCCGTTCCGGCCCACACGAAAGCAAGCGCAACCACCCCACTCACACTCTTGCATATCATCGCCATTCGGCACCTCCGCCGTCCCTGTCCCCGCCAAACCTCTCGGTCTTTGTTGCGGCGAAACTTGCCTGCCGCCTTGCCTCTTCTCCCTCGCGGACGTTGCGCGGAACGAACCCCAGGCGCGAATAATCGAGCAAGGATCTCCTCGCGCGGGTTTAATTGGAAAGAGGAGAGCATCAGATGCGCACCGCGCGAATCACATGGATCGTTTGGCTCCTGTTGGCGATGCTGTTCACCGCGCGCGCCCAGGCCCAGCAGACCGATTCTACCTCCGAGCGCTTTCTCTTCGAAGCCGCCAATCGAGAACGCGCCTCTCGCGGGCTGCCGCAACTCCGATGGGACGATGCGCTCGCAAGCGCCGCGCGCCAGCACGCACTCCTTATGGCTCAGCGCGGCGCAATTTCGCATCAATTTCCGGGCGAACCGAATATGACCGCGCGGGCGAGCCGCGCCGGCGCGCATTTCAGCGCCCTGGCGGAAAACGTCGCTGAGGCCCCCAGCGCGAGCGAGATTGAAGCCGGATGGATGAACTCGCCGCCGCATCGCGCAAACCTGCTCGATCCAGATCTGGACTCGATCGGCATTTCTGTTGCCGCGCGCGGCGGTGAATTATTTGCTTCTGAGGATTTTTCCCGCGCCGTGGTCGAATTGAGCGTCGAGGAGCAGGAAGCAAAGCTGGATTCGCTTCTCCGGGCGCAGGGATTGCAGCTGGTTGCGCGCACACAAGACGCGCGGCGCATTTGCGCGGGCGGCCGCGTCGCAAGCAGGAATCCGCAGCCGGTGCTTTATTTCCGATTCGATGCGGCGGACCTGGATTCTTTGCCGGACCAGCTCCTGCACAAGATCGCGTCCGGCCGCTACCATTTTGCCGCAGCGGGTGCGTGCGCCGGCGGAGGCGGTGGCGGCGGCCAGGGCGGCTTCACGGTCTACCATCTCGCGGTCTTGCTCTACTGAATCATCGCCTCGCGCGGTGAGCGATCCACATCAAAGCGGATTCTTTTTCTTTTTTCCGAGCAGTCCGCCGATCGCGCCCGCCGCGTTCGAGGGGGTCGAGATCGCATTGCCGACGACGCCGCTCACCATTCCGCCGACATCGGGAACGAACTTCGGGTCTGAAGTCGTCCCTTCGATCTTGAAAGGAACGCCGTGGCGTCCGCCGCCCAGCCCGGCCAGTCCCACCGACATTTTGAAATCGAGCGCGCTGTTGGACGCGATGGTTCCGCTGCCGGTAATCTCACCAATCCCGGAAACGACCATGTCGAGCGCGGACAGTTGCGTTCCGTCCGGCGCGACGTGAACGTTGGACGTAAATTTCTCGATCGTCGTGTCCGCCGCTTTCTTCAATCCGCCAAGAGCCGAGATTGCCGACATCTTCGAACCGATGTCAAATCCAGCCAGCTTCCCGTTGAGCAATCCGACCGTGCCCGTCGTGATGAGCCTGTTCGTCGGCCCCGACGACGCAAGATTCGCGCTTAGCGTGCCTGACTGCAGCGACGCGCCCTTTGGCAAGATGATGGCGAGCGCCGGCAACACCGCTTCCAAATCCGTCGCCGGCATGTCCTGCCCATTCAACTTGAGATTGAGCGCGGGCGTTTCGCCGCTGAGGTCGTACGTCCCGCTGACGTGCGCGAACGCCTTGCCAACCGTGATCGTCCCTTGAGTCAGCACGCCCGTGCTGCGGCGCAGATCGTAGTTGGATGCGAACGAGACATCCACGGTGGCATTCGCCGGCGAGCTACCTTTCACCAGTTGCAGCTTCGTCAGCTTCAAGTCTCCCTTTGCGCCTGCCGATCCGCCCTTCGACGAGATCGTGCAGTTCATGCCTAGTTTTCCGCCCAGGCCCGAGCTCGGATCCACAAATCCCGTGGAACCAAGATCGAGCCCTGAAAGTTCCAGCTTCGCTTCGAGCGGGCTCATCGAAGCGTCGGTGGCGTCTATCGGTCCGATGCTGCCGTTGAGCTTGAGCGTCCCGCCGCCCGGCAGAGTGGCCGAAAGAATGATGGGGAACTGAGAAGAAAGAGAAACGTTGTCCATCTCGAGACTCATGCCGCTGTACGTGCTGCGCTTGGCCGAGGTCGTGGACCCGACGATCATCTCCCCGTCCTTCAATTCAAGCTTTTCGACCACAAACGACGATGCCGTCGCGCTCGTGCTCCCGCTTGAAGAGGAGGAGCTGCCGCCGCCAAGCGATGAAAAATTCCAACGGCCTTGCGGATTGTGAAGCAAGGTGACTTCCGGCTTCTCGATGGTCAGCCCCGTAACATTCAAAGAGCGGGAAAAAATCAGCGGCATCAACTTCACGCCGACGTGCAGCGATTTCGCCGTGAGGAATGGTGACTTGCTGAACGCCGGATCGTCCGCGATCGAGAGGTCGTCCGCAGACAGCGATCCGCTCAGAATCGACAGGCTCAGATTGCCGACTTGCACCTGCCTCCCCAGCGCAGTCGTCAGTTTTTCTTCGATGGTGGGACGGAATTGGTTGATGCTGATGAAGAACGGCAATGCGATCAGAATCAGGACAAGGATTCCGATCGCGATCAGTCCATAACGAATCGCTTTTTTCATGGCGTGACTCCTTCAAACGTGCGGCGTTCCGGCGGGTTGCGGCCAGAATCCTAGCACAAGCGCGCCCCGATGGCGCGAGTCTCGCTCAGGGCACGCGGGTGTCTCGCTTAGGTTGTGCGCGCCGGGCTTGCGTGGCAACATATTCGTCATCATGTCAGACCAATTGAATGACGTGGTTCTTGTGTCACCGAGCCAGCCGCCCGTCGTAATCGTCGAGCGCGCCGAGGTTCCCGCGAAGCGAATGTCGTGGGGACGCCTCGCGCTCGCGCTTGGCGTGGCGGGCCTTTCCGACATCGTCTCCTTCTGGACCGAGCTGATTCCGCCCGTGCAGTGGGCCGTGGACCTCAGCACGGCGTTTCTCCTGTTTCTGGTGCTTGGCCGCAGGTGGGCGATTCTTCCCGGACTGGTCGCGGAAGCTATCCCGGGGATGGCAATTTTCCCCGTGTGGATTCTTGTCGTGCTCTCGATTTTTGTTTACGACGAAGTCCGCAAGCCGGTAAAGAAGCAGCAATAGGTCCAGCGAAGACCAACGCGCGGCTTCATCGGCCGTTGCCGCGGTCGTTTTGCCCCGCAATTCCGTTGTAAGGCGCCGGCATGCCCGCATATGGACCGCGCTTGCCGTGGCGCCGCAAGTATTCGGCGGAGGGAGTCTGCTCTCGATCGCGGGATGCGTCGTCCGCTTCTTGACGAGATCCGCCGTGGAATTGACGGACGCGATTGCCACGCTCCGGGCCGCGGCCAGGAGTTCGCTGCTCGGGCTCCCGCCCGCCCCGCTCCGAAAATATTGAGTCTGGAATTTCCGCGGCATGTACGCCGCGCGCCCGCCAAGCGTTTCTTACACTTTGCGAACGTGCTGCCGCTCGCGCGTCTCACGCAGAACTTGTTCGATTCGTTTCGCCAGATCCTGGAGTCGGAAGGGTTTTTGCATGACGACCGCCCCTTCCTCGAACGGTTCCGAGCCATTTGACGACGGCGAATTCCCGGCATAGCCCGACATGAAGATGACACGCGTCTCCATCCGGGTGCGCGTCACGTGTTTCGCAATTTCGGAACCGCGCATCCCGGGCATGACGACATCGGTGAGCAGCAAATCAATCGGGCCGGGATAGCGCCCCGAAATGGACACGGCTTCGTTTCCATCCGCTGCCGCGAGCACGGTATATCCCTTCGCGCTCAGGAAATCGCCAAGCATGGTTCGCAGATCGGGTTCGTCCTCGGCGAGCAGAATAGTCTCCCTGCCCCTCTGGGCGAGACTCGAATCGTCGCTCTCGCCGCGGAGTTCGGGCCGGCCGAAAGCCCGCGGAAGGAGGATGCGGAATTCGGTTCCGCGATTGGTCTCGGTGGAGACATCAATATACCCGCCGGACTGTTTGACGATTCCATAGACCACCGCGAGGCCGAGGCCGGTACCCTTGTCTTTTGCCTTGGTAGTGAAGAACGGCTCAAAAATATGACTCAGCGTTTGCGGATCCATTCCGCATCCGGTGTCGCGCACGGACAGAACGACGTACCTTCCGGCGGGGACCGCCGACTGGAAGTTGCGTCGGAGATGGCTCACCTCATCATTCAAGGTTTCGATGGTGAGCCGCCCGCCGAGCGGCATGGCATCCCGGGCGTTCACCACGAGATTCATGAGGGTTTGTTCCAACTGGCCCGGGTCCGCGGAGACGTGTCCGAGATTCCTTCCGAGGCGCAATTCAAGTTCGATGTCCGCGGTGAGCAAGCTGCGCAGCATGCTGTCCATTTCGGTAATGAGGGAATTCAAGTCCAGCACTTTCGGCGCGAAAATCTGCTTCCGGCCGAACGCGAGCAGCCTGCGGGTCAGGCCGGCGGCCCGATCCGCGGCTTTCATGATGATCTCCGCGCTCTTGCGCAACTCGTTGGACGGGGCCAGTTCCCCGCGGATGGTGTCGGCGTGTCCCTGAACGATCATGAGAAGGTTATTGAAATCGTGCGCGATTCCGCCCGCGAGGCTTCCCAGAGCCTCCATCTTCTGGGCCTGGCGCACTTGATCTTCCAGGTGCAGGCGTTCGGTAATGTCCCGCCCAGTCAGGACGATGCCCTGGATCGCGGGGTTCTCCAGCAGATTCGTACCCAGCGCCTCCAGCCAGAGCCACGATCCGTCCGCGCACAAAATGCGGAATACCGGCACCATCGTGACTTCGGGCCGGGCGGCGATTTGTTGAAGGCTCTCGTGAAGCGCCGGAGCGTCTTCCTCGTGGACGTAGCTCATCAGGTTGTGTTCGGCAATCTCGGCCGGCTCATAGCCGAGCATTCGCCGCACCGAGGAGCTGCCGTACGCGATGCGCCCGTCGGGGCGCAGGACCAGAATGATGTCCGAGAGATTTTGAATGAGAGAACGGAACCGTTCATCGCTTCTGCGCAGCAGCTCTTCCGCCTCCAACCGTTTTCGGATGTCCCGGAAGTTGCTGTGGATGGCGGTCCGCCCCGCCCACTCGGTCCGGCTGGCGCTCCATTCGACGGGAATGAGCGAACCCGCGCTGTCGCGCAAGCGGAACTCTTCCGTGATGGCGCTGCCTTCGGCGGCGGCTTGCGCGAGGAACTGCCGGCAGATTGCGGCGTCCGCGGGGGAAGAGAAATCCGACTGGCGCTTGCCGATCAGCTCGGCGCAAGACACACCGAGGATTTCCGCGGCTTTGCGATTTGCCTCGAGCACTATGCCCGTCTCGGCGTCGGTGACCAGGATGGCGTCATTCGCCGTGGCCACAAGGTGGCGATATTTCTCGTCGGACTGCCGGACGTGCTCGAGCATCTGGTTTGAGAGGCCGACTCCGAGCGCGAGCAAGAGAAGTGTGCAGAGCAGCGTCGCGATGCCGGAGAGCCGGGTCATCGTGCGCGCGCCTGCGCCGAGGGTGTAGGAGAACTGGTCTTCGAGAGGAGTCAGCCGCGAGTCAATCGAGTCGATTTGGAGAAGGAGCGGTTGAATCGTCTCCGGCGAGCCCTGTCCGCTCTGGATGGCCCCGTGGATCTCTGCGGCGCGCTGCTGAAGCTGATCGATGTAGGCGTCGCTCTGGGTCCAGATCGTGATCGCATCAGCCATGTAAAGGTGGCGCCGGAACATCCGAAATAGCCGGATCATGCTCGGCGCGTCGCCGATGTGATTGCGCCCTTGAAGCAGGCCTTGGGTCACCACGCGCATGTCGGGATCGGGCTTTTCCAACTCTAGGCGCGCCTGCCTGTCACCGAGGGGGACGGCGATCTCCGCGAGATAATCGCGGTAGTCGTTCTCAGAATGGGATTGTGCGTAATTCAGGAGGCTGTGGACCGCTTCCTTCTCCGCTTTGGACCAAAGTCCCTCGCCGGCCACGAAGGCGCGGACCCCGCTAAGCACGTCGGCGCGGAACTCCCCCATCAGGAATACAAACAGAACAATGATTCCGAACAGCCAAACGATGGCGGCGAGTCTCTTGTTCAGTGGCAGTCGTGGGAAGAGATCTGCGGCTTGGGTGGCCATGGCACCTGGACGCCGGGGAGCGTAGGCGGCAATTCAGCCTAGGGCGTGCGGGCCTGAAAGACAATAGGAGTTTCCAGGCGGTGTTTTCTAGTGCATAACCGGGTCGTGGAAACGCCCGGGCCGCCGCAGGGCGATTTCATGGCAAAGCCCGCTCTACACAGTCGAGCGGCCCACGCCTCTCATTGCACGAACGTGGTGATGCTCTGCGCCGGCAGTGTGAAAGTGAATGTGTCGCCCGACACATTCACCGTGCTCAGTTGCGCCAGGCTCTGGCCTGCGGAAGTTTGATACGGAGTCAGCGAGGTCACCGTCACATTTTGGATGGTGAAGGGTTGGCTCACCGAAGAACTGCCCAGATTGAGCGCCACGATGACGTAATGCCCGTTCCCCTTGTACGCCGAGACGTACACATTGCTGTTCGGGCTGTATGTGGCGTTGGACCGCACATATCCAGGCCGCACAAACTTGGCGTACTGCGCCATGGCATAGCCGTAGAGGGTGAAATTGTTATTGGTGTCCACAAGGCCGTAATTCGTAATAACGCCGGTGCCCGGATTCCAGTCGGCCACCCACCACCAGAGATAGGCGTTGTAATCGCCCACCGTCATCGAGTCGTTGATTTCCTTGGCCATCGCGAGCGCGTCACCAATGGCCGGCGAGGAACCCGACGGGTTCAGGTAGTGTTCGGTCATCCACACGTCCTTCCCATTGGTTTCGGCGTTGGCGTAATAGGAAGGCGAGACGCCATACAGGTGCCCGGCAATAATCGAGATGTGGCCTACGGCATTCGCATCGTCCAGTGCAGGGTCGGAGTAGCTGGTGGTAAAGCTCTCCGACTCCGGCATGATCAGCTTGGTCGGATTGGTCGGATTGGCCGTAATCACAGACGAGTCATTCGCCACCCATGTATCCATCTGCGCTCCGGTCCAACCGCACGATTCATAGGTGACGTTCGCGTCCGGTTCGTTCTGCATCGAGATGCCGTACAGGGTTACGCTCCCATTTGCGTTCCCATTCGCCATGTAGGTGACAAAACTCTCCAGATAGGTGGCGTAGGCGGAATAGCTACCGGTGTTCAGCTGACCGCCTATGGTGCTGCTATTGCTCTTCATGCTCGCCGGTGGCGTCCACGGCGTGGCGATGACGATGGCCCCCAAGGCTTGGGCCTCCTGGGCGTTCCCCAGTTCAGTGCCCCAGTTGGCCGAGCCGCCTGGATCGATGCGCACCCGCAAGATGCTAAGCCCCATCTCCTGATTGTTGCTGTTGGCGAACAGAGCGTTTGCCTGCGCGGTGCTCATCTCCGGCATCCATGCCGTCGAGCCTCCAAAGCCGCGAATCGTCTGCACCGAGGAGCCAAAATCCACGTACGCAGGCGTCGAACACGCGACCACGACAGTGGTGATCGCGGCGGTCGCCACCGTACCGCTGTTGCTCGCGGCGGCGCAGGTCTGGCCGGCGGGCTGGGCGAAGACTGTGACGTCGTAGGTCGCGCCACTCTGGAGTGCGGTCGCGAACGTGAATGCGCCATTGGCCGACACCGAGAGGTTGTCGCCGCCGTTGTCTTGAAGCACCAATCCAGCGCCGGTAAGGCCCGAGACGACTCCGCCTATGGTGTAAGTAGGTATGGTGCAGGCCACCTGAACGTTGGTGACGTTCGCGTTGGCCGTTCCGCTGCCGTTCGTCACTAGGCAGTTCTCCGCCGGACTGGAAGGCTGCGTGAGAACCGTGACGCTATACGTGCTGCCACCGGCGACATCTTCCAAGAACGTGAAGCTGGTTGCGCCCGCGTTGACGGACAGGTTGTTGCCGCCATTGTTCTGCAACACAAGCCCTGTGCCGGTGAGACCTGATACCGTGCCACCAAGTGTATAAGGGGCCGCAATGGTGATGGAGCCTGGGGAGTTCGTGGTCGAGGTCTGGCCCCCGCCCGCGATACTAATCGGGATGCTAATGGTCTGTCCTGTAGTCCCGGTCACGGTTCCGACCACCGTGATTGGGGGATAGCTAAAACCCGCCGCCAGCGCATCGCTGCGCGTGCAGGTCAAAGTTGCCAGGGTGCAGGTCCAACCTGTTCCGGAGATCGCGGTCACCGTGAAATTCGTGGGGGGATCGGTGACCGTCACGGTTCCGCTCGTTGCGGCCGTGCCGGGCGCGTTGGAGACCGTGATCGAGTAGGTGGCGTTCGTCGAATTCGGAAACACGTTTGCAATGTTCGACACATTGCCGGAAAGGCTCGGCGGTGGTGGAGGCGGTGGGGGCGCGCTGCCGCCACCTCCGCCGCATCCGGAGACTGCCAGTGCGGTTGCTACCACGATACAAAGCAACCTGAAACGCATCATCAACAATCTCCTTTGCGAGCTACGGGCGGAGGTGATGAACGCGAACTCGGCGCACGCCTGTGTTTCGCCAAAACTCGGTCTGAGTTTAAGGCCGGCATTTCGGATTTGGCTACCCCCCGCCGGTACCATCCTACAACAGCGAGGCCTAACGCGAAACGGGCCGGCAATAGAATCGCCGGCCCGTTCGACTTTGGTTTCGTTCTCGTTCAGCAAGCTCTAGATGTCGTAGTAGAGGTGGAACTCGTACGGGTGCGGCCGCATGCGAACCGCATCCGCCTCATTCTTCCTCTTGTATGCGATGTAGATTTCGAGGAGCTCCTCGCTGAAGACGTCGCCCTTTAGCAGGTACTCGTGGTCGGCCTCCATGCAATTGAGCGCTTCTTCCAGCGACCCCGGCATCGACGGAACGGCCTTCAACTCCTCGGGTGAGAGATCGTAGATGTCCTTGTCGAGAGGCTCGCCTGGGTTGATCTTGTTCAGGACGCCATCCAACCCCGCCATCAGCATGGCCGCGAACGCCAAGTACGGATTGCACGCATTGTCGGGCGGGCGGAACTCGACTCGCTTGGCCTTGGGGCTCGGCGAGTACATCGGGATGCGGCACGCGGCCGAGCGGTTCCGGCGGGAATACGCCAGGTTGACCGGAGCTTCGTAGCCGGGCACGAGGCGCTTGTAGCTGTTCGTCGTCGGGGCAATGATCGCGGAAAGCGATCGAGCGTGCTTCAGCAAGCCGCCGATGTAGTGCAGCGCCATTTCGCTCAATCCCGCGTAGCGGTCGCCCGCAAACAGAGGCTGCCCCTGCTTCCAGATGCTCTGGTGGACGTGCATGCCGCTGCCGTTGTCGGCAAAGATCGGCTTGGGCATGAAAGTGGCCGTCTTGCCGTGCCGGGCGGCGATGTTGCGGATGATGTACTTGTACAGCGTCATCC
>Ga0326728_10024694_pt1 | contig 10856 bp, 9 predicted proteins | sample MB3enrmetagenome_FD_207602 | JGI IMG/M metagenome (GOLD analysis project Ga0326728, IMG submission 207602) | Lab enriched peat soil microbial communities from McLean, Ithaca, NY, United States - MB31MN | ecosystem: Environmental > Terrestrial > Soil > Wetlands > Peat | place: USA: New York...
CCGGAAAGGAAGACCTTAACCAGCCGGAGTGGCCGCAGTACATTCTCCTGAAGAATTACTACGTCCTTGCTCTCCCTGAGCAAGACGTACAGCTCAAGCTCGCCGTGGCACATGCGCGGCTCTTCCAGATTCGCACCGATGCTGTGGCGGGTGTTGCGGATATACTTTGGGAGATCAGAGAGTCAGAAATACCGTCCAGAGAAAAGATCCTACGAGATCTGCCCCCGTCACCGCGTCGCCAGTACGTCCCCCGCCGCGACAACGACGGGAAAGACTATGTTGACCTCGTGATCGAGAAGCTAGTTGGGACGAGAGCATGGGTTGTCACCATTGGGGGCTTTCCGGGCGTTGGTAAGACAACCTTAGCGTATCAGGTTGCGAAGAAGTGTTACGAGTTTGGGCACTTTGATGCAATAACTTGGATATCCGCGGGACACTACACCTTTCACAGCGCGACGGGCGTCGCCCCTGTTGAGTCACCAATCACATCGCTGAGTGCAGTCTTGGATGCAATCGGCAAAACGTTAGAGCACAGGCAAGTGTTGGCAACCGCTACGCTGGCTGATAAAGAACAGCTTGTCCGTCGGCTCCTACTACAAATGAGCTGCCTAATTGTGATCGACATGGTGGAACAGTTGCCTCCGAAGGACCTTAGCGACATCTCGTCGTTTCTCCAGAGACTGCCGGGAAAGAGCAAAGCCCTACTCACCACCAGAAAGTATCCCATGAAGGGGGAAGAGCCCATCACGCTTTCAGGCATGACTGAACCAGAAGCCAACAGATTCATCCGCCTTGAAGCCGAAGATAGAGGCATACGCAACGTAGGGCTACAGGTGGCAAGAGACATCTTTCAGGACGGAGGCGGTATACCTCTGGCTATGCAGTTTCTTCTCGGCGAGTTCGCCACGTCCAGCCTCCCTCCACATTCGATCCTCCGACATGAAGCCGGAGCGGAGACTGAAGAGGAGTTTCAACAGATTCTGAAGGACATGCTTGAGGCTGCTTACACCGGCCTGAACCACGACGACAAGGACAAGCGCGTTTTCCACACCGTCGCGCTCTTCCCTGTGCCAGCTACCAGGGAGGCGATCATGGACGCGAGTGGTTTAGAGCCTGCCGACATTACGGTAGGACTCGGCCACCTATACCAACGTTTTATGGTGGATAGGGACACCGCGGACCGATTCCAGGTGCTGCCCATTACACGAGCTTTCCTCGACGGCAAGCTCCTTGCAGGCAGAAAGTTTTCCGGTGGAATATCAATCCAGGACTTCGTCCGAGAAGCTCGTAGGAATCTGGCCCGACATTGCATTCGCAAGTGCGGCGTTCCGAACCTTCGAGAGAGGATAGACTTCATACGCGACAGTAGGCAGATAGTTCAATCGATGCTGGAATGGACCTATGCGAACAACGAGGTTGTGCTCTTCCTCGACCTCGTTCAGGCCTCCGGTCGATCACTTGGCACCTTGGGATACTCAAACGATCGCTTGTTGTGGGGGCAGCGGGCCGTGGATGTATCCGAGAAAGAAGGTTATCCCGCACGCCGCGAGTGGTTCCTAGTTCATGAAATCGGTTGGACCAACGTGCGCATGGGCAAACTCGACGAAGGTCAAAGGGTCATGGAAGCTGCTCTCATAACGGCAAGAGAAAAAGGCTATGAGCGGGTGGAGGCTCTCGCTCTGCGCAATCTTGGCCGGTTGTCGGCCGAAAAAGGAGACCAACAAGCCGTCGATTCCCTTCGCAAAGCCCTGGCTATCTGGGAGAGACTGGGCGACGATGAATGGATCGCCAATACAGCCGGTGCACTAGGCTGGGCGTTGTACAGAGCTGGCGATCGCGGAGAAGCCAGAGACAACCTGTTGCGGGCTCTTGCCCTGCACCACGTTTCCGGCAATGTAGACGGTCTCGTGGGGGCTTTGAGCGAGATAGCACTGGTGGAGGCAGCCCTGGACCACACTGACAGGGCACTGAAATACGCAGAAGAGGCAATCTACACGGCAAATGCGCTCCCCGCACCTGCTCCGCCCTACGCCTACGCTCTTTGGCGGCGAGCGATGCTCGGAGACATGCTGAAAGAAGACTGGAAGGATGTTGTCGGCTGGGCCAAAGAGGCAGAAGCAATATACGATAAGGCTGGAGCTGGCCTACATTGGGCTCGCGAAGCAAAGGATTGGCTAGACCAGTACCTGGCAGCTCACAAGGGCGCATCGCGAGACCTTGGCTGAACGGATGCTACGCACTGCCCTTGATGCCCCAAGTGGGTCCGTTTTCGATGATCAAGTGGGCTCGTTTTCTGGTGATTACCCATGAGTGATAAGGCTGCCCGCAAAGCACCGCCCTCTGTGCAAGGGTTTGGTTGAAAACACCAACCGAACACGGAGGGCGAGCTGTGCCAAGAATAGCGAAGCACGGCCCGCTTGCCAAGTTGCCAGCCCAACAGTTGCAGCGGGCGTTGGAGCAGTTCCTGGGACCTGTGTTGTTACATTTGCCGGAGCAGCGCTGGCGCACGGTGGCGGTGCTCATGGTGCGCGGCATCCTGACGGCGCTCTCGCCGATCTTGGCGGCCATGGCCCGTGGTGGGCCGGAGCGCCCAGGGAGCCAGCCGGACCGGCCGGTGCTGCCGCTGGCCAAGCGCTTTTATCGCTTCATCTGGAGCCCACGTTTCAGCCACCGCGAGCTGCTCAAAGGGCTGTACGGCCTGGCCCAACAGGCAGTGGCCCGTTACGGACAGTCGCGCCTGATCGTGGCCGTGGACCCGGTCAACTTCGAGAAGCCCTACACGACGCAGCTGGAGGGCGTCTCGACGGTGCTCAAGAGCACCCCGCCGGGGCCGGACGGCGAAAAACGTTTGACGCCCGGCTACCCGGCTATCACGGCCACGGTTGTCAACCTGCCCGAGCCGGTGATCACCTACGCTAACTGGTTTTCCTACCGCACAACGGACTTCATCAGCGAGGGACGCGAACTCTATCGGGCTCTGCGCATCACACGGGCCCTCGTGCCGCAGGCCCACCTGCACTTCGTCGGTGACAACTCGGAGTTCGATGACCAGAAGATCTTCGCCGAGGTGGGACGCCTGCACGCCACCTTCACTTTCCGGGTCAAGCACTGGGAGCGCGTGGTCGAGGTTTACAATGCCCGCCTCGACCGCTGGGAGCGCGAGAAAGTGGGCGACCTGGCCGCCACCGTGCCCTTGAGCGCCCATTGGCCGGTGACTTTCCGCCACGCTCGCCGCGTGCGCCAAGTCCAGATCGAGGTTGGTTGGCTGCAGATCCGCCTGCCGGGCAGCCCGCCAGTGTTGTGGCTGCTGGTGGCCCACGACCCGGACTTGGATCGTCAGCTGGGCCTGATCGCCAACGTGCCCATCCGCAACGCCCGGGACGCCCGCCGTGTGTATGAGGAGTGGCGCTACCGGCCGCGCATCGAGCATACCTACCGCTTCGACCAGGAACGCGGCTTGGATGTCGAGGACATCCAGGTGCATACGGTGGAACGCATGCGGCGGGTGTTCGTGCTGACGCTGCTGGCGACGCTGTTTGTGTATCACATTGATCACCGCTGGCCCAAGAGCGCGGTTCGTTGGCTGCGCTTCCTGGGCGGTAAACTGGGCCTGGCAGCCGATCTGGATGGCCCCTACGTGTTGCTGGCCGGCATCAGCGCGGTCTTCCTGACTGCGGCGACCATCGCTTTTGCCGCACAGCACCCATTCCCGCAGCCCAACGGCACTTATGGGTAATCACCAGGCTCGTTTTCGCTTGACAAAAGTGCGCCATGAAGTCGTGTCATGCAATGATGAATGACGCCGGGAAGGAGGTGAACGACCATAGGCGGCCATCCAACCGTGTCCCCACACAGTTGAGGCTGATCCGGCAGGCTGCGGACCAAGAGGCACAAGCAGTCTGAAGCCCGGAGAACATGCGGATAAGGGCTGATCCTATCCTGACCTGAGGCCGCTAGCCTGAGTCTGGTCATGGCTACGCAAGAAACCCTCGTGTGAAGCATCCTAAAGCTGAAACGGCCCGCCAAGAGATAGGAATGGGCTGAGGTGGACCGTACCCGCCGGTGTATCACGGCCGGGGAAAGCTGCTTTTTGTCAGCAAATGCCTCTGGTTAGCGGGGTATAAGCCATGCAGGTCCACCGCCGATGCAGAGAGCGTCGGACGGGTGTATAGAGGGAGCCTAACGCCAGACGTCGACAGCATGACACGGAACCTGGGAACCACTGCCACCGGCCCGAGCAATTGGGCTGGGCCAGCCTGCGGCTAACGTGATGGCAGTGGGGCGGAGCGGTCGTAGTACTGTGAGCCTGGGAAAGCCAGGCACAGCGGGAAGGACCGCAGTCGGTTGCGAGGTATCAAGGATTGCGTGAAAGGCCAAGAACCCTGTATGGACGAGATCACCAGAATCCAAGGATACTTTGCGCGGAAAGCAAAAGCCGTACCTACTCATCGCTTCAAGGATCTCTACTCACTGGTCTGGAAACGCAGCTTTCTGGAAACTGCGCTCGACCAGGTGCTCGCCAACCGAGGCAGTAGATCGGCTGGCGTCGACGGCACCACGGCCAGCGCCTTTCGCGACCCGGAGTATCGGGCCAAGTTCATTGGCGGCCTGTCAGAAGAACTGAAAATCCGAACGTTCAAACCAGCACCGGGACGACGGGTGTATATCCCGAAGGCCAACGGTAAGAAGCGACCTCTGGGTATCTTGACCCTCAAGGACCGGGTGGTCCAGATGGTGCTCAAGATGCTGCTCGAACCGATCTTTGAATCTGACTTCCTGGACTGTTCCTATGGCTTTCGGCCTGGACGGCGGACGATGGACTGCCTGATGCCGATCTGGGGGCATGTGACGCGTACCAGCAAGCACTACTGGGCGGTGGAGGGCGATATCAAGTCGTATTTCGACACGATCAACCACTCCATTCTCGTCGGCTTACTGAAAAAGCGCATTGCTGACCAGGAGGTGTTGGCGCTCATCGAAGCCTTTCTCAGGGCCGGGGTCATGGAGGGAGGTCCGTTTCAACGGACCGAGCTAGGGGCGCAGCAAGGCGGGATTCTCTCGCCGCTGCTGTCCAACGTGTATTTGCATCAGTTTGACCTGTGGTGGTGGCAGACGTACGGCAGCCTGAACCGCTACGAAATGCGCAAGCGCAGGCGGCAAGGGCTTGGGCATCCAATCTTGATCAGGTACGCTGATGATTGGCTCTTGCTCTGGAGTGGTGATAAGGCGGGAGCGGAAGCCCTCAAGGAGGAAGCCAGGGCGTTTCTGGCACAGGAACTCAAGCTGGAACTCAGCGAGAGCAAGACGTTGGTGACCCATGTGGATGACGGCTATACGTTCCTGGGTTTCGACATCTGTCGTTACCAAGGGACGCAGGGCAAGCCGGTGGTGCTGATCACACCGAGCCAGAAGAGCATTGACAGGTTCAAGGCCAAGATCAAGGCCCTCACTGACCGGAGCACCACTTGTTTACCGGCCTGGCAGCTCGTCAAGCAGCTCAATCCCATTTTGATGGGATGGAGTGCCTACTACCAGTACGTAAATGCCAAAACGGCGTTTTACAAACTGGATTGGTGGGTGCTGAATCGGGCCTCACGCTGGGCCTGGAAGAAACACGGCAAACCACCCTGGCGGGTGATCCGGGCAAAATACGGCCAACGCGATCCCAAAGGGCGAATCAACTTCACCTGCCGGGATGACGATGGCAAGTTGATGTGGGTCTATCGCATGGGAGATCGCCCGATTCGGCGGTATTGGGTCAACTGGAAGCGCCCAACCTACGCCGATGGAGGCGTCGTCATCAGCGCCGGAGATCCCGACAAGACTGCGTAGGCAGAGCGGCATAGCTGACTGCCAATACCGAGAGAGAGCCGTGTGCGGGGCCAACTCGCATGCACGGTTCGGGAAGCAGCACGGGGGAAACACAGGTTATGCTGTGCGCCCCTGTGCTGACTTCACACAGGCGTACCCATAACGAACCGTAGGCGGATCAACTAGAGACCTCCACCCTGTCTCGTCATTCTATACTGGGCTCAGGATGCTGCGACGATTGTATCCTGAGCCCTGGCTTAATAAGCCCGAGACAAGGGGGAAGACCATGAATCAGGCGCTTCTGCCAATCTTCATCATGGGCTGCCTCGGTTGCCTGGCAGCCCTGATGGTGCCGTGGATCCCATCACCCAACGACCACGAATCCAGGGGACCCCGGTGGAGTACGGTCTGCATGTGGCTGATCGTGAGTATCCTGGGCGGTGTCGTAGCCGTTATTCTCAAACAAAGCCCGCTGTGGTCTGCCTTCGCCGCCGGCGTCACCATGGTACGCCTCATCCAAGCTCTCGGTCATTTGGGAACCAATGCTCACTGATCAGTGCGCTCACAAAACGCATTAGCAGCTGCCTACAGCATACACTGAATCGCTTGAGCCACAGGCGCGCAGCGGCGTCAAGGTGCGCGTGGCCGTCGGCCGGGGTGGGGACTTCTTCGGCCCCATGTGAAGGAGCCGGCGCTGGGCAGCCAGGCCTTCGCGCCGGCACTCCAGGTCAAAACGGCGTCCGCGCTCGGCAACCTGGATCTACCGCACACCAACACCTTCATCGACGACTTTGGCGAGGCGCCGGCCGTGCCGGGCGAACGCGAGGAAGCGCTGGGCAGGCCTGGCACGTGCCCGATGCGCCCCCGCTGACCACCCGCCAGGTGATTACGATGATCTTCATAGTAGTCCTGCTCACTCGACTATCTAATGTCATTAGTCTATAAACTAACTACATTAGATAACCGATCTGGCAGGCCAGCCGCGGATCGGGAGAGGGAGCACGTGATGAAGCCGAATGACACGATGGGCAGGATCGGACCTGGGTTGGGAGCAATGGTGACGTGGGGATGCCCGGCGGTGCTTGCGGCCGGCCAGGCGCCAGCCGGCGTACAAAGGATCGTCGCGCAGGGTGCGCCGGCGGGTAGTCTGGCTGCACCCTCAGGAGCTTCTCCGAAGACCCGGTACCTGGACCGCGGCGAGGGACGCATCGCCTTCGATCTGGCAGGCACCGGGCCCCTCGTCATCTGTGCGCCAGGCATGGGCGATGTGCGGGCCGAGTATCGCTTCCTGGTCCCGCAGCTCGTAGAGGCCGGCTATGCAGTGGCGACCATGGATGTGCGCGGCCAGGGCGAATCGAGCGCGGCCTGGAAGGATTACTCGGTAGCGGCCATTGGGGCTGACATGCTGGCCCTGGCGCGGCACCTGTACCGGGGGCCGGCCATCCTCGCGGCCAACTCCATGTCCGGCGCGGCCGCCGTCTGGGCGGCGGCAGAGGCGCCAGATGCCGTGGCCGGACTGGTGCTGCTTGACCCGGTGGTGCGCGATGCGCCGTCGGGCACCGGCCCTCTGGCCAGGGCCCTGTACTCGGTGCTCTTTGCCGATCCCTGGGGCCCGGCCGTGTGGCAGCGCTACTACGGCACACTCTACCCCAGCCGGAAACCGGCCGACTTTGCGGCCTACACGGCCGCGCTGGCTGCCAACCTGCGCCAGGCAGGGCGCATGCGTGCCTTACGGGGGATGATGCTCAGTCCGAAGGCCGCGGCCGAGGCCAGGGTGTCGCAGGTGAAGGCACCGGCCCTGGTCGTGATGGGCACGCGCGACCCCGATTTCAAGGATCCGGTCGCCGAAACGCGCTGGCTGAGCGACGCGCTGCACGCGCGGGTCCAGCTGATCGAGGGAGCGGGCCATTACCCGCACGCCGAGCGGCCGGACGAGACGGGTCCGGCCGTGGTTGCCTTCCTACAAACGATCGCGGCGAAGGAGCCGTATGGCCAGTAGAGCCGGCCTGGACCGGGCGCGCGTGCTGCAGGCGGCCGCGGAGCTGGCCGATGCCGAAGGCCCCGAGGGCCTGGCCCTGGGCACGCTGGCCGAGCGCCTGGGCATCCGCACGCCTTCCTTGTATCACTACGTGGCGGGTCTGCCCGGGCTGCAGCGCGAGCTCGCCCTCATGGCCAACCGCATGCTGGGCGAGCGCCTGGCGCGGGCCGCCATCGGGAAAGCGAGGGATGAGGCCGTCGTGGCCCTGGCCGATGCCTTCCGCGGCTTCATCAAGGAGCATCCAGGGCTCTACGCCCTGACCGTGCGCTCGGCCCTGCGTGTGGGGGCGCCCGACGACGAAATGCGCCGGGCGCAGCAAGAAGCATTGTCGGTGCTGACTGCCGTGGCCGCGTCCTACCATCTCGACGGCGCGGATGCGATCCACGCCATACGCGGGCTGCGCAGCATCGGCCACGGCTTTGCCACGCTCGAAGCGGCCGGCGGGTTCGGTATCGCCCTGGACCTCGACGAGAGCTACCATTGCCTGGTCCGCATGTACCTGGCCGGCCTGCAGCCCGCTGGCTGACCAAGGGTGTATGACGAAGCTGGGGCAAACATGACGGACGAACGAATCACACGTCCAAATTGCGCATCTTCTTGGCGTGGGTCTGGATGAAGCGCTTGCGCGGGGGGACCGCGTTGCCCATCAGCATGTCGAATGTACAGTCGATGACCGCGGCGTTCTCGGTCGTCACCTGCAGCGGAACCCTGTTGGACGGGTTCGGAGAGTTTCCACAATTGCTGATAGCCTACAGAGCGCCTCGCTGGCGGAGAAAGGTTTCGATTCGGACCACGAACCGCCGAGCATCCGCGGTGGTCTGGCGAGCCGCCATCTCGTCGATGACCAGATCTTCTGCGTAATCTGCTTCTTCACGCTGCCGGCGCGCCTTCTGATACAGGCGGCCATACTCCGGCTCGATGTTGCCCGGCCTGACCAAAAACTCGGAGAAAGCGGACTCCACGCCAGAGTGCTTGTGGCGCGAGATGGATTGACTGAAAAGCGCTGCAGAAGCCATGTAGAAAACTACATGATAGGCTCGGACGCGTTCGTCCACAGAAGGATTCCCCCTCGCTCGAGATTCTGGTAGAAGGGAAACTGCGCGGCCTGCATCTGTCGCCACTGATCGAGACTGCGGACGACGTCGGATATCAGGAGGTCATGCTCGAACTGCACATCCCAGGCAACGTTGGCCAGCGCCTCGCGCAGCGCCGGACTATCGCTTCGCACTAGCACCAACAGGTCAATATCCGATGCCGGGCCCGCATCGCCGCGGGCCCGCGAGCCGAAAAGGAAAACCGATACCAGTTCATCGCCATAGGCTCGAGTCACGCGGCGCAGATAGTCGGCAATCGCCGCGTCAGCAGCGCGCTTCGTGGAGGATTCTGCAGTCTTGATCCGCTTGCCCGGGTATTCGATCATGCTTGCGATCCTCGCAGTGTTGCTCACTTCCCGAACAACGAGTCGGCCACCTCTTGCCGGTCGATGGCAAGATGCTCCGCCACGGCCTTGAGAATTTCGTCACGAACCAGATGCAGACGCAGTATGCCAGGTCGGCCGGTCTCCCCAAAGTGGCAGCGCACGGCATCCTGCACCCGCGTCTTCAGTTCGTCCCACGAGTCTGCCTCGGTGAAGATCGGCTCTCCCAGAGCGCGCGCCGTATAGCCGCCCTCGGGCGCTTCCTCGACCAGGAAGATCAACTCGCCAGGCATTCGTCACCTCACACGTCCAGATTGCGCACCTTCTTGGCGTGGGTCTGGATGAAGCGCTTGCGCGGGGGGACGGCGTTGCCCATCAGCATGTCGAAGGTGCGGTCGGCGACCGCGGCGTCTTCGACGGTCACCTGGAGCAGCACCCGGTTCTGCGGGTTCATCGTGGTCTCCCAGAGCTGCTCCGGGTTCATCTCGCCCAGCCCTTTGTAGCGCTGGATCAGCAGGTCCTTGCCTTCCTTGGTGCTCATGTCTTTCACGGCGGCGTCTTTCTCGTCGTCCGTGAAAACGTAGCGGATGTCCTTGCCCTTGCGCACCATGTATAACGGCGGCTGCGCGATGTAGAGGTGTCCCTTCTCGATCAGGCCAGGCATGTAGCGGAAGAACAGCGTCAGCAGAAGCGTCCTGATATGGCTGCCGTCGACATCAGCATCAGTATTGTGGCAGCATATCCCCCCGCGCCCGCAGATGAAGGTCTCGTCGCCCTCGACGGAAAAATCGTACACCTTGCGCGTGGTGGCCTGTACTTGACGCACGGCGCGCACCGCCAGCCCGATGAGGTCCCCGGCCAGGGGCACCGCCGGTCGACTGCCGCCCGTCCCCCGCGGGCTCGCCAGCCAGCGCCTCACCTCGGCAGCCCGGGCGTGATCGCGCCAGATCGGCTCCAGCGCCTCGATCGCCGTACGGTCGCCCACCGTCAGGTAGTAGGCTACCTGGCGCGTGATGATTGGCTTCCCGCGGATGATGCCGCTCGCCAGGCCAGTGGGCTGGTGCTCGTTAAGCGAGGCCTTGATGCCGTGCATCAACAACAGGTAGGTCAATTGGTCGGCCAACATCGGCGAGGTGGTCGCGAACGAGACGTTGCGAATGGCCAGGGTGCCGTCGCCCAGGAAGTAACCGCGCAGAAAAGCCAGCTGCAAGTCCGGTCCGGCGTTGAAGACGAGGTCGGGGATGTGCTTGCGCGCCGATTCGGTGCCATCGAAGTTAAGCAGCAGGCGGAAGGCCGTCGTGACTACCTTGTTGAGGATGCGCAGCTCGCCGGCCCGGCCGTCCTTGCCGATGTAGAGCATAGGCTCGATGCCGAACACCTGGCGGACCGCGGACGTCAGCTCAGGTACGATGGCTTCGTTCCGTTTGCCGATAGCGAGGCGCACGCCGTTGCGATCGCTGAGGCAGCCTTCCGCAACGAAGAAGCCCAGGAGCAGCATCAGCGACTCGTCCACCGCGAGATAGCGTGGCACTGCCTGACTGGCGTAATGGCGCGGGGTCAGCACCACGTCATCATGCATCTCGGCCGCCA
>Ga0326728_10024695_pt1 | contig 10855 bp, 7 predicted proteins | sample MB3enrmetagenome_FD_207602 | JGI IMG/M metagenome (GOLD analysis project Ga0326728, IMG submission 207602) | Lab enriched peat soil microbial communities from McLean, Ithaca, NY, United States - MB31MN | ecosystem: Environmental > Terrestrial > Soil > Wetlands > Peat | place: USA: New York...
GAAGCGGCAAGACCACGCTGGCGCACCAATTCGTGTTCGCCAATGCGACCCCGGAGCGTCCCGCGCTGTATTTCACCGTGCTCGGCGAACCCGCCATCAAAATGTTGCGCTACCAGCAACAGTACATGTTCTTCGACCAGGCCAAGATGGCCAATTCCGTCCGCTTTATCAACCTGAGCCAGGTTGTGTTGGAACAGGGGTTGGAAGCGGTTTTGAAGGAGATTACCCAAGAGGTTGAGAAGGCTAACCCCGCCATCGTGGTGGTGGACTCCTTTCGCACCATGGTGAGGAAGCCGCAAGGCGGCCTCAGCGAAATGGAACTGCAATCCTTCATTCAGCGGTTAGCCCTGTTCCTGGCCAGTTGGCAAGCCACAACTTTTCTGGTCGGTGAATATGCCGACGATGAGATGCGTGACAATCCCATATTCACCGTCGCCGATGGCCTCTTCTGGCTCTCCCAAGCTGCGGAGCGAAATTCCGTTGTGCGGAAGTTGCAGATCATAAAACTGCGCGGGCAGGCTTCCGTGCCCGGGCTGCATACCTTCCGCATCACCGATGCCGGGCTGCAAGCCTTCTCGCGTACTTTTGGGCTGACCGGGCACAAACGAAGCGCACCCGGCAAGCGGCGTCTTTCCATCGGTATTCCGGAGTTGGACAAGATGTTGGGTGGTGGCATTCCCGAAGGCGATAGTGTCCTGGTGACAGGGGCTTCGGGTACGGGAAAATCGGTCTTGGCATCGCAATTCATTGCCGAAGGCATACGCCAGGGGGAATCGGGAATTGTGGCGGTCTTCGAAGAACGTCCGCAAGAGTACGCGGAGCGGGCCGGCAGTCTTGGTCTGGATTTGGTAAAGGCGCAGGAAGAAGGAAAACTCCTGATCCTCTACCTCCGCCCCCTGGACCTCTCGGTGGATGAAACCATGCACGAGATTCTCGACGCGGTCCGGAAAATTGGCGCCAAGCGCCTGGTGATCGATTCGCTGGCGGGCTTTGAGATGGCGCTGTCGCCCGGTTTCCGCGAAGACTTTCGCGAATCGCTCTACCGGATGATTTTCGCCTTGACGGGAATCGGGGTAACGATTCTGAGCACGGTTGAGGTGGATGAGTCTTTTACCGAATTCCCGTTCAGTACCTACTCGATTTCGTTTCTCACTGATGACATTATCCGGCTTCGCTACGTATCCATCGAGGGTCAGCTTCGCAAGATCCTGGTCGTGATCAAGATGCGCGGTGGAAAACACAGCAATGATATCCGCGAATATGACATCACCTCCGAGGGGATGGTCATTGGCGAACGTCTCAAGGAGTATCAACGTCTTATCACCGGGATTCCTGAGCGTTTGAACCGATCCGGCCAGAAAGAAAACCCCTAGCCAGTGAGTTCAGAGAAAAAGCTTACGGGCTCTCAGGTGTTTTGCGTATTGCTTTATTGGTAACTTCTGGCATTTTTACCTGAATGAGCCTGAACAGAAGAGCTAGGTACATATTGCGCATGCCGAGAGCAAAACCGAGCTTCGCAGGCCAGGCCCCCGATCTGGCGAGCCTATGCCGCTCAAGCTTCGACAGATCGCCCATGCCCATGGCCTCGGTGGCTGGAATCCGGCACATCGTGGATTATGTCAACCCCGCCTTTTGCCGCCTGGTCGGTAAGAGTACAGACCAACTGATTGGACGTCCTTTCTCCGAAATTACGCCCGAGGACGGATGCCTGTCGTGCCTTGACACGGTCTATAGTTCGGGAGAGGCCGGAACCCATACGGAGCCGAAACAATCTGTAGCCCATCCCGCGTATTGGTCTTATGCGATGTGGCCGGTTCTCGGTGCGGATGAACGCCCGGTGGGCGTCATGATCCAAGTGACGGAGACGACACGTTTCCATCAGCAGGCGACCGCGATGAACGAGGAGTTGCTGTTGTCAGCGGTGCGCCAGCATGAACTCGCGGATGCGGCGGAGAAGCTGAACGCGCAACTGCAAGCAGAAATCACCCAGCGCAGGCGGATGGAGCAGGCTCTGGTGATCAGCGGCAAGTTGGCAGCCACGGCGAGACTCGCCCAAACCATGGCTCACGAGATCAACAACCCTCTGGGCGCAATCACCAACCTCATTTACCTGCTGGGTCCATTGCAGACCACTCCCGAGGCACAGGCTTACATTGCCATATTGGAGGACCAGGTAAAAGGCCTAACTCGCATTGCGACCCAGATGCTCAAGTTTTACCGCGACAACAACCACCCGAATGAATTCAAGTTAGGGGAAGTGCTCCGCGACACATTGGAGTTTTATCGTCCCCAGGCTGAGAAACAAGGAATAGTTTTTATTCAGCACCTTGAGACAGAGGGGACGATCGTGGGGTTTCGAGGTGAAATCACTCAGGTCGCCACGAATCTTTTGCTCAATGCGCTTGAGGCCATGCCTATTGGTGGGAAGGTCATTTTCCATCTATATCCTGCTCCCCCCTGGCTTTGTGACGTTCATAATCGTTGTGGTTACTGCCTTTCTGTTGCCGATACGGGTAGAGGGATTGCCCCCCAACAGTATGCGCGGATCTTTGAGCCTTTTTTCACCACCAAAGGTGACAAGGGAACAGGGCTGGGGCTGTGGCTCTGCACCGGAATTGTCAACCGGGTTGGTGGCTCGATTCGCGTCCGAAGTTCACGTCGACCCGGTCGCTCAGGCACCTGTTTCTCGGTTTTCCTGCCCTCCGAGGAAGCCGCCTTCACCCCGCTTCGCCGCAGATACGAGCAGGAGAAGAAGTCCGCTTGATCCCAATTGACCTGTCGACGTCCCGGACTCGTGAAATCATGGGTTCATGGGTAAAACAAAAACAAAAAAGCAGTCGACCAAAGCTACGCTTGCCAAACTCATCAAGGAAATGGCCAAGCCGAGAGTGGCTGGGTCCGCGAGAGTGTAGAGTTCCGTTAAGTTGCTGTGGCTGCGGCTGTATCTACATATCGCTCAAGTTTCCCGAAATGGTCCACATCCCCCTGCGCGACGTGAACATTTCCTCATTGAATTCCGGGCAACTTCCATGCAGAATACCTGCATCCAATCACTCGTGAGGTGTGTCATGAGGGCAACTGCGATCCAGGAAGGCAGGCATTCTGGAGATGAAGAGGCTACCTCAGGGCACAGCGACAAGATCCTCTCCAATCCGGCGGAAGTCCTTGTGCTCCAGAAACAAACGGCCGCACTTGATCCCCGCCTCTTCATAACAAAACTCGGGGTTGAAAAAACCGGCCGGGAGTACCCGGACAAGCAGGCCATATTTTCTCAAGGAGACGCTGCAGATGCCGTGTTCTACGTTCAGAGCGGCAAAGTGAAGCTCACGGCTGTGTCTAAGAGTGGCAAAGAAGCTGTGGTTGCCATTCTGGAGGAGAGCAGCTTTTTCGGCGAGGGATGTTTGGCGGGCCAACCGCTGCGCATGGCCACTGCCACGGCAATGCAGCGGACTGTCATCATTCGGGTGACAAAGGGGGCGATGGTGAGGCAGCTACATCAGGAACCGGAATTTGCCGAACGCTTTCTCGCCTACTTGCTTTCCCGGAACATCCGCATGGAAGCGGACTTGGTGGATCACCTGTTCAATTCCAGCGAAAAACGACTCGCCCGGCTTCTCCTGTTGCTGGCGAACTTCGGCAAAGAATCCAAGCCTTTACCAATGGTCGCAAGAATCAGCCAGGAGACCTTGGCCGAAATGATCGGCGCTACGCGTTCGCGCGTTAGTTTTTTCATGAATCGGTTCAGGGAGATGGGCTACATTGAATACGACGGCGATGGCATGCAGATTCACAGCTCGCTCGTCAGCGTCGTTCTCCACGACTGAATCCAACTCTGCGATAGAACCTGTGAAAAATTGCTTCCGGCTCTACCAAGACCTACCGCCCCGAGTTCCCTGATCGCTTGGTTCCATGCGGCTTGCGCATGCAGTCTGTCAGCGATTCTTCCCCTGGTACAGCGCCGAGCACCATCATAGCGATAGGCTGACCCTGGAGGTGCTTCACTAGATAAACGCGCCGACGGCGCCCCACCGGAAGAAGGGCGCGACTAATTGATGCTGGCAGGTATCCCCAACTCGTTGAGACGCTCCGTAGATTTGTTTTTGACGAGAACGAGAACTTCTAATACGGCAGCTATGCTGCGGATATTTCCCGAAATACTCATAAGTGCATCTTCCACGAAGGGCCGCTGGTCCGCCAACGACTCAAGCCGCTCGCTCACGTTGTTGAGTGCGTTAACTTCTTGCAGAATGGTCTCAACCGGGATGGGGCTGTCCGATTTCGCTGTGACCCCCAGGTGAGGAGTTACATCCTGCACCAGTCGCAACGTTAAAGCTGCGCCAATAAAGTCAACAAACAGCCCGAGTAAATGGGCAACGAGAAGGACCCCGTCCTTCCCCACCCGCTCTTTGTCAACTTGCGGCGCAAGTCCGCCAAGACCCTGTAAGGATCCATCCGCCGTGACCTGCACCGCGCTAAGGCTGGGGGCTTCCGGCCTGGCCAGCGTCAAAGCACGCGAAAGGAGCGACCGATAACCGGCAACTCCCGCGAGTGCACATAGATGCGGGCGCAGCTTCTCACAGACTCGAAAGGCCGCAGGCTCCGTTCGCTCGGAGGCTTTGCCCGCCGCGGCTTCGTGGGCCAGAAGGCGTCGGGCCAAATCTTGCGTTTCCAGGGGAGGCATCATTTGCGCGTCTCGCGTTTGGACATGACACGATCGCCATAATGTTACCCCTTTGGGGCCTGCTGGGATAGGGGAGGCTGCTAGGTTCGGCAACCGCTTTCTCTTGGACGCCCACGCAGGGGCGTAGATTACGGTCCCGAAACCACGATTGCGTCATGGCCGAGCATGAAGTTTCCGGGGAGGAGACTTCGGGCCGTGATCGGGTTGGCGAGCGGCTGGTAGCGTCAGCTCAGCCCACTGGGGGCGGTCATTTCCTGTGCTGGGTCACCGCCAGCCATCTGCTGAGCAACGATGAGCTGGCGCGCTTCGGTGCGTAGTCCGGGTAGATAGACGCCGAACATGGCCGATCCCACCAAGCAGCCCAGGCCGCCCAGCGTCAGCGTCAGCGGTGCGCCCAGCTTATGCGCTACTACCCCGGCGAAGAAGGCGCCCAATGGCGCCATACCCATGAACATCATCGAGTAGACGGACATGACGCGCCCACGCAGGCGATCCGGCACCATTGACTGGATCAGCGTATTCGACGAGGCCATCTGCAACATCATCGAGAAGCCGAGAGGGATGAGCAGCACAAACGAGAGCCAGAACCATCTGGATTGAGAAAACAGAATCATGCTGAACCCGAAGCCGGCCGAAGAGGTCGCAACCCATCGTCCCAGCCCCTTCAAACCCTTTTTGGCGGCGAGGGTAAGCGCGGCCAGCATTGCTCCGACGCCGGTTGCGCCCATTAGCAGGCCCAAGCCGCGCGCTCCGCCGTGGAGAATGCGATCGGCAAAAATCGGCATTAGCACGGCGTAAGGCATTCCCACCAGGCTTACCAGCCCCAGCAACAGCAGTAGGGCGCGAATCGGTCGCGCCCGTTTCACCCAGCTAAAGCCCTCCTTAATATGCTGGAACGGAGACGCCTCGGTGCCTGCAATCGGCCTGGACATCACGTGCATCATCAGTAGCCCGCCGATTACGGCGATGTAGCTGACCGCATTCGCCATAAAACACCAGCCCTCGCCGATGCTGGCCACCAGTATGCCTGCAATTGCCGGGCCCACGATGCGCGCGCCGTTAAACATGGTGGAGTTCAGCGCAATGACGTTCATCTGGTCTGCCCGGCCGACCATCTCAACAATGAACGCCTGCCGCGCGGGAATGTCGAACGCATTCACCACGCCCAAACCCGAAGCCAGCACGAAAATGTGCCAGATCTGCACTCGGTTTGTCAGCGTGAGGTAAGCCAATATCGTGGCCAGAATCATCGCTGCTGTCTGCGTGGCGACTACGATGTGATGGCGATTGTGACGGTCCGCGATCGCTCCGCCCAACGGCGCAATAACAAACACCGGAAACTGCGATGCAAAGGCAATTGCGCCCAGCAGTACCGAAGAACCAGTTAGTCGGTAGACGAGCCAGGCTTGGGCGATGTTCTGCATCCAGGTACCGATTAAAGAGACCAATTGCCCAAAGAAAAAGAGCTGAAAGTTGCGATAGCGCAGCGCGCGAAATGTACCTGCCACCCTCGAGTTGCGGGGCGGAAGTGCGGCGGAAACTTTCCGTAGACCGAGCATAGCCTCATTAAATTTGATGCGCTACGACGAGAACAGGCGTAACAAGCTACAAATGCTGCAATATTGCAGTGATAGGGGTTCTCCGAAACCGCGTTCTGGGAAGTGTCTGGCGTGTTGTCGGCGGGTGAGTGGTCGGCCACTCACGAAGTTATCGGTGGCAAGCGGCCCGCTGCGGGTGGAACCCGCTCTGGAAGCCTGCGCCCCCTTCATCGCCCCGGCGAAGCGAATGCCGGAGGGCGACTCGAGGGATGTGAGAAGCAGCTACGCAACTCGCGTGACCAGAAATATGAAAGTGGCTCCGAGCACCGTCAAACCAATCATGGGCCATGTGGAATGCTTGCTGTGGGCCTCAGGAAGAAGATCGCTGGCTCCGATGTAGAGCAAAAAACCAGCGAAAAAGCCGAGATAAAGAACAACCCAAGATTCGGGAAAGTGGAAGAGGTGGGTAGAGAGAACACCGACCACCGGAGTTGATGCGTCGATCAACAACAATGCGATAGTTTTGCGCGTTGTATTTTTATGGGTAAGCATCAAGGTGACGGTGTTTAGGCCATCCGAGAAATCATGGGCGATGACGGCAATGGCAATTGACAGACCCACACGGGGACTTACATGGAATCCGACGCCTATGCCAACCCCATCCAAATAACTGTGGAAGGCCAACCCAAAAGCGCCAAAAAGCCCTACTGAAGGATGCTTGTGGTCAGCGTACTGCTCTTCGTGCGAATGGTGAATCAGGATCGCCTTTTCAAGAACGTGGAAAACGAGAAAACCGGTGACGAGGCATACCAGCATTGGGGTGGGCTCGGTCCCGATCGAGGTCGCTATCCGAAAGCCTTCTGGCAAAATATCAAAGAAACAGACCCCCAAGAGCACCCCGACCGTGAAGCTCGCGATGTAATGAAGCCGCTCGCGCTGTTGTAAGCCGAACCATCCCCCGCCCAGGGTGGAGAAAAACGTAAGGAACGAAAACAAGATTGCTTCCATTGTCTGGCTCGAAGCGGCGCCACAAGATAACTTCCGGATGGCCCGTCATATGATCGTAATACTCTCTGGTTCCCGACACTCAGCGAAGGACGACGATTCCACGGGCACGACTCGCTGATCGAGTGAGGTCGACCCCCCGATTTGTTTTTGTGCTGGTCTCTGTCTCTTCGCCGTGGGAAAGGTTCGCCCAAGATGGGGAAGAGTTCTCTCCCTGGGGCGCGCCCTGCTTCTGCCTACTGCCCGGAGGCGTTTTGAGCCTGCCGCAGCAGTGCGACCGACCGCTTCGGGTCGATGTTGTGGCGGCGACCGTCGTCGCTGGCCGTCGCGCCCGCGACGATCAGGCGGATCGTCTGCTCCGGTGTTAGCTGGGGATCGAGCGCGATCAGTTTGGCCGCCAGGTTCGCCGTATTCGGCGATGCCATCGAAGTTCCTGACATACGAAGCTTCGCCCCGCCCGGCACCACCGATTCGACCTCATAGCCATCGGCGTCCACTAGCACCGTCGGCCCGTAACTGGTGAAGCTGGCCTCGTCGCCTGCCTGGTCCACTGCTCCGACAGTAAGCAGGTTCGGCAGCTTAAACGACGACGGGATCATCTGGTTAAAGCTGCTATCGCTGTTCGCATTCCCGGCCGCGCAGATGAATAGGATATCGGGCGCGCTCTTGATGGCGTTGTACAGGCCGTCGCGTTCGAGGGCAAACAGCTTTGCCGCGGTCGCTTTGCGGTCCGCCGCATCCTTGCCCATGCCATTCTTCTCGAGCGCCGATTCGATGTCCTGCGGACCACCGCCCCAGCTCATATTGACGACGCGCACGTGGTTGGCGCGGAACCAATCGACGTATGCCTGGTCGTCCGCGGCGTCACGTTGCGAGAGCTCCTCGCTGGGTGGGAGGGGAACGTTATGCCAGTCAAAAGTGATCCGCCCAACGGCGAGGCGGACAGCGGGGTTACCGCGCGCCGCAATCCCTGCCACATGCGTTCCATGCGAATAGATACCGAAGAGATTAAGCTGCTCGAGAAAGCCCGGTACCTGAGCCGCGGGCATGCCGGCCAGCTTCTGCTTCAGAGCTGTTGCTTCCGGGCTATCGATTGAGAGCTGCAGGTCGGAGAAGCCCTTGAGTTCGCCGAGCACTTCCGGATACTGCTGCTGCTGTTGCGCATCGAGCGGGAACAGGTAACCGTGCGTGGGAAAGCCCTTCAAATCGAAGGCAATGTCGTGGGGATCGGTTTGTGGCCCCGGGTGACGATCCATGTAAACGCGCCCCGGAAACAGCGACAGATCGGAACCGGAGTCCCAGATGGCCACATTCACCGGGGTGAGCTGGTCGGCGTTGCTCAGGGTCACCTCACGCGCCGCCCAGATATCCGGCTTCTGCACGTTGTTGGCGGCAACCTCCTGGGCGAGCACGGTGATCGTCTCTGCCTTCAGAGGGAGATTACGTTTGAGAATGACGCGGTCGCGGATCAACCCCCACGCCAAGTCGTTGCTGAGCTGGTGCGACTTGGCCACGGCGGGATCGAGGCTCGCCTGCACGCTTCCCAGCACCAACGCGGGCGAGACGATTTCCGCTCCGCTCTTCTCTTCCTTGATGAGGTTTCCAACAACAGACCAAGGCAATGACTTCAGGGCGGCCGCGTAGGCCTTCTCATAGGCTTTTTCGTATGCCGGCCCTGAACTCTGTCCCGTATTTTTTTGAGCTTCGATCATGGCTCGGGCCTGAACCCCGGTCAGTAGCCTTTCAGCAGGCTTGTCCTGGAGATCGCGCAGTTTCGCAATCGTTTCTAGGGCGCCCTGATCGTTGCCAGCCAGCAGTTGGAGTTCGAGCCGGACACCGAGCAGATGCCGTAATGTGGCGTGGTCCTCGATGTCATAGTTGTTCAGAACCGAGTCTACGTCCGCCTGCACTTTGGCCGCGAACGCATTGAAGGCTGCATCGTCGGATTGCAGGAGCCCCGTCGCCGTGCCGCTGATTGGGTAATTAAATCGCGGCAGGTCCGCCTCGCTTTTGACAACCTTCTTTGCGCCCGTCTGGACAAAGCAATGGGCCGAGGGCACAACCAAGATGGCAGCAGACGCTACGGTGAAAACTATCAAATTGCAGAGCTTGCGGAGGAAGCGATTGGGAATGAGCATGTTTCTCCACCGAGGTTTGAATTCCTGGCATCGTAGAGCACAAAATGTCTACCTTCCCTGGCTTAATCAGTCGCGCATGGCCTCGGATCAAAGAAGTCAAGCGGCGCCGCGATCGGCTTCGGCAGTCGATCAGTATTATTGGTCAAAACGTCCGATGTTTCGAGTTCCCGGTGTGTTGTCGGCAATCCGGAGTGCGCCGGGATAAACCGGCATGTTGTAGGGGATGAAAGAGCCCCACAGGAAAGGAGAACAGCGAATCCACCCTGGCCTCGATTCTTGCAGGAGACATCGCGAGGTGGCTACTGAAGCGTAGATAGAGGTACCAGTGGGCCGGGCTATTGAGCTTCGAAAAGCCGATGGAACAGGATGCCGACTCCATTCCGAGAGGAGGAAGGCAACACGACAGCCGCGTAAATCGCGAGTGGCTGTTCGGTCCTGCGTAGTCTTAGAACCCGCGCACGCTGAGAAACAACATGCACGAGAACCGGGAGATCTCCTGCACGCCTAGCCCAAACGAGCTAGGCCGGTCCGCGAAGGCCATAAACCGAACGGCGGACATGAACGTTCAGGAGAAGTCGGACTGTGCCGTAGTACCGTTGAACCGGCCGAACAAGGTGGGGCAACCTACCGCGGAGGTCGGGGAGGGAAGGGCACGGACAGAGGAGAACATTGTTCGACCACACATGCCTCCGACACAGAGCGGAACCCGCATGTCCCAGGGGTTGGACGGTGTGCGACGAGCAGCATCGGTAAGGAAGCAGGAACGGTTCACCGCTTTGCTCCACCATCTGAGCTTGAATCTGCTCCGGGACAGCTTTTTCGCACTCAAGCGAGGGGCTTCGCCCGGAATAGATGGAGTGACATGGCCGGAGTATGAAACCGGGTTGGAAGATCGGCTACGTGATCTTCACAGCCGGGTGCACCGTGGAGCATATCGGGCACGACCGTCGAGACGAGTCTATATCCCGAAGGCCGATGGGCGGCAACGCCCGCTGGGCATCGCAGCACTGGAGGACAAGATTGTTCAACAGGCTGTGGTGACGGTCCTCAATCAGATTTACGAGGCCGACTTCAAGGGCTTTTCTTACGGCTTCCGGCCCGGTCGTAGCCCGCATCAGGCGCTCGACGCCCTGACGGTGGGCATTCAGCGGAAGCGGGTGAACTGGGTGCTCGATGCGGACATTCGCGGCTTCTTCGACAACATGAGTCACGAGTGGACCATGAAGTTCATCGAGCATCGGGTGGCCGATCGCCGCATGCTTCGCCTGATCCAGAAATGGCTGCAGGCGGGAGTATCGGAAGACGGCCAATGGTCGGAAACGAAGGTAGGCACGCCCCAGGGAGCAGTTGTTTCACCGCTGCTCGCTAACGTGTACCTACACTATGGTGCGCCAGGGCAAACCTGGTGCTTCCAGCGGGTGAAATTCCCGCCCCGACAAGAGGTGCAGCCACCTCACCGGGAATCGAGTCTTGGGTCTGAGGAGGTAACGAAT
>Ga0326728_10024697_pt1 | contig 10855 bp, 9 predicted proteins | sample MB3enrmetagenome_FD_207602 | JGI IMG/M metagenome (GOLD analysis project Ga0326728, IMG submission 207602) | Lab enriched peat soil microbial communities from McLean, Ithaca, NY, United States - MB31MN | ecosystem: Environmental > Terrestrial > Soil > Wetlands > Peat | place: USA: New York...
CACCTGGACTTGCTGGAGATGGCCCCGGACTATGGCCAGTTCGACTACATCATTGTGCACGGTCTTTACGCTTGGGTTCCCGCGGTGGTTCGGGACCAGATCATGGCCGTTTGCCAAGGCAGCCTGCAACCTCAGGGGATTGCTTTCGTCAGTTACAACACATTTCCGGGTTGTTATTCGCGGCTAATGGTCCGCGAGATGATGCTGTACCACAATCGGGATTTCCATGATCCGCAGCAGCAAACCCAGCAGGCTCTTACCTTGGTCAAGCTGCTCGCCAATTCGCGTGTGCAACCCGAGATCTACACGAAAGTGGTCCAGGACGAGTTTGAGCGAATGTCCAAGCGGCCCAGAGAAGCTGTTTACCACGACGAGCTGGCTCCAGTCTTCCAGCCTGTCTATTTCCGCCAGTTTATGGAACACGCTGAACGGTATGAACTCCAGTTCCTTGGGGAGGCCGACTTTTCCGAGATGCAGACGGGAGACCTCACTCCTCAGGCGAAAGAAGTCCTCGACAAGATTTCCGATGACATCATTTTGAGGGAACAGTACCTGGACTTCATGCGCGGCCGGGCCTTCCGGAAAACGCTTTTGTGCCATAAACACCTGCCGCTGGACCGCTCGGGGAAATCCCTCTCACTCCGGGCATACTCTGTTTCCTCTCAAGCGCGGCCGAGCTCGCCGGCTCCGAATTCTTCTCCAGACGCGAAGGAGACTTTTGCCAGTGCCAGTGGAGCAGAAGTTACTACAGCCAACCCGTTGGCGCGCGCGCTGCTTTGGTATTTGATCGAGTCACAACCCCAGCGAATTCCTTTTGAGCCGCTGCTCACCGAAGTCGAGTGCCGGGCTCGCCAGGGGCTGGGTTTTGTTCCAAAACCCGATCAGGATTTCGCCTCCGAGCTTGCAGATTTCGTGTGGCGCATGTACTCGGCAGGACTGCTTGACCTGCATGTCTACGTTCCGCCGTTCGCCACGAAGGTGAGCGAAAGGCCTGTGGCAAGCCCCCTGGCACGACTCGAGGCTCGAGACGGTGATGTCATAACCACACTGCACCACAGGAGCCTGCGATTGGGTGATTCGCTGCAAAGAGGATTAGTGATGCTCATGGACGGCACCCGCGATCACGATGCTCTGAGATATGATCTTCTCAGGCTCTTCGGCTCAGGGGCTCTAACCTTGCAGGAAGACGGGAAATCAGTGAGTGACATGCAGATTGTGGAGAAAAGGATAGCCGCTGAGACGGAGGATGTGTTGCAAAGCCTCGCGCGCATGGCGGTCCTGATGAAGTGAGAACTGGCGGGGTAACCCGCGTGACTATCTAAAGGCCACCTACGCTCGCCACCGCTCTGCCTTCTCCTCAGAGGGGAGTGGAGTCGGTGCGCTGGCTCCCCTCCTTAGTAAGGAGGGGGCAAGGGTGGTCGTGGCAGGGCATCGGCTGGGACGGCACAATCACGTACCCGCAGGAGGCTAGCTTGGGGATCCAACACGCAGAGGCGGCAGGCTCCTCAGCCATGCGGTTGCGGCTTGAGCCATGCCCGCATTTCACTTCATTGCGCGATTTTCTGCGATACCGTCCCTCGAGTGGCGGGACATGACAGGAGTCGCCGGCGCCTCAGGTGGCCGCCTACACGTGCGGGGATTTACCGCTGAGGAAAGCGTAACATTCCTTGAAAGCTTCGGGGGCTTTCTGCTGAAACCCCTTCCGGAGCAATACGGGTTCGGTTTTTGCAAACATACCCCCGTCCTTTTTGCGAAACCCGTAAACGTTCGCCCACCCGATGGGAAGAATTTCCTCGTCGACGCAGTGCCCGAAGCCAACGCATCCTCAATCATGATGGTGGTCAACTGGAGGGCCGCCTTGAAAGGGAGCAGAGCCGGGGATGGCCATTGACCGTAGTTTGCTGTGTCCGCCGGACGATAGGCCCGACACTGTCCCAGATTTGCATTGACAAGTCGTCTCCGATTGGCTAACAATCATCACCGTTCGGCTAGTCACTTAGCGACCAATTTGAATTTTCACCTAAGGGGTTCCCGATGGCCCAGAGCATCCAGAAGAAGCTTGAAAGGGTCCGGCCGCCGCGTGTCCACGTTACCTATGACGTCGAGACCGGAGGCGCCATAGAAATCAAAGAGCTCCCGTTTGTGATGGGGGTTCTGGGTGATTTTACAGGTCAGCCTGTAGAGCCTCTGCCGCGGTTGAAAGACCGGAGGTTTGTGGAAGTCACCCCGGACAATTTTGACAGCGTGTTGGAGAGCATGAAACCTCATCTGGCATTCTCGGTGGAAAACAAGCTCAGCGAGGATCCGGATGCCGGGCAGTTGAAGGTCGATCTCGATTTCAAGAGCATGGACGACTTCGCGCCGGAGAGTGTAGCCCAGCAGGTCAAACCTCTGCGCGAACTCCTTGAACTGCGCACCCGCCTCAACGATCTGAAAGGCACCTTGCAGACGAACCAGAAGCTGGATGAAGTTCTGCTTGAGGCCGTCAGTAACACGGAGAAGTTGAACAAGTTGAAGGCGGAGCTGGGCGGCAAGCAGGAGGGGGAAGGAAAGGAGGGATGACGTGGGCAATCAGGAAATGGCCAAGGCGCCTGCCCAAGTGACCGAGCAGGTGGCAGAAAAGGGATTGTTGGACCAGATTGTGGAGGAAGGCAAGGTAGGGACAGACGCTGCCACCCGGGAGCGTGGTAAGAGCCTGGTGAAGGAGTTCATCAACCAGGTGCTTGAAGGGCAGGTCACCGTCTCGAAAGATACCGAGGCGATGATCAATGCCCGAATCGCGCAGATTGACCACCTGCTCTCCCTCCAACTCAATGAGGTCCTGCACCATCCCCAGTTTCAAAAACTCGAGGCGAGCTGGCGCGGTTTGAAGTACCTCATCGACCAAAGCGAAACCAGCTCCATGCTGAAGATCCGTATGATGAACGTTTCCAAGAAAGAGCTTCTGCGCGATCTACAGCGGGCTCCGGAATTCGACCAGAGCGCTTTGTTCAAGAAGATATATGAAGAAGAGTTCGGGGTTTTCGGCGGACAACCTTTTGCGGCGATGATCGGCGACTACGAGTTCAGCAAACACCCGGAGGACCTGGAACTCCTGGAAAAGATTTCCCAGGTGGCGTCAGCGGCGCACGCGCCATTCCTGACGGCGGCTTCATCACAACTGATGAATATGGAGAATTTCACGCAGTTGGACCAGCCGCGGGACATCGGAAAGATTTTTGACACTACCGAGTATGCCAAGTGGAAAAGCTTCCGCCAGAGTGACGATTCCCGATATGTCGGGCTGTGCGTGCCGCACGTCCTGATGCGTCTTCCGTACGGCCGGGACACCGCGCCCGTGGACGCGTTCAGCTACGAAGAAGGCGTGGATGGAAGCGATCATTCCAAGTATCTGTGGGGCAACGCCGCGTACGCAATGGGAGCCCGCTTGACGAACGCTTTCGCCTTGTACGGGTGGTGCGCCGCCATCCGGGGAGTGGAAGGCGGAGGGCTGGTGGAAGGACTGCCCGCGCACACTTTCCGAACTGACGAAGGGGACGTGGCGCTGAAGTGCCCTACCGAAATTGCTATTACGGACCGCCGGGAGAAAGAGCTGGCGGACCAGGGGCTGATTCCTTTGGTGCATTGCAAGGGCACGGACAAAGCCGCGTTTTTCAGCGTGCAATCCGCGAATAGACCCAAGTTGTACGACAGCGATGCGGCCAACGCCAATGCTCGACTCTCCGCGCAGTTGCCTTACATCATGGCCACCTGCCGGTTCGCCCACTACTTGAAGGCCATGATGCGGGACAAGATCGGCAGCTTCACTTCCCGCGACGAGATTCAAATGTTCCTCAACCGCTGGATTGCGCAATACGTGACCACCGACGACACGGCAACCCAGGCGGCGAAAGCGACCTATCCATTACGGGAAGCGCGCATTGATGTGGAGGAGGTGAAGGGTAAGCCGGGTATGTACCGCGCGGTGGCCTTCCTTCGCCCTCACTTCCAGCTCGACGAGCTTACGGTTTCGCTGCGCTTGGTGGCATCGTTGCCGCAGCCCGCCAAAGGCTAGTTGACCAGAAAATCCAAATGCTACGAGGAAAACTGACATGGCTATTGAATACCATCTGAAAATTGGCAGCATCGAGGGCGAGAGCACCGCAGCCAAACACACAAACCAAATTGAACTCTTGTCTTGGAGCTGGGGGGCCAGCAACCCGACAAACATAGCGGGCTCGGGGATGAGCGCGGGAAAGGTGTCGCTGTCCGACCTCAGCATTACCAAGCAAGTGGATAAGTCGAGCCCCAAGCTCTTGGAGCTTTGCGTCACGGGAAAACACGTGGACGAGGCAACGCTTTACTGTAGCAAGCAGACCGGGCAGAAGACTCCTGACGACTTCCTTACCATCAAGTTGAAGGAAGTCTACGTTTCGGGCTTCCAGGCCGGGGGCTCGTCGGGCGAGGACGTTGGCACAGAATCCGTCAAGTTCACCTACGGATCGATCAATTACGATTATAAACTACAGAAGCCGGATGGAACGCTGGTCGATGCAGGGAAGGTTGAATACGATCTCAGGAAGCGGCAGCAAACGGCGTAGTCTGGGGGTTGGCGCGGAGTAGTGCGGCAGAGCGAATATGGAAAACGCGAATCAACTCTTGCAGGCCGGAAGACTAAAAGAGGCCGTGCGGGCGCAAAGCGAGGAGGTGCGAAACCACCCCTCCGACACGAAACGCCGCACCTTCCTCTTTGAATTGCTCTGTTTTTCGGGCGAGTATGATCGAGCCGAGAAGCAACTTGATCTGCTCGCCGAAGCCGGCCCCAACAGCGAGATGGGGGCGCTGCTTTACCGCAGCGCCCTTCATGCTGAAAGAACGCGTCAGGATCTCTTTCAAAAGGGAGAGTACCCGAGGCCTCCCGGAGGATCTCCGCCCGGCGCGGAATCCGTTCCCGGTACGCTGAACGGCAAACCCTTCCAGACGATTACGGACGCGGATCCGCGGATTGGGCCGCGCCTCGAGGTTTTTGCCGCCGGAAACTGTCTCTGGATCAATTTCGAGCATTTGGCTTCAATCCAAGTCCAGCCGCCACGCCGGCTGCGCGACCTGCTCTGGACGCCTGCCGTAATCCGGGCGGGGCCTGCTTTGAAGGACACCGAGCTTGGGGAGGTCTTGTTACCGGTCTTGTCCCCATTCGCCTGGCAACATTCGGATGAGGCCGTTCGCCTTGGCCGAATGACGGTATGGGAAGAAGACGCTGCGGGCGCTGTGCTGCCGGCCGGCCAGAAGATGTTGCTGGTGGACGGCGAGGAATTTCCACTTCTCGAGATCCGAAAACTTGAATTCGCTTCGACTCAGGCTGGGGCTTAGGTCACAATGCCTCTTCCAGATAACCTACTCAATCCGATTGCCGGAGAGAATCCCAGCGGGGGAGACCTTCGCTACACCCCCCTCTACGATCAGATCAGGGAAGCCCGCCGGGAAGAGGAAGAGTCTGAACAAGGCGAATGGAAATATGAGGTCAAGAAGGCGGATTACCCTCTGGTTGTCAAGCTGGCTTGTGAAGCTATTGCCAGCCAGAGTAAAGATCTGCAGATTGCCGCATGGCTTACGGAAGCTTTGCTGAGGACGGAAGGGTTCGGCGGTCTGAAGCAGGGTTTGGAACTGCTGCGCGGCCTGCTGGAGACTTTCTGGGAAACCTTGTATCCCCAGCTCGAGGATGGCGACGCGGAGTTGAGGGCGGCGCCGCTCGAGTGGGCCGGCTCAAGTCTGCTTCTTCCCCTTCAGATGGTTCCTCTCAACAAGGCACGCCATAGTTGGTTGGATTACACCGAGTCGAGAAAAATTGGCTACGAAGAACAGGCCGACACCGAGGAGAAGAGGGCGGCCCGGACAAAGGCTCTTGAACGGGGGGGGATAGCGCCCGAGAACTTCGATAAGTCCTTCAACGAAACCCCAAAAGCGTTTTACGTCAGCGCCGAAGCGCTGCTCGACGATTGTGCGGCGACGCTCCAGGGCTTGGATACGCTTTGCCTGGAGAAGTTTGGTGATAGTGCACCTAGCTTCAGGGAACTGAAGAAGGGGTTGGAGACAGTCCGCCATAGCGTTCATCTGCTGCTCCAAAAGAAACGGGAGACGGAACCGGATGCGGTTGAAGCGGAAGCCGAGCCGGGGGCGCCGGAGGTCGGCGAAGAGGGCGAAGCTGCCGAAGGGCCGGGTCCCGCCGGGGAAGTGGTTGGGCGAGCTGCCCCAGCGACTCCAGGAATTGTAATACCACTGGCGGATAAAGAGCCCGCCGGACGCCGGGAGGCGATTGCGAGTGCGTGCCGCGCCGCTGCGGCTCTTCGCAAGCTGGACCCGTACAGTCCGGCCCCTTACCTGATGTTGAGGGGCTTGCGATGGGGTGAGCTTCGGGCCGCCTTCCACGCATCGGATATGAGGCTGCTGGAAGGTCCACCCACCGTGCTTCGGCAGCACGTCAAGAGACTGGCGATTGAGGGGAAGTGGGAGGAACTCCTGGAGGCGGCTGAAAATGCCATGTCTCTTCCGTGCAGCCGAGGCTGGCTGGATTTGCAGCGCTTCGTCGTTGATGCGTGTGTCGGATTGGGAGGGAAGTACGCCGGGATTGCCATTGCCATCCGTTCGGAGCTGAAGACACTGCTGGGCGACCTGCCCCAGCTCCTCGAGACCAACTTGCTCGATGACTCGCCGGCTGCGAATAGTGAGACGCAGGCGTGGCTGAAAGAACTGGTGGCGGAGCCGGCGACGCCGACGCCGGATGCTGCGCCTTCGGAAACGCCGGTGCTGGAGAATCACTCTGCCCCAGGATGGCACCGGAAGTTCGTTGACAGCCACGACTTGGCCCTCCAGGCGCTGCGCGCCGGGCAGGCGGAAAAAGCCATTGGATTGATGCAGCGTGAGGTGGAAAGGCAACTTTCGGGAAGAGGCCGGTTTTTGCGCAAGATGCAACTGGTTGAGGTCTGCCTCGCCGCCGGAAAGAGCCAGATTGCCCAGCCCATTATCGAGGATCTGGCGTCCGTTATTGAGAGCAACCACCTGGAGGGCTGGGAGGATCGGGAAGTTGTAGCCAAGGCGTTGGTAATGATTCTGAGAAACAGCCAACGGGTACAGGCGGATGAATCGGAAAAGTTGAGGCTTTTTGAAAAGGTGGTCCGTCTTGATCCCGTCCAGGCCATTTCCTGTCTTGACCCCTGATGCCGACAACAGAAAAGGAAGGCCCAGTTACGTTGTCGGTGCTTGATCGACTCATCGATCAGGAGCCCGGGCGCAAGCTGGAGCCCCCCCTGACGAGACCTCAATCCTTGCGTGAGTTGAAGGCCGCGCTCCGGCGCGACTTGGAATGGCTGCTCAATACTCGGCGGACGATCGAAGATTCCCCGGCGCCTCTCAAGGAGTTGGAACGCTCCCTTTACAACTACGGCCTGCCGGACGTCTCGAGCCTGTATCTGCGGTCGTCCAAGGACCAGGTAATCCTGCTCGAGGCGATCAAGACGGCAATTAATATCTTCGAGCCAAGGCTGCTCAACATCAAGGTGATGCTGGAACCGCCGACCGACGATAGGCGCGTCATTCGCTTCGCCATGGAAGGAATGCTGCGCATCGATCCTGCTCCCGAGCATGTTTTCTTTGATACCGTGCTGGAACCGATGAGCGGCCAATATCAAGTCAAGGGTTCGTAGCATGCGCGATGACCTTCTGGAATATTACGAGAGTGAACTGAGCTTCCTCCGGCAGATGGGAGCGGAATTTGCCGAGAAGCATCCCAAGATTGCCGCGCGCCTGCAATTGGATGCGAACCGTTGTGACGATCCGCATGTCGAGAGGCTGTTAGAGGCTTTTGCCTTCCTGGCGGCCCGCGTTCACCTGAAGATTGACGATGAGTTCCCCCAGATCACGGAGGGGTTGCTCAGCGTCCTCTATCCTCATTTTCTCAGGCCCATCCCTTCCATGACGGTGGCGGAATTCCATCTCGATCCGCAGCAAGGCAAGCTCACCACAGGCTTGAGAATTCCCCGTGGCTCGGTGCTTCATTCACGACCTGTGGAAGGAGTGCCCTGCAAATTCCGCACTGGCTACGAGGTGACCCTCTGGCCTTTTGAAATTGCGGATGCGAAGTGGTTAACCCCGGACAAGCTAAATCCTCCCCTGCGCGCCCCGGAGGCGGTGGCGGCCCTGCGGGTGGAACTTCGCTGCTATTCCGACGTCAGCTTCGACAAGCTCCAGCTCTCCTCGCTGCGTTTTTTCTTGCATGGCGAGGGGGAGATCACGCATGCGCTTTACGAATTGCTTTGCAACAACTGCACGCAAATCGTGCTGCGGGATCCTGCGAACAGCCGCAAGCCTCCGGTCACCCTGCCCGCGAACTCTCTGCGGCCTATGGGGTTCACCGAAGATGAATCCATGCTGCCGTACCCTAGGAGGTCCTTTGTAGGTTACCGGCTTCTTCAGGAGTACTTTGCGCTGCCGGAGAAATTTTTCTTTTTTGAACTCCAGGGGATGGATGCGCTGGCGCGAGGCGGCCTGGGCGGAAGCGCCGAAATGGTGTTTCTTATCGCGCCTTTCGAAGCCAGCCACCGGCAACAACGATTGGAAGTTGGGGTCAATGCCAAGACCATCCGTCTGGGGTGCTCGCCGGTGATCAATCTGTTTCCTCAAACGGCGGAACCCATCCTGCTGACTCAGAGGCAGGCGGAGTATCCGATCGTGCCGGACGCGCGGCGGAGGAATGCCACGGAGATTTTTTCAGTCGATGAGGTCCTGAGCTCCAATCCCCAGACCCATGAGATCACTTATTACGAGCCTTTCTATGCTTACCGGCACAGGACTTCAAGGGAGAAGAGCCGAACCTTCTGGCACACGACGCGCCGTCCCTCGAAGCGGAAGGGTGATGAAGGCACGGAAGTCTACTTGCACCTGATAAACCTTTCCTCGCGCGCTTCCCTGCCTGATGCCGAGGCCGCGACGATCCGCTGCACGTGCACCAATCGCGACATTCTGGCGCGCTTGCCCTTCGGGAACGAAAGTGGCGATTTCGAAGTCGAGGGGGTTGGACCGATCAAGAGCGCCGTGGCCTTGCGCAAGCCCACGGCAACCCTTCGCCCGCCCCTGGGGAGAGGCGCGCTTTGGCGCCTTATTTCACACCTGGCCCTAAACTACCTTTCCATCGTGGAGGAGGGGAAGGAGGCATTCCAGGAAATCCTCCGCCTGTACAACTTTTCGGATTCTGCGGACCTTGAGAAGCAAGTCGCCGGAATCGTGGGTTTGCAAAGCCAGCGTCATTTCGCGCGTATCATTTCGGAAAATGGGATATCCTTCGCGCGGGGGACGCGAGTCCAGATGGAGTTCGACGAGGACGAGTTCGCAGGTGGAGGTGTGTTCCTATTTAGCTCAGTGATTGAACACTTCCTGGCGTTATACGCTTCGCTCAACAGCTTCAGCCAGCTTGTCGTTAAGACTCGCCAGCGGAGGGAGGTGATGAAAGAATGGCCACCTCGAGCCGGCCAGGCGATCCTGATGTAGGCCAGTCGACGCTGGAGGAGCGGCTGCGGAACGAGCCCTTTCTCTTCGAGTTCTTCCAAGCCGTGCGCCTACTCGAGCGCCTCCTGCCCGACAAGGTTAGGGTGGGCAAGTTCGCTCCGCCTTCGGCGGAAGTGGCTCGCTTCAAGGCTAACTCCACACTCGTCTTTCCAGCTAGCGAGATTCAAGCGCTCAACTGGCCCGCCAGGGGCCCCGTCGAGATGAAAGTCAACTTCATGGGGCTGACCGGGCCGGAGGGTGTTTTGCCGCTGCCTTACACGGTTTTCCTGGTGGAAAGGGCGCGGGCGGGAGATTCCTCGGCGGCCGATTTTCTTGACCTTTTCAACCACCGCGTCATCTCCCTTTTCTTCCAGGCCTGGGAAAAGTACCGCTTCTGGATCGCCTATGAGCGCGGCGAACGCGACCAGTTCTCTCATCATTTGCTGGATTTGATCGGTCTCGGCACCCCCGGCCTCCAGGATAGGCAGGCGGTGCCGGATGACTCTCTGCTTTATTATTCGGGTTTGCTGGCACAGCATCCCCGCTCTGCGGTCGCGTTGGAACAGATCTTGAGCGACTACTTTGACGTCCCGGTGGAGGTGGAACAGTTCGCAGGTGGCTGGTACCGCCTGGATACGAACGACCAGTGCAGCTTCGATGGCAGGAACGATTGTTCCGAACAACTGGGAGCCGGCGCAGTGGTGGGCGACGAAGTCTGGGACCAGACAGCGCGCGTCCGCATAAAAATCGGGCCCTTGTCGCTGGCCCAGTACAAGGAATTCTTGCCCACGGGTTCGGCTTTCGAGCCTTTACGCGTGTTGACGCGCTTCTTTTCAAATGATGAGTTCGATTTTGAAGTGCAGCTTACCTTGAACCGTCATGAAGTCCCGCGTTGTGAACTTGGCGCCGAGGGAGGAACTGCCCCTCGTCTGGGCTGGACTACTTGGGGAAAAACTAAAGAGATGGCGAGAGACGTTGGGGATACTGTTTTGCAGCTATGGGAAGGAGAATCATATGGCAATCAACCTAAAATCGCTGATCGGAAAGCTCAATGAGCAAACGCGCATCGCCCTGGAGTCTGCGGCCGGTCTGTGCTTGTCCCGGACGCACTACGATATCGAGGTGGAGCATTATCTGCTGAAGCTTCTGGACCAGGCGGAGGGGGACTTTGCTCGCATCACCGGACATTTCGGCGTCGACAAATCCCGGCTCACCACGGAGCTGAACTGGAGTCTGGACAAGCTCAAGACCGGCAATGCTCGGACCCCTGCCCTAAGCCCTTCCGTGGTGAAAATGATGACCGAGGCGTGGACCATCGGGTCTATCGATTACAACGCCG
>Ga0326728_10024698_pt1 | contig 10853 bp, 5 predicted proteins | sample MB3enrmetagenome_FD_207602 | JGI IMG/M metagenome (GOLD analysis project Ga0326728, IMG submission 207602) | Lab enriched peat soil microbial communities from McLean, Ithaca, NY, United States - MB31MN | ecosystem: Environmental > Terrestrial > Soil > Wetlands > Peat | place: USA: New York...
TGGTTGCAGTAATAATGCCCCGCTATTATGGAACCCGAATCCTGCTTTCCGCCTTCGAGCAGGCCACGGTTTTACAGCCCGTGGGGTTAGCCGTCACCTGGACTATTTTTGCGGCATTCATCCTGCTAAGTCTCATGCTCCTTGTCTCTCTCTGGGGGACCAGGGGCGAGCCCCTTGTCAGTCCTCACACACCCCATAGTCCTGTCTCCCACCTAAGCCGGCGCTAAATTGAGCGGCAATACCGATCTGACGTTACATCCACACATGAATCTTATCCGATCCGGTGGATGAGTGCTTCTTAATAATAGACCATGGCAAGGGGCCCTAATCTCAGGTGACAACTTGGGGCAACTTGTATCTGAGCTTTGGCAAAAACAAGCCTTGGTAATGGAGGATGGTAAGGGTAACTTGCCATGAGCGATAATTATCGGTGCAGAAGTATAAGTTCCAGATATGAAACGGATATGGGAAGTTTGGGGAGTCGTGATAGGTTTCGGGTCATAGCCGTTATCTTCAACATCCATAATTTTATATTTTCATACTCCGGCCATCCTTCAGCGTTGCAAGACTTGCTTCAGCCTGGTCTCAAAACGAGATTTTACCCCCTGTGACACAACCCCGCCTGCCAGGGCTTGTTAATAAACCGTTATCGCCGCTTCCGGCCTGGCCGCCTTTCCATAAAGCTCACCCAGCAGGAAATATATATTTGTGGCGGCAGTTCTCAGAGGTAAGCCTTCACCACGTACTGCTGCACCATCCGCTGGGTGTTGAAGAAGGAACCGTTCAGGGCGATGGCTCCATACATGGCGTTCAGGAAAGTTGAACGCTCCCGGTAATACCTGGGGATGATCACCTTTTCCAGCTTGCCATAAAGGCAATCGGCGTCGTCGGCGCACTCCAGGCCCCCGGGCGCCCCCACGCCGATGGACCAGCCGGTGAAGTTCTCGATGTGTCCTTCCAGCCACCAGCCGTCCATGGTGCTGAAGCTGGGGACGCCGTTAATGGCCGCTTTCATGCCACTGGTGCCCGAGGCCTCGTTGGGCGGCTGAGGAGTGTTGAGCCAGACGTCTACCCCGCCGGTCAACAGCCGGGCCAGCCAGGCGTCGTAATTGGCCAGGTAGGCCACCTTGAGGTCCCCCCGCAGGGCCTCGGCGGCCCGGAAGATCCGGCGGATGAGGTCCTTGCCGGGTTCGTCAAAGGGATGGGCCTTACCGGCAAAGACAATCTGCAGGGGTCCCACCTCCCGGGCCAGCCGCCGCAAGCGTTCCAGATCGGTGAAGACCAGATCGGTCCGCTTGTAGGTTGCAGCCCGCCGGGCAAAGCCCAAGGTTAAGACGTCCACGTCCATCCCCAGGTTGGTCTCCCGGTTGACGTAAGCCAACAGTTGTTCCTTGGCCTGCTGGTGGGCCGTCCAGAGCTCCTCTCCCGGGATATTCAGGACATAGCGCAGGCTGAAGTTGTCCTCCCGCCAGCCCGGGATGTGGCGGTCGTAAAGTTCGGCGAGAGGTGGGGTGGCCCAGGTGGCGGCATGTACCCCGTTGGTAATGGCGTCCACCGGATAGTCGGCGAACATCAACCGGGAGACCTCGCCGTGCCTTTTGGCCACGCCGTTGACGTATTTGCTCAGGTTGAGGGCCAGATAGGTCAGGTTGAGCCTGACCCCCCGCCGGGCCAGCTCCGGGAGCCGGGCAAACGTGCCGTCGTATTGCAGGATATGCTTCTGGACTTCCACCGCCAAGACATCCTGATCATCCACCAGGAAATCGAAATTGCCGGTGATCTTATCCAGAAAGTCCAGGGGAAACTGGTCATGGCCGGCAGCCACCGGGGTATGGGTGGTAAAGATGCATTTCTCCCGCACCGCCTCGATCTCGATACGGCCTATCGTACCATGGCCGGACCGCTGCGCCTCTTCACGCAAAAGCTCCATGGTGAGAAAAGCGGCGTGACCCTCGTTCATGTGAAACCGCTTCAGGTCCCGATACCCCAGGGCCCGAAGGATCCTTACCCCGCCGATGCCCAGGATGACCTCCTGGCACAGGCGGTACCACTCATCACCGCCGTAAAGCCGGTCGGTAAGACGCCGGTCCCAATCGCTGTTTTCGGGCAGGTCGGCGTCCAACAGGTAGACCGGGACCACAAAGCCGCTGACCCCGTTGACCTCATATCTCCAGGCCCGTAGCCTGATGGTCCGACCCTCCAGGTCCACTGCGGCCCGTTCCGGCAGCTCGGCGAGGAAATCATGGATGGCCCAGGTTACCGGTTCTTCTTGTTGATTGCCATGGGCATCGAGGCGTTGGTAAAAGTAGCCTCGGCGGTGGAGCAGGCAGACAGCCACCATGGGCACTTTGAGGTCAGCGGCGGAACGGATAGTGTCTCCCGCCAGGGCGCCCAGGCCCCCGCTGTAAGTTGGGATGGCGGGCTCCAGGGCTATCTCCATGGTGAAGTAGGCGATGGATCGGTCATTGGGCATGCTGCTTCTCCTGTCAGGCCGCGTACTTTCCCAGCAATAATTCTTTATAGAAAGGTGTCATGCGAAGCGCAGCGAAGAAATCTGCTTGGGACGTCCCACCGAGTCATAATAGCAAAAATTTCGACGAAGAAGGAATTTTGCCCAGATTCTTCGATTTTTCGCACCCCATTTTTTTTGGGGCATATTTTCACGGGACCTGCCCATTAATCCAACAAAAGCAGATCATGCGGAAGAAGCGATCCTGTGCCATGAGCGAGGCTTATCGGTGCTTAGGCGGCGGCTTTTGCCCCGCGGTTAAAATGAGTTTTGGAACCTCCAATCGGGTTGGACATGACTCTATGCACCGAAAGGAACCATGGTTTTATTTCTCCAATTTTGTGGCTGCCTCACCCTCTGTCAGTGTCCCCGAGGCCAAGGGGTTTCTGGCGCCGCTCGCTGAGGCGCTGGGTGATGACGTAGAACACCGGCACAAAGGGGATGGCCAGCAGGGTAGAGGAGAGCATGCCGCCGAAGACCACGGTGCCGATGGCCTGCTGGCTGGCGGCCCCGGCACCGCTGGCCTTCATCAGTGGCACCACGCCGAGAATAAAGGCGAAGGAGGTCATGATAATGGGGCGGAAACGGCGGCGGGTAGCCTCCACCGCGGCATCGGCGATGGACATGCCCTCGGCGTGCAGCTCCCGGGCGAACTCCACCACCAGGATGGCGTTCTTGCTGGCCAGGGCGATCATCAGCACCAGGCCCACCTGAGTGTAGAGGTTGTTGTCGAAGCCGCGGGATATGAGACCCAGGATGACGCCCACCAGGGCGATCGGCACCACGAGGATGACCGCCGCAGGATTGGTCCAGCTTTCGTATTGGGCGGCCAGGACCAGAAAGACCAGGATAATAGCCAGGGCATAAATGTAGTAGGCTTGATTGCCTACCTGCTTTTCCTGGTAGGCCGTAGCCGTCCAGTCATAGGAGATGCCCTCGGGCAGATTGTTTTTGGCCACCTGTTCCATGAGGTTCAGGGCCTGGCCGGAGCTGAAGCCTGGGGCGGCCCCCCCGAACACCGGGACCGCGGGATAGAGATTATACCGGGTGACCAGTTCGGAGCCCAGCATCCGCTTGATGGAAAGCAGGGTGCCCAGGGGTACCATTTCGCCTTTGTTATTGCGGACGTAAAGGGCCTTGATGTCCTCGGGGCTCAGGCGGTAGGGGGCGGCGGCCTGGACGTAAACCTGGTAGGACTGGTTGAACTTGTTGAACAGGTTAACGTAGGACGAGCCCAGATAAGCCTGGAGGGTATTGAAGACGTTGTTCAAGGGAATCTCCAACGATTCCGCCTTGGTCCGGTCGATATCGAGGTAAAGTTGGGGACTGCGGGCGCTGAAGGTGGTGGTGACGCCCACCAAGCTGGATTGGGCGTGGGCCGCCCGGATGAGTTCCATACTACTTGCTTCCAATTCGCCTAGTCCCAGGCTTCGCCGGTCCTCCACCATCATCTGAAAGCCGCCGGACTGGCCCAGTCCGCTGATGGGCGGCGGCACCAGCACCGCAAACTCCGCTTCTTGCAAGCCGGCCAGCTTCCGGGTCAGGTCGGCGACAATATGCTCCTGGCTCAAGGCGGCGCCGCGCTTGTCATAGCTCTCATAGGTGGCAAAGGTGCTGAACATCGTGGAGACGTTGGCGCTGTCCAGCATGGATAGGCCGCCCAGGGTCACCCAGGCAGCAACCCCTGGGGTCTGACGCATTATGGCGTCGACTCTTTGGGAAGCCTCTCTGACTCGGGGTTCGGAAGCCCCTTCGGGCAGGATGCCCACGACAATGGCATAGCCCTGGTCTTCCTCGGGCAGAAAGCCGGTGGGGTGCAGGGCGAAAAGCAAGCCGCCCAGGCCGATAATGAGGAAAAACACCACGGCCATGAGCCCGGGTCGGTCCACCATCCAGCGGACCAGGTCGACATAGGCCTTTTCCACCATGCCATAGACACGGTTGAAACCGCGGTAAAAGGCGTTGGGCTGCTTGTTCGGGTCCTTGGGGCGCAGGTAGAGGGCGCATTGGGCCGGCTTCAGGGTCAAGGCGTTCAGGGCACTGATGATGGCGGTGGAAGCAATCACCAGGGCGAACTGGCGAAAGAGCTGGCCGGTGATGCCCGGCATGAAAGCAGCCGGTAGAAACACCGAAGTGAGCACCAGGGTGATGCCGATCACCGGGCCGGTCATTTCACTCATGGCTTTGATAGCGGCATCGTGGGGGGAGAGCCCCTGTTCTATATAGTGCGACGAGTTCTCGACAATGACGATGGCGTCGTCCACCACGATACCGATGGCCAGAATCAGGGCAAACAGGGTCATTAGATTGACCGTGAAGCCGAGCAGGGCCATGGCGGCAAAGGCGCCGATGATGGTTACCGGCACAGTGGTGGCCGGGACCAGGGTGGCGCGCCAGTTCTGGAGGAACACCATGATGACGATGAGCACCAGGAGGCCGGCTTCATAGAGGGTGTGGTACACCGCCTCGATGGCCTGGCTGATAAACTCGGTGGTGTCGTATTGAATGCCGAATTTCAGGCCTTCCGGAAACTCCTGGCTCATCTGGCCCATGGCCTGGCGCACCTTCTTGCCGACGTCGATGGCGTTGGCCCCCGGCGAAGAGTAAACCAGGATATGGGCGGCCTTATGCCCGCTCAGCCCGGCAAAATTGCTGTAAACCTGCTGGCTCAGTTCCACCCGAGCCAGGTCCTTCACCCGGACGATCTGCGCAGCCTCGGCTTCACTGCCGCGTGCCGTCTTGATAATGATTTCCTCGAACTGCTTGACGTCCGAGAGCCTTCCCATGGCGTTGATGGTGAACTGAAAGTCCCGGTCGGTGGGCACCGGCGGCCCCCCGAGCTTGCCGGCCACCACCTGGACGTTTTGCTGCTGGATGGCATTGACCACGTCCATGGTGGTCAGCTGGTAGTATTGCAGCTTGTTGGGGTCCAGCCAGACCCGCATGCTGTAAGAACCGGCGCCGATGACCTTGACCTGGCCGACCCCGGGTAGACGGGCCAGGGGGTATTGCAAGTTGATCATGGCATAATTGGACAGGTAGGTCTCATCGTAGCGGTCGTCATCCGAAAAGAGGCTGACCACCTGCAAGATATTGGTGGAGACTTGCCTGACCGACACACCCTGGGCCTGAACGGTTTCAGGCAGTTGGGACAGGGCGCCGTTGACAAAATTCTGCACCAGGGCCAGGGAGGTATCGAGATCGGTGCCCACCGCGAAGGTCACCGTCAGGCAGTAACTCCCGTCACTGCCGCTGGTGGAATTCATGTAAAGGGAGTTTTTGACCCCGTTGACTGCCTGCTCGATGGGAATGCCCACGGTGGTGGCGATGACTTCGGCGCTGGCTCCGGGGTAACTGGTGGTTACCTGAATGGTGGGCGGGACAATCTCAGGATACTGCGACACCGGCAGCTTATACAGGCAAACCACTCCCAGAATGATGATGACGATGGCGATGACGTTGGCGAAGATGGGCCGGTCGATGAAAAAGTTGGAGATCATGGGGCGGCCTATTTGGACTTCGGCATGCTCTCAGGAGCTTTGGCGCCTTCAGCTCCAGGTTGACCGGTGCTCTTTTCCGGGGTCACCTGACGGCCGGGGACGGCCCGTAACAGGCCGCTGACCACTACCCACTCCTCGCCTTTCAGGCCTTCCGTGACGACCCGGTATTTTTCCTCCTGCACGCCGAGTTTCACCGGACGACGCTCCACAATATTCTTGTCGTTCACCAGGCGGACAAAGGGCCCCATCTGATCGTAGGCGATGGCCACATCCGGCACCAACAGGGCCTCTCTTTTCTCATCCAGCGGCGCTTTCACGCGGGCGAACATGCCTGGCAAGATGATAGTCTCCGGATTGGAGATGATGGCCCGCAGCTGCAGGGTGCCGGTGGTGGCATTGAGAGAGATGCCGGCGAAATCGAGGTAGCCCTTATGCGGATATTCGGGTTCATCAGCCAGGCCGACGTACACCGGAGGCCTGCTATTCCGGGCTTCCTCCGAGGCTTTGGGTTTCTTCCCTCTGACCTTGAGCAAGTCTTGCTCATTAATATTGAAATAAACATAAATGGGGTCGATCTGGTTGATCTCGGCCAGAAGGGTGTATTCGCCGGCGCCCACCAGGGTGCCGGGGTCCTTGAGATGGCGGCCCATGCGACCGTTAAAGGGGGCGGTGATCCGGGTATAGCTTAAATTGAGCTTAGCCAGGATAACCTGGGCCTCAGCGGCCTTGACTGCGGCCTGGCGCGAGTCCCGCTCGTAGTGCCAGCGGTCCACGTCGGTTTGGGCCGCGGCGTCCTGCTTGACCAGGCCGGAGTACCGGACAAATTCCGTTTGAGCATGCTCCAGTTGGGCTTTTTCGGACAGCACCGAGGCTTCCGCCTTCTGGAGTTGGGCTTGATACTGTTCTTCTTGGATGAGGAACAACGTTTGGCCTTTTTTCACCGGGTCGCCGTCCTGGAACAGGACCTTTTCCAGGAAGCCCTCCACCCGGGCCCTAAGCGGCACGGTGTTAAAGGCCACGGCGTTGCCGGTGAATTCCAGGTAATCGGTCACCTGCTTCTTCAGGGGCTGACTTACCGTCACTTTGGGGGGTGGCGGCGGCGCATAGGTATTGCGGTCACCGCAGGCCAGCACCAGGACTAATAACACCACCGAGATTAGCACTTCCGGGTCGCGGCGGCGCCGGAATGGGTTTATCTTTCCCTCAACCATGGTCTCGAGTTCCTTTGGGTCAGTTCCTTGAATGGACCGTACTTAGTTCAAATGGCATCTCCGTTACCATTGCGGCAGCCGGATATCAGATTTGGCTGTTTCCGGCGGCAGAGCCACCGGGGTGAGCAGCTTACCCCAATTGGTGCGCTTCGCCATGGCCTCTTTCACAGAGTCAGGTAAGAAATCCTGGCCTTCGCGCAACTGCCAGCCGCCTCCCATGGCCCGGTACATCCCCACTAGATTGCTGGAGATGTCCCCCAAGGTGCTGGCGAGACTGTCCTGGTAGGTCAGGAGATTCTGCTCGGCCGTGAGCACCGTGGTGAAATCCGTGATCCCCTGACGATATTGCAGCGTGGCCAGATTGACTGACCTCTGGGCCGCGCCGGTGGCCCCCACGAGCTTCTGGGCCCGCTGTTGGGCCTTCAAGAAGCCGATCAGGGCATTCTCCACCTCTTGCTGGGCCTGGAGCACCGTTTGCTGATAAGTGATGAGTAATTCCTGGAAGCGGGCGTCCTGGAAGCGCACCTGGTTGGTGATCTGGCCGTAATTAAAGAGATTCCATTGAAAAGACGGCCCCATGGAGCCGGTGCGGCTCCGCCAGTCGAACATATTACTCAGGACAAAGGGCGGCACATCAGCGGCCTGGAGTCCGAAGGTGCCGGCCAAGGAGAAAGCCGGGTAGAGGTTGGCTTTGGCCACGCCAATTTGGGCGCATTGGGCCGCGGCCCGCCACTCGGCACTCTGGATATCGGGGCGCCGCCGCAGCAGCTCCGCTGGGATGCCGACGGCCACCTGGGGCGGTGGCGTGGGAATCTCCGATTTAGACCCAAGGAGATGATTTAAGTCACTGGGCGGCATGCCCAGGAGGACGCTGAGGGCGTTCTGCGCCTGTCGCCACTGGCTTTCCAGGGTGGGGATGCTGGCCTCGGTGCCTTCCAGCACCGTCTGGGCCTGCTCCACGTCCCGCTTGGAGGTAGTGCCGCCCTTCCAGCGCGCCGTGGCGATCTGCAAGCTGCGCTTCTGGACTTCCACGTTCTGGCGCGCAATAGCCAGGCGCTTTTCCAGGGTCCGGATCAAGATGTAGGAATTGGCCACATCCCCAGTGAGGCTGACCAGGGCGTTGTCATAATCGGCCACCGCGGCCATCAGGCTGGCATCCGCGGACTCGACGGCCCGGCGAAACTTGCCCCAGAAGTCGAGTTCCCAACTGGCGCTCAGCCCGATCTGGGAGACCGAGAAATTGCCCGGTGACCCCGGGGCGGATAATGGACTCGTTTCACTGAGGCGCTCTTTCTGAAGCGAACCGACACCTTTTTGGCTTTGCGGATAGAGTTCGCCCATGGCGACGCCAAGTTGGGCTCGGGCCGCCAGGACCCGCACCCCGGCAATGCGCAAATTCAGGTTTTGCTGATAGGCAGTCTGGATGAGCTTGTCGAGAACGGGGTCGTTGAACGACCGCCACCAGTCCCGGTAATCATCAGCCTTCGTGGTTACCTGTTTATATCCCGAAGACTCCAGCCACTGGGGCATCGTGTCGGCCTCAGGCTTCACGAAGTCCGGCCCCACCTTGACGCACCCTGAGGCCAGGAGGAGGACGACCAATAAAAGTACACTAATTCTGTTGTGGCTCATGCGGCTCCGCCTGCGGCCCTGCCATTTCCTGAATGATTAGCCGGTTTAAATTTCTCCCCGCACCCTACCACGGCTTCAGGCTAAAAGTGCTGGCAGGCTTGAGGATCTCCCCCGACCGCCGGTTGGCGATTTGGACAAATTGATTAGACCAGTTCGTGACCACATTTTGGGCGTTGCCATACCAAGTGAAGCCCTTGAGGTCGATAGGGTGGATACCAGAAATGGTCTGGTGGCCGATATGATAGCATAAATTTCCTTTAGGAGACAATTAAGGCCGAAGCCATATGCTCCTGACACCTCTGAAGGAAGGTAACTCGAAAGCGGTCGAAATCTTGCAGTGATAAAGGCTACCTAAGATTAGCGTATCACTTGCCAGGATAGACCTTTATCAGTCAGGCAGGAAAAATTGTGGATATGATCCGGATAACGAAATCCTTCCAAATCCTCTTGGAACCCACATAGAAGCAAATATACGCAGGCAATATTTTCTATCTACACACAAGGTAATGGTCAGTCAAGCTTAGATCCGTAGGATCCTGGCCTACCGGGAGGGGGTGGCCGACTTCGACCCCGAGGCCTATGTCTTCGCGCTGAAGCAAATGGCGCGGATCTTCGGGGCCAGGGTGGTTTGAGGTTACTCGATGACCACCGAGGCGCCGGGGTCGAAGGGATTGGTGCGCCAGGCCAGGGAGAAGAGATAGGGGTAGTTCTTCTGGAGATGCCGCATATAGGCCAGCCACTCAAAAATCAGCGAGACATAAGCCCGTTCGATATCCCGGGGGAGGTGCTCCCGGTCTCCGCGGGTTAAATGCTCCAAATCCTGCCGTTGCTCCAGTTCTTCCGTCAGATGGAAGACCGCCAGCAGCAGATTGGCAAAGGAGTCGTGTTCTAGCAGGTTGGGGTTTTCCAGTAGGCGCAGCAGAAAACCCCTTTTCGCCAGGAGGAAACCTCGCAAGGCTACCAACTCCCTCTCTCCTATTACTATCCCAAAGCTAAAATTCCCCAGGCGTTGCTGAAAGCCGGTAAGGTCCTGGTCGGACCAGTTGGCGAGGTTCTTGATCTCTCCCTGGAAGTCGGCCAGCTTGCGATCATAACTGGAAAATAATTTTAGTAGATCAGTCCCGACCTCACTGAAGAAGGCGCCGATGACCATGTTGAGCTTGCGCAGCTTGGTGGCTTTGGCCCGCTGGCTCAGCAACTGGTTGATGATGATGGTGACCAGGAGCACCGAGATGGGCAGGAATCCCAACTGCGCCAGGAACAGCCGGAACATATAGTTGGCGTCGTGGAAGATCAGGTAATTAAGGGCGTAAAGCAGCACCGACAAGGCGATGAGGGACAGGCCCAGTTGGATTTTCCAGGTTAGGTAATTCATGATTTCGTTCTCTATCCGAGATTAGCGGCAATCTTGGCTACCGCAGTCAAAAAATGGTTTTGAGGACCTCTGTGCCCGGGGAAAATCCCCGAAAGTGTCTATTCTTGGAGCCGAATCCTTCCGAGAGCATGATAGCAGGATTTTCGCCGAAAATAAATTTTATAAGAGATTCTGCAAGATAGCTGATAACTTTCCAAAACAGAATCTTCTCAAAAAATCAAAATAGTTGCGGATATGATCCGCATATATGGCGCGGGCATTTGTGGAGAGGAGGATTTCAGATATCGGTGACAAGGAAACGCCAGGTTACCGGCGGGAAAGGCAGGAATCCTTCAGGCCAAGAAGGCTGGATATCCTCTAGATAGCGGCACATCGTCCTACCTTGAAACTAGTTGACCGCGGCAGCATTGCTGGCGATTTTATCACTCATTATTAGCCAGATTTAGCAGCAGCTCCTTGATCTTTTCAAACTGGCCATTTTCTATTAACCCGATGGCCGCATATCTTATGATTCCGTTCCCGTCGATGATCAGGAAATTACTATCGTGGTCCTGCATCTGGTAATCTTTAAGCATGGTACCGGTCCAATCTCCATAAACGGTCATCCCCTGTCTCATTGAGCCTTC
>Ga0326728_10024699_pt1 | contig 10853 bp, 7 predicted proteins | sample MB3enrmetagenome_FD_207602 | JGI IMG/M metagenome (GOLD analysis project Ga0326728, IMG submission 207602) | Lab enriched peat soil microbial communities from McLean, Ithaca, NY, United States - MB31MN | ecosystem: Environmental > Terrestrial > Soil > Wetlands > Peat | place: USA: New York...
TCCAGGTGAGATGACGATAGCACTGGGCAGGCTCTTTTCGATTTCATCCACCGTGGTCTGATCGTTTCGGATCACGCGCATTTGGGCGCCCAACTCCCCCAGGTATTGGACCAAGTTGTAGGTGAACGAATCGTAGTTGTCGATGACAAGAATCATGCTCTGTTTTCTGCCCCAAGCCCTCTCAAAGCCATTATAGTGGGATTTTGAATCTTAAGTCGTGAGTCTTGAGTTTTGAATCCTGGAAGTCTTGAATCTTGAATTTTGAATCCTGGATTTACCCTGCCGACAGCAGGAAGAGGTAGGCGCCCCCACGACCCTGGGGACTGGCGCCCGACCTTTTGTCATCTGCACTTTTCGCTTGACAAGCCCACCGCCCTATGGTAGCCTATCACGGTTGTCGAAAGAGGGCGCCGGCAGAAGACCGCCGGCCAAACCCTGCGGCAAGGGAAGCCAAAATGACCGGGCGAGAGAAGGATCAAACCGGGGAAGTCTCGAAAAGATGTTATTTAGTGGGAACGAACTCATCCATGTTTGGCAAACACAGGACTTAGTAATTTTTGTGTACACAAAACGAACTGGTTTTTGATGCCAATTAACTCAAAACGAACCCCAAAAAGGGGTCAAGACCCCTTTTCTGTGTACAATCGAAGTCAAATTCGCTTGTCCAATGACGGCTGCGGATGGATGTGTGCTGGGGGCTACACGAGCATTGAATCAGACGCCACGAGGCAAGGGGAGGATCCATAATCTGAAGTTGTCTAAAATGACCTTCGGGGAACAAGGACAAAATGTCGGAATGTCCTCACCCTGCCTGCGGAGGGAAACATGGCTGCAACACAGCGACGTGAGTTCTTGAAGTCAGGGATCGTTTCAGCAGCGGGAATTACGTCCCTCGGATTGACCAAAGGCGCAGGGGCCCGCGCCAATCCGGTCGTCGCTGCGACGGCTGAGGCAGCAGGAACGCCGCCTCCGTTTCATCTCGGCCTGGTTACTTACAATCTGGCTCGCGACTGGGACATCGATACCATCATCAAGAATTGCGAGAAGACGAGGTTTGCAGGTGTGGAGCTGCGCACCACGCACAAGCACGGTGTCGAGCCGTCCCTCAGCAAGCAGCAACGCGAAGAAGTGACGAAGCGCTTTGCCGGCTCGAGTGTGCGGTTGGTGAGCCTGGGAACGACGTGCGAATATGAGTCGCCGGAGGCCGCCACAGTGGAAAAGAACATCGAAGAAACGCGCCGCTGGTGCGACCTGGCGCAGGACTTGGGCTGCCTGGGCGTGAAGGTCCGCCCCAACGGATTCCCGCGCGGCGTTCCGCACGACCAGACGCTCGAGCAGATCGGCCGCGCCCTCGCCAAGTGCGGAGACGTGGCGCGCGACCACGGAGTGGAAATCTGGATGGAAGTCCACGGTGAGGGCACGCAGATTCCGGCAAACGCTCATCAAATCCTTTCGGTCGCCAATCACCCTTTGGTGGGCGCCTGCTGGAACTCCAATCCCACGGACGTCGATAACGGCTCGGTCCAGAAAAGCTTCGAGCTGCTGAAGCCTTGGATTCGCAGTTGCCACATCAACAACCTCGACGATAAAGCTTATCCCTGGCACGAACTCTTCACCGTGCTGCGTTCCGTCAACTTCGACCGCTACACGTTTGCCGAGGTTGGCGAGCCGAGCTGCGAGCCGCTACGCTTTATGAGCTATTACCACGCTTTGTGGGACTACCATGCGGGACTGGGCAGACCGTAGAGTAGCAGTTGGCAGTAGGCAGAAGGCAGTGAGCGCGAGTCAGACACACAACCATTGGTCTGCCACCCAGGAGCGGCAAGCATGAGCGAAATGGCACCGAACGCATTCGTCGGCAAGACTGCGGAACCGACTGACGACGACCTTGAGAAAGCTCTGGGGCCTGCCAAGCGAATCTGGGACGAGCTGCTTGCCGACCTCAAAACTGAACACGAAGTAGCAACTCGAGAGTGGAACTCTTACTCCGCCAAAGCAGGATGGTCGCTGCGTCTGAAGCGCGGGAAAAGGACCATTCTGTGGCTCTCGCCGTGTTCGGGCTGCTTCCGAGTCGCGTTTGTCTTAGGAGATAAGGCCATTGTGGCAGCACGTCAGAGCGGGCTGCCCGCGGCGGCTCTTCGTATCCTGAACGAGGCGCAAAAGTATCCGGAGGGTACAGGCGTGCGGCTTGTCGTCAAGGGGCCAAGAGATATTCCCACCGTCAAGAAACTGGCCGTCGCCAAGCTAGAGAACTGAAACAGATCGCCCTAGGTGCGGAGCGTGTATGTCGAACAATCAAACCCGTGCGGTGGCGCCCAACCTCCCGCCGATGTTGGTTGGGCCGGTGGTCCTCGAGGGGAAGCACATTCGGCTAGAGCCGCTTTCGCTCGCGCATCACGCGCAATGGTGCGAGGTGGGGGTGGATGAGTCAGCAATTCTCTTGACTTTCGCTTTTATTTCGCCTATCATCCCAGATGAAGGTAGCCAAACCAGAAAAGGGAGGATTTCATGACCATCAGCGAAGCGCTTCTGCTTGAGTTCGATCAGGAGATGACCAAGACACGCAACACCCTGGAGCGGGTTCCGCACAAACCGGACTTCTCACCGCATTCCAAGTCCATGCCGCTCGGCAAGCTGGCGCCGCACGTAGCGGAGCTTGGCGGCTTCGGCTTCACAGTGCTCACTACCCCGGAGTTGGACTTTTCTGCCGGGAGCTACAAGCCGCTGCCTTTCGAATCCGCAGCGCAGCTCGTCAAAGCATTTGACGAAGGCGCGGCCAAGGTCCGCCAAGCTCTTATCGGCACAACCGACGAAGCCTGGAAAGAGAACTGGCGGCTCGCTTTCCAGGGCAAGGCCATTTTCGAGGGACCGCGGTTCCTGGCTTACCGGGAGATGTTCCTCAACCACCTTGTGCATCATCGCGCCCAGCTTGGCGTCTACCTGCGGCTGAACGGCGTTCCCGTGCCCGCCATCTACGGACCGTCGGCCGACGAGCCCTGGGGTTGAGCAGCGACCTCGGGTTTGACGGTGGCGTGCCGGCGCATTATAAAATCGATGCCTGGCATAATGGCGGTTTATGCGGGTTCAATGCGATAGCGCTCCCCCGCCTGCGTGGGGAACAGCGCAATCTCGCCTTTCACTGAGACGGTGACCGGCTGGTTATCCTTCACGCGCGTCACCTTGAGCTGAGCTTGGGGCCAGGGGCTGACCAGCTTTGCCGTCGCCCCTTTCTCACTGAACAGCGTCACCTGCGAAACCGCATTGCCATCGTAAGAGGCGCTGAGCAGGAAGGCGCCCACCGCGCGAAGGTCGCGGAAGCGCGCGCGCCCCAATCCCTGAGTGTTAGGGAACAAGCGAATGGCGCCGGTGAAGCTCTGCAGCATGCATTCGTTCAACACGGCGGGCAGCGAAAGGTTTTCGGTCCATACGCCCATGCGCATCATGAAATCAAAGTCAACATCGTCGTTGTAGCGGCCATCGATCTGCCGGACGCGGTCGTTGGCGATGCCGTTGGGCAGCGTGCAGTAGCGCACCTCGTTTTTGAACCATTCGAGATCCAGCATCCCTAGCCGCGCGCGGATCAGGGGCTGGTAGACGAGATCATTGCCACCTTCCAGCCGAATGGTGCGCGCCGTGCGGCGGGCGATCTCCAGATACTCGTCATTGCGCCCGATTCCCACCTGGTCTCCAGGAAAGACTGGCGCAAGCGTTACGGGGACATTGTAAACGTGCTCGGGCGGAGCATTGAGCACGTCCAGCCAAACTTCGCCATAAGGCCCCGGAGTTTTCGGGTAGGGCGCAAGGTTGTCGCGGACCTCTGTCCATTTCGCGCGCTCGCCCGCATCGAGCTTCAGAATTTTGGAGGCCTCGAGGACGGCGTCGAGCAGGAACTGCGCCAGCGCCAAGTCCATAATGCAATCTTTGTTCAAGCGGAAGTCCACCGTGCATCCCCAATTCTCGGGCGAGGCAGTGGGAACGATGTGGTACTTGCCGTCGGACTCCTTCTTCACGAAGGCGACCACGAAATCGGTGGCCGCGCGGAAAAGCGGATAAACCCTTTTTAGAAACTGCTCGTCGAGTGTGTACAGGTATTGCCACCAGAGGCTTTGCACGGTCCAGGGCGTCTCCGAGACTTCGTAACCCCAGGGCGGCGCCGGGTAGGGCACTACTTGGCTCGGCACCGGGTAAGCGGAGTGCGGGAAAAAGGCCCCGGGCAAGCCAAATTTCTCTCGCGCGTAGTTCTGGGCCATCGGCAGCAGGCTCTCGACGACTTCCACATAAGGGAGATTCTGGTCCACATGATTACTGGAGAAGATTCCCCAGAACACCTGCTGGGTGTTGTAGTTCATGTGGTAGTCGCCGTGCCATGCGGTCCCGATCTTGCCACTCGTCCAGTTGCCGAACAGGCCCGGCGCCACTTTGCCTTGCCGCAGACAGCAGGCGAGAAAATACTGGTTGTGGTACCAGATCTTCTCGAGTTGCCGGTCCTCGAACTCGACGGCGGAGCGCGCCCAGAAATCTCTCCAACCCTTCTCCGTTTCCTGCTCGAGTTGCTTCACGGGCACTTGCGACAACCGCGCTGCCTCGCTCCGGGCAAAGGCCACGTTATCTCCGCGGTCGCGTGGAGTGAAGAGCGTGAGGTCGAGACGGAAGGGCTGCTCCTTCTGACTGCGCAGGAAGACGCAGGGCGGAGAGTCGAAATCCCAATAGGCTTCTTTACTGCCGGGGCCTAATTCTCCCAGCCGCTCCTGGCTCTTCGCCAAACCTTCGATCACCCAGGAGCCTTGCACGCGGCCGCTCAAAGCAAAGTTGCGGTCTTTCGCGGTGCGGGAAGGATTGGGGTTCTCTGGCGTGGGTACCGTTGCCGGAAAATGCTGATAGGCGGAGAACTCAGCAAATCCCTCGTTGGCGCCGCCTGCAAGCTGCGGCGGTGGAAGCTGGGCGCCGGCGTCGAGGTTCGGGCGGTAAGAAACCGAGAGGAACGGGGCAAGTTCATCGCTCGAAACTGAGACGTGCCCGGCGTCCCAGCTTACGAAGCAGCGCACCGCCACCTTGCGATGCCGGCCGCGCAGGTCGTCGTGCTCGAGGTCGAGCGTGAAAAGGCCGTTCGAGGGGTCGAGCGTCTGCCGCAAGACGCGGACTTTTCGCGAATCCCAATGCACCCATACAATGCCGCACGGCCAGGGCCGCGGCCAGGACTTGGCGTAGGAGGAAGTTACCTTCCCCGTGTAATCACGGAAAAAGTCGATGCTGGATTCGAGATAGAGCATGTCGGGCTTGCCCAGGCGCTTGGCTTCTTCGCTGGCCCGCTCCCAGAGCTTCAGCAGTTCGTGGAAGGGCAGGACGTGTTGATAGTGGTCCTCGCTCACACGAATGTCCCAGGAATCTTCTTTGCCCAAGTGGAGGCCGAGCGCGTCCGGGCGCACCGTGACGCAAAGCCCAATGTCCCCGTTGCCTAGCAACATGCCCTCGAAGAAATTCGGCGTGGGCAGGTCGCGAACGATCTGATGGCGCTTGGCGATTCTGAATCCGTCCAGGTCGGTATCGTGAGAAAATGCCAGATCTGAGGCGGGCAGCATGCGGGCGGCGGCCGTAGCCGCACTCGCTTCGAGGAATCTTCTTCGGTTGGTTTTCACAGCACACCTCCTCGTAGGCTCCTGGAAGTCGCATATACTACCACTTCCGTGGCGCAGCACTGAAATAGAAAACCCCATAAGCGCTGCCTACATCGAATTAGAAGGAAGCACAGTTCTTGTTGTTGGGGATTCCAACAACGGAACCCCGGCTCAATCTTGGACTCGAATCCCGTGCACCCTTCTGCTCTGAAAACCCGCTGTCATTCTGAGCCCTTCGCTGTCATCCTGAGCGCAGCGAAGGATCTCGCTCTGGTCCGTGATGGAGCGAGAACGAAGAGTTCAGAGCGAGATTCTTCGCTTCGCTCAGAATGACAGGGTCTTCATGGTCTCCGGGTACACGTCGGTGGACGGACGTGAGCGACTGCCTTGAAAATCGTCGTGCCGAAGGCAATTTGGATTGCGGCGCGCATTTTCATGGTTTCAGGTTGGCGCCGGCGGTATGATCGACTGCCATGAATGTCAACGAGGGTAAATTTGGAATGAAACCACTCCTCTTCCTGTTTGCTATCATCGCACTCACCCCATCGAAGGATCTCGCTGTCACCCCGCTTCCGTGTCTCGGAGGTGTGTCGGTCAGCACGTTTCGGCTGTTGCTCCAACCTGAAGGGAAAGGCCCCGCATTGCCACTCAGCTCCGTTAACCTCATCCGGCCGGGCGAGAAGCTGAAATATGAGCCGATCCACATACCTGTTCCCATTCGGGACAAAGCGCAGATTGCGATTCTGCTTGTGCCCGCCCCCGCGCCATCCAGCAAGGCAGGGAGCGAGGAGAAAGGCGAGGACAAAAGCAAAGGGATAGAGAACGAGAAGGACAAAGAGAAGGGCAAGGAGAAGGAAAAGCAAAAGGACCTCGTGGTGCTGGAAGCTCGGCCGGCAAAGAGCGCGGCAGAGTGGGTGATTCCGACACGGGTGTCCATTGTCGGGGTGGTTTTTGGTCCCCGCGGGCTGGACGTAAAAAAGGTAAGCTCCATGGTCGAGAAGAACGAGGACCTGATCCCGCAGCTCGCCGACTATGCGCAGCAGACGGCCACCGTCGAGGCGCTGGTTCAAACGCTCTCCCAAGTTGAGGAAACGCCCAATGCCGGAACTGACCTCAATGCGGCCTTGCGCGGGTTTTCCGCTGAGTATGGTTTGGCGGTCCCCAAGCTCGATACCGCCGCTCCCACGAACCAGCAGGCAGTTCAATTGCTTCAAGCTGTGCTTCCCTCACTTTCCACCTACGACCCGCTCACCTCGGAACGGTCGGCGGTGGTGGCGCAGTCCACTGGGCTGGCCTCATCCGTAGCAGCGCTTTTCTTCGGCACGCCGGTGGGCCTGGCGGCCGGGGGCGCGGCCCTCTTTGAAAATCTCCGTATCATGGTTTTTCCAGACACCGATTTCCATGCGGCGTTCACGCAGTCCGTCGCAGGCAACGGGCTGGCGCTTTGCAGCAAGGACCAGAAAATAAAGCCCCGCACCAGGCCGGCTTACCTTTGGATGCTACGCGTCCCGGATGTCGGAGCGCCCACGGCCTCGCTGCCTGAGGCCCGGTGCCTTCCGCTGGGCTGGAAATCTACAGTCAAGATTGCGTGTGCGGACCCCAGCCAGCTCAAGACGCTCCCGCGGGTTCGAGACTGGGAATTGGTTTCCACGGGGCACTCGGCGGAAATCCCGGTAACCGTCAAGCTGGGGGAGGCGGATGACGCGCTGGAGTTGGACCTGAGCCACACCAAACTTCCGGAAGGGCAGTACCGCCTTGTCGCCAAATGGGATTGGGAACCGATGGAAGTAAAGGGCGCCATCAACTTACGCCCCTTCGCAGATTTTTCCCACGCCAAGCTCAGCCCGGATTCGGAAGACCGCTTAGTGGCAGGTAACGGGGTCGAGAGGATTCAACTGACCGGCGCGGATTTCGAGTTCGTCAACAAGGTTACACTCTTTCCTCCGGGAGATGTTGCGGCAGGCTCGTCTGCGGGACCAGCCAATGGATCAGAAAAAACAGCGTCGGCCCCGCATCGAGGACCGGCATCTGCCGGCCTCAAAGGTGGCGCTTCGTCCGAGTCTGAGGGATTGCCCAAGGAACTCTCCTTCACTCTACCCAAGGCCAACGACGCCGGGGAGCAGACGACACTGGAAACGGAAATCGACACGGCCGGGTTGCACGCCGGTTCCTATCTCCTCAAGCTGACCCAAACCAACGGATCGACCCACGACCTCGCGATTGTGGTCCACCCGCCAAACCCCACCTTGTCCAATCTCCCCTTGCGCGCGAACCTCGGGGAGCCACAGCAGACCTTTGCACTCGAGGGCACCGGACTGGAAAGGATTGAGGGGCTTTCCAGTGAGGGTGCGACGTGGGTGCTGGCTCCCGTACCGGCGGGTGCGCAGGATCTGCACGAGCGCAAGGCCACCATCAAGCTGCTGCCTCAGGTGAAAAAAGGGGAGACCCTGGACGCCGGCATGAAAGTTTTGGACCTTCACAGTCCTCAGAAGCTCTTCGACGTCCTTCACGTGGTAGGGCCAAGACCAAGAATCACCAGCATGAGCGAATCTTCCTCTCAAACTACGGACGTGGCTCTGCACCCAGGGGAAGTCGCGGCCGGCGGAGCGGTGAGTTTTGCGATCCAGACTGAAAATGCAAGTTCAAGTCCGACCTTTGACTTGACCTGTGCCAGTGCGGGTGACGTGAAGAAACCCCTCTCTCTGCATCCCGGAGACCGAATCGGAAACGCCCAACTAGACTTTGCCGGTGAAGGCATCCTCTTCTTGTCCCTTGATCCGGGATCCGTGGGCCGCTCCGGTTGCCAGTTGGAAGCGACGGTAACCGTGGAAGAGACCGGCTCCTCCGAAGCTTACCCTCTGGGCCGGGTCATTCGCTTGCCGCACATTGAGAAGTTCATGCTTACCGATCAGCAAGACAGCGGCCACCTCTTCCTCGGAAGCCTCACCGGCCAGGAGTTGCAGACCATCGAAAAGACGGGCTGGGATGGCAAGAATGGATATCCAGTCCAGGGAATTCCCTCCCCCGCGGCAGGAGATCCCCAAGAACAGACCCTCAAGATCGAGTTGCCTTGGCCGCCACCCTCCCCCCGAGCCCCGCTTTACGTTTGGTTGCGTGGCGAGACCGAGGGACGCGTCACCGAGGCGAGGTACTAAGCTGGCATCGCGATCTCCGGGCTTTGGGCATGGTGGATAAAGGCCTCCGCGTATTTCGATCCCAGTTCCATCCCGCGGCAGCGGTTCATCTGGTCGTGCACCGCATAGAATTCCTCGGGATTCTGGCTGGCGTGGGCGAAGCAGGCTGCGCGCTTCCGTGCCTCGGTCGCGGTGATGTCCACATAGTGAGTGGGTGAGAATTGAGACGTCTGCATGCCCGTGATGACTTCAAAGTAGTAGAGCGCGAATTTCCTCTCCATACGCAACCACGCTTCATAAACCAGCAATGAAGTAGCCGGGTGGTCTTCGTGCGTGTCGATAGGCCAGTGAGTGAACACCACGTCCGGCTGCTCGCTTTGAACGAGCTTCAGGAACTCGTCATAGCGCGTGTAGTTCACTTCCACTTTGCCGTTCACTTGCCCTGCAAACACCGGGCGGGCTTTAAGAATCTCGCAGGCCTTCTGGGCTTCCACGCTGCGTATCCGGCCCGCTTCTTCGTAAGTCTTGCCTTTTATGCCCCGCTCGCCCCGCGTCAAATAGAGGATCACTACCTCGTGGCCAGCATCGGAGTAGCGGGCGATAGTGCCGCCACAACCGGTTTCAGGGTCGTCGGGGTGGGCCCCGGCAACAACCACCCGCAATCGGCCTGGCGCTGCCCAGGCAGTCTTACCCGCGTAAGCGCCCATTGCAAGTGCTCCAGCCAAATTTGCGGCCTGCCCAAACAGCCGGCGTCGTGTTAGGGATGTCATTGCCTTTACCTCCGGTGTGATGATGCCCTGTCATCCTGAGCAGAGCGAAGGATCTCAGTAGTCCATCGCAGACTGGAGAAGCCATAAGCAACTGCGGAGATCCTTCGCTTCGCTCAGGATGACAGCCAAATGAGTGAATGGGTCAATGCCTCAGTGGCTGAATGACTCAATGGCTCAATGACCCAATGACTCAATGACCCAATGACTCAATGGCGCAATTCCTCACCTCCTGTTCTTCTGGGTAAAACCCACCAAGTTATTGAGCGTCTGAAGTGCGGCCCCGGAGTCAATGACCTCTGCAGCCTTGGCGACTCCCTCGATGAAGCCTTGAGCCTTTCCCGCCACTACAAAACCCGCCGCAGCATTGGCCAGCACTACGTCGCGGTGGGGCCCGCGCTCGCCTTCGAGGACACGGCGCAAGAATCGCGCGTTGGTCTCAGCATCTCCGCCACGCAACTCATGCAGCGGAGCCCGCCCCAGCCCGAACTCTTCCGGCGTCACCTCACGCGTCCGCACCACGCCGCGTTCATTCGAGGAGAGGCGAGTGGGGCCGGACAGCGTGACCTCGTCGATGCCGTCTGAGCCTGTCACGACGAATGCCCGCTCGGTACCGACCGCGCCCAGGGCACGCGCTATCATCTCGGTTCGTGAAACGTCGTAAACCCCGACCAACTGGACCGAAGCTCGCAAGGGGTTCGTGAGCGGGCCCAGCAGGTTAAAAACAGATTTTGTTTTCAAACTTCGCCGCGCGTTCATCACATGTTTCATGGCCAGGTGCAGGCTTGGGGCAAAGAGGAAGACCATTCCTACCTCTTCCAGGCACGCGGGGATGCGCGCGTGCGGCAAGTCCAGGGCGACGCCGAGGGCCTCGAGCACGTCCGCGCTGCCGCAGCGGCTTGATATGGAGCGATTGCCGTGCTTGGCCACGCGGACTCCGCCGGCCGCCGCCACCAGCGCTACCGCCGTGGAGACGTTGAAGGTGCCATGCCCGTCTCCCCCGGTTCCGCAGGTGTCCAGCAGGGGCTCTCCACTGCGCAGCGCCTCCCCATCAACTCCCGCCTGCCGCAACCCTTCGGCGGCATGGGCGCGCATTACCTCCGCGAATCCGACCAGTTCCTCGGGCTGCTCGCCTTTGTCACGCAAAGCCGCCAGGAAGTCGACGATCTCCGCGTCCGGCACTGAGCCCGATAGCAGCCGCTCCATCACCGCCCGCGCCTCCGAACGGCGCAGATGCTGGCCGGATTCGAGTTTTTGAATAGTCTCGAGGATTTGCATGACTTCAAAGGTCCGTTGTCCGTAGTCCGTGGTCAGTTGTCCGTTGTCAGTTGCCTCAC
>Ga0326728_10024700_pt1 | contig 10853 bp, 6 predicted proteins | sample MB3enrmetagenome_FD_207602 | JGI IMG/M metagenome (GOLD analysis project Ga0326728, IMG submission 207602) | Lab enriched peat soil microbial communities from McLean, Ithaca, NY, United States - MB31MN | ecosystem: Environmental > Terrestrial > Soil > Wetlands > Peat | place: USA: New York...
GGCTTTCCGGGTAGTAACTGTAGCGGCTCTGAATGTACCCGAGGGCCCAGCGGGGTGGCAGCGGGGAACGGCCCACCAGTTCCGTGAAGCGGGAGACTACTTTCCTGGGGGCGGGGCCGGCGAAGAAGTAGTAGTTCATCTCTCCGCCCTCCGCCCCGAAGGAATACAGGTCCCGGTCTTCCACGCCCATGTCAAAAGAAGAGCGGTAGGTGTTATCAAAGAACAGACCGTAGGCGCGACCCTGGCGAAGGCCGATGAAGAAGGGGACGGACTGATAGAGGGGATCCGTGGTGGCATCAAATCCCGCCGGGTCGGTATTCCACATCACATAGGAATGCCCGCGTTTGTCCAAAGGATCGCTCTTCTCACCCAAGCCGAAGTAGTGCTCGTCGGGAGGCATCCATTTCCAGCAGCGGACGTGCGGGCCGTCCCAACTGACGCCCCGGGTGTCCGCGTCTTGGGCAATCAGGTTCCCTTTATGATCGTAGAAAGCCAGGCGGAAGGGTGAAAGGCGCGCGCGTAGTTCGATCTCCGAGGTGCGGAGGATGCGCGTATTCTTGTCCCCGGCAATCTCCCAGGGAACGTTCGGCCAATCCGTTTTGACCACGGCAAACGAGTGATCCGGCGGCAGGGCGGTCCCGGGGACCATCCGCACGCGAATCAAATCGGCAGCGAGGATGGTCACAACGACCGTGGCCTTCGGACTGGTGAAGGTCACCTGATTGCCCTCCGGCTCGAGGGCCGTCATGTTGCCGATGCTTTGCCAATCCGCGCGACCGGCGTTCGTAAGAAAAAGAAAAAGACAAAACAACTGGAATGCTCTGGTAAGAATCCTGCTCATATCCAACCCTCCGGTGATTGAGCGTGTGACGATGATCGCCGCCATCCTCGCAAGGCTGAGGGTGCGAGTCAAGGGAGGCGTTAGATCGCAAACCGCAGAAGAAGAGGTGATGGGACGGTGGGAAACTTGTCGTAGGTGGAGTGTGACTTCATGAACCGGTCAACCTCCTTCACCTTCCGGCAATGGTGCAGTTTGACGTAGAGGCGGCTTTACGCCGCCATATGGCGAGGTAAACTCGCCGCTACAACGTCAAACTGCACCACAACCCACCTTCCGCCTATGGGGCCTTGGGAAGCCGGCCGATGAGATCGGCGCCACGGAAGGGGCCGGGCTCGGAGATCAACTGCCGAGCCGCATCCACCTGACCCCAGACGTTCCACAGAAGCACCCCACGCACCCGAGCGTCACGTAGATAGTAAACCACGCCTTCACGGTACGGTTCCTTCCAGTCTGCGAAGGTCTCCAGGCGCGGGTCCAGCTCACCCACAGCTTCATACCCGAGGTCGAACAAATCGGAATAGAAGAAGGGAAGGTGGTGGTAAGGGCTTGCCTTGCCTGCCATCGCCCTGCCCGCCGCGCGGCCCATGGTGTTGGCGTTGTCCTCATGCTCAACCCGCAAGCGCTTTTCAAGCGCCGGGTTATAGAAGTTTGCCACATCACCGGCGGCGTAGACGTCCGGAGCACTTGTGCGCAGAAACTCGTCGACGACAATGCCATTGTCAACTTTCAGGCCCGCGGATTGGGCCAGTTCCACGTTGGGCGTAACGCCGATTCCGGCCACGACCCCGTCCACCAGGAATTCGCCTTGAGCTTGGGTTTTCACTTTGGCGCCCTGGACCGTTTTCTCCAAGCCGATGACGGTGCTTCGAGAAACGATGTTCACTCCCTTCTGACGGTAAAAGTCGTTGAGGAAGCGGGCCAGGTCGATCGGATAAACGTGGGCGCCGATGGCTTCTTCGGGAAAGAGCATGACCACCTCTTGGCCGTTCATCGCCAGCGCTGCGGCCATTTCCCAGCCGATGAATCCGCCACCGATAACGGCAAACCGGCGGCCTTGCCCGGTAAGGGCGCGCAGGTTCCGGTAGTCCTCCACCGTGCGGTAGTAGATAATCGAGCCTTCGTCAAAAGGAAGCCGGCGCGGCTTGGCGCCGGTGGCCAGCAGAAGCTTCTCGAAGGTGTGCGTGTTCCCCTGGTCGTCGGTCACGGTTTTCTTCGCCGCGTCGAGAGACTGGGCCTTTCGGCCCAGATGGAGGGCCACGTTTAGCTTGTCCGTCCCGCGCCAGATGCTGTCCGGCGCATCACCCTTCCAGAGGCCCTTGGAAAGAGGCGGGCGGTTGTAAGGTGCGTTTTGCTCCGCGCTGATCAGGCCGATGGACCCCTCGGGATCGGCCTCGCGGATACCGTTCACAGCCGCATCGGCGGTCATTCCACCGCCCACGATCAGATATTTATAGTGTGGCATTATTCCCCCTGTCTTTCCTTCCCGTCCTGGGAGGATTTCGATGAGGTTCTTACCATGCCCCGCAATCCATACAGTCCCGCATTATACTCTGAAGCCTCGAAATTCATACCGCTTCCGGGTGGTGTCCTGATTTGAATGTGGCGCCGCCATCTTGGCGGCTCAGCGCCGGTTGGCAGCCGGCGCTACATCTGAAATCAGGATAGTACCCGCTTCCAGGCACAAGCCGGCTTCATTCCGAGCCCTTCCGGGGCGCATAGAATAGGGTGCACAGCAGTTGGTTCGTTGGAAGGCCCCACGGCTCCGTAAGGGAGGGGAGGCAGGAGCAGTTTGACGGTTCGGGGAGGTGAGGCCAGGCATAAGACCCCTTACACCCACGACAAGCAGAACGTGGGGCCACCTTCTCGCCTCGGGCCGGATGAGGAGTTACTTCCGCGCCCGATCCGCCGCATGCAGACGGCCGCACGGAGATGGTTTGGGTGTTATCAGCCAAGTGGTTTAGCTGGCTGAAGGCATGGCGCCAGTTTATTGAATCAATTGGGACGTTTCTGAACTACTTGACGCAACATCGCAGGGGTGCCACAATCGCCGCCAACCCGCCAACCGATGAGGTGATTGATGAAGCAACCACTGATTGCGCTTATGTTCATCGCCTCCATGAACTGTTCCGGGCAAGACTCTTCTTTGAAGCCCGAACCCTGCACCGTGCAGGGTACAGTGACGGCAGTTGCTACGCGTGCCCCGCTCAAGTCTGCGTGGGTCGCACTGACCGCGGTGCCCCCCGAAGACCAATCTTCCAAGGAGGTCACGGAAGACGGACTTTTCAAGGGGATCACGGATGCCCACGGTCATTTCGTTATCGCCGGCGTACCGGCGGGGAAATACAAATTTCGTGCCGGCAAAACGGGCTATCTCCCTGGGGATTACTGCCTCGACGGTTGGCCTCCGAGGGCAACATTGGTGCTTCACCCAGGTGAGAAATTGGACAAGGCCGAATTCCACCTCTCCCGGGCAGCCGTCATCATGGGACGCGTCACCGACGAAACCGGCGAACCGATCGCCGGCGAAGAAATGGCCGCAGCAGCTACGGGAACCCGCATGGGTGATATGGCGCTCGAGGACCCTGTCAGAGTTGCTGTGACCAATGATCTGGGCGAGTATCGGATTAACGATTTACCGCCGGGTAGCTACTATCTGTCGGCAACCGATTCGGGCTCCAGTGTGTATATGACCTCAATCGAATTGATCTGGGAGCTGGGACAGCGTTACGCCAATCACCTGACGACCTACTGTCCGGACGTAACCAAGAGTAGCGAAGCTCAGAAAATCCGCTTTAGTGCCGGGCAGGAAAAGCGCATTGATTTCTCGCTGCGAACGGTGAAATTGCTGACCATCTCGGGCCAGTTGCTCGGTGCAGATGGCAAGCCGGCCGCGCCAACCAAGGTTGCGCTTAGGCCGCAAGACCCCTATTCCAGTCCGCGCGCGAACTTTCGTTTTGGGGTCACGACAGACGCACAAGGTAATTTTGTGATCAGGGAAGTTTTGCCGGGGTCCTATGTTGCATCAGCGACGGTTGGCGAAGAAGAATACTGGACGGAGCAGCGAGTCGAGGTAGCCGGGGACGACGTTTCCGGCTTGGTGCTGCAACTGAGAAAGGAGCGGACTCTTTCGGGCAAGATGATGGCCCCCGGAGGGCCCAAACTCGACTTTCCAAGGATGAGCATTTGGCTGGAATCTCCTTCGCGTGATGAGCCTTCCTATCGTGGCGCTTGGGCTGAAATCCAGAAGGATGGAACATTCACAATTCCCAAGGTGAGGCTTACAACACAGCGCATAATAGTATACCCGATGCCGGACGGCTGGTACTTGCGCTCCGCTCTCTTCGGAAGGCAAAACGTCCTCGAAGATGGGCTTAATCTTTCTGACTCAGATTCTCACGAGTCGCTTGAGCTTACCTTCAGCCCCACTGCCGGTCGGATTGAGGGTGTGGTGCTCCGGGGCGATGACCCCGCATATGGCGCTGTAGTGAGAATCTTTCCTGAACCGGCAAACCCGAACAACACGGGTCTCTACCTGGAAGGGCTGGCAGACGAGAACGGTCACTTTGATTTCGACAGCGTGGTTCCTGGATGTTATCGTGTGGTGGCCTATACCAGTGAAAGAACAGATGGGGACGGCGGTTCGCCCTATGATGCCTCCGTAAGTGCCTCCGTCATCGTGGCCGAAAAGGAATCCAAGACCTTGACTCTTAGGCTTCCAAGGAAAGAAGAATAAGGTTCTACACCACAGGCCGTACTTCCAGCTTGGTTCAAACGGCCAACACAAAGAAGCGCCCTACGCGGTGGCAGGATCGTGGCGAGGATGTCGTCCACGTGCGACTACCCGGGATAAACAGCGTAATGCTCACTTGGCCTCGTCCACTTTTACGGTTCAAGTCGCCAAACCATACATCTGGTCTGCGGAGTCACCGTTGAAGCTTCGGTTGGGGGGACGCTGGAAATGTCAAGACCCCAGCGGGCGGGGCAAAGCCGCACCAACGTCAAACTTTACCACCGCCCGGCCTCAGTTCTTGGTTGACAAAGGCTAGAGATGTCGATATACTTAAGGCGGAAGTATGTAGCTTCGGACAAAAGGCTACTCTAATGCCGAAGAGGGAAGTTCCCAGCCCCCGCCCGTCAGGGCCAATTTGTCGCCCCCTAAACCAACAAAAAGTCACTCAGGGGGCACCACCCCAAAGAGATGTTAAAAATGAAGGTCGACCCGACTACGTGTATGAAAACAAAGAGCGATTGACAAAATGTCAGCCTAAATCACGCACAAAAATGCAAAATCGAAGCCGATTTTGCAGCCGGTTGTGCATTTATAACGGCAGTTTCCCTTTGTCTGCGGCTTTTTCGTATTTCCCAATGACAATGAAAATGTGGATGCACGTCGTATTAAGAGCCGCAGCGGAATCCGTCAGCGGATGGATACCACTGCCCTCACCTGATAGAATGCAACCCCGGAGGACCATCATGCAATTCCACAATCCTTCATCGGAAATCTATGTGCCGGATAATGCCCCCGTGGAGGAAGCTCTCTCCCGCACCACTCATCTGGCCATTGGCGCCCACCAGGATGACATCGAGATCATGGCCTACCATGGCATCCTGGAATGCTTTGGAAAAGCTGACCGGCATTTCACCAGCGTTACCGTTACCAATGGCGCCGGCAGCCCGCGAAGCGGCCTCTACAAGGATTACACCGACGAAGAGATGCGCACCGTGCGGCGGCTCGAACAGAGGAAAGCAGCTTTGGTGGGTGAATACTCGGCTCACATTTTCCTGGACCATGCGAGCGCCGTCATCAAAGACAAGAGTGACCGACGCGTCGTGGAGGACCTCACCCAACTGATTCAAGCGGCATCGCCGGAGGTTATCTACACTCACAACCTCGCAGACAAGCACGCGACCCATGTGGCCACGGCTTTGCGGGTAATTGAAGCCATCCGCCGCCTGCCACCGGAGGCGAGGCCCCGGCGCTTGTATGGGTGCGAAGTGTGGCGGGCGCTCGACTGGCTTAATGATGACGACAAAGTTGTGCTCGACGTCGAGGGTCATGAGAACCTGGCGGCTTCGCTGGTGGGTGTCTTCGACTCCCAAATCTGCGGCGGGAAGCGCTATGACCTGGCGGCAATGGGCCGGCGCCACGCCAACGCCACCTTTTTCACCTCCCATGGCGTGGATACGTCATCGGCCGTCACCTACGCCATGGACCTGACTCCGCTCGTCGACGGCGAGAAGATCGATGTCGGCGCGTACGTCCGTGGCTTCATCGAACGCTTTGAGAAAGACGTCATGGAGAAAATTGCAAACCTGGGTTAGAAAGACAGCAGCGCCTTACAGAAGCCTCATTCCATCCGGGTCCCAGCGGGCCGGCTGGCCGGAGGCGTAACTCAGATTGCTGAGCAGGGCGGCGCCCGCGGCCCGGAAGCCGAACACGGGGTCTTCCACCACCGGCTGGCGTGAGCGAATGGCTTCAATCCAGTTTTTCACATGCTCGTAGTGGTCGCTGTAACCCGGGGGCGCAACGTATCTTTCCCCCCCTTGCAGGGCCGGCCCGGTGGGATGCTCGAAGGGGTACTTCTGGTGATAGATTTCCAGCATCCGCTTCTGAATCGCCGTCGAAAAGGGCTCGACGCGGACGCCCGGCTCCTTTTCGCGGGGCACACGGCTGAGGGTGATGCCGTCACTTTCGATGGTCATCGACCCTTCCGAGCCCGTAAAGACGAAGCCGATTTTTTCAGAGCCGCCATCCACGAAATTCGTGCGCACGCTGAGGTTGAAGCCTTTCTTGTAGTCATAGAGTGCCATCATCACGTCGGGCACATCCCGGCCGTCTTTCCAGAAGCGCAGTCCGCCCGTTGCCTGGGCGCGCGTGGGTCCATGCGTACCGGTGATATTGTGCACGCCACTGAACAAGTGGACGAACAAATCGCCCGCCACTCCGCTTCCGTAATCCTTATACTTGCGCCATTGGAAGAAGCGCTCGCCGTCAAAGGGAACTTTGGGCGCGGTTCCCAGAAAGCGCGGCCAATCACAGGTCTGGGTGTTCGCGTCGTAGGGAACCGTGTATTCCCAGGCGCCTTGCGCCGAATTGCGGTCGTACCACACCGTCACCATGTTGAGCGCGCCGATGGCACCCGCCGCCAGGAGCTCTTTGGCCTTCTGATCGATGATTCCACTGACGCGCTGGCTGCCCACCATCATGATCCGGCCCGTCTTGCGCCACGCTTCAATCATCTTCGGTCCATCCGCGTATTCGTGAATCATGGGCTTTTCACAGTAAACGTCTTTGCCGGCGTTCATGGCGTCTACCGATGCCTGCATGTGCCAGTGATCAGGGGTGCCGATAATGACCGCGTCAATATCCTTCCGCGCCAGGATCTCGTGGTAGTCGCGGGTAGCGAGGATTTCATTGCCCCACAGTTCCCGGGCGCGTTCGAGGCAGCCGTCGTAACAGTCGGCGGCAGCCACCACCTTGACGCCGGGAACCATCGCGGCCATTTTGGTATCTTCCTGGCCTTGCCCGCCGGCGCCAATCAAACCGATCTGAATATGATCGTTGGCAGCGATAGGCTTGGCCGGCTCCGCCCCGGGCGCCGCCATCAAGTGGGTCTTGGTCGCCCCCGCAAAGTATGTCCCCGCAGTTGCGATGCTCCCGGTCTTGAGAAAATCTCTTCGATTCATATTCATCACCTTTTTATGCATAATGTCTCCGGCCCTTATTCAGTCCGACCGGATCCTCCCGAAGCGCAATGCCTAGGTGTGTATATGTGTCTGCCGGTGGTTTGTCAAGCCGAATGGGCCAATTCTCCGTGGGGATGGCGGGAGCCCCGCAAGGATGGCATTTTTCCTCTTGTTTGCAGCAATCAGTAACTGACAGTCTGTAGTGTCGATTGCTTTCTTCCCAGGGGGAATTCATGGGCGAGGGACTTCTGCTTTCCAAGTATTCGATCGGAGTTGGTGACCGGTTTGCCCGTTCCCTGGCGCCGGCAATTCTACGAACGATTGCTGGATGACCTCTGCCGGTTGGGCGAGCGCTGCCAGCCGGTCAATATCGAAATCCTTGTAGAGGTCGAGGCAAAACAGGTCCGGCGCCTCATCAAACTGAACGGGCTTCTGCATCAGGTAGCTCAGGCTGTGCATGCCGGAATGCAGTTCAATCTGCGAAAAGAGCCCGGGCTCAGCATCGGAGGCGACCAGAGAGATGACCTGACTCCGGATCCCGGTGCCTTCCAGGCGAATGTGAGGTGGCGCCCATTCCCTCTTCGCCCAGCGGGCCAGGCCCCCCAGTTGCGCGGCCTCCAGCCCTAAGGGGCGTTCCCCGGTGGCGGCAAGCATTTCCGCAAACAGCGGGAAGGGCTGGTCAGGCGCTGCATCACCCACGCCCACCAGGTCAACCACCAGGACCTGTTCCCCTCGTTCCAGGCGATTGGCGACCTCGGGGAGGTGGTCCCAGATTTCCGTGGCGGCGCCCTTCTTCCCCTGATCGTTGAGCACGATCGTGAGCGGCGCAGCATTTCCCGTTTGCACCTCCTTCAACCATGTGCCGGTGGCGCCAAGGCCGTTGCTCATCTCGAAGCGGTAGGAAACGGACTCCACCTGGTCGTGATGGGTGTTCCAGAGGCGCTGTAGGTGTGACACGTCCACCGGATGGTAACGGACGATCTCGCGCAACCCGGCCCGTTGTGAATTTGACCATGCTGCCAGTTCCTCCTGCCCGGAGGGTACGGGAGGCCATGCGGTCTCGCTCGCCACCTTCCTGGCAAGATCGAGGATGGTGAGGTTGTTTTCCGGGATTCCCCCTTTGAGCTCGTCGTAGGTTTTCACATAATCCCCGACGGCGGCGTCCGCGTCGTGGGTTGGCAGATGGAATTGCCGGATGAAGAATGCCAGGGCTTGTTGCTGGTCCTCAGCCGCATAATTGTGGGCGGAGATCGAGGTGCTCGCGTAAAACTGGAATGACGACTCCTTCCCGTAGAGTTTGAAAAAAGGTACGACAGGATCAAACAGGTAAGGCTTTACCATGGAAGCGCGGAAGCAACAGTCATCTTCGGCGTTGTAAATAAGCAGGGTGGGGCGGGGAGCGCGAATCGCCGTCAAGGTGGAATAATCCTGCCCGAGAAGGAAGTCGCTGGCATTTTGTTCAAGGTCTCCGGGTTCCGTCGGCACGCGCTCAAGCCTTCCTTGCAAGTTGACATAACCGGCAACGGGGATTGCAACCGAGACTCTCGTGTCCAGGCTGCTCAGCGTGATAGTCTGCCATCCTCCTCCGGAAAGGCCGGTCACGCCAATACGACCAGGGTCGACGCGAGGGTTTGCGGCAAGATAGTCAAGGCCCCGCCGCATCGCCAGGTAAAAGAGCCCGACCCCATTGATTCCCACCAAATCAAGCTGCGAGGCAAACCAGTGGCTGTTGAAGGGGGCATCCAGTTCACCCATGCCAATCCATTCCAGGTTCAGCGCAATCATTCCATCGAGCGCCTGCTTGATACACAATTTCTGCTCAAATTCCTCTTTGTTTCCGGATGCAAAATGCCCCATGAGGTTCAGAACCCCCGGCGCCCGTCCGTTCAGGTTTTCAGGCTCATACAACAGGGCTGTGCTGTAGAATCCGGGCACGATCTCATACCGCAGTTTGCGCAGCGTATATCCCTTACCGGAGGGAACTTGACCCAGATCTTCGAAGTGGGGTGCGGATCTGACCCACTCCTGGGGCCAGCCGTGGAAAACCACATCATTCAACAAATGCTGGCGGATCCGCTGCGCCTCTACCGTCCAGCTTTCCGCGCTGGGGGGGACTGCAAGGGTCTGGACTTTGGTTTGCAGGAATTGCTGAAGCTGAAAGGTCACCACTTGTGGCGCCTGGAGCTGCCGGGTGAGAATCGGCTGGACGATTTGGGGATCCGCCTGAGCCTTGCCTGTTGCCACGACCAGGAAAATTGCGGCCAAAAGCAGCGTGCAGGATTTCATAACCGGATTCGCCTCCATGTCCATTGCAATTTGCCTATTACCATTTCGTGAGAATCCACAGCACGCACCGAGTTACTCCCGCAATGGAAGCTAGCCGAATCGATCACGTCTGGACTTTGAAGGAATTGCTGAATAAGATTGGGCACTAATCGCAAGGGCCCTACCGCGAATCGGGCCTTCTCAACACTCTGCGTCGGCAAAGTCAGAGTAGCATACAGGTTAGTCCGGTGCAAATATTGCGCACATGGTGTGCGCACATGATGTCAGCTCGCGTAGCGGGGCTGCGCAACGGTCGTGCCCAAGGGAATACCTTGTCAACGGACTAAGGAGGCACGATACTAGCCACTCACCATCGCCTTTCGAGGTCCTTATGGAACGTCTGGTTAAAGCCCGCAAGAATGGAAAGTTCCAACAGATCGTGGCCCCCGGCTCTATGCGGTTTCTTGACTTCGCGTCCCTGCAACTGGATGCGGGTGAAAGTCACACTCTCCAAACCGGGGCGCGCGAGTACGTGCTCGACATTTTCTCCGGCGCTGTGACTTTGGTGATCTCGACCGTAGGGCGCAGCAAGGAGATCTATAGCCGCATTGGAAAGCGCGCCAACGTTTTTTCCGGTCCGCCCGTGATGTGCTACATCCCCCCCAACTCGCAACTCGAAATCAAGGCAGAGTCGGCCGCCGAGCTAGGTATTTTTTCCGCTCCCTCCCAGGCGAATTTTCCGGCCGCGCTTCTGGATGGACCAACTGTCAGCAGCAAGCAGGTGGGGCGCGATAACTGGGAACGGCGGGTTTATACTGCCCTGGATCAAAACGTGCCGGCGGAGCGGCTGCTGGCCGGTGAAACCCTCAATCCCTCCGGCAACTGGTCGAGCTACCCTCCTCACAAGCATGATCATTCGAATCCCCCGCAGGAAGCGGTCTTGGAAGAGGTTTATTACTTCCGCGTCAAGCCCGCCCAGGGCTTCGGTTTTATTTGGACGTACACCGCTCCCGGCGACCCCGAGGGATTCTCAGATGTGTTCGTTGTGGAAGATGGCGAC
>Ga0326728_10024701_pt1 | contig 10851 bp, 8 predicted proteins | sample MB3enrmetagenome_FD_207602 | JGI IMG/M metagenome (GOLD analysis project Ga0326728, IMG submission 207602) | Lab enriched peat soil microbial communities from McLean, Ithaca, NY, United States - MB31MN | ecosystem: Environmental > Terrestrial > Soil > Wetlands > Peat | place: USA: New York...
CAAAATTCGGCTTCAATACAAGCTGATCGTATAGGGATTGACTGAGGCGGAAACGCGGCGTTGTAGTAAGACTAAGCCGTGCCCTGCTTATCGGGAGCGTCACCGACGCTGATGAAGGCGGCGCGTCGTAATAATATATTCTGAGTAGTTCGTAGCCCGCCACCTGCGGCAGGGCTTTTAGTCGCTCGCATTCGGTAACAACATCATCCGCGGTTGCGTGACGACCAAATCTTGCATATAGTTTCTTTGTTAGGAAGCCGCCGTCAAGTAATATAGCGTAGAGCGGTTGTGGCACGGGGCGCACTCTGGCGTGATGGGTCCGGCCCACTCCCGAGGCTCTTCGCCTCCGCTTAAGCGGATCGTCGGAATGAGCCGGACCGCTCGTTTATCCCGTTGCCGACTGCGCGGCACGAACGAAATATGGGCTATGAGAGCCAAAATATCAAGTGAATTCACTTGGCGAGCGTTCGCTCAAGCCGTCCACTCGGCAAGCACGAAAATTCAGTCTGTCAAACTGAGACGCTACCGAAACGGGCGTGGAGTTTACGGTTTACGGGGACATGATAGTTTACGTAGTTTACGGGGACATGATATACATTGCAGAATATCAATGCGCCCGACCCAGGCATAGCGCCGCCAATGTTGCAATGCGTGTCATGTCCCCGTAAACCTCCCGTAAACCCCCGTAAACCCTTCGTTTTGAGGATTTGGTATCCCCACGTAAAGGACCCGATGGTAGTATAGAGTCGGCGACGTCTTCTAAGTAATTACAGGCATGGACGACGATGTATTGGCTGCAATCCGCTTTCTTCAATAGAGAATTTCGGAATGTCTAGATAACGATGCTACGTGCGACGCTTCCAGGCGAGATCCCAGACATGGTCCCTGTCCTCGTCGAAGACGAGGCTCGGGTCGGCCGCGGCGGTCGCCCAGGCGCGCTGTTCGATCTCGTGCTCGAGTTGGTCCGGTCCCCAGCCGGCGTAGCCGAAGGCGACGAGGGCCTTTGCCGGCCCTCGCTTGTCGCCGATGTCCTGCAGAATCGCGATGCTTGACGTGATCGAAAGCTGATCGGTGACGGCGACGGTCTCCGGCCGACGGTACTCGGCGCTGTGGACCACGAAGCCGATTTCCGGCTCGACCGGGCCGCCCGAAAAGACGCCCACGCTGCCCGCGACATCGCCGCCGTTTTGGCCGAGCGCCTTGAAGACGCTGGCGAGCGGTTGCTCGCCGATCGGCCGGTTGATGACGATCCCCATGGCGCCGCCGGGACCGTGCTTGACGATCAAGATGACCGTGCGCTCGAAACGCGGGTCGCCCATCTCGGGCGCGGCGACCAGCAATTGGCCGGCGAGCGAGGGGCGAGCGGGCGCTTCGTCCGGCCCAGGCAACGCCGCCCTGAGGAGGGCCGTCTGCAGGACCAGCGCCGCGACGACAAAGCCGAGACGACGCCATGCGATCGCGGACATGTCGGACCTCAAGCGTTTGCGGGGCGGATCAAGAATAGCACGCGCGCGACGCTCGCCAAAGGAGCTTGGTTGCGGAAGATCGGTTCGCCGCTCGTTTCAAGGCCGCTCCCGGCGCATTCCTCACGTCGGCGGCGCGGCGCGGGATTGTCGGCATAGGCTCGAGGGCGGTCGAACTGCAGACGAATAGGAACCGCCGTCGAGGGCCGAGGGCGGTCGATCATCGGGCGAACGGGGACTGCCGTTAAGGGTCGAGCCGGACCGCCTGACAGGGCGTCCCGCCGCGCGCCAAGCGAGGTTCGAACCGCTGGCGTCGGGGCTCATCGCGCGCCGCCTGTGGCGGCCGCGCCCGGGCGCCCGACAATTTCTTCGCCAATCGCCGAATCCGGGTTATTCTTTCCCTGGGTCGGTCGAAGCGCCCGCCGCTCGAGGCGAGCGCCCCGTCGACGCGGCAAGCCATCGGCGCGAAGGCGCGCTTGTCAAGGGTTTTGATCGTAACCCTTTGAAATTGCTCAAGGTCGTGTCAAGCAAAGCCTTGACGAAGCTTGACAGGACTTGACGAGGCTTGACGACGTTTTGACGAAACTTGACGCGGCGCGACGAGAGGCTTGACGGCGCTTGACGCTCGCCGCCGGCCCCGCCGAGCGGACCGTTTTTGGCGCCCAAGCCTCTGATATCGTTCGCGCGCGGCCTCGGGTCGCCGCGCCGCGCGTCCAGCTCGCTCAAGCCGGCGCGCGCGCCGCCGTCGCGGCCGGCGCGGGGCGCCGTTCGATCAGCCAGACCAGCGAGGCGGCGACGAGGCACAGCGCGCCGGCGGCGTAGAAAGCCGGCAGGTAGGTTTGCAGCGCGCTGCGCGAATAGCCGGCGCCGTAGGCGGCGGCCGAGGCGCCGATCATGTGCGCGGCGTACATCCAGCCGAAGGCGACGCCGGCGCGCTCGCGGCCGAAAAGCTGGGCGGTCAGGCGAGCGGTCGGCGGCACGGTGGCGACCCAGTCGAGGCCGTAGAACACGGCGAACAGCGACAGGCCGTAGATCGAAAAGGACGAGCCGGGGAGATAGAGCAGCGACAGGCCGCGCAGCCCATAATAGACGAACAGCAGGGCGCGATTGTCGTAGCGGTCCGACAGCCATCCCGAGCCGATCGTGCCGACGAAGTCGAACATCGCCATCATCGCCAAGGTCGAAGCCGCCGTGACCGAGCCGACGGCGAAGTCGGCGCAGAAGGCGATGAAGTGCGTCTGGATCAGCCCGTTGGTGCTCAGGCCGCAGACGAAGAAAGTCGCGGCGAGAATCCAGAACGCGCCGCTGCCCGAGATTTCGCCGAGCGTCGCGAACGCGCCGCGCTCGGGCGGCCCGGCGGTCGGCGCGCTGGCGCGGCTTTCGCCGTAGGGCTCGAGCCCGACGTCGGACGGGCGATCCGCCATGAACAGCAGGACGGCCAAGCCGGCGACCGCGAGGCCGATCAACGTCGGCGCCAAGGCGACGCGCCAGCCGTAGCGCTGCTCGAGCCAGGCCGCGAGCGGCAAAAAGGTCAGTTGCCCGGTCGCCGAGCTCGCGGTCAAGATGCCGAGCGCCAGCCCGCGGCGCTCGGTGAACCAGCGCGCGGCGACGATCGCGGCCATCACCAGCGCGGTGAGGCCGGCGCCCAAGCCGACGACGATTCCCCACAGCAGCACGAGCTGCCAGACCTCGCCCATCTTCAGCGCCAGCGCCACCCCGGCGGCGATGAGACAAATCGCGCTGAGGATCACGCGGCGCAGGCCGTAGCGATCGATCAGCGACGCGGCGAACGGCGCCATCAGCCCGAAGAGCAAGATGCGCAACGCCAGCGCGCCGGAAATCTGCTCGACGCTCCAGCCGAATTCGCGATTCAGCGGCAGGATCAGCGCGGCCGGCGCGCTCAAAGCGCCGGCGGTCGCCAGGCTGGTCACGAAGGCGACCGCGACGACCGCCCAGCCGTAGTGAATCCCGAGCCGCGAGAAGCGCAGCGCCAACGCCTTGGCCAGCATCCACGGTCCTTTCCCGCGCGCCGCGCCGCCGCGCGCCTCAAGCCAAATGACGGCGCGCCGCGTCGATGTCAACCGGCGCTCGCCGCCGTCGTTCGCCGCCGCGTGGGTGCCGGCTTCAGACGAGCGCGATCGCGGCCACCAGCCGGCCGTAATCGGGCTCCTTGCGGTGGACGGCGCGGCGATAGCTGAAGAACCGACCCTCGTCGGCGTAGGTGTCGAGGCCGAGGTCCTGAAATCGGCCGACGCCGGCGCGCCGGGCGCGCTCCGCGATATAGCCCGGCAGGTCGAACATCGCGCGCGTCGGATCGGCGCTGCGAGCGAAGAAGCGCCGGCAATCGGCGTCGGCGGCGACGAACGCGGCGACGAATTCGGGGCCCACTTCGTACGAGCTTTGCGCGATGCATGGGCCGAGCGCGGCGCAGACGCGTTCGGGTCTGGCCCCCAGCCGCGCCATCGCCGCGACCGTCGCCTCGATCACACCGTCGCGCGCGCCCTTCCAGCCGGCGTGCGCCGCCGCGACGACGCGCGCCTTTCGGTCGACGAACAGGATCATGCCGCAATCGGCGCCGGTGACGGCGAGGCCGAGGCCCGGCGTCGCGGTGACCAGCGCGTCGCAGCGCGGGCGCGCCTCGGGCGCGAAGGGAGCGGAAATCGTCGCCGCGTCGGGCGAATGGACCTGATAGGGAATGGCCAGCCGGTCGGGAGCGATTCGCAGCGCCGCCGCCATGCGGGCGCGATTGTCGCTGACCGCGCCGGGCTCGTCGCGCGAACCGACCCCGCCGTTGAGCGAAGCGTAGAGGCCGGTCGAAACGCCGCCCCGGCGCGTGAAGAACGCGTGCGCGAGGCCGGGCGCCGCCAGCGTCTCGGCTGAGAGGAATTCGGCCGCGCTCACGCTTGCTTGGCCGGATGAGGTTGGAAACCGGGCGGCGGCGGCACGGAGCGGTTGGCCACCGCCATGGCCTTGAACAGCGCGCCCATTTCGCCCTCGCCCTTGCCGACGAGGCGGCGGCGCGCCGCTTCGAATTCATCGGCGCGTTGGGGCGGCGCGCGTTCGGCCAGCGCTCGCGTGCGCAGGTCGATGCCGAGCGCGCGCAGGAAGTCGCCCTGGTCGATCGGGCCGTAGACGGAAGCGCCGGCCGCCCGCGCGCCTCGCGCCATCGCGGCGAAATCGACATGGGCGGTGATGTCGGCCTCGCCGGGATCGACCAGCGGGTCGGCCATGCGATGCGCGCGCACCGCCTGCAACGTGTCGCCGAACCCTGTCGCGCCATGGCCGTAATCGACGAACAGCGCCGCGCCGCCCTGTTTGACCAGCCGCGCGGCGAGTTCGAACACGAAGCGATGGCCGACGGCGTTGACTTCGAGCGTCGCGCCCTCGTCCGCCTCGACGTTGATGTAGGGCTCCGGATCGCCGGCGAGGCCGAACGCCAAGCGTCCGAAGCCGTCGAGGCGCACGGTCCGTTCGTGCCATTGCCCGCCACGGCGCACGAACTGCCGCACCGGCAAGGCGTCGAGGAATTCGTTGCCGAGAATGATCGCCGGGCCTTCGGGCGCTTCGCTCAAAGCCGCGCGCCAGGCGATCGAGGCGCCGCTGGTCAGCAACATCTCGTATTGAATGTCGGCGAGCGCGGGGCTGGTTTCGATCAGCGTGACGTCGAGGGCGGCGCAAAAATCCGGCACGACGCGGGCGGCGCGCAGCGCATCGCTCATCAGGGTGCCGCGCCCGGGGCCGAGTTCGATCAGCCGAACTGGATTCGGGCGCCCCATCGAGGTCCAGACCTCGGCGGCCCACAGCCCGAGCAATTCGCCGTACATCTGCGAAATTTCCGGCGCGGTGGTGAAGTCGCCCTGGGCGCCGAACGGGTCACGGCGCATGTAATAGCCGTGGTCGGGATGGCCGAGCGCGAGCTCCATATAGCGCTCGACCGAAATCGGGCCGTCGCTGGCGATCATCGCCGCGATGACGTCTCCCAGCGGGCTCATGTCCTCGCCCCGCCGACGCGGCGCAAGCTCCAGGCGATGAGGCCGAGGCCGATGACGATCAGCGGCGCCGATAGGGCCATCCCCATGGTCAGGCCGTGGCCGAGATCCTCGAGACGCGGATCGGGATCGCGGTAGAACTCACAAAAGATGCGCGCGGTGCCGTAAAGCGCGCCGAAAGCGCCCGCGATCAGGCCGGGCCGCCGCAGCCCCCCCGCGCGCGCCGCGACGACGAGGACGACGAAGATCGCCAGCCCTTCGAGCAGCGCTTCGTAGATCTGGCTGGGATGGCGCGGCACGCCGTCCGAGCCGGGAAAGACGATCGCCCAGGGAACGTCGGTCGGCCGGCCCCACAGCTCCGGCTTGATGAAATTGGCCAGTCGGCCAAGGAAGATGCCGATCGGCGCGGCGAGCGAAGCGAGATCGCCTACGCTGAGAAGCGGCGTCTGATAGCGGCGCGCGAACAGCGCGATGCCCAGCGCCGCTCCGATCAGTCCGCCGTGGAACGCCATGCCGCCTTGCCAGACCTTGATGATTTCGATCGGGTGGGAAAAGTAGTAGCTGGGATCATAGAACAGGACATTGCCGAGCCGGCCGCCGACAATAACCCCGATTGCGCAATAGACGAGCAGGTCGTCGATGCTGTCGCGGCTGGGACGCGGCGCTCCGCCCCACAGCCCGTCGTCGGCGACGACGCGCCGGATCAGCGCCCAACCGGCGATCAGGCCTGCGATATAGGCGAGCGCATACCAGCGAATCGCCAGCGGACCCCACTGAAATAAAATGGGATTGATCGCGGGAAAGGGCAGAACGAGCGTGGACATAGGACCGCAGGTGATGCGACGGGGCCGCTTTCCCGTCAAGAGCGCAGCGCGCGGCGCCCAGGCGGATCGTCGATGAAAGGAGCCTCGCGCGGCCAGGGGCCCTTGGTCGTCCTCCGCTAGATCTCAACCTCCCGCCCGATTTCCACGACGCTGTCGTGGGGAAGCTCGAGGTAATCGCTGATGCGCGCGGCGTTGCGGTTCATCGCGGCGAACAGCGCTTCCTGCCAGCGCGGCGCGCCTCGACCGTCCTCGCGCGGCAGGATGGTCTCGTGGCCGATGTAGTAAGTCACGTCGGCAAGGTCGATCTGAGCGCCCTTCGCTTTGCATTGAGCGACGATGGCGGGAATGTCGGGCCTCTCCATGAAGCCGTAGCGCGCCTCGGCGCGCCAGTACTTGTCCGCTTCGCGCGTCACGCTCACGCGCGCTTCGGGTTCGACGCGCGGCGTGGAGACCACGGTGAGCGTCAGAGCGAGCACGAATTCGTGCAGCGAGCGGTTCTTGCGCACGTGCCAGGCTAGGACCGGCGGCGTGTCGACCCTGGCGCGGGTGAGGAACACCGCCGAGCCCGGCACGCGTGCGACGCGGCCCGATCGCAGCTCGGCGACGAAGACGGCCGTCGGCGTCTGCTCGGCGACGACTTGAGCGCGCACGGCGCTCGCGCCGCGATGCCAGATCCACATCACGCCGTAGACAGCGAAGGCGAGCATCAGCGGGACGTAGCCGCCTTGCATCACTTTCGCCATGTTGGCGGCGAAGAAGCCGCCGTCGACGATCATGAATAGCCCGGCGACCGCGCCGGCGCCGGCGAGGCTCCAACCCCAAATCTCGCGCATGGCGATGAACAGCAGCGCGCTGGTCGTCAGCATGGTCAGCGAAACCGCGATGCCGTAGGCGGCGGCGAGATTGCCCGACTTGCCGAACCCGATCGTCAGGCCGAGCGTGACGATCATCAGCAGCCAATTGACGGCGCCGACATAAATCTGGCCGTAACCCTCCGCCGACGTCTGCTTGATGATGAGACGCGGCAGCCAGCCGAGCCGGATGGCCTGTCGCGTCATCGAATAGGCGCCGGTGATGATCGACTGGCTGGCGATGATCGTCGCGATCGTCGCCAGCACGATGAGAGGCGTGAGCAGCGGGCCGGGGCACAATCGATAGAAGATATTGCCGTCGGTGGGCGCGCCGTCGAGAACGAGCGCGGCCTGGCCCGCGTAATTGAGGATAAGGCTTGGGAACACCACGGCGTTCCAGGCGAAGCGGATCGGCTTGGGGCCGAAATGCCCCATGTCGGCGTAGAGCGCTTCGGCCCCGGTGACGCAGAGAAACACGCCGCCAAGCGCCAGGAAGCCGGTCAGGCCGCCGGAGACGAGAAACCTGAGGCCGTAAAGCGGATTGATCGCGACCAGCACGGATGGGCGCTGAAGCACGCCATAGACGCCGAGCGCCGCGATGACGACGAACCAGACGAGCATGATCGGGCCGAAGGCCTGGCCGATGCGCGCCGTGCCCTGCGGCTGTATCGCGAACAGAGCGAGCAGGATGGCCACGGCGACCGGCAGCACGAACGCCTGCAGCGTCGGCGCGACCTGCTCCATGCCTTCGAGCGCCGAGAGCACCGAGATCGCCGGCGTGATCGCGCCGTCGCCGTAGATCAGCGCGGCGCCGAACAAGCCTGCGGCAATGATCGCGGGCCGATGCCGCCTGTTCACGCCGAGCAGCGTCATCAGCGCGATGATTCCGCCTTCGCCGTCGTTGTCGACGCGCATGGCGAAGCCGACGTACTTGATCGTGGTGACGACGACGAGCGTCCACAGGATCAGCGACAGCGATCCCAGGATCATCGTCGCGTCGGGCTGCGCGCCGGTCAGATCCAGCACCGTCTTGAGCGTGTAGAGCGGGCTGGTTCCGATATCGCCGAAGACGATGCCGAGCGCGGCCAGACTCATGGCGGTCAGGCGCGGATTAGGCGCGGCGCCCGAGGCGGCTTGCTGCGTCGTCACGTCGAGCCTCCGTCGCAACCGGCCGCGCGACGGCGGCGCCGAGACCGTTATAGACCGGCGCCAAACCGACGGGAATGGCCGGATCATGAGCGCCGGCGCGCCGACGCGAGCCTGCGCCGCGGAAAGACGGCGAGCCGTCGTCAGCGCGATTGAGGCGCGATCGCGCGGGTCCGCCGGGCGATCGCGGATGGCGCGCGTCGGCTTCGGCAACGACCGGTCAACCTTAAGAATTTTAACCGTCGCAAAAAGTCGCGACGGCTCAAATTGTAGCGAATTGTTTTTCGCCGCGCCAAGCGGTTTGACCGACTCTGTCTCGCGTCGATCACGACGAGGGAAGACGATGATGGGGTGGGTTGCGCGGGCAGTCGCCGCCGCGAGTCTGTTCGGGCTCGCCTACGGCGGCTTCGTCGAGGCCTCCGAGCCGCAAGTGCCGCATGCGAGCTACGCGGCGGTCGGCGGCGCGACGTCCATCCCCTACGGCTGGATCGATTTCTGCGGTCGCCGGCCCGAGGAATGCAACCTCGGCAAGCTTTCGCCGCTCGACGTTCGCCTGACGAAAAGGACCTGGGAGATCCTCAACCGCGTCAACACGTTCAGCAACGACGCGATCGAGCCGATCACCAATCTCGATCATTGGGGAACCGTCGTCGACCATTGGGATTATCCGATCGACGGCAAGGGCGACTGCAAGGTCTACGCGTTGTTCAAGCGCAAGCAGCTCATCGAGCAGGGATTTCCCAGGCAGGCGCTGCTGATGACGATCGTGCGCGATCTCGACGGCGAGGGCCACGCCGTCCTCACCGTCAAGACCGACCACGGCGAATTCGTGCTCGACAATCTCCGCGACGAAATCCTGCCGTGGGAGGCGACCGGCTATCGCTTCATCAAGCGCCAGGCGCAGGACGATCCCAACGTCTGGCTGGATTTGGGCGGCGTGGGCGGGCCGGCCGCGTCGACGGCGTCAGCCTCGTGAGAAGGGCGAAGGTCCGCGCATAGGGTCGTGGAACCCCGGCTTTGCCGATCGCGTCGCGCGCGGCGCCGCCCGCCAATGCGTCCGCGGCGCTGCTTGTATTCCGCCCGCTGTATCGTATCTTGCCGCTGCTGCTCCCGCTCGTCGGCGTTTTCGCGCGCAGACGGATCGGCGAGCGGGTTCGGCGAAGAGGCGGGAGCTGAGCGATGTCGGCGAGGATCGCGATCGACGCCTGCGGCGGGCCGCCCGTTCCCGACATCCGGAACGATTTTCTCCCGAGCCGCGCGGCGCCGGTCTCCGGGGACGAGCCCGACCTACGCCGATCTCGACTTCTGAAGAACCTGCGCGCGAAGGCGCGCGAGCTCGGCTTCGACGCCTGCCGCGTCGCGGCGCCGAGCCTGCCGCCGAGCGCGCGCGAGGGCCTCGCCGCCTGGCTCGCCGCCGGCGCGCACGGCGACATGGCCTGGATGGCCGAGACGTTCGCGCGCCGCGCCGAGCCGAAACTTCTGTGGCCCGAGGCGCGCAGCGTCGTCATGCTGGCGATGAACTATGGCCCTGCCGTCGATCCGCTCGAGGCGCTCCGCCACAAGAGCCGCGCGGCGATCTCGGTCTATGCGCGCCGTCGTGACTACCACGACGTGATCAAGGGCCGCCTGAAGACGCTTGGCTCCTGGCTCGTCGCCAGCGCGCGCCCCGAGAAGGCCGAGGTCAAGGTCTTCGTCGACACCGCGCCGGTGATGGAGAAGCCGCTCGCCGTCGCCGCGGGCCTCGGCTGGCAGGGCAAGCACACCAATCTCGTCAGCCGCGAATTCGGCTCGTGGCTGTTTCTGGGCGCGATCTTCACCGATCTCGCGCTTCCCATGGACGTCGCCGAGCGCGACCATTGCGGGGTCTGCCGCGCCTGCCTCGACGTTTGCCCGACGCGCGCCTTCACCGCGCCCTATCGGCTCGACGCGCGCCGCTGCATCTCCTATCTGACGATCGAGCACAAGGGGGCCATTGCGCGCGAATTTCGCGCCGCGATCGGCAATCGCATCTACGGATGCGACGATTGCCTGGCGGTCTGTCCGTGGAACAAATTCGCGCGCGCGGGGCGCGAGGCCAAGCTCGCCCAGCGCGAGGATCTGGCGCATCCGCCGCTCGCCGAACTCGCCGCGCTCGACGAAGCCGGTTTTCGCCGCCGCTTCGCCGGCGGGCCGATCAAGCGCATCGGCCACGCGCGATTCCTGCGCAACGTGATGATCGCGATCGGCAATTCCGGCGATCCCGCGCTGATCGCCGCGGCGCGCGCCGGGCTCGCCGCCGAATCGCCGCTGGCGCGCGCGATGGCGGTTTGGGCGCTCGCGCGCCTTTGCCCGGCCGAAGACTTCTCCGCGCTGGCGCGCCGGTACGCGGCGGCGGAACCCGATGCGGCGGTCGCGCGAGAATGGCGCACGCCGCCCGCCGCTCCGGCGGAGGGTTAGAGCCTCGCGGGGATCGGCGATTTCACGTGGGTTACGCTGGGAACGGACTCGATACGCAGCCGCGCGACGCAACGCTTCAATGCGTCGTGACGCTTTCCGACTCGTGCTTGAGCTTTTCGATTTCGTCTTTAAGCTGGAGTTT
>Ga0326728_10024702_pt1 | contig 10851 bp, 7 predicted proteins | sample MB3enrmetagenome_FD_207602 | JGI IMG/M metagenome (GOLD analysis project Ga0326728, IMG submission 207602) | Lab enriched peat soil microbial communities from McLean, Ithaca, NY, United States - MB31MN | ecosystem: Environmental > Terrestrial > Soil > Wetlands > Peat | place: USA: New York...
GTAATATCAAAAGTCTATTTGGAACGCCTGGGCGAGAAACCCCTGCTCACCTTCGCTGCCACGCCCGAGAACGAATATCTGCTCCTGTTGAAACGCACGGCGGATTTTGTGATGGCCTTCACCCTGCTCGTGCTCCTGTCTCCTCTGATGGCCTTGTTGGCCCTGCTTATCCGGTTGACCTCTCGGGGTCCGGTTTTTTTCCGCCAGACGCGCTGCGGGCTGAGCGGCAGACGGTTCACCCTTTATAAATTCCGTTCCATGCGTCCCGATGCCGACCTGGGCCGCGAGGAACTGGAAGCTTTGAATGAACTGGATGGGCCGGCCTTCAAAATCACCCATGACCCCCGCTGCACGGCCATGGGGCGGTTTATGCGCAAATTCAGTCTCGATGAACTGCCGCAGTTGCTCAACATCGTCAAGGGGGACATGTCGTTTGTCGGGCCGCGGCCACCCCTGCCGGAGGAAGTGGAGAAGTACGAGCACTGGCAACGCCGCCGCTTGCGCATGCCCCCGGGCTTGACCTGCCTGTGGGCGCTCGAAGGCCGCAACCGCTTGAGCTTCCGCCGTTGGATGGAACTCGACCTCGACTACATCGACCACTGGTCGCTCGCCCTCGACTGCAAAATCCTGCTCAAAACCGTTCCCATCGTCCTGCTCGGCCGCGGCGCCAGTTGACGGCAGGATTCGGGAATCAGGATTCAGGACCCAGGTGGCGCGGACCTCAAAAACGGAGGCCCGTGCCACCCGCTCTATTCCCTATTCCCTCCTTCAGTGTAGCCCCGCCTGGGCGAGCATCTCCAGAAACTGCTTCCGCGTGCGCATGTCCATCGCTTCCGCCGTCAGCTTGCCGTCGCGATCGTAAACGAAACTCTGGGGGATTCCTTGGCCCTCGAACAACTGGTGCACTTTGCCTCCCGGATCGAGCAGGACCGGATAGGTGGTGTGGTGCTCCGCGATGAAGGGCTTTACTTTGCTGATATCTTCCTCAGAAATAGCCAGAATTAAAAGGCCCTGACCTTTGAATTCCTCGTAAAGCGCCTCGAGATCCGGCATTTCCTTGCGGCAGGGCGGGCACCAGGTGGCCCAGAAATTCACCAGGACCACCTTGCCGTGCAAGGCCTGCAAGCTCCAGGTCTTTCCCTCAAGGTCGGTCAAGGAGAAATCCAACCGCTCACGTCGCTGGTCGTCGGCAACAAGTGTGGACATGGCCGCCGTGAACTGGGGAGAGTCCAAAGTCGCCTGCACATGCTCGTAGCGCACGAGCGTGGCCAGCTCAATATAGGCCGCAGCGGGTCGGCTGCCGTTCATCAGGGTCGGCTGCTCGCGCAGCGCTGCGGCGAAGGTTGTCGCAACCTCCTGCAAGGTGTCGCGGCCGAAGTCGCCTTCAGTGGAGAGGTTGGCGAGGCCGTTCGCCAGCGAAAGCTTATTCGGCGACGCGGGCAACTGCCTGATCTCGAGCGCCAGGTCCTTCGTCACTTGCGCCCGCATCTCATCCGGCAACTCGCGAAGGCCATGCAATTGCTGCACGATGGGCTTCTCCTGCTCGCTCCAAACAACCTGTTGTCTCTGCGCACCCGGAGATTGAGCGTGAAACAGGAATACCGCAAGAGCGCAGATGCCTGCGGTGAAGAGGCCCGTCTCAACCACCTTCGGGCGAAGGGAAAGGCCAACCACGTTCCTCATGTTGTACCACCTCACGTTCATTCATATCTCAGCGCCACCATGGGATCGACTTTCGTCGCACGGCGGGCGGGGATGTAGCTCGCCAGCACTGCCACGCCGGTCAAGATTAGACTGACACCCACGAATGTCACTGGGTCGGTGGGTTTGACCCCGAAGAGCAGGCTGGCGATGAAGCGTGTCAAGGCCAGCGCTCCGACCAACCCTATGGCGATGCCGGCCAGCACCAAGCGGAGCGCCTGGACCAGGACCGATTTCATTACATCACGCCGCGCGGCTCCCAGGGCCATGCGAATGCCAATCTCGTGCGTGCGCTGCGCGACCACGAATGACATCATCCCGTAGATGCCTACCGCCGCCAACGAGAGCGCCAGCAGCCCGAAGGCACCCAGCACGCCGGAGCCCATCTCCTGCGGCCAAACTGAGATGTTGATTTGTTGTTGCATTGTTTTCACGTTGAAGAGCGGCAACTGACTGTCCAAGGCTTTGACCTCATTTTGAATCGGTCCCAGCAGACGAACGGGGTTTCCCGTAGTCCGCACCAGGAGAGTCATCTGCGGCAGGTAATTCTGAGAAAGAGGAAAGTACATTACACCACGCGGGGATTCTGTCCAGGTGCGATACTTGCTGTCGGCAACAATCCCGATGACTTCTACGGGTTCCCCGAGTGTATTGCCTTTCTCAGAGTCAAACACCTCCAGTCGGAACCGTTGCCCAAGAGGGTCTCGGTGTGGCCAAAGGCGTCGAGCCATTGCCACGCTGACCATGGCGACATGCGGGGAAGCGGGCAGGTCTTGGGCTGTAAAGTCTCGTCCCCGAAGCTGTGGGATTTCCAGTGTGTGGAAGAACCCCGGCGTCACTACATTGTAATCAACGTTTACGGTCGAAGCCGGCTGACCCGGTGCGCCCTCCACCTGAATGTCGTTGGCGAAACGATAGATATCGAGAGGAATCTTCGAGAGCCACGTGGCGGCACGTACTCCCGGCAGAGCGGCCGCGCGCTTCGGCAGTTGGCGGTAGAACTCCTGACCACGCAGCTCGTTGTAACCCTGGAGCCCCAGATCCACGGAGGCCAGCAGCAAGTTTCGAGTCTCAAAACCAGGATTGGTGCCGAGCGCCCTCCGTACGCTTTGCACAAACAGGCCCGTGCCGATGAGCAGTAGGAGCGAGAGCGCCATCTGTGCCACCACCAGGAAGGCACGCAGGCGGGACCGCCTGTAACCGCGGGCAGGACGCTCATCCTTCGCGCCCGCCGCAGGCTCGACCCTCGTCCCGTGGAGGGCGGGCATAAGTCCGAACAGCAAAACAGTGGCAAGCGATAAGAGCAATGCGCAAATAAGCGAGCGTGTGTCCAGACTGAACTGAATCGCTTGTGGGGAAACAAATGGAGGCAGGGGCAAGGCCCTCATAAGAGCAGGCATCCAATACGCGAGGACCACGCCGGCCATACCGCCGGACCCAGCCAGCAGCGCGCTTTCGGTGAGAGACTGCTGGAACAGCCTGAACCGACCGGCTCCCAAGGCGCAGCGCACTGCGAATTCCCGCTGGCGGGCGGTGGCGCGGGCCAAGAGCAGGTTCGCCACATTCGCGCACGCGATCAGCAATACAAATCCTGCCGACCCCAGAAGCAGGGCCAGGAGAGGGAAAAGACCTTGTCGCATTCCGGGATAGAACTTCGCTTGGCCGGATGGAAAAGCAGTAATGGTCCACCCCTTCGCAGTCTCCGGATAAGCCTGCTCAAACCGACGCCCTACAGTCTGCAGCGCAGCCTCGGCTTGACGGAAGTCAGCCTCCGGCCTTAATCGCCCCATAACTGTCAGCCAATCAGTTCCGGGGTTATCGAACAGGTCAACTCCTGCGCCGCCCCATGGGCCTACTTCGGCATGCATCATCAGGGGAAACCAAACGGCAGGTGCTGCTTCCAAATCCGTTCCCCGGAAGCCTCTGGGAACGACACCAACAACGGAGAAGCTGTGACCGTTGAGAGCAATGGTTTTTCCCAAGATGTTTGGGTCCCGTCCAAATCGCTGCTGCCACAATCCGTAGCTGATCATAGCCACGGGGTGAGTTCCAGCAGTCTCATCTTCCTCCGGAAGAAAACTACGGCCCAGGGCAGGCTTCACACCCAGCACGGTGAAATAGTTCCCGGAAACGATTTCCCCGTCTACACGTTCGTTGTTGCCTGCCGTGCTCAAGTTCACTGGAAAGGAGCAATAGGCCAGCAAATCGGGGAAGATTTCCTGCACGCTGCGGCGAAGGTCAAGAAATTCCGGACGGGAGAACGGGCTGTAGTATTGCGGATCCTTTACGCTTCTGCGGTAGAGCGTGAGGACACGGGCGGGGTCCTTCACAGGCAGCGGCCTGAAAAGAAGCGCGTCGGCAAAGCTGAGGAGGGCTGTGTTCACCCCAATCCCCAGCGCCAGGGTCAGCACCGCCACTGCCGTGAAGCCGGGGTTCTTGCGCAGCATGCGAACTCCGTAGCGCACATCCTGTAGCAGGGCCTCCATGAATCTCGCCGCACCCACGTCCCGGCATTCCTCTTTCACTTGGTCGAGCCCGCCGAATTCGAGCCGGGCGCGGCGGCGCGCCTCTTCCGGGGTCATGCCGGCGACAACGTAATCGGCGATTTGCTGCTCGAGATGGAAGCGCAGCTCGGCATCGAGATGCTTCTCTGTGAGCCCTCTGCGGAAAAAGCGTTGGTACCAGCGCATGACTTTACCCTCATTCTGGTCTACAAGTTGCCGTGGGCTTACTCGTATCTAAGCGCCACCATGGGATCAACCTTCGTCGCCCGCCGGGCGGGAATATAACTGGAAACCAAGGCGACCGCTACCAACAAGGCGGATACGAAAACGAACGTCAGCGGGTCAGCGGGGCGCACCGAGAAGAGCATGCTGGCAAGCACTTGCGTGAGGCCCAAGGCAGCCGCAACTCCCAGGGCGACGCCTGCACATGCCAGGGTCAGTCCGTCCCGCGCCACCATGCGAAGCACGTCAGCACGCTCGGCGCCCAGGGCCATGCGAATGCCCAGCTCGCGTGTTCGCTGCGCGACCGAATAGGAGATCACGCTGTAGGTCCCCACAGCCGAAAGCAGAAGCGCCAGCGCCGCGAAGACGCCCAGAAGCAAGGCACTCAACCGGCGCGACACAGTCGAAGCCTCCACGCGCTCTTCCATCGTTCGCACGTCGTAGAGAGGCTCGTCCCGGACGACATCTCGAACCGCATCTCGCACGGAAGCGATCAGCGCCTCCGTTTGTATGCGGCTGCGAATAGCAAAGTACATCCATGGGGGCGAGCCGGATTGCGCGCAAGGGAGATAGAGTTCGGGCTTGTCCCGTGTAGCGAGGTCCAGCAACTTCACATCGCCTACGATGCCCACAATCTCCCAATCTTTATCGTAGAGCTTAATCCTCTGGCCCAGCGGGTCGCTGGTCGGCCAGTACTTCCGCGCCAGGTCTTGGTTGATGATAGCGACGTTAGGTGAGTCCGCGTTGTCTTGATCGCAGAACTCGCGTCCTTTGAGCAAGGGAATCCCCATCGCTTTGAAATAATCCGGGCTGATGTCGCGGCGGTCGGCCTGGCGGTTTTCGTCAGCCGAACGCAGCGGCATCCCCTCGATATCGAACGACGAACTGGTCTCCGATCCGCTGAAAGGAAGGTCGTTGACTCCTCCAACGCTGGCAACACCGGGAACCGCTTCCAGGCGCTTGATGACGCGCTTGAAGAGGGCGGCATGTTCGATGCCCTTCGGATATTTCGATTCCGGAAGTGACAGGCGCACACCCAACACACTTTTGGGGTTGAACCCTGGACTAACGCGGCCGAGGAGCCACAGACTCTTGATTAGCAAGCCGGCGCCGGCGAGCAGCACCACGCTGAGCGCAATTTCCGCCACTACCAGGCCGTTTCGCAATCGCCACCTGAACGCACTCGCTTCCATCACTCCGCCGCTTTCTTTCAAGGCCGAGTTCAGGTCGAGCGCGGAAGAAGCGAAGGCAGGAGCAAGTCCGAAGACAATTCCCGTTAATATGGAAAGTGCTGCTGTGAAAGCGAGAACGCGCGCATCCAACGCGATCCCGTGGGCGCGTGGAATCGCTGCCGTGCGAACAATGGCGCCAATCGCCCAGTGGGCCACCGCAAGGCCCAGAACCCCGCCGGCTGAGGCGAGCAAGGTGCTCTCCGTCACAAGCTGCGTTATCAGGCGAATCCGCCCCGCCCCGAGCGCCGCCCGGACGGCAAGCTCCCTGCGCCGCGCGATGCCACGCGATAGCAGCAAGTTGGCAACATTGGCACAAGCTATGAGCAATACCAGTCCCACCGCTCCCCATAGAACCAGTAGCGCGAGCCGGCTGTTGCCGACGATTTCCTCTCGAAGGGGAACTAGCAGCATGCCGCTGTGGGCGTTTGTATCGGGATACTGCTGGGCGAGGCGCCACGCGATGGTGTCCATCTCGGACCTGGCTGCCGCGAGCGTTACGCCAGGCTTCAGCCGGCCGATTGCGAAAAGACCATGGTCGGCACGGCTCCGCCCCTTGAGCTCAAAGCCTGGAGTGGTCCAGATATCAGAGCCAAAACCTGAAAATTGAAAGTCCGCCGGCATCACGCCAATTACGGTGTAGGACTCGCCGTCGAGCGTGATTGCCTTCCCGACAATCCCCGGGTCACCGCTGAAGTGATTCTGCCAAGTGGCATAACTTATTACCGCGACGTGCCCGGCTCCCGGGCGGTCTTCATTGGCGAGAAAGTCGCGCCCCAACATGGGGCGTACGTCGAGGACCCTGAAGAAATTCGCCGATACGCGCCGTCCACTGAGGCTGACGGGCAACGGGCCGCCCGTAAGGCTGAAGTGCTCGTGTTGATAGGCTGCCATAGCTTCAAAATCGTGGCCCTGGCTTTGCCAATCAAGAAAGTTGTACGGCGAAACTACGCCCTGGTCGAGCCCGACGTGAGGATTCCTCTCCCAAATCTGGACCAGCCGGTCGGGATGAGGAAAGGGTAGAGGCGTAAGGAGCACGGCGTTAATTACACTGAAGATTGCCGTGTTGGCGCCGATGCCGAGCGCGAGCGTCAGGACCGCCACGGCCGTGAAGCCAGGGTTCTTTACCATCATCCGCAAGCCGTACCGCAGGTCCTGGACTATGGTTTCCAGGAGGTGGGCGGTACCCACATCTCGACATTCTTCTTTGACTTGCTCGAGCCCTCCAAATTCCAGCCCGGCGCGGCGGCGGGCCTCTTCCTGTGCCATGCCAGTGGCCACGAGGTCGGCAATCCTCTGATCGAGATGGAAGCGAAGCTCGGCCTCGAGCCGTTTTTCAGTGAGCCCTCTGCGGAAGAAGCGTTGGTACCAGCGCATGACCTCGACTCCTATTCTGCGGTGCAAAGAACGAGCGCCACTGCTTCTCGCCCCACCTCAGCTCATTCGTATCTCAGCGCCACCATGGGATCAACCTTCGTCGCCCGCCGAGCGGGGATGTAGCTTGCAAGCAAGGTAATGGCCAGAGCCAGCAGGCAGCTCCCCAGGAATACGGCTGGGTCGACGGGCCTGACACCGTACAACTTGGCGGACACGAACCGGCCAATCACGAGTGAGGCTCCCAAACCCGCGAGGATCCCGATGAGCGCGGGCCGCAGTCCTTGTTTAAGCACAAGCCCAAGGACGTCCTGCCGCCGTGCTCCCAGCGCCATGCGAATTCCGATCTCATGTCTGCGTCTTCCGGCAAGATAAGCCACCACCCCATAGAGTCCGACGCCCGCCAGAAAGATACCGAGGCACGCCAATGCACCCACGAAGAGGAAAAACATTCGGTCACTCCATAGCTCCCCAGCCATCAACTCCTTCAAGGTCTCGGCGTGGTAGAACGTGACGCCCTTGTCCACCGAGCGAATATCTTGCTTGACCGCGCCCACCAGTTGGCTCGGATCGCCAGCGGTCTCGACGATGATGGACCCCTCCCCCATGGGTCACTGCGCGAATGGGAAGTAGATGTAAGGTTCGAGAGGTTCGTGGATATCGTTGATGGTTCCGTCCTGCGCCAGGCCGATGATCTGATAATCGCTCCCCTCCACCACCAGATGTCTCCCCACTGGATCGGTGTTCGGCCAGAATCGCCGGGCCATCGACTCGTTGATGAGCACACTCCGGTGGGTCGGGGCTTCCTCCTGGGCGTCGAAGGCCCGCCCGCGCAGAATGCGGGCGCCGACCGTCTGGAAGTAATCGCGCCCCACGGAATTGAACTTGATGATAAAACCCTTCTGTCCAGATGGAGGTTCGACCCCAGGGATGGAGACCTCACACCTAACTCCGCCTCCCGACCCGCTCAGCAACATACGAAACGCGTATGTGGCACCCTTCACTCCCGGAAGGGAGCGAATCTTTTCTAGGGCCGGCAGGAAGAACTCCCGATTGCTCGTTGCCGCCCCTGCGGAGGGGTGGAGAGAAACTATCAGCATTTTCTTGCTCGTGTCGAAGCCGGGATTGATTTCTTCGCTGAAAATCAGGCTTTCCAGAAATAGTCCTGCGACAATCAGCAGCGTGAGCGACAGTGCCACCTCGCCGGCCACCAGCAGGTTCCGCCCGCCCAGCCACAGCCTCCTATGGTTCATCTTCCCTTCCTCCGCCCTGAGTGTTGAGACCAAGTCTGTCCTGGAAGCCTGGAGCGCCGGCGCCAGCCCCGATATCAGTGCAGCTAGCAGAGAAACAGCAAGCGTATAGGCGAGCGATCGAGCATCGACACGGAAGTCATAAGGCGTCACGAAGGGCCCAGGCGGCAGCAACGCCGGCTGGAGGTGAAGGAACGCGGCAGTGAGTAAAAGGCCAAGCCCAGCTCCCAGCAAGGCCAGCATCATGGACTCGGTGAGCAACTGGCGCAGCAACCGGCCACGGCCGGCTCCCAGGGCCAACCGCACGGCGATTTCGCGCTGACGCGCCTCGGCCCGCGCCAGCATCATTCCGGAGATGTTGCCGCAGCAGATCAAAAGAACCAGGCCAACCCCGCCCAGCAGGAGGACTACGGGGGCAATGAATCTTTGGAGCCGTTCCGCTTCTGCCTCCACCAAGAATGTGAGGCCCTTGTCCGTAGCTGGGAAGGCGTCGGACAGCCGGCGCGCGATGGTATCCAGTTCGGCGTGGACTTTCTCCACACTCACCCCGGGACGCAGGCGGCCCAGCAAATCAAAATCTCGGTATGCTCTGTCCCTGAGGTCTCCGTAGCCGGGCCAAGCATTCGCGGGGAGCCAAACATCCGCGGCATTACCTCGGTCGAGTCCGCCAAACCACTGCGGAGCGACGCCAAGGATGACAGCGTGCACGCCATTGAAAACAGCAGTCCGCCCAACCACACCCGGGTCACCCCCAAAGCGCCTTTGCCAGAGGCCATGGCCGATGACAACGGGTGGGGCCTTGTGGCCGCTCCAATCTTCCCCAGCCACAAACGTTCGGCCCAGCGGCGCGTTGATCCCTAGCATCGAGAAGTAGTTCTCCGAGACCAAGTCTGCCCTGACCAGTTCTGCGTCCCCGCCAGTGTTCAGCAGGGCACCGCGTCTGGAAACTGCAATGATTCCTGAAAAAACGACGCCCTGCCGGCACAAGTCCAGGTAATCAGGATAGGAAGCCGTAACGACCTGTCCTTGGCGCATTCCGTACATCCACACAAGCTGGTCTGGATTTTCGGCGGGAAGAGAACGCAGGAAAAGGCCATCAACCACACTGAAGATGCTGGTGTTAAGGCCGATACCGAGGGTGAGCGTCAAGAGCGCCACGGCTGCGAAGCCAGGACTCCTCGCCAGCAGGCGCAAGCCGTAGCGCAGATCTTGGATTAAGATTTCAAAAAAGTGGGAGGCGCCGACATCCCGGCATTCCTCTTTCGCTTGGTCGAGCCCGCCGAATTCGAGCCGAGCGCGGCGGCGGGCCTCTTCCTGGGCCATGCCAGTGGCCACGAGGTCGGCAATCCTTTGATCGAGATGGAATCGAAGCTCCGCATCGAGATGCTTCTCTGTGAGCCCTCTGCGGAAGAAGCGTTGGTACCAGCGCATGACCTTGACTCCTATTCTGCGGTCCGAAGAATAAGCGCCACCGCCGCCGTTATTCGCTCCCAATTCGCCACTTCCGCCTCGAGCTGTTTCCGGCCTACCTTGGTTAACGCATAGAACTTGGCTTCGCGGCCGGTATCGGTCGGCCTCCACTGGGCTTGGAGCCAGCCTCGGTCCTCGAGCCGGTGAAGGGCTGGGTAGAGCGAGCCTTGCTGGAGCTGGAAGAATTCGCGGGAGATTTGCTGAATGCGTTGCGCGATGGCGTAGCCATGAATGGGCCCCAGGGCCACGATCTTGAGGATCAGCATGTCGAGAGTGCCCTTCAGGAGCTCGGCTTTTTGCTCGGCCATCAGCACACCTAGAAGTTCTACATATATGCCTGAATCAGTGCAGTGTCAAGTGGGAACACTCGGGGTAGCGCGGGCGTCTCGCCCGCAAAGGCGAGCAGGTCAAAATTCAAATGGCACAAATCGCTTTCATGCCACTGGCATCCGAAGAATCGTGCGCAGGCGCGCCGCCGGAACGCGCCCGGGGGCGGAGAGATAAATCTCGTGAAGGCGGCCGCGGCAGGACAGGTGTTTTTCCCCCGCCAGCTCAAACATTTGGGAGATCGTCTTTCCCGCCTGCGAATAAGGCCCGACGTGCAGCATTTGCACACACTGGCCTTCGTCGATGGTTTCTAACGCCACCGGGGCGACTTCCGGCGGCTTGCCCTTTTCTTTCAAGACTAAGATGGCTACCTTCAAATCCTGCGCGCCAATGAAGTCCGGCACGCGAATGAGGATTTTCCAGTTCCATGTGTCGGGGTCCTCTGCGGCAAGATTCCGATAATCTTTATCGCTCCACCAAAGGCTCTCCAGGTGCGAGACCTTGAAGTCCTTCCCGGCCAATTTCTTGACCATCTTGAGGGTGTAGGCGACGTTGTAAAGAGCACCCGCGCGCTTCCCGAACGCCCCACCGCCCGGCGCCCCCCGACCGGTGATGGTCACGTACCTGGCGGGCTTGGTTTGGATCAGCACGGGTTTCTTGGGCGCGACGTATTCCGCTTTGTGGACTTTGTAGAGGTCGAGTTTAGTTGCAGTAGGCATGGAATGGTCCTTTCACATCTTCAATACCGTCCTTAACGCTTCAACCTCTTGCATG
>Ga0326728_10024703_pt1 | contig 10850 bp, 8 predicted proteins | sample MB3enrmetagenome_FD_207602 | JGI IMG/M metagenome (GOLD analysis project Ga0326728, IMG submission 207602) | Lab enriched peat soil microbial communities from McLean, Ithaca, NY, United States - MB31MN | ecosystem: Environmental > Terrestrial > Soil > Wetlands > Peat | place: USA: New York...
AATCATTTGCTACCGTTCTTCGGCAAGCGGCAAGTTCGGGAAATCACTACACGGGACATTGACACATTCCTATCGAAGTTGACTGTCAGTCGCAAGACCAAGAAGAATATCTTCGGCACGTTCAAACTCATCCTGAAACAAGGCCGGGCATGGGGGAACTTGCGAGAGAACATTTGGGAGTCAGCCAAGAAGATTGGAGGATCCGAAACCGAAGTGCGCGCCTATTCGGATGCTGAAGTGGAAGACATTCTCAGCAGGTCAACGGGAGCCGTGAGGCTGTTCTACTGGCTTGCTGTTGAAACCGGGATGCGGGCAGGAGAACTGTGTGGGCTTCGGGTTTGTGACGTTGACCCAAACAGAAAAATGCTTCGCGTCCGTCAGGCCGTGTGGCGCGGCAAGGTTCAGTCTCCGAAGACGAAGAACTCAGTTCGGGATATCCCCTTACCGGTTCAGATCGTGGACGAACTCAGGATCCACATTGGAAACCGGACTGAAGGATTCGTCTTTACGACGAAGAACGGTACGCCGTGGAACTCTGACCTTGTGTTGAAGAGACACTTACGCGGAAAGCTGAAGGTTGCGAATGGTCATTTGCACATGTTCCGACACACGTTCGCAACGCGGCAGCTACAAGCGGGGGTGCCTGTAACTGTGGTGTCCAGGATTCTTGGGCACGGCAGCATCTCAACTACTCTCAACATTTACGCACACGTCTTGGCCGAACATATGGAGCAGTTTGAGCGTCAGCGTGCCCGAATTCTGGGCACTTATCGGGCACTTGAGGCCAGTGCAGTTGCAGGAGAGCTGCAAGTCGCGTAGTATCAATGGCGCGGGGTGGAGCAGTCTGGTAGCTCGTCGGGCTCATAACCCGAAGGTCGTTGGTTCAAATCCAACCCCCGCAACCAATTAAAGCATTTAGCAGCAAGGGCTTCCGAGACCAGACTCGGAAGCCCTTTTTCTTGATGCCGGCCGATTGTGCACGAAATGTGCACGTTCTTTCATTCGACGGGATCGGAGAACCAAATGACATCCTATGTCTCGCCATCCCACGAATGCGTGGATCGTTCAACAGTTGCGCGAAGCATACCCTGACGGCTCGGCCCCAAGATTCTTGATCTTCGACCGCGACGGAAAATATGGTTCGGAAGTCCCCATCGCCGTACGCTCGATGGGTTTAACTCCGGTGCGAACTTCTTTTGAGAGTCCCCGGCAGAACGGAGCGGCCGAGCGGCGGATCGAGAGTGCCCGCTATGATTTGCTCGACCACGTGATCGTTCACAACGAGGGACACCTGAGGCGACTTCTATCGGAATACGTCGGCTACTATCACGAAGATCGGACGCATCTGGGCCTTGAGAGGGAAACGCCAGGGAGGAGAATTCGCTCGATGCGTCGGGGGCGAGCTCTCTCTTCCAAGGCTCGGAGGTCTGCATCACCGTTACGACCGAGCTGCCTGAGAGGAAAGGCTAAGGAAGTCTCCCCGATGGGAGATCCCTGTCCAAACTCGGCCATCTACAACAGAACAGTCTGACGCCACGTTTCTCATGGCAGTTTTTCGCAGCTGGTTTCCGAAGAGAGAGAACTCAGGCCCCGTTTCCGGACACCGTTTTGCATTTTGGCGAGCGACAGGGGCTGTGGCTCGCCAAAACTCTGTCCGCGTTTGAAATCAACAAAATAGAACGTTGCATTCCACAGATGGATTGCGGTGGCACGAAGCCATGTTGGCCTTATCCGCGGGTCATGGTTCCGTCCCAGGTACTGACCTTGGCGGGGATCTCTTTGCCGGTGAACCAAGTCGAGGTCACGTTCTTGGTTTCGGTGAAGAAGATGAAAGCATCACGTCCCATGCAATGCAGATCTCCGAAGAACGACTGCTTGTGCCCGGTGAAGCCGAAGATTCCGAGCGGGACCGGGATGCCGACGTTGATGCCGACCATGCCGCCATCAGTGCGCTTCGCGAATTCCCGCGCGAAGTGGCCGCTCTCAGTGTAGATTACGGAGCCGTTGGCAAAGCGGCTGTTATTCATGATGCGAAGTCCTTCTTCGAAACTGGCGACGCGCTTGATGCAGAGCACGGGACCGAAGATCTCATCCCGGCCGCAGGACATGTCTTCGGTGACGGAGTCGAAGATGGTGGGGCCGATGAAGAAGCCTCTCTCGCATCCCTGCGGCACTTTCGCATGGCGTCCGTCGAGGACGAGTTTGGCGCCCTCTTTGATTGCGGTCTCGATCCACTTGAGGACGAACTCCTTGTGGCCCTGATTTATGACCGGCCCCATGCCGGTGTGTTTATCGTAAGCGGGGCCAAGGTTGACCTCCTTCGCCAGGCGCACCACTGCGTCCACCAGTCTGTCAGCCACGGAATTCTCGACTACCACGACGGGCAGAGCCATGCAACGCTCGCCGGCGCATCCACAGAAGGAGTTGATGATGCTTTGCGCAACACGCTCCATCACCGCATCGCTCATCACGAGGGCGTGATTCTTGGCTTCGGTGAGCGCCTGAACGCGCTTGCCGTGACTGGCAGCGGTGGAGTAGACGTGCAGACCTACGCCGGTAGAACCGACGAACGTCACTCCCTTGATGTCGGGATGTTTGAGCAGAATCTCGGCTTCGTTGCGGCTGGTGGTAACGATATTCAGGACACCGCCGGGCAGACCTGCTTCCTTCCAGAGTTCGGTAATGCGCATAGCCGACTGCGGCGCGAAACTGGCAGCCTTCAGCACCATGCAGTTTCCTGTCACCACACAGATGGGAACCATCCAGCCTTGCGGGATCATGGCAGGGAAGTTCCACGGCGCGATGCCGGCGAACACACCCAGGGGTTCGCGGAACTGGACCGTGTCATAGCCGGATGAGACGTTCATCAGCGACTCGCCCTTCATCATCTGGGGAGCGCCGCAGGCGAACTCGACAACTTCAATCACCTTGAGGATATCGCCCATCGCCTCATCCCACTTCTTGCCGTTTTCCTGCGCGCAGAGATAGGTGAGCTCGTCGAGATGCTCGTCGAGCAACTGTTTCATCTGGAAGAGTACTTGGACGCGCTTCGTGACCGGAGTGTCCCGCCACGCGGGATAAGCCTTCACGGCGGTCTGAATGGCCTCTTCAACCTCCTCGGCGGTGCACTGCGGCGCGTAGGCGATCACGGCACCCGTCGAGGGATCGTAACAAGGCATATACTTGCCGGTCCTCGACACTTTCCAAACTCCGCCGGCCCCGTACTTGAGATTCTTCGGACGCGCGCCGCTGACGGGATCCACTTTTGCGTCGCTGGGGACGAAGTAGTAACGATCGGCAGTTTCAGTGTCGGAAACCAAGGTTGAAGCAGTCATAAAGATTCCTCCCGTATGAAATTCGTCTTCAGTACCTCCTATTTCGTTGCCGGTTTGCATTCCGTTCCCGGTTGGGGTTTTGGCGCGCCCGTGGACGCGGATGCTGCCTGTCCCCAGCCCTCCGGCAGCCACGGATAGTTCCGGTCGCCCAGCGAATTGGGGTCGAAGGCCTCCTTGATCTTGCGCTGGAAATTGAGCACGAACTGTTGCGGCATCATCGCGAGGGCGTCCCAAATGCGTTCGTCCGTCCATCCAATCTGGAGGTACAGGAGTTCCTTGCCTGGGGGTATGCCGTGCGCAGCGGTATCGGCGATCGCGTCTTCCATGTGCTTGACGCAGGCATCTATGGAGTCGTTATCGTTGGGATCATAGGAGACGAACTGTTCCAGACCGAAGTAGCCGCCGCCGGCGAGGGTGCTGCCGCAGCCCATCATGGCGTCGCCGCCGCACTCGACGAGCTTGTGGCTCTGTTGGTCGCGATAGAAACCCTCGATGGCGAGAGGCACGTATTTCTTGACGAAGTCGGGCGTGCCTGGCTGCATCCAGCTTCCCATGTACCCGCCGGCCCAGATGAAGTTGCAGTGCTTGTGTCCGAGCCGCTGCATGTACATGTTGGTGAACTCGGCCATATCGGGTTCGCAGAAGCGCTTCACTTTGTAGCAGCCGGTCCGCCTGAGAATCTCATTGAGGATCTTGTCCTGAAGCTGTATGTCTTCGATCGAGTTCCCCTGCATGATGAACTGGAAGGAAATGCGAGCTTCTTCGGTGATCTTCTGAATCTCCGGGTCTTTCACCGAGGTCTCAACGTCGTTGAGCGTCTTCGCCGGGTCAATGTAATTGAGCCACAACGCGGCGGCGAGATCGGCGCCGGCCAGGTTGAACTGGCGGTGGAAGATGTAACCGACGCCGTTGTCGTAAATCTCGTAATAACAATTCGCCCAGGAATCCCAATCGGGCGCGCCGATGGTGTAGACGCGGAAGTTGTCGGGAATGGGAAGGCGATAGCCGGGCAGCGTTCCTTTCGGCTCAAGAACCGGCGGTCCTTGCCACGGGCCGAGCTTGACGGCGCACTTGGTGTACGTTCCCAGACCGCCACGCGAGCCCAACACGCCGCGGGTGATTCCGCGCGGGCTGGGTCCCGGGCCTTCGGAGCAGAACCAACCGCACCCTGAGCTGAGAGAACCGGTGCGGATGATCTCGCCGGCGGGCGTGACCCACTCCTGTCCGAGAAGATTGTCGGAGTTGTGGCCCAGGTAATAGCTGGACGGGCCGCCGCCGAAATACGCGCAGGCGCTGGCGACGATGGAGGTAGAACATCCGGCGCCGATGATGTTGATGTTCAGCCCGCGCTTCATCGCTTCCGCCTGGAGCTGCGCGCAGATGACGTAGGGCTCGACGATGGCGAACATGTTCTTCTCGTCTATCTCGATGATCTTGTCCATGCGCCGCAGGTCTAACTGCACCGTGGGCGCGTCGTCCTTCATGGGGGCCGCCCAGTGATACCAGCCAGTGGAGATCGGCTTCACCTTGATCCTGTACTTGTTGCAGACCCTGGTGACCGCCGCCACTTCTTCCGTGGAGCCCGGCAGAACGACGGCCCAGGGACGCGGCATGTAGTGACTGCGGTTGGGCCGCACGAGTTCGGCGAGCCATTGGAAGGCATAGGAGTCGAGAAACGCCGGATCGGCGGAAATATTGTCCGGGCCGACGATGTCTTCGATTGCGCGATATGCGTCGCGTGGAATTTCCTGGGTCATTGCCCCTCCTCGCCCATGGCCTGACCGACCAGTTCGATGATGTCGAAGACCTTCAGCTTTGCGCCGCCGGCATGGGTTGCATCGGTGAAGTTGCGCTCGCACCAGGGACATGCGCTGGCGATGGCGTCGGCGCCGGTTGACTGCGCTTCTTCGAGCCGCTCGTTCGCGGTGCAGCGTGAAAACTCCGGATAGGCTTCGCGCGCGCCACCCCCCGCGCCGCAGCACCACGCGGCTTCCTTGATGCGCTCCATCTCGACTACTTGCAGCCCGGGGATTGCCTTCAGAACGTCACGCGGTGGTTGGTACACACCGAACGCGCCGTTGTACTTGGGCTTCGGCGGGTCGTAGCAAACTGCTTGACCGAAGATCTTCTTTTCTTTCCCGTCCCAGGGCACGTAGGGCTCGCCCTGGCGCCCGAGGTGGCACGGATCGTGGTACGTAACTTTCAGTTTCACGGGCTTGGCAAGTTTCAATTTGCCGGCCTTGATCAGTTCGTCCACGAACTGCACCATGTGGATGACCTTGATCTGGGAACCAGCCTTCGCCGTGTACTTGCGGCTGAAGGTGTGGAAGCACTCCGCGCAGGGGGTAATGACGGTTTTTACTCCGGCTCTCTTCCAAGCTTTCAGGTTGGCGTTTGCTCGGGTCTGGAAGTCGGTGCGGTAACCCATGTCGTAGGCGCGGCCGCCGCAACACATTTCATTCATGCCCAAGATGCCAAAATCAACCGCAACCTTCTGCAGGATCTTGACGCAGGTTCTGGCAACGTGCGCGAGGTCGCCGTCGAAGGAGTAACGGCAGCCGGCATGGAAGACGAACTCCGCTTTCTCTTTCGTGAGGTCTTTCACTTCAAATTCCTTCGCCCAGTCCCCACGCTTCTCGGCGGGTTGCTCAACCATGTTGAACTCTTCGCGCAGGCTCTCGATCACCGGGGCGAGTTGCGGCAGAGTGTGGTTACCCTCCACCAGTGTGGCGCGAAGTTCGCGCATGGCATCGAGCGGCTCCATGTCGTAGCGGCAGATCTTGCAGCTCACGTCGCACTGGCCGCAGAGATTGCACTTGAACACCGACTCCTTCACTTTTTCGGTGACCGTGGAGCGGCCGTCCATCAGCGAAAGCGCGGTCACTAAACGGCCGCCCGCGGAGTAGGCGTGAAACTTCCCGGCCTCGATGCTCGGACATCCTTTGGAGAACCGCGCGCTCTTGATCAGGTCGAACGGGATCCATTTGCAGTAGGCGCACCGCGTGCACCGCATCGCGTCTGCACGATAGTTTTCCAACGTCATCTCGGTCTCTCCTTGGCGTTCGCTTAGAAGCAGAGCTTCCCGGGGTTGAGCACATTTTTCGGATCCACGATCTGCTTCACGGTTCGCAGGACCCGTGTCGTGGCGGCGTCCTTGCTGTAGACCATGTCCGCCCAGAAACCGTAGGGCCGCGAGAAATATGCGCCGCGGGAAATCAGAGTCTCACTGGCCTCGGCAACGATCCGCTTCACCTTTGCGGCTTCCCGGCTGTCGGCGGGATCAAAGGGGAAGTTGAATTCGGTGTGCTGCGAAACGCCGTGATGCTGAGGCTGTATGTAAACACCGATGTCCGATGTTGCGTACTTCAGGCCCTCGGCGACGGAGAAGACGGCGGTGATGAACCGCGGAACTTTGTCGAGCGTGGTGAGGAAGAAAATGTCCTGGCACGCGCCTTTGTACGTGAACTTGAAGTAAGGCTCGCCGGAGCAGCGCTCGAATGCGTCGGCAATGTCCGCGGGGGCGACGCCGTGGAGACCCGTGAGCAGCGTGAGCCCGCACTTCTGCACCAGCCGCTTCAGGTCGAGTTCCTGCACCTCCACGCGCTCCTCCGGGAAAAGCGCAGCTCCGGCAAGACCGATCACGACTGTCCACGCCGGCAGGCCGTCCTTCAGGATTCGCGCGTCGCCGGATTTTCTCGCCAATATCGTTGCGAGCTGGGCGGCGTTGACGATCATCACTTCATCGCCGAGCCTGATCCGCTCGAGTTTGTAGCAGAACTCGACGAGGTCATTGATCTTCTCGCCAGGGACAAAAACGTACTTATGAGCGCTTGCCATCAGCTCACATTTTATGGAGGCCCAGACGACGATACCCATCGTTCCCTGTGCGCCGGTCAACAGGCGCATCAGATCCGTGGCGTTGGGCCCTCTCGGGTCGACCTGGGCGATGCCGCGCTTCCACTGCAGTTCGAGATCCATGGGCCCACTGCCCGCTTCTCCCGTGAATGCGACTTCCCCGGACCCCCAAACCACGCCGCATGTGCGTAACGGTTCGGGCAGGGAGTAGTTGAAGCGTGGGATCAGCGTGGGCTGTCTTTCGAGCAGGCTGGCGATTACGGACTTATTCGGGCGGGGCAGTAGTGGACGGCTGATCCTCAGACCTTCCTTGGCCAGTGCCGGTCCGATCTCGGCGTAGGTCACCCCAGGCTCGATGACGGCCATCTTGTTCCGGCGGTCGATGCGCTTGATCTCCCTCATTCGGCTCAGGTCGAGGATTACGCCTTCCGGCGCGCTCGGCACGGTGTCTCCATGGAAGTGCGGCGGCCCGCTGCTGACAGGAATCAGCGGCGTTTCCGTCTGGTTGGCCCATTGCACCAGAGCCTGAACCTGCTCGGCCGTCTTGGGACGAACCACGAACCAGGGTTTGCGTTTCGGCGCATAGCTGCAGTCCGTGGCGTAGCCGTCTAAGATTTCAGGATCGTCGGTTACGTGTTCGGCGCCGGCAATCTCAATCAGCGCTCTCTTTTTGATGTCCACTCCTGACCTCCCTGCGACTGCCTCGCCCGCGAAAACGCTGCACGGCGTTCGATCGCGCTTGGGTTAGAAACACAAGCTGACGTCCCGGCGTGGCGGTTCGGCTTGACGAAACCCATTTCCGCCAGCTCTCAGCTTCTCTCATGCACCGGACCGGACCCTGGTTCGCCTCGCGCCTCTGCGGGGCCGTCTGCCGGCGCGCGAACCAAGCCCGGGAATACTGTCTGCATCGTGGGTCATGTCGACTGTCGCCGGGAATCTCTTGAACATCTGGCGAGCAAAGTCCACGAAGTTCAAGACGGGTTGTGCTTGGTCGTCCTTCCGCCAAACGATATGCACTCCGACCTTGGCCGTTGGTTCCATGAGGGGCAGAGCAATCAGCCTATCCGCAAAAGACGGATGGCAAGGGCTGTTGCCGACGGCGAGGTAAATCCCTTTGCCGGACTCGACCAAGATGGCGCCAGCCTCGTCGTACGGCATGGTCTGCGTGGGAACGATCTTGGGGGCAAGACCGCATTTACGGTAGAGTTCGACCGTCCTGTCATAGGCACCCGGAGAGATATTGCGATGAATGAGCAGCAACGGTTCGTGTTCCAGATGTTTCAAACGCAGGTGCCGGCGCTTTGCGAGAGGGCTGGATCTGCGCAGGACCACGGACATCTTCTCCTCGAAGAGCTGTTTCGAGGAAAGTTCCGGGCTGTCGATCGGGGGGCGCAAAAATCCCACGTCAATCTCGCGGGCGAGCAACGCTTTAGTTTGGAATCCGGACGCGATATCCCTGACATCGATTTCCACCCCAGGGAAGAGACGAAGGTACCGGTGAATGATACGGCTGACGATATCTCCGAGTCCTTTGGCGAACCCAATACGCACCGTACCGATTTCCCCATCCTTCGCTTGACGGGCAATTTCGACGGCTCGCGAGGCATGCTGGAGTACGGTGCGGGCTTCATGCAAGAAACGCAGGCCGGCGTCGGTAAGGAAGACCCTGCTCGAATTCCTCTCAAAGAGCCGCACTCCAATTTGGGTTTCGAGCCTCAGAATCTGGCGGCTGAGAGGCGGCTGGGCGATCTGGAGCCGCCGCGCGGCTCTGGTGAAGTTGAGTTCTTCCGCCACCGCAATGAAATAGCGCAATTGGCGAAGCTCCATGGCGCCCATCTTATCCGAACGCGGCAATACCCATCAAGTATGGCCTCTATGTGTGTGTGGTATTGACAAGGCTTGTGGTACGCAAGAATTCCATCCATGCTCTTATGTGATTGAATTGTCGTCACTTCGTTCTTCAGCTCTTTGGCCCTGCAAGAACGCCGTGACGGGCAGAAATCTCTTCTCAATCGGAGCATCCTTGTGCCACGTTGACGCCCCATGTCACGATTCCTGTCAGACAGCGATATTTATAGGTTCTGGTCCAACGTGACCGACCTGAACTGCTCGGATTTGCGCCGAAACGAAAACCGGGCCTTCGTGTTTGGGTACTGGATTGGGTACAACTAACAGAGAGAACGATGTTCGGGCTCCTTCGGAAGCGACGCCAGACAAACGAGATATGGTTTTTTGGCCTTACCTCTCATAATCCCGCTTTGCGGGGTCGTTGGTCCCGCTCTGCGGGATCCAACCCCCGCAACCAATTCCAAGTTTCAAGGGCCGGACGCCAGAGTCCGGCCTTTTCTTTTTCCGTCAAATAATTTAGCGCGTGAAAAGTATGATGTTCGTTGGACGAAAAGAAAACCCACCCTTGCTCCCCAAGGATGGGGCACTCGGCCACCCCAGGTCGGCTTGGCGCCGCCCGCGCCATACTGTACTGGCCTAATCCTCAGAGGCTTCGGCTTCCGGACCAAACCGCGGGATGGCCTCCAAACGCTCCAACACAGCTATGTAATGACGAAGCGTTCGCACAGCGTCATCGTACAGATCAGGGAACACGTATTCCGCAGCAGCGCGCTTTAGACGGATGCTCTTTGTCCAGCCCTCAATGCGGCCCGCTCCGTCCACTAACGGTGTCAGTTCACGGTCTTCGAGTCGGGTGTATAGGTCGGGTCGGTCCACGGAAGGTGTGATTCTGTGAACAACCTTGATCCTGTAGGCCCACAGCCTTGTTCCGGTTTCCGTTTTGAGAAAGTCATCGAAGATTTCTTGAATGGCGTCGTATTCGGGAAGTGGGATCGCCGCCAAGTGCGGATTTCCCGCCTTGTCGGCCAAACCAATTCTGATGTTTTTCCAAGTGACTTCGCGCTCCCAATCCGGCTTCCTTCTGTCAAGATTACGAATAAGCGATGCGCCTAGTCTCTCGAATACTAGCCTCGCTGCTAGTTCGTTCACTTTCCCAAGTAGGATCACTGCGAGATCAAAATGTTCCATCCTATCCAGGTGTAGGTGCCACTGAAGATTTTTCTTTTCCGAGTGCTGATCCGAGGATTGTTCAAGCTCCTGATCGTGGTATGCCCTGGATTTTGCGAGCAGAACCCGCACTCGCAGCAGGATATGGGTGATTTCGACCCACACCGCCTGCGTGTTACGCCGATCTTCGTAGACGCTGGAAACCAAGTCTTCAAGGCGGAATGTCTGTTCCGTCTCTCGCGCGAAATTTGGAACGCCCGGCAGCGCGAGGCGATATGAGTTCCAATTGGACTCCATCGCCGCGACCGAAAGCATGTATTGCGCGGTGAATTCTTTCCCGCCGGGTTCGCGGAGGTCTTTGAACTCTAGCCGCCTTTGGAACACGGAAGGCTCACCAGAATCCGATTCAAAGGTAATCCGCATCTCTGCATAAGCCATGTAGCCTCCAACCATGATCTAGGCTTGATGTCCTCCACTTTCTCACCTTACTAAATGAGGGGCGGCAAGGCTTACAAACTCCCGCGGCGTTATGACCTTGGTCTTCTTCCAGAACTTCGGAAAGTGCTTTTGATTGCCCGTCACCAAGTAATCCGCGCGCGCAGCATCGGCGCATTCCAGGAACATGTTGTCGTCGGGATCGTTTGT
>Ga0326728_10024704_pt1 | contig 10850 bp, 10 predicted proteins | sample MB3enrmetagenome_FD_207602 | JGI IMG/M metagenome (GOLD analysis project Ga0326728, IMG submission 207602) | Lab enriched peat soil microbial communities from McLean, Ithaca, NY, United States - MB31MN | ecosystem: Environmental > Terrestrial > Soil > Wetlands > Peat | place: USA: New York...
GGCTTAAATCGCGAGGAAGCATGAGAATTTACGAAGAGTTGTTCATAGTGAAACCGGATGTGCCGGACGAAGAGGTCGACCAGTTCGTCGAGCAGTTGCGGACCCAGTTGACCAGTGCCGGCGCCACGGTGGACAAAATCGATAAGTGGGGCAAGCGCCGCCTGGCGTACCGGGTGGACAAGTACCGCGAAGGCGCGTACGTGCTGTTCCAGTTCAACGCCGGTCCCGAGACGGTGAAAGAGTTCGAGCGCCGCCTGCGCGTTTCGGACATGGTTCTGAAGTTCCTGACGGTGCGCATCGACCACACCCTGAAGCGGCTGGAGAAGCGGAAGAAGGACCGCGACAAGCGGTCGGCCCGGCGCGCCGCGTCGGCCCCTCCCTCATCCGCGCCGGGCCCGGGCGCGGCGGCGGGACCCGGTGTTCCAGCGCAGCATGTGACAGAGGCGCCGGTATTGCCCGGTATGCCCAAGGAGGTATAAGCCATGGCGGAATTCAAAGGAAGACCAGGCAGCGCCGCGCAGCGCCCCACCGGCGGCGACAAGGCGGTTGCCACTCAGAAAAAGGCGTATTTCCGGCGCAAGAAGGTGTGCCGTTTCTGTGTCGAGAAGATCGACGATATCAACTATAAGGACGTGAAGATGCTGCACGCCTTTGTGGCGGAGCGGGGCCGGATTGTGCCGCGCCGCATTTCCGGCGTGTGCGCGCCCCACCAGAGGCGGCTCGCGGACGCCATCAAGAAGGCGCGTAACATCGCGCTGCTGCCGTTCGCGGCGCAATTCTGAGGCCGGAGGAAATTGGCATGGAAGTCATTTTGAGAGAAGACATCGAAAAGCTGGGCAGCCGCGGCGAAGTGGTGAAAGTCGCGTCCGGATACGCCCGTAATTTCCTGCTGCCCAAGCGGCTGGCCGTGCTGGCCACCGAATCCAACAAGAAGATCATCGAGCAGGAGCGTCATGCGCACGTGCGCCGCGAAGCCAAGCTGGTGGATGAGGCGCAGGACCTGTCGAAACTCCTGACCGGCGTCAGCGTCACTATCTCGCAGAAGGCCGGCGAAGCCGACCAGTTATTCGGCTCCGTGACGTCCAAAGACATAGCCGAAGCGCTGGCCGCCAAGAACTTCACCATCGACCGGCGCAAGATTCATCTCGAAGAGCCCATCAAGCAGCTCGGCGAGTTCAAGGTGCCCCTGAAGCTGCACAAGGATGTCACCGCCGAGATCACCGTGGTGGTGGTGAAGGAAGAAGGCGTTTGACGTATATCCCCTTACCGGGCTTCCTCGGAATATAGGCGCACCGCCGACGCCGCCTTTCCCGCCAGCGGATCGCCGGCCAGCGCGAAAACACTGCCACGGCGGGCGGCCGCCACTTTGTGCAGCACATTATCCGAAGGCAGGCACACCAGGCCCTGGGCGTTTTGCACGCTGGCGGCGTACACCACCATCTCCAGTTTCGACCAGTCCAACCGGGAAGTGGACTGCGCGGCCTGCATGTGCGGAATGACGGCGCCTTCGCGCACCAGCATCACAATCGGAATCCGCCCCGCCTGGATGCGACGCCAACCGGCCGCGTACAGCTTGCCGGTCTGGTAGTCGATCCACTGGCCTTGCGGGAGATACACATCGCGCTCCGTGGTCCCGGCCTCCAACAGCGGAGCCACCAGGATGTCGGCGCCGAACAGGTATTCGTCATCCACCTGCCACGCCCCCGCATCGCCGGGGTACTCGATGAATAACGCCCGCACCATGGGCAGTCCGCGCTCGCTCGAATCCTTGGCCTGGGCGTAGATGTAAGGCATCAGCCGGTACTTCATCTCATCCGCCCGGCGGAAATCGTCCAGAAATTGGGCGCTGTATTCCCATGGCTCCTTGGGCGGCGCGCCGTGGCAGCGGCTGTGCGATGTCAGCATCCCGAATGGCACCCAACGCCGGTAGACTTCCTCGGGAGATTTCGCGGTGAACCCGCCGATGTCGTGGCTCCAGAACGAAAACCCGCTCAACCCGAACGAGAGTCCGCCGCGCAGCGTCGCCGCCATGGCCGTATCGGTGTTGCCCGAGTCGCCGCCCCAGTGCAGAGGATAGCGCTGGCTGCCCGCCCAGGCGCTGCGCGCCCATATGATGTTCTCGCCGGTCACCTGGCGCGTGATGTCCGCTACCGCCTTGTTGTACCGCAGCGGGTACAGGTTGTGTTCATAAAACCCGCTGCGGCCGTTGGCATAAACTCCCGTTAGCGGAGCGGCCTCTCCGAAATCCACCTTGATCGCTCCCACTCCCATGCGCAGCAGGCCCGCAATCTTCTCCTGGTACCACGCGACCGCCGCCGGGTTGGTGAAATCGAGCACCGCATCCTCATACGGCAGGTTGCCTTTGCCGTCCCTGACCGCCAGTCCCTTGGCCACGATCTCCGGGAAGAGCGAGTTCTGCGGAACGAAATAAGGAAGCTGCCAGAGCGAGATATGAAAGCCGTCCTGCTTCAGATCGGCAATCATCTTCGCGGGGTCCTTGAAGCGCGTCGTGGAGAACTTGTAATCGCAGCGCCAGTCGTGCTCGAACCAGCCCGTATCGAGGTGAATCACGTCCGCCGGGATGCGGTTCTGCCGCAGTTTGGCGGCCACCGTCCGCACCTCGTCTTCCGAGAAATAGGTGATGCGGCTCATCCACAATCCGAACGACCACAGCGGCGGCATGGCCGCTTTTCCAGTCAGGTTGGTATATTCGTTGAGGATGTCCTTGGGCTCGCCCAGGAAGACGAACAGGTCCAGCTCGTCGTCGCCCAGCAGCAACGCGTTGGAAAAACCATACGAGGCGCCGAAGTCGAATGTGGCCGGCGCGGAAGTATCGACGAACATGCCGTATCCGCGGCTGCTCATGAAAAACGGAACGGGTTTGTACATGCGTCCGCTTTCCACGCCGTTGGCATCGTTGGCCCACAGCACAACTTTCTGGCCGCGCTTGTCGAGCCGCGTGAAAGATTCGCCGCACCCGAACAGCTTCTCCCCGGGCGACAGCGAAAACACCGCCGCCACGCTGCGGGAATAGTCGGAGGGCCGGCGGATGAAAGAAAACGGCAGCGCCGGATCGAGCGAGGTCTGGTAATCCGAGGTGTGATTGGTCCGGGTGAGCAGGCGGCCGTGCGCGTCCCGCAACTCAATGTGCCAGGGGTTCTCGAGAATGGTGACTGAGCCGGCGCTGCTCGTATACCGGTGGCCGCCCGCGATCTTTTCGTACTTCCAGGAATTGTCGTGCGGCGGCTCGCCCACCAGCATCAGGGAAGGAGCATCGGGACGCCCCTGCGCTCCGGTCTTCATTCGAATCCGCACCGTCCTCGGCGAGACAAACTGGATCGAGAACGGGAGCGCTGGGTCCACCGCGTATTCCCCCTCGGGGAACGTCACGCCGCCGAAGGTTTGGAGGACCGCTTCCATGTTGTCGAAAGCGATGCGCGGCACCAGTTCGTTGCGCCGCCACACTACGCTGCCCTCGCCTTTCACGGGGTCGAACCCCGCCAGGCGGTCCGCCAGAAAGTACGTGTTGCTGAATTCGTGGAAGTCGCTGCTGATATCCACCGGGTCGCTGAGCAGCCCCGGCGGCTGGTTGGCGGAAGCGCCGTACAGAACTGGCACGGCGAGAAGCGGCAGAAGCCGGCTGACGAAATTCATGGAGTTCCTTTCCCGCTACGAATACTGGTCGTTCCAGTGCACCATCGGCAGCCCCGGCGCCGGCGCACGGAAATAAGGTATGCGCTTGCCCTTCAGGGAGCCGATGTACACCGTCTCCAGGCCTGGCCCTCCAAAGGTGACGCTGGCCATCCAGGGCGCAATGCCCTGCCCCGTCACGAACAGCACATCTTCGGTCACGTGATTGTTGAAGAAGGCCTGCTCCAGCCGGTCCACCTTTTGCGGATCGCCCTCGTCCAGCAGAATTTTGAGGTCGCCTTCCGGCGTGAGCACAAACAGCTTGTCGGAATACACCATGGTTCCCCACAAGTTGCCGCAACTGTCGAAGGCTATTCCGTCCGGCCAGGCGCCTTTGCCCAGGCTGGCCGGCCCGAAAACTTCCCGGTTCGACAAGCTGCCGTTCTCATCCACGCGCAGTCTGCTGACGCAACCGCCGGTGGTCTCCACGACGTACAGGAACCGTTCCGCGGCATCGAAACGGATCTCGTTGGTGAATCGGAACCCGTCGGCCACCGTCCGAAAGGCCCCGTCTTCGTAGCGCGCGATGTATCCATCCGCCAGGTCCGTGCGCAGGGCGTGCATCCAATTCCTGATCTTGGTCGAGACCGTAATCCAGATCCGGTCCTGGGAATCCCGCAGCACAAAATTCACTTTGCCGATCGGCTGGCCGTCGATGCTGTCGGCCAGCACTCGCGTGGCCCCGTCGCGGGACATGATTTCCAGGCAATCCGTGCCGAAATTCGAGATCAGCAGGTCGCCATTCCTGGCGAACGCCAGCCCGTTCGGCAGCGTGCCATGCAAATAGCGCGTGGCTTCGTCCCCGGCGCCGTCAAATTGCCCCGACCGTTTCTGGGTGACGATCTCCTGCGTGCCATCGGGCTTGATCCTGGCTACCCCGCCGCGCGCATCGGCGGCCCAGAGCGTGCCGTCGCGCTCCGCCAGGATACACTCCGGCCGATGCAAGTCATCGCCGGCGTATTGAATGGATGCCTTGTCGATCTCGAAATCCAGCACAGGATTGGGGGTCATCATGTTGGGAACTCGATACCCTCAAAGAACCTGTATGTCGACAGGTCCGAGGGTGGCGCGTAGAAGCAGATCGCCTTCATTTCCTCGCTGCCGTTATTTTGCAGCATGTGCACCGACCCTTGGGGGAACAGGATCGCGGTCCCTTCCTTCACCGCCTCCACCGCGCCATCCACCATCACCCGCCCGCATCCCCGGATGATGTAGACCACCTCTTCCCCGTTGGGGTGGGCATGCGCCGGCTTGACCGTCGCGCCCGGGGCGATCCGAACCATGCAAACCGAGAGATGCTCCGCATTCAGCAGCTCGCGATTCACCAGCCAGCGCAGATGCCGGCCGGGCAAATCCAGTTCCTCAACGTCATTTTCGTGGACCAATGGTACGCTCATATCGCCTGCACCCTTTCCGTGATGCTTTCCGCCAGGTCCGCGGGCGTCAGCCGGAAGGCCGCCAGCAACTCTTCGTATGTGCCGGAGTGGATAAAGCGGGGCCTGCCATCCGCGCCCAAAGCGTTCACCGGGACGACTCTTCTCAGGTCGTCCCACCGGCTTCCCTTGTTTCGGCCCAGGACCTTCAGAAAGTTCTGCCAGATGTAGCCATTGTTCTGCTCGGCCAGACAAATCACCTTGCCGGAGCTGTACAAATCCAGCAGGAGTTGCTCGTCAATCGACGGCATATCCACTACACCGACGTTCAGCCCGCGGCCGGCGCACAAAGTGGCGGCAGCCAGCGCCTCGTGGACGCCGCGGCCGCTGCTCACGATGACCGCCGCGTCGTCCGGGCTCCGCCGCAGGAACCAGCCTCTCCCGAATTCAAATGAGAAATCGTCGTCGTAGAGCACCGCCGAAGGAGTGCGCATCACCCGCACGTAAACCAGGCCCCGGTTGCCTTCCATGATCCACTGCATGATGGCAACCAGTTGCCGCGGGCAGGAAACATCGATGATCCTCAAGTGCGCCAGGCCATCGAAGATGGTGCAATCGTCGTTGCCCATGTGGGTCGCGCCGTTGGTCCTGGTTTCGAAATTCGACGCCGTAGCTAGGAAGGTGAGGTCCAGTCCGTGCCCCTCGCTCAACCAGCCGTCGGCTGCTGCGATAGCCTCCATCCGCTCCTGATGGCCCACCGCGATGCGGCGGAGGACCTTCCAATCGAAGAACGGACAGAAGGTGCTGACCCAGGCGTTGTACCCCAGCACGGCGTAAGCCTCGCCGAGGTTCATCATGTTGGCCTCGGCCACGCCCACATTGAGTGCCCGGTTCTGGTCCACCGCCGCGACGCCCGCCTCCAGGCCGCTGGTGGTGCCCAGGTCCGCGTCCATCGATACCACCCGGGAATCCAGCGCAAACACCTTCATGGCCGCGGTGACGATGGGGCCGGCGCCGTATTGCTTGGTCTTATCGATCCGCGGCAGGTCGGCCGCGTTGTACCGGATCTTCTTTTCGCGCCGGGAAGCCCGTTCGGTCAGAACCGGTCCTATCATCGGAGTAGCTTCGAACCTTCCCGACAAGTCCGCAGCCACGCGGATGTGCATCTGCCGCGCCTTTTCGAGCAGCGCCTTCTGGAGATGCTCGCCTTGCGGTTGTCTTCCGAGGCCGTCGAAGAATCCCGCGAACTCCTCGACCCGGTTCTGGCGCTGCTCCTCCTGGAGCGCCAATTCCTTCTTCATCACATCGTCGGCGATGGTCGCCTTGTGCATGTTCAAATGATTCGAGAATCCACCGTGGCCCTTGCTGGTCCGGCAGATGATGACAGTGGGCCGGCCGTTCCGGTCCCCGTACTTGAACCCCTGCAAAGCGGTGAAAACGCCATCGTATTGCGTGGCGTCCACGCTCTCGACCCGCCAGCCAAACGCGCTGAACACCGCTTCCAGATCCGGCAAGGGGAAGATCAGCCGGTCCACGATGTCCAGTTGGCCCAGGTTGTTGTCCACCAGGACACACAGGTTGTCCAGACGCTTGTGGGCCGAGTACATCACCGCTTCCCAGATCAGTCCCTCCTGCAATTCCCCGTCGCCCGTCATGCAATACACGTCGAACCGGGGAGAGATCCTGCCGGCCAGCGCAAAGCCCTGCGCCACGGACAGGCCCTGCCCTAAGGGACCGGTGGAGATGTGGACGCCCGGCAGAATCGGCCCGGGATGCCCGTTCAGGATGCTTGCGTAGGAACGCGAATTCACCAGCACCCGCCGGTCGAAGTAGCCCAGCTCCGCATAGATGGAAGCCAGCGTGGCCACGGCGTGTCCTTTGCTCAGGACGAACATGTCCTGGCCGCGCCTGGTGGGATTGGCTACATCCGCCTCGATGAAGCCGCCGTAATACAAGGCCACCAGCGGAATCGCGGCGGAGAACGCGCCCCCCGCGTGGATGCCCTTGTCCACCGCGTCGCGGCATTGCTCCAGCGTCAAAATGCGGATATCGGAGTCCTTGATGTCCAGCAGCTTCAACACGCCTTGACGCATCAGGCGAGCCTGGTCCGGCGTCTGCTCCAGCGCGCTAATCTCCATAATGATTTGCCCGGCGAGGCGGCTCCGAGTGCCGCCCGATCACACCGATTATCTCACGCGACTGACCAGGCCGATGCCTGGAATACTCATAGTCATGTGAATTGGCGGCCGGTGAATACTGAACAGGAGCCGGAGTCCAAAATGGAAATCCCGAATACTATTGGGGAGCCTGGCGTCTAATTCGAAACCCCGGCTAAGGAGCGTGGCATGGATTTTCAGGTGAATGGTAAGTTGGCATACATATCCGCGGGATCGACCGGGATCGGAGAGGCGATCGCGAACCTGCTTACGAAAGAGGGCGCAAAGGTGATTGTGTCCGCCCGCAATCCGGACACTCTCAAGGAGAAGGGGGGCGCATGGCACGGGACGGTGTCCGCGGACATCGCCACACCCCAGGGAGTCCAGAAGGCAGTCGACTACGTGCTCAGCACGTTTGGCAGAGCTCCGGACATCCTGATCAACAACTTGGGAGTGGCCGATGCCACCCCGTTCGAACTGATGACGGATGAAAGGTGGGAACACTCCCTCAACGTCAACCTGATGGGTAATGTGCGCACCATGCGGGCGCTGCTGCCGCTCATGGCGAAACTGGAGGGGTCCGCCGTCGTCAACACCGGTTCCGACCTGGCGAAGCAGCCCGAGTTCACCCTGACCGATTACGGTTCATGCAAAGCCGCGCTGCTGTACCTGACCAAGGCCCTGTCGAAGCAGTACGCCGGCCGCCCGCGGATCAACGTGATCTCGCCTGGCCCGGTCTGGACCGCGATGTTCTGGCGCCCGGGCGGGATTATCGACCAGGTTGCGGCACAGTACGGCGTGGACCGGGACACCGCCAAGATACGGTTCCTGGAAGACCGCCAGATGCCCATGGGGATGCCGGATCCGGAGGATGTCGCGTACGCCGCCGTCTTTCTGGCGTCGCCCCTGGCGAAGTTCATCAACGGCGCCAACATCGACATCGGCGCAACGCTCCGCGGCCTCATCTAAACGACACGTAAGCGTTGTCCCTTGCTGCGCGGCTACTTCTTCTGATTCACCGCCCGCCAATCGCCGATGAACTCGCCCACGAGGTCTCCCACGTTGGTGCGGGCTTGTTTCAGAACAGGAGGGTCAAGGCACGTCAAATAGCCCGCGTCCCAGGTTTTCGCCTCGCGCAGCCGCAGGTTCGGGTCCCGGACGGATACCACGTTTTGCAGCAGCGCCACCGTCATCATCACAACGAACGGCGGACTGTTGTACGGCCTCCCTGCCGGATCAAAAGTCACGCCCGTCGGGTAGAACAACTGCTTGGCGTTTACGAAAATGTAGAGGGTAGGACTGCCCGGCTGCTGCGCCGCCTGACTCGGCGTCAGAACGGCGATCCCGGCCTGCCGGAGCTTCTGCTCCGCGTCCGTCTGGAGGCTGCGCTCATCCAGCCCATTCTGCCTCGCATTCTCGCTCAGGCCTTCGACCCGAACACATACTCCGGTCAGACCGCGCAATGATTCCCTATGATTCTCACTGGCGCCGCGCGCCACTCCTCCCACTACCAGCAAAAAGATACTTAGGGCCGCAAATCCTGTTCGTGGTTTCATCTCCATAGTCTGCCACGATCCAAGAGCCTGGTGCCACATCCCCCGCCGGCCACACGCGTGCGCCACATCCAAACGTGCAGTACCGTGACCACCAGGAAGACTGCTAAGAGGAATATGTGGCGGGACCAAAAAAGCATTTAGCGCATGTGATTAGTGGATTGTCCAGCCGCCGTCCACCATCAGCACGTGGCCGACTACCTGAGCCGATAGTTGAGGCGATGAGAGGAATAATACGGCTCCCACAAGATCCTCGGGTTGATTCCAGCGCCCGCTCGGCAACTTATCGCTGGTAACCCATTCCTTGTAGCCAGGCTTTTCCAGAATGGGCCTGCGCGAAGCGGTCTCCGTAATACAAGGAGCAACCACGTTCACCACCACTCCTTGCTTGGCCCACTCCAAAGAGAGGGCCCGGGACAACTGGTGCACGGCAGCCTTGGCCGCGGCGTAAATGGCGCGCGTTCTGAAAGCCGAAATGGCGAAATTCGAACCGATGTTGACGATCCTGCCGCCGCCCTGGGGGATCATGACCCGAGCCGCGGCCTGGCACGCAAAGAAAACACTCTTCACGGTCGTGCTCATCGTGTCGTCGTAGTCCTTCTCGGTCGCGTCCAGGGCCATCCCCGTGCAGGTCCAGCTTGCGTTGTTCACCAGGATGTCGATGCGGCCGAAGGCCTCCTTGGCTTGCTCGACCATCGCACGAATCTGGCCGACCTCCGACACATCCGTGGGGACCACCAATACCCTGCGGCCCAAGCCTTCGATCTCGCTCTTCAGTTCCTTCAGCGCGTCTTGGTGATAATCCGGATGCTCCGCCAGCACCAGGTGGGCGCCGGCCTGTGCCAGCCCCATAGCGATTGCCCGGCCGATCCCTTGGGACGGGCCTGTCACAATCGCAATCTTGTCCTGCAACTGAAAGCTCGAATAGTCCAGACTCATAAATCCCTCCAAATCAGCCAGTCACACACTTAGCACTTCACCCTACCCCCTCCCATCGGCGAAAGTCAACCTGCTGTACCCTGTCCTGTGCAGCCGCGCCCGCTCCCATCGCGCTCGGCCCGTTTAACAGGGAACCGCCGCAGCGGGAATCCGAGGCACGGGACCTGCGCTCGGAGACCTGTCCCCAGTTCCGGTATTGCGAAAGTCTCCGGCGTGTTCCATAATGCGTCTTACTTCGTGGTCGGGTTCGCTCACCCCGCTTGGAGTTGTTTATGCTGAAAACGAGACTACAGGTTTTTGCGCCGCTCGGGATCCTGCTAACGGCCCTGATTGCGGCTGCGCCCCTATTCCTGCCCGCCCAGAACACCGGACCGGCCGCCGCGGTGCCCGATCTCGCGGCACAGCCCGAGTTGATATTCTCGCCTGTCAAAATCGATGGGCCGGCGCAGGATCCGGCCAACCACAGCTACTGGTTTGGCCCCTTTGCCGAAGCCGTGGCAGTGTTCGATGTGAACGGAGACGGCCGTCTGGACATTACCTGCGGCAAGAACTGGTACGAGAACACGGGGAGGTCAGGCCCCCCCGGCTTTGAGACCATCAAGTGGGTCAAGCACGCCAACTTTCGCGACGATGCCGACGTCTTCGGACCCATTACCGACGATGGCGGCGAGGCGCCCCTCGACGTCAATCGCGACGGCAATATCGACCTCATCTCCTCGGGCTGGCTGCAAATGTCGGGAGTCTACTGGTACGAGAACCCGGGCAAAGCCGGGGGGAAGTGGAAGGCGCACCTGATTCACAAGGCGCGCAACATGGAGGGATTCGTGCTGGGTGACATTGCCGGTCATCACAACGGCGACCAGGATATTTTGATCAACCATTGGGACCCCGTCCCGGGGCAGCACTTTTCATGGTACGAGCACATCGACAAAGAGCCTTGGCTGGTTGAGCACGTCATCGGCGACGAGGGCCAGCAGCATGGCAACGGCATTGGGGATATAGCCGGCAATGGACGAAACGATCTGGTCACCGGCGTTGGCTGGTGGGAATCGCCGCCTGATCCCAGAACCGGCAAGTGGATCTGGCACCCCGACTGGAACCTGTTCAAGGGGAATTGCGCGCTCCCCGTCCTGGTTTAC
>Ga0326728_10024710_pt1 | contig 10847 bp, 7 predicted proteins | sample MB3enrmetagenome_FD_207602 | JGI IMG/M metagenome (GOLD analysis project Ga0326728, IMG submission 207602) | Lab enriched peat soil microbial communities from McLean, Ithaca, NY, United States - MB31MN | ecosystem: Environmental > Terrestrial > Soil > Wetlands > Peat | place: USA: New York...
GATTGTGGTCCCCTAGCTTCACTTTGAACTCTTTCATAAACTGCACTCCTCGTTAAATGTCCACCAATACACATCAATGCACAACGCAGAAAAATAACTGTAATATCGTCTTTCTCGTCATCAGCATCAGAATCCTCAGCCTGAAGAGATGATAGAGCACCTACCATTTGCGCCCAAGAATGCATAGCTTCTTGCTCTCGCTTCTCTCCAGCCCGGCCAAAAAGGTAATTCTTAACGAGATCGGCTTGTGTAGTTCTTAATCCTCGATCATTTAGTGTCTCAAACATCTTGTATGCGTTTCCCCTTGATGGAACACGAAAGAGAATTACGGTTGCTTTTTTCTCAATAAGATCAATCCATTTATTCAGCTTGTCGCCATAATCTTTTTCGTTTCCCGCTGCCACAATCCGCTTAACGTAATCGGCAGCCGTAACAAATGCCGTTCTCAGCCTCTTGTGAGAAAGCGGTGCTGATTCAGGCAACGGCGGAGGCAGTTCTGGACATAGCAACCATTTACCAAAGTAATCGTTATCGGTCAGATTGAGTTTTAATTTGTTTACGTCAGCTCTTTGATGCCGGTCAAAATCCGACAAGAATGCCTCCAGACTCTTAGCAATCCCCGATTCTGTCGTAAGCAGAAACGCCCGAATACGCGACAATAAAATGCTTGTCGTGGCTAAACGCTGCTGTCCATCAATGATGTCGAGCACGCCGTCTTTGTCTGGAATTGACACAATGGTTCCAAGGAAATACTCTTGGTCGTCAGAATCCATTGCCTTTGCCAAATCCTCAAAGAGAGTTTTTACGTGATGTTCGCGCCACCTATAGTCTCTCTGTCGGGGTGAGACTTTCATTCTGTATGTCTTGAGAATCGAGCCAATGCCAGTCTGGGGGAATGAGCTGTCAATCATGTGTACCTCCAAATGGAACCAATTCTCTAAAGGATGCTCGCTTTCCTGCGCCCTACAGAAATATAAACGCTATAGTTTTCTGCTTCTAGATCACGATATCATTCCCGCGGCTCTTCCAATATATTATTGACCCGAATATAGACCAAAATTTGGCCTATAGGGCTATGGCGATAGTCTATACCTCAAATTTGCCGCTCCTTCAGACAAATTAAAGGCCGCCCTTGGGAACGGCCTTTGTGTATTTGCGCCGAAGGCGCGATTGCCTGGTTGTACGGGCTGAAGCCCGTACCCTTCAAGTCCTCAGTCTCCGGCGACCAGCTCGCCTTCTTCTTGTTTGACCGGCTTGGCGGGGGCTATGGAACCTAGCGGAACCAGTCCCTCGACGGGCTTTTCGCCGAGGACGTGTTCGCGATAGAGCTTGGCCATGCGAGCGTTTTCGGCGTCCTGCTTCAACTTTTCATCGCGGGCGCGGATTTGCTCTTCGCGGGCGGTCTTGGCGATGCCCAGATCGTCGAGCGTGTGATTGCGGTCGGCGTTGACGTGCTCCGTCTTTAGAAGCAACTTGTGGCCGACTTCGGGCATTTGGACCTTCTTGCCGCCGACAAAGATCTCGTGACGTCCATGCTCCTCATACCACTTGGTGAGCGTGGCCGTCATGTGCATCTTCTCGATGATGTTGCGCCAGCCGATCCCTGTGTTGTAGGCGCAGAAGCTGATCTCGCCCTCCTGCGTGGCGTAGGGGATGATGCACTGCTCGGTGCGGCGGAAGTCGTAGTTGAACAGATCCTGGAACCACATGCCGGCGATGAAGAGGAAGTTCCAGCGGTCCTGGCGGCGCAGCTTGATGTCCTCCAGGGTGCGGTCGCCTTTGACGCTGCCATAGTTCTTGCCGGTGGCGTTGAAGGTCTTGTCCATCTTCTTGAGCATGTCGGAGATCTTGAAGTGGGTGGGCGACTTGAAGGGATCGTAGTTGCGCAGCAGAGCCAGCGCAAAGCCGATGACCGAGAGCCACTTGCCGCGAGCCGCGTCATTGACCTTGGCGAGATCCTTGGCCACCTTATCCATATTCAGGAAGGCGGTGACGGGCGCGGCTTCCTTGGTTTCCTTGTCGATCATGAGCGCCATGCCGATGCCGCAGTTGGGATGACAGCCGCAGGAGAGCTGTCCCCAATCGGCTTGCGGTCCATGAATCAGGTCGGCCCAATCGGAGAAGGTGGACATGAAGCTGATGGGGAACCAGTCGCGCTCCGGCTCGCCGAAGCCCATTTGATTTTTGATGTCATGAGCCATGTGGGAGAGAGTGTAACGCTGGGCAAAGCGGCGCTCGTCAGTGATGTCCTCGTCGCGGCCGGTGAAGCTGACCGGCTGGAAGCTGAGGAAGCTGATGGTCTTGGGGTTGTCGAGGGCGAACTGAATGATGCGGCCCACCTGCTCGTTGTTGATGCCGTTGATGATGGTGGTGACGGGAACAATTTCGACGCCGGCATCGTGCAGGTTGTTGATGGCCTGCAGCTTCACATCGAAGAGGTTTCCGACCTTACGATGCGAGTTGGCGGCGTTGCCGATGCCGTCAAACTGAAGGTAGACGTAGCGTAGGCCAGCCAAAGCGGCCTTGCGGCAGAATTCCTTGCTCTTGGCGAACTCGATGCCGTTGGATGCGGCCTGTACGCTGTTGTAACCGACCTTGCGGCAATAAGCGACCGCGTCGAGGAAGTGCGGAGAAAGCGTAGGCTCGCCGCCGGAGAATTGCACGCTCATCTGCCGCTTGGGCTTGACCTGAATGGCGTTGTCCAGCATGGTCTTGATCTCATCCCAGCCGAGTTCGTGGACGAAGCCGACCTGGTTGGCGTCCATGAAGCAGGGATCGCACATCATGTTGCAGCGGTTGGTGAGGTCAATGGTCAGCACCGAGCCGCGTCCGTGGGTCATGGTCGAGGTGCCGTGGGCGCGCTGTGCCTTATCGCCGTGCGCGCGGATGTCGCGTCCCGGAAAGCTCTCTTCGAGGTGCTTGAAGAAGGCCGCGTCGGTTGCCATGATGTCTTCAAAGTGGCCGTGCTTGGGGCAGTCCTTCACCATCCAGATCTCGCCGTTGCGCTCGATGATCTGCGCCTTGATCTCGCCGACTTTTTCATTGAGCAGGACTTCGTAGGGGAGCTTGCCGTCGAGAATCTGCTTGCGAATCTCGGGCACGCACTTGGGACAGAGCGAGTCAGTGGCGCGCGGCCAGCCCAGGGGGGGCTTCTCCTTCTCGTAGGACTTCTGGAGGGGCTTGTCAGACCATTTGGGGGTGAATCCGGGGTTGGGGCTGATGCGGTTCAGCCGTTCAAAGACGGCCCACGCGCCCTTGGCCGCGTAGACGACGGCTTTTTCGGCGTACTTGACTGCTTTTGCCATGATGTTGAGGTCTCCTCTAGTGAAGTCGTCGCCAGCGGCGGTTTCTCGCCTGGCGTATCCTGGGTCGCCCGCACAGGGCGGAAATCCAGGGTCTGAAAATCCAGTACTAGGGTAACCTCGTGGTCTGGTCAAGCCAAAGGTAGAGCAGCGAACGGCGAAAATCTCCGTTGAATGGCGATAAGCTTGGCTTGAACGGCTGTGACATATTCAAAACAAAGGGCCTTACGGGCAGAGTCGTCCTGCCGTGCCAGGTTCTCCAGAGGCGTTGAGGACGAAACAACCCTAAGCAGCCTTGGGCAAGATAAATACCGCGCAGAGGCGATTTCTTGCTGTAAACTGCGTCTGTTATGGCCATCCCAAAGTCTGCTTTTATTCGTCCGTTACATCTTGCCGAGAATCATTTTCTCGAGGTTCTGCTCTCCAAGTTTGAACTGCGCCGAGAAGGAAAGGGCGCGCATCTGGAGGTGTCCTTTGATGCGCAGACGCCCGCCTGCTGGAATCGAGCCAGTCGAGAAAAACTACGCGATTATCTCTTCAAGTCGCCTAAGAAGGTGAGGGATTATCAGAAGAAGTTGGACGACGTTCTGATACGTGAATGCCGGGATGAGTTTATGCCCCAAGATCGCAACTTCGTTTTCCGCTGGGCCAGCGCGGGGGCGCTGCCAATCATCCGCCTGGGAAGCGAGGAATACTATTGCCTCTTCTATCGCGAGATTCGTCCTATCGGGTGGAACATCGCCAACGGAGCTTGCGATACATCAGCCGAATTGCTGGACCCTCTGCGCACGCTGGAACGCGAACTGTGCGAGGAACTGATTATCCTTGATCCGAAAAAATCAGTATGGAACGTGTTGGAACGAGGCGATCCGAGTTCTATGGATCGGCCGGAGTACAGCTCTGTCCAGTTAATTGAGAAGGAACTGAAGAAAAAGGGCTTATGGGATAAGTCTAAGGACGTGAATCAACTGGGAACGGCCCTGAGGTGGTTCAATGGCCCTGATAGCGCTACGATTCACACCAAGGATAAAGACCACAATGATATAAGCCACGAAGTAGACGCCTGTTATTTGAACATCAACGCCGAGGATTTTGGAATCGAGTTGGATCGGGTTGTGAAAATTAATGTAAGCGAAAGCGCCCTGATTTTCGACGGGGAAATCATGAACGGGAAGCTGCTGAACCGGTTGGTGGGACTTTTCCGAACCGACAGGTTCAACGACGAGGCTGAGTTCGACAAGACGGAATTTATTCCCGATAAATGCTTTTACAGGGGCCGAGAGCTTGACGCCGCGGCCTTCAAGCATCTCATGGGGATTTCTTTGCGCGACACGCGCCCAGGCGAGAGTAGTGGCGCAGCGAAGAGCAAGAAATGTCAATTTCTTAAAGATATAATGCGCGAGCAAACCAGGTCGCCCAAAGAGATTCGAAGGTACAAAAAAGAAAAGATCAAGTTCAATTTCTGCCCGGTGACACGCCGCCTGCTGTACAGATTTACGCGTGACGCCGGTCCCATCCCAACAGAACAGGCAGGGAAAGATAAAGGAACCAAATCATACGATGTTTTTATCAGCTTTGGCCATGGGGACGAGGAACTGGCCGGTAAAGTGGCGCAGCACATCAAAAAGCATTGTGGCAAGAAAGTTTTTTATTATCCGATCACTCAGACGGACCATGATTTCTACCGTGCAATCGACAGGGCGTTGGAATCGGCTCAGTACCTGGTAGCGGTGGGGAGCAGCCTGGAGCACCTAACTGCCAGATGGCCCGAATACGAGTACAGGACTTTTAACCTTGAGATGCTGGGCCCCAGGAAGCCGAACGGCAAACTGCTCACGCTGGTAGTGGGAATCGACCCGCACAAACTCCCCCTGCCTTTGCGGAGCTTTGCCGTCACAACCTGCCAGGACAAGGCTGAACTCCCGCAGGCTCTTGAGAAGTTGCTGAAATATCTCCCCAGGAAGCAAAGTAAGCACATTGCTGACGATTCATCGGCAGCCAACAATCCCACGAGCGTCATGTGATCCCATCAAGTGCTGGCAAGCGGCTGCCAGCAACCTACGCATTCGTGCTTATGACGATCAGGAGCCGCCTGTTTTGGCCACCTGGTTGATAAGGCGCTGGATGAGGACGTCGTGGACGTGAATTCTGCGGGCCACGTCGGGCAGGAACTCGGTGACGAAATGGTCGATGGGCGCGGTGGCCAGATCGATGCTGTAGCGCTCGGCGCTGGAGGACAGATTGGTCCGTCGGCCCGGCACGTAGAAGTTGGCGAACTCTTCTTCAATGGCGAAGCCCACGATACCGGCGTAGTTCACCATCGGCTTGCCATTGTCGCCCTGTGTCCAATACCCCTGCTCGATGGCATGGCCCACGCGGCGCTTGATGGATGCGTTGGGCATGCGGTGATAGTGCGGGTCCTGGTGAACGATGGAGGGAATCAGGAAGGTGGAAAAGAATTCGCCGGTGATGTCCTGTGTATAGCTGATGCCCACGTCGCGGCCAAAACCCGTTATGCCGGGGCCGACGGGAGAGTGCGCGTTTGCGCCCACCGCGATGGCCGAGCTGCCTAGAATGGTGAGAGCGTTGAAGGGGTCCAACACATTGCGCGCCGCCAGCCGGGCTTTCTCCTTGCGCGTCATGGGCTTCACCTCCGGCCCGGTCAGGAAGCGCTCAAACCAGTTTTTCTCAGGATGGGGCGGACAAGGGGAAGGTTGCGCTCCAGGCTGGGCGCTGGCTCCAGCAGGCGCGCTTCCGGCAGCGGGGGGCGCGGGCTTGGCGGCGTTCACAGCCGGACATGGCGCAGTTGCCGGCGCAACGGCGGGAGTGGAATTTTGCGCTTGAGGAGCTTCCGGCAGCGATAGATCAGGGCTCTCAGGCAGACCGGCCCACACTGGAATTGCGAGCAGCATCCAACCCGCAATCAGCAGCAAAGCGGCGCGGCGAGTCAACCGCGTTTTGCCCAGCTTCCATTGGCCGGCGTACTGATTCCGGATTTCTTTCCAATCGCTTTCCAAAATAACTGGCCCCGCTGACGGAATTGCCGGCCGCTCTGGCAAATAAAATCGGATTGCTGCCTGATGCGATTATCGACGACAACGCGTAACCTCAGGACTGTCTTTTCTGAGAGTCTACTGAATCTGACGCGGTTTTTCTGTGAAAAGTAACAACAAAGTAATCAAGAGTCAACGGCTCCGCTGCCGGGAACGCGACTCCCGTATTGACCATTGCGGCACCTTCGGCCTAAAGGCGATTGACGGAGCGCGGCGCGCATCGCAGACTGAAATAGAGATGGATTGCGCGAGGTGTATCCAATGAGTTCTTATCCCCCTCCCGGCTCCGGCCCCGGCGGCGCCGGCACCCGCATCGAAGAGGCCGTCGAGCTGATCGAGATGGAGCTGCGCCACGCCATCGCCTACGTGAACGACGCCGTGGTTCCCCAGGTTCGCAAGGAATCGATCACGGCGCTGCGCACCGTGGCCGGTAAACTGCGCGATCTGGCAGATCGTTTTGAGCAGAGCGGAAGTCCGCGCCGCTGATGAAGACGTTGGTTGAGATTCGTGGTCTCCCAGGTCCCCAAATGCGAGGGATCTGGGGCACCCACGTTGGCGTGAATCATACAAACCCAGGTCCCCAAATGCGAGGGATCTCCACCCCACGGACGAAGACCTGTCCGTGGGGACCCCGGACCTGGGGCACCCGCTCTTGTCAGTCAAAGCCCGAAGTTTCCCACCCTTTCCGCAAAAAGAAACGGAAAGGATGGGGCAGGGTGCATTTGCGCGGCATCAGGGCCGGGTTGGCGTTTGTGCTGGCAGCCTTGTTCCTGCTGATATTGTCCGGATGCGGACATCAGCCAACCTATGCTCCGTTGCCCGCGCGGCAAACCGCTCCGTCGACAGATGAGAGACAGGCACCCGCGCCTTCCGCGCGCATCGCGCCCACTCCAGCGCCACCGGGTGGGGTCAGCGCCGAAGACCACAACTATGTCAGGACGCACAAGCCCATCCTGACCGAGGATGGCGTGGCGAGCTGGTATACCGCTCCTTACAAGGGAGCCAAAGCCGCCAACGGCCAGGCCTTCAGCGACCACGCGATGACCGCCGCGCACCGCACACTGCCTATGGGTTCGCTGATCGTAGTGACCAACCTCAAGACGGGCCAGTCCGCCACCATGCGCATCACCGATCGCGGCCCGTTTGTGGAGGGCAGGGTGATCGATCTCTCCATCGCCTCGGCCAAGGCCACGGGCGTCTACCTGGCCGGCACAGCGCGCGTGCGGGTGGATGTATACCGCACTCCCAAGCCCATCCATACCGGCGGCCGCTGGTGCGTGCAGGTCGGGGCCTTCACCAGTGAGCGCAAAGCCAACAAGCTCAAGGCGCAACTGGAGCGCAAGTACCCCCGCGCCAACGTGATCGAATTCTCCGGCGAAGACAGCTACTGGGTGCGCATTCGTCCGGAGGGAGACAACCGTAAGCAGGCTGAGCGCATCGCCCGCGACCTGCATCCGGCAGAAGGCGAGGCTTTTCTTACGCGGCTGGACTAAGGAAGCTCTGATTAAGCCCTTATTGCGTATCAGCATTTCCTCAGGGGCTAAAGCCCAATATTTATTTTGGTGCATTTGCGGCACGGCTGAAGCCGTGCCCTGATACAAAGCCGGCTAAATTTTGAGTTGTTCCGCAAGCTGTGAAGTCGTGCTCTTTCAAAACATCGACTTATTCAGAGCTTCCCTAACTAAATAGTGCATCTTTCCGAGGTCAAGGACCATCCTGTATGCCAAACCTTCTGGTGAGAACCGGGACGGAGGTAGGCATGACAATTCGGGAATCGAAAGTTAAGCAGAACTATCTGGCGATTGCCGTTGCGGCAATTGCATGTTTTTTGTTTGAGGCCGGCTGGTATTCGATCTTCATGCAGCCATGGCTCGACGGCATCGGACGCACCCACGAGTGGCTGATGAGCACGGGCGTCAACCCCGCGCTTCAGTTTGCCGTGGCGCTGGTCGCGGAGGCCGTCATCGCCGCCTCCATCTCCTGCCTTACTCAGCTCACTGGAGCGCAGACATGGCAGCGGGGGATCAAGGTGGCGGCAATGCTTTGGCTGGGTTTTGTGCTGACTACCTTGTCCACCGAATACATCTTTGAGGTTCGTCCCTGGAGCCTGCTCGGCATCAACACCGGCTTCTGGCTGCTGGGCATGATGCTGATGGGCGCAATTGTCGGCGCATGGAAGAAGAAGTAGTATGCAACCCAGGTCCCCAAATGCGAGGGACCTCCACCCCACGGACGAAGACCTGTCCGTGGGGACCCCGGACCTGGGGCACCCGAGCATTCCACAACCTCAAATTCAGCCGCCCTACTCCGGCGGCGGATAGAAGGGCAGCTTGTCGTTCTTCTTGTTGGCGCGGCGGACGGTCACATCATCGATCAGCAGCGCGGGAGCCAGCACCGTCACCGGCACCTCTCCTAAGTAGTTGGTGGCGTGCAGTTCCTTGCCTGCCGCCTCCACGTTAGAACGCAACGAGCGCAGGTCGAGGTCGCTAAACTCCGCGCCGCGCACCAGTTCACGCTTACCGTCCAGACTGACGCGATAAAGCATATGCGGCGTCAGCTTTCCGCCCATGGTGGACACGTAATAGACATTCTTCAGGCCGCGATCTTTGGCTTGCGCCAGCAACTTGTTGTTTAGCTCCTCGTCCGTCATGCCGTCTTTTGCCGTGACCTGGAGTACGCCGATGGAAGGCCTGGGCGGCGCAGCGCGTCCGGCGCGTCCGTGGCCGTTCGATTGCGGAAAGTCGCGCACCGGCTCGCGGCCGATCAGATAATTTTCCAAGCGGCCGGCGACAACCAGTTTGACAGCCTGCGCGGGAACGCCCTCGTCGTCCACGTCGTATGCGCCCACGAGACCCTTGCCGTTGTAGCTCTTCAGGCCGGGATCATCGACTACGTCAATAAACTCAGGCAGCACGCGCGCATGGTAGCTGGAGGCAAGCGGCCCGTTGGTGCGCGCCTCGGTGCCCAGCCTGGGCCGCGTCGCCGTGACTCCACCGGCCAACAGGGAGTTCATCGTATGAGCGCCCGCACCGGAACTCAACAGCACCGGGCCGTGATACTCTTCCTCCACCAGCGGCGCCTTGCGCAGGTCGGCGAGAGACGCGATCAACTTCAACGTCTGCTTCTCGAAGGCCTCCGGCGCCTCCAGTTCCTTGAGCGAGACACCAATGGAAGTATGGGTAAGGTCGAGGCGCATGCCGTCGGCTGCCTGAGTGCCCACACTGACGGATTCCTCGTAGCCGGCTGCCGACTTGCGCACAATCGCGCCCTCGCTTGTCACCAGCCAGGTGGTCGTCACGTGAGCGGAAAAATTCCCGTTGGAGAACTGCACGTCACTCTGTCCGTCCTTGACGGTGGCGTCCGTGCGGTAGAGTCCGCTGTCGCGCGCCACCCTCGTCTCCCACGCCTGCTCGTCCACATTCAGCTTGAGCGGATCGGCCAGCGAGATGACCGGCGTCTCCTTGCTGAAGTCGTCTGCCTGCGGCGGCGTCTCCACTTGCTTGAGCGCGGCCTGCTTCTGCGCGTATGCGGACAGAGCGATCTTGTACGCCTGATCGGTGGATGCCCACAACGCCGAGCGCAGCGCAATCGGGTCATCTTCCAGAGCAGCCAAGTTGACAGCGCCATCTCCCTGAGCGCCGGAGCTGTCGGTCTTGTAGTCGCCCACGCGCACCGTTACGCGCGCCACGCGCCCATGATTGCGGTGGGAGCCGCTGGTGGCTCCAAACTCCGCCCTGGTTTCAAAGATGTCGATATCTTCGATGCGGTACTGGATGAAGAAGGGCTTCTGAAAGTCCTTCAACTGCAACTGGCTCTTATTGCGGTCCAGCTCGGTGAGCATGGCCTTCAGCACGGGATCTTTTTCGGCGTCGGCGCGGGTAGGCTGGGGCGTGGTTTGAGCCGCCGCGCCCAGGCAGGTTGCGCCGAGAATGGCCGCCAACAAACCAGTTCCGGCAAAGAATGCAATAGAACGAATCGACTTCATTGCGCCTCCTTCTTTTTCAACAAATGAATTTACTCTATGAAAAAAACCGATTGAAGTTCGTGGTATCCCAGGTCCCCAAATGCGAGGGACCTGGGGCACCCAGCGTATTCCTATTTCTTGGCAATTGGTTCCGCGCCGGGAATCGGCAGAATCGGCGGGCGCGCCGTGCCCTGCGCCTGCTTTTGCGTCTCCATCTCGCTGACCAGCATGGCCGGGGCCACCGCGCTGACCGGAACCGTGCCGGACTCCGCGCCGCACTCCCCGTTGAAAACCTCGCTCTTGTCGCCGGTAACCAGAATCCGCTTGAGCGCCGCCTGCGGGGTTCCCACGATGTTCACGCCGCGCACCAGCTCATCCGGCCGGCCATCCACATACACGCGCCAAACGACCAAAGGAATCACTTCAAATGCCTGCGGCGTGCGGCGCTGGGTCGCGGTAAATCCCGAGGAGATGTCCTCGAAATAAAGTCCGTAGGGCTTGCCCTGCTTCTTTGCCTCCTCGATCAAC
>Ga0326728_10024711_pt1 | contig 10847 bp, 8 predicted proteins | sample MB3enrmetagenome_FD_207602 | JGI IMG/M metagenome (GOLD analysis project Ga0326728, IMG submission 207602) | Lab enriched peat soil microbial communities from McLean, Ithaca, NY, United States - MB31MN | ecosystem: Environmental > Terrestrial > Soil > Wetlands > Peat | place: USA: New York...
GGTCCCAGAGCGCATAGCCAAGAAAAAAGATACCCGCGCCGGTGCCGTACTCTGTGTTGCTGAAGTGCAGTTGACGCTGGATGTCCATGGCAGCGAAGCCAACGTTGACACGGTCCATGTAGGCAACGATGTAGAGCACGAACATGTAGGGGATGAGGCGGAGCGCGATGCGGCGGTAGAGAGCGCGCGGGTCGATCGCTTCTGCCTCCGTTACCGCTGACACAATTTCCATTGGATAACTGTACAGGTGCGGCAGAGGACTAGGTTAGGGCTCGCCCTTCAAGGGCGGGCATAGGCCGGGACGGCGGCTTCGGCGGCGAGGATTTTCTGTTTGCGCTGGAGTCCCCAGCGGTAGCCGGTGAGGCTGCCGTCGGCTCCAACGGCCCGGTGGCAGGGGACGGCGAGGGCCACGGGGTTGGCGGCACAGGCTGCTGCAACGGCTCGTGCGGCGTTGGGCTTGCCCAGTTCACGGGCCAGAGCGGAGTAGCTGCGCGTCTCTCCGCGCGGGACCTGTTGCAGGGCGTGCCAGACACGCTGCTGGAAGGCGGTGGCGCGGATGTCGAGCGGGAAGGTGGCGGCCAGGGGATGCTCGGTGGTTTGGCTGAGGACGAAGGCGAGGGCCTGGGCGAGCCAGCCGGTGTTGCCCTTGGCGCGGACGAGCTGGGCTTGATTGAAACGCTGGCGGAGATCGGCGAGGAGCTCGACGTCGTCGCGGCCGAAGAGGATGGCGCAGACGCCGGCATCGGTAGCGGCGGCCAGCATCCGGCCCAGCGGACTGGAGGCGGTGGCATAACGGATGACGAGGCCCGCGCCGCCTGCGCGCAGTGTGCGCGGGGTCATTCCCAGGGAGTCGCGGCTGGACTCGTAGAGGCGGCTGGAAGAGCCGAAGCCTGCCTCGTAGATGGCGTCGGTGATACGCTTGGCGGCGGGCTTGTTCTTGGATGAAGCGTGCGGCCCCGTGGTGGAAGCAGCGGCAGGCCGAGCGGTTGGTTTAGCTGGTGTAATTAAAGATGCGGCGGGAGGCTTGGCTGGACGCAGGGTGTCTTTGAATCGGGCGACGCGCTGGGCGCGGGTGAACTCTCCGGGGCTGACTCCGAGGACGCGGCGGAATCCGCGCAGAAGGGTGAGGCGGCCGACGCCGGTGGCACGGGCCAGGTCGGCCAGGCGGGTGCGTTCGGTGGCATGTTCGGCGAGGTACTGGCTGGCGGCGGCAATGACGGCGGCCTGCGGATCGGGCCGTGGTGTGGCGAGCTCTGGCCGGCAGCGCTTGCAGGCACGGAAGCCGGCCTGCTCCGCGGCAGCGGCGGTGGGAAAGAAGCGAACGTTGCGGCGCGCGGGACGGCGGCTGGGGCAGGTTGGACGGCAGTAGATTCCGGTGGATTGGACGGCATAGTAGAACTGGCCGTCGGCGCCTGCATCGCGCGCCAGCACCTGCTGCCACTGGCGGCCGGGAAACAGACTTGGCACAGCCAGTCCTGATGGGTTCGATAGCGGGGCGGATGGGTTCGCGTGGCTGGTGTGGTGTTGTGCCGCAAGGCTGCTGTGCTGTGTCTGGGACATGGCGTGCGCTCTCCATCTAGTATCGTCTCTCACATAGCACCGCGCGACACTCCGCAATGTTCAGAGAACTCGCCGGACCGTCCCGTTCCATGTGCAGACCCGGATCGGGTTAAAGACCAAGCTAAGGGCTGGACGAGTTGCGCCAAGGACGCAGCAGGAAGATCACTGCGTTGGAATACAGCTCTTCGTCGGGATACCGGCTCAACTCCTGACGTATCTCCGGGGTCATAAACTGACTGCCCAGATTGGGCCGGACGCAGGTCTCTTGGAGGATGTCGAAGTCTTTGGAGAAGAGTTTGCGATAGTCGGCGAGGCTTAATTTGTTGAGATGGGTATTGGCCGGATGGCGGTTTCTGCGCAAGTGCTCCCACGGCTCGGTGCGTCGATCCATGGGCTGGTTTAAGGTATGGGGATACCACTCAAGGTGATGGCCGCCGCAGATGCCGGTGAAGACCATTGGTTTGACATAGACCACGCCATCGGGGTCCATGCTGGCGGCCATGATGGAGAGGACGCGTTCGAGGGAGCCGAGGGGAATATGCTCGAAGACATCCTCCGAGAAGATGTAATTTGCGCCCTGATGCCTGGACCAGAAGTCCTGGCTAGCGGCGTCGCCCACAACAAGGCATTGTGGGGGAAGTTGCACGGTGCGATTGCGTTGCCGGGAGAGCTCCGCAAGCAAGGCTTGGCGTAACTGGCGTTCGTTGATGAACCAGCGGGCGACGGACTTGATTGCGCGCTCCCAGCCGTTCCTGCGATAGACGCGCAGGAACTCCGCCGGAGTGCCGCGCAGGATGGGTTGGTCCAGGTCGATCCCAGTGATGTCCACGCCCTGCCCGAAGAACCAGATGAGCCGGTTGGGACGCGCTCCATAGCCGATCTCAATCACCTTGCAATCGGTCAGGGGGCGGCCGAGAATCTTCTGCGCGGTTTGGTCGTGCTGGAGGTAGGAGGCCTGTAGATCGGAAAAGTCGCGGTTGCCGGCGTCCGCCAGGGAGAGACGAACCAGCGCAATCCATTCCCTAAGGCGATCCAGGGCGGAAGTCGACTTAAGCGACGACTTGGAGTCAGTCATATCGGGCTGGCAAATCTAGGTGGATCATAGCATGGCAACACGTTCCATCTTGCGTAAGATAGGGATTTGAACCGCTCAGCGGTGGAGCACATATAGCCGATCTGCGCCTGCGCGAACGAGCAGATGGCCGATGTACTGGACGCGGTACTATAACCAGGGGATGGTGACAAATCCCGCGCTGCGCACGCGATCCCAGGTGCAACCAAAGGAGACGATGAACGACGCGCCCTCAGCTTCCCTTGATTGCACGGCTGGTGTAGCCGGCTGCGAGCCGGTGGTAGCCAACGCTGCGCAGACGCCTGCGGACCAGCGGTTCTGGGGCTGGACCGCGATGGGGCTGGGCGTGCTTGCTTTCTGCAAAGGGATTCGCCTGCCGAATGACTGGTCGTACACGCAGGCCCAGTTGGACTACAGCGCAGGATTGATTCGCCGCGGCTTCTTTGGGGCCACTCTGGGGCATTGGCTGCATTTGGCCCGGTACGGCCACTTCGCGGTGGTCTCGACCGCGCTGCTGCTGTTGCTGATGGCGGCACTGGCGCTGCTGGCGCGCAGCTCGAAGCTTGCGCAGCGAATGCCACCGGGCGAGTTGCTGGCGGTATACGCCTCCAGCTACAGCGTGAGCTATTTGGCGCACCTGAACGGCTACCTGGACATTCCACTGGCGCTGCTGTGCGTGGCGCCGCTGTTTGTGCGGCGAACCGGCTGGCGGCTGGCGGCAGCGGTTTGTTGCACGCTCCTGGCCATCCCGATCCACGAGCAGTTCTTCTTCGCATTCCTTCCCTTGTTGATCGTCAGCGTCCTTTTCGGCGTGGCCATAGCGCGGACGGCAGCGGAGAGGCGACTGGCCTGGACTGGCGGGACCCTGCTGGCTGTGCTGGGGCTGGGTTTGATGATGTACTTCGTGCGGCAAGACTCTATCTCCACGAGTCAGGCCGGCGAGTTGACCCAGTCGATCGCGCGCAGTGCCGACCATCCGCTGGACCCGGAGGTGTTGAAGGGGATTCTCAGCAACCCGCGAGAAAACCTGCAGATCATGAAGTCGGTATGGGCACGGCCAACCTTCCTTCCGGCGCAACTGGAGAGCCTGCTGCTGTTCGGCCCGACGGCCGCAGTGCTCTCCTGGGCGACGCTGCTGCTGCTGCGGCGATGGATGCCGGGGAAGCAGCGCCGGCTCTACGCGGCTGTCTTGCTGGCCACGCTGGCGCCGCTGAGCCTTCACTTGGTGGGATGGGACAAGAACCGCTGGAACGAAATTTTATGTCTGAACGCGTTTCTTCTTCTTCTGCTGGTCTCGAGGCTGGCGAGCGGTGTGACAGTGCAGCTTCCCGTACGGTTGCGGCGGGCATGCCTGCTGGTGATGCTGCTGAATATGGCTTCAGGCGGGGGCATGCTGGACAATCGCCATATTCGGCCATTCCCGTTCCTGCGCAATGCGGATGCGGCGGTTGTCTCCGCGCCATTCCTTGGCCGGTAGAGCTATGGGCGCTGCCCGGCTGCGGGCTGGATTCTCCAAAAACTGACCTGGCCTGGCTGGGTCCAGAGCAACTGTTTCCGGTCGAGTTGCAAGGTGCCGACATAGGAATGAGGGACGCGCGAGTAAACGTCGACGCTGAACGGCATCCAGGTTGCGGGTCCGGTCTGGATGCAGTGAAAGAGCATGGAGTCCAGGTAGATCGCCTGGCAAAAATCCTTATACCCGTCTCTGCTCAAAGGCACCGGTGGGCCGATAAAGGTGTCGACTGCATGGTCGGCGGCATAACGGTTGATTCCCCGGGCAATCAACTGCCGCTGAAAGTCCATGTTGCCCATCAGGTTGTCGAGAGGGATGACGCGAATGGTGGTGTAGTAGGCAATCTGGCCGGGCTTATCGAAGGAGAAGGCCGCATGAAGTCCCCTGGACTCCGCCACCTGCTGCAGAAAGAACGGCTGCCCGGAGTCGGGATCGCGATAGAAGTGGAGAAAGGAGATCTTGACCCAGCCGGCAAGGAGAACCAGCAGGCAGGCCCAGGCCAGACCCGTGGCCAGGGCGGAACGGGGGCGCGCCAGAAGTGTGGCAAGATGGGGAAGAAGAAGCGAGGCGACGCGGGCCAGAAGAAGCGACGCCAGCAGTACCCAGCTTGTGTAATACCAGCTCCAGCGGGTCTCATCCGACATGCGGAAGACGATGTAGCAGGCATGGCAAATCACGCCCAGAGCAAAGGGCAACTCGATGGCGCGAAAGAACAGATCGCGTCTCTTCCAAGCCAGCAGGACGATGCAGGGCAGGATGATGGCAAGCATGAGCCATGCGGTATGGGGAAGATTGCTTCCCAGACGGAGATGCAGGGCGGAATGGCTCTTGACCAGGCCGCTGATGGGCTGCAGGATGCCGAAGTAATAGAGGTTGGTAGCGAGATAGCCGCCCCACAGAACCAGATAAACGGGGATGCAGAAGGCCTGCAGCCTACATACAGATGCGCGCTGCGCGACCGGAGCGGCCAGCCAAACTGCCAGCCAAAGGAAGCCGATGATGAAGATGTTGTCCAGCCGGGCCAGCACGGCGAGGGCGGCGACAAGGTTGAAGAGAAGAGCGCGGCACAGTGTGGGCGCGCAAACAAAACCATAGGCAGCCAGAACGGATGCAGCCAGCAGACATCCGCTGAGGGCGCCTTCTGTGCCGAGCTGGGAGAGAAAACTGAAGGGCACCAGCAAGACGAAGGCGATCCACCAGGCATTCTCTGCCACCCTGGCCAGGACGCGCCGGACCAGCCACAGCATGATCAGATCGCAGAGACACAGAGCTGCTGCGATGCCGTGAATGGCAGCGGCCTTGGTGGGCAGCAGCTTGCAGATGAGGGCGCAGACCAGCATCCAGAGCGGATGGTAGCCATTGGTGTTCATAACGCCATTGAAGGTGCTACCCATGCCGTGGGCGAAGTTCCACGCAACCTGGAAATAGAAGTAGCTGTCGTCGGCAAAGAAGACGCCCGGCCTGATGAGGATGACGGCAACGTAGAGAGCGATCATGAGCAGGAAAGCTGCCGTCAGCAGCCGTTCCGCCTGGGATCTGGAGGGCAGACTCACGGTCCCTCCCTGGTCGGGTGCGGCAGGTGACGGAATGTGGGTTGAGGAGCGCTGACCCGGCGATCCGGCCCGAGGGCGACGATGGCAATGTAGGGGGCAAAATAGGTGGCAAACAAGGCGCAAAAGACAAAGATCTCGATACCGAAGGTGCATAGAACAATCGTGCCGGCGATGCCGCCTTCCGGCGCGGTATGGGCAATCTGTGCCATGGCCAGCAGGCCCCAGGGACTGGCGCGGAGGTCCCCGAAGAGTGCGTCGTACACCAGGAACAGCATCAGCCAGAGCAGCGGGGCGACCACCAGGACGCCAAGCCATTTCGCCCAGTGATAGGACTCCGCGGTGGGGCTGTAGGAGATACCCGTGGTGGTATCTTCCTCCGACATGTTGGGCGAGTATTCATGCATATAGGTGTTGCCCAATCGCAGGTCCGGCTTGTCTGGCCAGATGACATGGGGGATCACGTTCAAAAAAACCGCTTTAACGGGCCACAGGCCGAAGACCTTGCCCTGATCGGTGGCATTGATTAGGCCGTCGTCGGCAGAGATGAACTGCAGACGGTCCATAAAGCCCTGCGCCGTGTTGTAATAGCCGGGGGCCGCATCTACAATGGCCGCCTGATATTGTTCCCGGGTATTCTCAAGGTGTTCGAGGAGCGGGAGCGCAATCTGTAAACTATTGCTGAAACCCTGGTTATCCCCCCTGAAATCTCGGCCGTACTGTGCATAGGGAAACAGGTAATGAAAGATGAAGAATGCGGCCATGAGGCCAATGATGACCTGCCGCCGAGTGAGCTGGTATTGCAGAGCGCATACAGGCAGGGCCCAGCAAAGGACCGGCAGCAGTATTCCCTGCTTGGAGAAGTTCAGCAACCCCCAATTCAAGATGTAAAATGCGGCGAAAAGAGCTGTGGGCGTGTTGATGCTGCGAGAGCCGCCGCTGCGGCGAATCTCGTACATGACGCCGATGATGATGCCCAGTGGGATCAACTGATCGAGTTGGGTGAAGGCGCTGCCTAGCTTGGCCCCTTCCGCTCCCAGCAAAGCAATCATGAACCCGCCGCTGATGCCGAATACCATGCATCCGATGGACGAGCGATACATCTGGGAATCCTTCAGCAAGTTTTGCAACAGGCCGGTCCCGCGCGAGAAGCGACGGGCGATGAGAACAGCGACCATCAAGCCGGTGATGCACGCGACGTACGCCTTGATGTCGGTTTGCGGGTCGAGCAGGTTGGAATCTGCCGGCTCGCCAAGAAAGGCCTTGTAGCAGATGCCGAGGATGACCACAAGGAGGGAATAGAAGAAGACATATGCGCCGGAGGCGCGGGTGAGCCCTCCGGCAAGGTTGAAGGCAAGGGCAGCGATCAGGATGAAGGCGGCGCATCCGATGCTGAAGTAGAGGGCTGTACCCTCATACCTCTGGATAGCGAAGAGCACCGCGGCAAAGACGGCGACACGGTCGAGCGGGACGCGTTCTGGGAAGGGGAGGCGCACGCGATTGGCCTCAGTGTAGCAGGGGGTGCCGGGTGTGGGCTGGTTTCAGACCGGCATGAGATGCGACATGCGACGTGGCAAGCACGGCAGAGCCCGGGTAGAGGGGCATCAATGTGATTTCGCTCGCTCTTACTCAGTCTCGGCAGCCGACTCGCAGGGGTATTGGCGCTCGTCGGCAAATGGGTAAATTATGGAGATACCGATCAGCGCCATCAGGGTAAGAGCTTTTAGCGGACCTGCGAAGATTCGTTGTCCGAAGTCGAGGAATATTTCGGGAGCGAGCAATATGGCAAAGCACAGCATGGCAGGCACTGCTCCTGGAATCTTCCTTCCTGCGCGATGCGAGGAGACGATAAGCAGGCAAAGCCACGCCCACGGAATATAGAGGTTCTGCAGCGTGTAATCGAACGAAATGGAAGGGAGCAGGACCATGCATACTGAAATCGCCAAAACCTGGTTCAGGCGGGGCATCTTCCAGGCGCGGGTGATAAAAACGGTTAGCGCCAGGATTCCGGCAACCACTTCGTAGCGTGGCAGGTAGACGGAAAGGGACTGAGGGTGGTGGGCGCTGAGCAGCTTCACCAGAATAAAAGCGGAGTGATCGACGGGCAGGGCGTTGGGGTCATAGTGGGTGGAGAAGCCTTGGATGAAGTAGTGGATTCCGCGCAGGGTATACCATGCGGCGCGAGTGAGGGTGGGGCCCAGATAGAGCAGTGAGCTGACTGTGGTCACTAGCGTAGCTGCAAAACCCACAGCCATCTCGCGATATCGGCGTGGGCGAATGAAGAGAGCGAAGAAGAGGACCGGGTAGATCTTGAAGGCGGCCATGATGCCGATCAGGACGGCAGCAGACATCCACTGTCCGCGAAAGTAGAGGGCGGCGGCGAGCGCAAGGCCGAGCCAGAGGAGAGCTTCAATATTCCCTCGTGCTAGCGAATAACAGATCGGCCAGGAGAGAAGTGTGGCTGCGCTTACAAAGAAGATCGCCTGCGCTCGCGTGAGTCCCCTGCGGTACAGCGCGGCTTGCAAAAGGACGTCTGCAAGGACAATCGGTACGACCACCACGATGAAGTAGGCAGCCACCACCGCGCTGCTGCCCCAGTACTGAAACAGGTAGAAGAACCGGTAGATGAGAATGCACGGAGCAGGATAATTCCAGGTGAATCCCTTGTTGAAGAACTGCGTAGTGTGCAGTACAGAGAAGTTTGTTCTGCAACAGAGCAGATCTCCCTGAGGGTCCCAGCGCAGGAGCCCGATAAAACGAACATTCAGATGGAATGCGCCGGTCGGGTGCGAGACGTCAAGCAGGCTGATCGTCCATAGCAGGAATACGACAAGAAGAAATATTGCCAGCTCGCGCGGGAAGGTCCTTCGTGGATTGCCAAACGCCCTGACCTGGCTGCGGAAAAGCTTCATTGTAGGTCTTGCCTCCATACGTCTGCATCTGAGGATTGTGCCATGTCTGCCTCGTTATGCAGTTTACGGCGCGGCGCGTTTGGACGTGGTGTAGGGGACGAGGCGATCTTTCAGGCGCAGGAAGTATTCTTCGAAGTATCGGCGCGATAGGAAGCAGACCAGGGTGACGAAGGCAAGCACGACGCAAAAACGCAAAATCAGAAGGCCTGCGGTGAGCTCAACCAGGGGGTGTCCGAGGTCCGAGAAAAGGTCCTGGTAGAGCTTGAATCCAAGGACATGGAAGAGATAGAGGCCATAGCTGATGTATCCATAAAAGCGCAGCGGCCGGGTGAGGCGGAAGACGCGGGGATGACTGCCGGCCAGCAGAGCCAGCAGGAGCAGGGCGGAAAAGAGAAGGATAAACGGCTCGGGCTGAAAGGCAGCCCCTGCGGCTGTGGTTTTGCTCATCAGATGCAGAAGAGATCCCAGCAGGAGAAGAATCGCGCTCAATAGACCCGCGCCAAGCGTAGCTGCGCGCACACGGGAGTGAATTGCGTATGGAGTTCGCAGAAAGACGGCAATCAGCGCCCCGGCGGCCAGATTGTCGGTCACCAGCCAAGTTGCCGAATACGGGTTTCCCATGGGGAGAATTCCGCTGACGGAGAGATATCGGAGCAGAGGGGAGAGAAGGATGCTTCCGAGGCATACGATGGCCAGTGTGCGGGGGCGCAGGCGATGCACCAAAAACGGCCACACCAGGTAGAACTGCTCCTCCACCGCGAGCGACCAGAGTGGACCGTAGCCCAGCCCAAATCGGGCCGTGGCGAAGTTCGCCATATAGAACAGGCAGAGAACAAAATACATCCAACTGACGCCGCTGTAGAAGCGAAGGATGAGCAGGACGACCAGGTAGAGGGGAAGAATGCGCAGGGCGCGGCGGGTGTAGAAGCTCTTCCAGTAATTGGGGCGGGCGCGGGTGTCAAGCAGGATTCCGGTAATGAGGAATCCAGAGAGCACGAAGAAGAGGTTGACTCCCAGCCAGCCGGGGGAGGCAAGCAAGGACAGCAACTTCACGCCGGGAGAGATCGAGATCGCCGGGGGAAGCCACCAATGGAGGCCGTGGTAGAGGACCACGGCAAGCACCGCGACCCCGCGAAGCGCGTCCAGCCCTGGCATCTCGCGCTTCAGCAACGGACTGTGGAAGGGCGTCGCAGGGGACGGGGAGTGCTCCGTGGTGTGATCTGGAGGGCTGAGTATGCCCATCGATACCGTCCATTCCGTCGAACTTTGCCATGCCCGGAGATACTCTCGGGAGGCCAGCCGATAACGAAGGCTAGCATAAGCTCGGCGGCGGGGAGGAGCTACCTAGGTACCTGCATACAAAAGACGGGCAAATTCTTTTGATTTGGCGCCTGCAATCGCATATCGTTCAAAAGGAGAGATGGTGTTTTGATGAAGAGCATCCTCATGGCGCAACAGGACGGAGTGGAGGCATTCGGCGAACAGTTGCGCATGGCACGCGAACAGCGTGGAATGACGGTGCAAGCCATCTGCGACGCGACCAAGGTGTCCACCAGGCATATTGACGCTTTGGAGGCGGGAGCGCTGGGGGAACTGCCGGGGGGAGTCTTTCGGCGAGGTTTTGTGCGCAGCTACCTGGGCGCTTTGGGGCTGGAGGAAGGCCCCTGGATGAGGCGATTCGAGGAGAGTTGCCGGCAAAGCGGGGTCAGCGAGCCGACCCATACGGAGTGGGCGGAATTTGCTGAAAACGTGAAAAATAACCGGATTGTGCCCCGCCGCCGCATGGGCATGCGATGGGCCGGAGTGGGCGTAACGCTGGCAGTTCTGGCCCTGGCGGGGTGGTGCGGATGGCGACTGGCCACCCATCGGGGGCTGCTTCCCGCGATACCGATTTGGAGGGTTTTGAAGTCTTCTGTTGACAATGCCCCCTCCAGGTAATTTACTGTTTCCTCGATTGAAATTGTCTGTTACCGCGCGCTGAGAATTATTTTGCCAACGCGCGTAGCATTTACGGCATGACCGCTCTTCGGCATTTGTGCGTATCGCAGGCCGGCGAGTTCAAGGTAAACGTAGAACAATAAGGCCGGCAAAGCCCGTCGGATGTATGTAAGTAGGTTCTTCAGGAGATGATGATGACGCTGTCTAGACGCTGGGTTCGCGGTGCTATGTGGGTTGTACTGTTGATGGTGGGTTCGGTTCTGGCCCGTGCGCAGGAGGTCTCGGGAAGCATCAGCGGGACG
>Ga0326728_10024713_pt1 | contig 10847 bp, 8 predicted proteins | sample MB3enrmetagenome_FD_207602 | JGI IMG/M metagenome (GOLD analysis project Ga0326728, IMG submission 207602) | Lab enriched peat soil microbial communities from McLean, Ithaca, NY, United States - MB31MN | ecosystem: Environmental > Terrestrial > Soil > Wetlands > Peat | place: USA: New York...
AGGATCGTGAGCGACCTGCTCGATGGCATGGACGAGAGCACGCGCCTGGCGAGCGTCAAGGTGTTCGACAACGACCTGGAGGGATCGTGTGGCCTGCATCACATCCACAAGCGGCACCCGGAAGTGTTTGTGGAAGCCGGCATCATGGAGCGTGGAAACTTCTCCGCCGCGGCCGGCTTTGGCTCATCGGCCGGCAGACAGGGGATCTTCGCGACCTTCAGTGCGTTCCTGGAGATGTGCGTCAGCGAGATCACGATGGCGCGCCTGAATTTCAGCAATGTGCTGGCACACTTCAGTCACAGCGGCTGCGATGAGATGGCCGACAACACCTGCCACTTTGGGATCAACAGCATGTTCGCCGACGGCGGAGTCACCCCGGGACATGGCGAGGACAAGACGCGGCTGTACTTTCCTGCCGATCAGCATCAGTTCGCGGCCTGCATCAGGCGCATCTTCTCCGACGAGGGTCTGCGCTTCCTCTTCACGACCCGCGCGACGGTGCCGGACATCCTCGGTGAGGATGGTGCGCCGATCTATGCGGGCATTCCCTTCGAGCCCGGCAGGGATCATGTGGTACGCGCAGCGCCTGAAGGGAGCGGCTACGTGGTAGCCGTCGGGGAAACGGTGTACCGCGCACTCGATGCCATCATTCGCCTGGAGGAGCGTGGCCATCGGGTCGGCCTGGTGAACAAGTCGACCCTGAACGTGGTCGATGACCGGATGATGTCGAAACTTGCATCCGCACCCTTCGTCCTGGTGGTGGAGGGATGGAACGTCAAGACGGGCCTTGGCAGTCGTTTTGGCAGCTACCTGCTGCGGGCCGGGTTCAGGGGCCGCTACGAGCACCTGGGTACGCACAAGGAGGGCTCAGGCGGCTTGTGGGAGCAGATGGGTTATCAGGGACTGGATTCCGACGGCATCGAGAAGGCGATCGGGGCATTGCTGTAACATATCTGCATGAGGGAGAGCCCCTGGCAGGAGGCTCCCGCGCAGACACTTTGACAGTCGAGGACCCCCGCCGTCATGCCTTTGACCCTGCTCGATCGGATCTGGGCGGCCCACGAAGTGGTGCCCGAGAGTGCCGAAGCGCCGGCGGTCCTGTATATCGATCTGCACCTTGCTCATGAGGTCAGCACGCCGCAGGCGTTCGACATGCTTCGAGCCCGCGGGCTGCGGGTACGCCAGCCAAGGCGCACGCTCGCTACGCTGGATCACAGCACGCCCACTGCGCGGGCGCAGCTGTACGGGGAGGCGCCGCTCGCCTCTCAGGCCATCGCCGATCAGATTCATCGGCTGCAGCAGAATGCACGCGAATATGGCATCGAGCTGTTCGATCTCACCGATGCTCGCCGCGGCATCGTGCACATCATCGGACCGGAGCTCGGGCTCACGCAGCCCGGCATGACGCTGGTATGCGGCGACAGCCACACGAGCACACACGGCGCGTTCGGTGCGCTGGCCTTTGGCATCGGTACCACGGAAATCGCACACGTTCTCTGCACGCAGTGCCTCCTGCAGCGCAAGCCGCGCGCGATGGTCATCGAAGTGTCGGGTCGATTGTCCTTCGGTGTGACTGCCAAGGATCTGATTCTGGCCATCATCGGACGCATCGGCGTCGGCGGGGGCACGGGTGCGGCAGTCGAATACCGCGGCAGCGGCATCACCGCCCTGAGCATGGAGCAGCGCATGACGGTGTGCAACATGTCGATCGAGGCGGGAGCCCGGGCCGGCCTGATAGCGCCCGATCAGACGACGCTGGCGTACCTTCAGGGCCGGCCGCGGGCACCGGCGGGGGAAGCCTGGGATGCGGCCGTTGAGCGGTGGCGTGAGCTGCGCTCGGATCCGGAAGCGCGCTTTGACGCCGAAGTGAAACTGGACGCGGCCGCCGTCGCGCCGATGATCACCTATGGCACCAATCCCGGCATGGTGATGGGCATCGGCGACGCGATTCCCGATCGGGGCGGAGATCAGACGCTGAGCCAGGCACTGCGCTACATGGGCTTCGCACCCGGAGAGCGGCTGCTGGGCAGGCCGATCGACGTCGCATTCATCGGCAGCTGCACGAACGGACGTCTGGAAGACCTGCAGGCCGCCGCTGCGATCCTGCGCAAACACCGGCTGGCGCCGGGGGTGCGGATGCTCGTGGTGCCGGGTTCGCAATCGGTCAAGCGCGAGGCGGAGCGGCAGGGTCTCGCGGATGTTTTTCTCGCTGCCGGCGCGGAGTGGCGCGAGTCGGGCTGTTCCATGTGTCTGGGCATGAACGGCGATACGGTGCCCGCAGGCCAGTACTCGGTGAGCACCAGCAATCGAAATTTCGAGGGCCGCCAGGGCATGGGCGCGCGCACCCTGCTGGCCAGCCCGTACACTGCAGCCGCCAGCGCCGTGCGCGGCTGCATCACCGATCCGCGCGAATTGCTCTGAGGTCGCGGCGCCTTTGAACGCGAACCAATGGCAACGCTGGGTCGGCAGAACGAGCACTGGGAGTGATCCCCTGCATCCCTTTGCCGCCCGTGCATTGGCGGCAGCGCTCGATCGGGACGTGCTCCCGGATCTCGGTGATCCTCTGCCTCCCCTGGCGCACTGGTTGTATTTCCTCAAGACTCCACGGGCAGCCGCCACGGGCCTGGACGGCCACGCGATCGAGGACGCATTGCTGCCGCCCCTGCCGGGCATGCGGCGCATGTGGGCCGAAGTCTCCCTCGCATACACGAATCCGCTGCAGATCGGTGTCCCTGCAGACCGCGTCTCACGCGTCCTGGCCATCGAGAGCAAGACCGGTCGTAGCGGCACGCTGCTGTTCGTCAGGCTCGAGCATTGCATCAGCCAGGGCGGCGCGCCGTGCCTGACGGAGCTGCAGACCCTGGTGTTCCGTGACATTCCACACGGTCCCACCGCGCTGCCGGACGGAGAGCGCCCGGTGCACCCTGCCCAATGGACGCGCGAGCTCAGACCGGATCCAGTGCTCCTGTTCCGCTTCTCCGCGCTGACCTACAACAGCCACCGAATCCACTTCGATCGGGACTATGCCATTCAGGTCGAGCACTATCCGGGGTTGCTCGTGCACGGCCCGCTGATTGCGACGCTGCTGCTGGACCTGGCGCTGCAGGCGCAACCCGGCGCAGTGCTGCGTCACTTCAGCTTTCGGGCCATCCGCCCGACATTCGCTGGCGGCGTGATGCGATTGTGCGCGCGCCGCGAAGGCCAGGACCTGGAGCTCTGGAGCCTCGATGAAGCAGGCTGCATCGGCACGCGCGCCAGCGCCGGGTTCCGCGACGCCAGGGGCACCTGACCGGCATCAGACGCCCGCGAGTGTCTCGAGGATCTGCACCACACTGTTCTCGGCTGCCTCGCAGGCACCCTCGATGCCCGCCTGCACGCGGCAGTTGTGTTCTCCCGCGAAATACATCGCTCCCACCGGCTGTCCGAGCAGGCGGGCATAGCGCCCGATGTCGCCCGGGGTAAAGTACGCGACGTGGCCCCTGGAAAACGGATAGGTCGACCAGTTGTGAATGCGGCTCACACTGACCACTCCGGCGGCGGCCGGACGCAGTCGCACCAGCTCCGCAAGGGCCCTGCGGCTCACTTCTGCGGTGCTCATGCGATTGAGAGGTTCGATGGCGCGACCATTCACATAGGCGCGCAGCACACCGTGCGGGTCGGTGCGCGATGGTGTATGGGCAAAGAATTCGAATGGGCCATCGGTCCACATCGTTGCGGGCAGCCCGTCCTTCTCCCAGAACGGTACGGTGCACTCGAAGCAGACCTGGAGGGCTTGATCGGATCGCTGCCGTCGCCATGCCTCGCGCTGCTGCGCAGGCACCTCACCGCTGATCGGGATGTCCCGAAGCACCGTCGGGGGAATCGTATTGATGCAGGCGCGCGCAGAATAGCTGCTGCCATCGCTGCAGCGCACCGTCACCTGCCGCGGCTGCGCGTCGATATGCACCACGACCTTGTTGAGCAGCACCGGACGTTGCAGCGATGCGGCCATCGCATCGGTCAGCGCACTCATGCCGTCGCGCACGACGCTATAGGGGCCGGCTTTTGCTTCCCAGAAGTAGTAGTGATTCTTGCGCAGGATGTCGAGCGCATTGACATCATCCAGCGTCCGGGCCGGCACGCCGACGTCCACCAGACGCAAGGCTTCTTCCGACGCGCCGTTACCCGCCAAGTACTGCCGCAAGGACATGCGGTCGATGCGCTCGAACTCAGGCTTTTGCCAGTCCAGCAGCTCGTGCAGAGGATCGTCCTTGAGCACGTAGTGTGACAGCAACGCGAAGGGAAGCAGCGCCTTTTCATCGGAACGCAGCCGATTCATCCTTGAATCCGACCAATCGGCAACCGGCGGCGCTCCGCCGATGCTGACGGCAGCCTGCGGCAGGCGGGTTTCCCCCATCGCCCCGGGGGCCGGTGGCGCCAGTGCCACGCCCAGATCGGACGCGTTCGCACGGACCCTTCCATAGCAGTATCCCACCTGCTCGGCTCCGAACTCGGGCTGTCCCGGCAGATCGCGGGCCGTCCAGCACCGACCGCCGATGCGTCCGCTGCCCTCGAGCACGAGCGCCGTGACCCCCACACCCTGCAGCATGCGCGCCGCGTGCAGCCCGGAGATTCCCGCGCCGAGGATCAGCACGTCGACCACGGGCGCCGGCCCGGCACGGGATCGTGTTCCCGCGAGCAGGGCGGCGCCGAGGCTCGATCGCAGCACTTCGCGTCGCGTGATCCGCCGCTCAGCCACGATCGACTCCCACGCTGCGCAGATCGCCCGGGCGAATCTGCACACCGCTCTGATCGAACTGCCGGTATCGGCCCATGAGCAGCAGCAGCAGTGCCGGCAGTACGAACAGGATGGCCGCCAGCGACAGCGATTGAGAATAGGCGTGCGTGCGATCGAAGTCCGCGCCAAAAAACACGGGACCCAGTCCTGCACCGAAGGCAAAGAAGCTGTAGAGCGATCCGTAAATGCTGCCGTAGCTTTTCATACCGAAATAGCGCGCGACGAGGTAGGCGAGCAGATCATATTCCGCGCCCGCAGCCAGCCCGATCAGTATGATCGACAGAGCGGCGGTGCGATAGTCGAGTATGGTATCGCCCAGCAGAATACACGCGAGCGCCGGCGCGCCGAGCAGCGCAGCGGCCACTGCCGGTGCCCAGAAGCGATCGATGAGCCAACCGCCTGCGATGCGGCCAGCGATGACCGAAAGTCCGATCATCGAGGTCAGCGCCACGATGCTGCTGCGTTCGAAGCCGGCCAGCTTGAGCAGATTCTCCATGTTGGCGATCAACCCGCCGACGCCAAAGGCCAGGGAGACGAAGCAGAGTCCGAGAAGCCAGAAACGCCACTGATGCACGGTTTGGCGCATGGAGAGTCCCGGTGTCGAAGCTGAGCGTGCCCTCGCAGCCTCCCGACGGTGCCGGGCGTGCACATCTCGCTGCCCGGGATCGTGGAAGCACAGCAGGCCAATGGGCAATGCAAACAAGAGGGGCATGGCGCCGATGGCCAGGTAGGCACCGCGCCAGCCGTAATGAGCGATCAGCCACGCCGCCACCGGCTTGATGCAGTATCCGAACAGCCCGGTGCCGAGCAGCGACAGGCCAAGAGCCAAGCCCTTGCCGGACTCGAAGCCGTTGTTCACCGCCCGCGTCCATGTGATCGGCAGCGTGCCCGCGCCGAACAGCGCCAGCACGAGCCAGCTCGCGTAGTACAGCGTCAGTGAGCCATTGCCGGCTCCGAGCGACATGAAACCGAGCGCAAACAGCACCACCGAGCTCAGCGCGACGCGCCTGACCCCGTAGTGGTCCGACAGCAATCCGACCAGGGGGCTCGCGATGACCACTGCGACCGTCGTGCAGGTAATGCCGGCGAAGATCTGGGCAAAGCTCCAGTGAAACTCGCGCGCGAGCAGCGGCGCGAAGATCCCGATGGTATAGAACGGCATGGGCGAGAGGCCGAAGGCGATACCCACCATGGCGGACAGAATGAGCGGCCAGCCTCGGCGGAACTCGCTGGATGCCAATTGGTTGACTGCCGTCATCGCAGCGCTAGAACGGCTTGACCACGCCGATGAAGGCGACGCTGGCGATGCCGACCCAGTAGACGTATGCGAGGATGCGCGACTGTGCGCCCTCTCGAGCCAGTTGTCGCTCGAGCGCGGGGGTGCTGCCGGTCAGGGCCAGCTGGCGGAAGATGACCGCCCAGTGGCGCATGACAAAGCGCAGCAGCAGCCCTATGACCAGCAGCAGCGAATAGATCAGCACCTTGGCCGCGTACCAGCGGGCCAGCAGTGGATGCCCTTTGATGAGTGAGGTGAGTGCTGTGCCGAACAGCAGCGGAATCACCACGTAGCGGATGCGCTCGTCCCACAGCGTGAGCGCTATGCCGGCAGGGGTCCCTCGCTTCAGGAAGGCCGAGAACGTGAGGCTCATCCAGGCCAGCATGATGATCCATACGGGGGTCACCCAGGCAGCAAATGGATTGACCCCGATCATGGCCCCCATCTGGAAGCCGAGGGGCAGCAGCAGCAGAATGCCGAGCCGCGCCAGGATATCGATGCGGTAGGCGGTCTCCAGATGATGGCGCCGCTCCTCGACGGATAGATGCGGATTGAGGATATGAAAGGCCGTCTGAAATACTCCCCATTCGCCTCCCAGCCAGTACGTCAGCGCCAGGATGTGCAGCCACTTGAGAACCAGATAGCTTGAAACGTGCATGCCGTCCCGCCGTGCAAGGCCGATCGATCCGGTTCGAGTATAGGCACGCCCCGGGATCGGAGCCGCAGCGGACAGCCGCCTGTCTCGGCATGCGGGCACAATCTCAGATTTCCAGCGCATCCGGGTTCAGGAGGTGCTTCGGGTCGAGCGCGGACTTCACTGCGCGCAGCAACCCCAGCGGCTCCCCGGACAGCAAGCTGCCGTAGGGGTAGGTCTTGCCGAGCTGGAAGTGAACCGCCTGGTGCCGGGTATACAGCGCAATCAGCTCGCCTCGGATCTGCCCGACGCAGTGCGCGACCTCCTCACGCTCCGGGTGTCGGGGCAGGGCTGCCAGATAATCTGCCGGCAGAGTCAGTCGATGGTAGGCAGAGGGTACTCCGGGCCAGTAGAGCGCGATCTCGTACAGGAACGTGCTCGCACCGGCGCTCATGAACATCCCCCCGCACCAGATGCCCAGGCGCTGCAGGAGCGACTGTCGCTCCCGGAGCAGCTGCTGTACGTCCTCGTGAAATGAGGCCACCTTGGAGTAGGGCAGGTAACCGTGCAGCGGCGCCCAGCGCTCCCCGTTCGGGCCGAGCGTATTGAACAGCGGTGCAAAGGGCTTCGACCGCACCAGCGCAGGGACGGTATTGCCGATGTCGATGCCTCCGGCTGCGCGCAGCAGCTCACGCAGCCGACGCGCCTTGAGACGCGCTACGGTGCGGTCGAGTCCCTCGAGGATGAAATGCGCGCTGTAAGGAGCCGCGGCGAGCTCGCGGGTTCCACGCACGGCGGAGTGCAGCAGCTGCTTCAGAGAGTGCCATGCACCGGGTGTGGCAGCCGCCAGGTCCCGGGCCAGCGTGAACTTCGAGACCCTGGCCTGGCGCGCGATCTGGCCATGGGTCATGGCAGCATCCATCGCAAAGTGCTCGTCATCCAGGCCCTCCATGGCGACGGAGTGCAGTGCATGGGCGAGCGCGCGCAGATCCGGCAGAGCATAAGAAGCGCACTCAAATGCCGGGGCGCGGCGGCGCAAAGCCAGCGTGACGGCAGCCTTGATGCCGAAGATCCCGCAGTCGCCGGTAAACAGGCCGGTCAGATCCGGACCGTACCACCGCGAGAACGGCGTCGCCGCGCGGCTCGCGGACCCCGTCCGCAGCAGCGATCCGTCAGCTGTCACCACATCGAGGCTGATGACCGACTGCGCGCTGATGCCGTGTGCACCGGAGCCATGACTGATCGCATGCTGCGACAAGGCCCCTCCGAGCGTGGCCGCTATCCCCGAAAAGGGGCCGAAGAACGGCGTCCTGAGGCCCCGTGCATCGAGCGCAGCCTTGAGCGCCGCCCAGCTCAGCCCTGCCTCGGCCGTCACGTAGCCGTCGGTCTCGTTGATTTCGACAAGCCGGTTCAGGCCACTCATGTCAATCAGCAGGGCATTACGGCGCGTGGGCAGATACGCGTCGGTGTAGGACGCGCCGCCGCCGCGCACATACATCGCTGTATCGGCCGCGCTCGCCGCACGCGCTATCGAGCGCAGATCGGCGACGGTGTCGGGCCTGACGACGGCAAGCGGCCATTCGACGCTGCGATAGACGTCCGTTGCATAACCCTCCACGGCGGCGCCGCGAAGGACATGGGCATCGCCCACGATGTCGACCAGCGCACTGATGAGGGACTCGGGGGACGACGGCTCTGGCATCCCGATACCTGGCGTGAAAGCGGCAGCCACGATGCCACGAAAAACTCCGGTCACTGACCGCTATCCGGAACGCTCGCAGGTAGTCAGGACGAGACATTCCGGCGGCATACACTGTGCCTATGCACATCAACCGCTCTCTGGGGCGGGGCCTGAAGATGCTGGCGATCCTCAACGCGGGCGGAGAGCATCGGGTGGCCTCGCTGGCACGCGCCGTGAACCTGCCACGCAGCACCGCGTATCGCCTGCTCTGTACGCTGGTCGAGGAAGGATATGTGTGGCGCGATCCGGTCACGGACGTGTACCAGCCTACGGCCATGGTGCTCGGGCTTTCCGATGGATTCGACGCCACGGCAAGAATGGTGCAGGCGGCCAAACCGCTGGTCACGCAGCTCGGCGAACAGCTGGTGTGGCCCGTGATGCTCGCAACGCTGTCGGGAACCTCGGTGCTGCTGCGGCAGACCACCGATGCGACCAGTCCGCTCGCGGTCGTGCGCTACTCGCCCGGGTTTCGTGCGCCGATTCTCGAGCGGGCCCCGGGCCTCGTGCTGCTGGCGCACAGCCCGGCGCCGCAGCGGGACATGATACTGGACCTGCTGTTCAGAAATCCGGCGGCTGGCCGCATAGCGGCCGACCGGGCCGCAGTCGAGCGCCGCCTGCTCGAGGTGCGGCGGCTGGGCTACGCCTGCGTGCATCGCCCGGGTCAGCCCTCCGATCGCACCAGTCTTGCGGTGCCGGTCATTGGCGGAGGCGATGCGCTCGCGGCACTGGTCGTCCGGTTCGCACGCAGCGCCGTGCGCCGCCAATTCATGATGGAAGGGTTTCTTCCCGCGCTGCGCAGCGCGGCGCGCGCCATCGAGGAGCGCTTCCGGGGCAACGCCTCTGCGGCCGCGGCACCCGGTCAGATGGGTGCGCGGGCGCTGGTGTGAGATGTCCGAGCCGCGCTACGACCTGCTGATCAGAAATCTCGAGGTGGTTCGCCCGCTCGAGACGCAGCTCAGGCGCGCGGATGTTGCCATCTCAGGTGGCAAATTCGTGGAGATCGCCGCAGGCATCGATCCGGCGGCGGCACACCACGTGCTGGATGCAGACGGACTGCTCGGATTTCCCGGGCTCGTCGATGCGCACATGCACACCGGCATCTATGCGCCGCTCGCGCAGGATGCGCTTTCGGAGAGCCGCGCGGCAGCACAGGGAGGCGTGACCTCGAGCCTGAACTACTTCCGCTCCGGACAATACTATCTCAACAAGGGCGGCCCCTATGCGAGCCTCTTTCCGGAGGTCCTCGATATATCCGCAGGTCGGTTTCATGTGGACTATGCCTTTCACCTGGCCCCGCTCGACAGCCAGCAGATTTCCGAGATCGATCTGCTGATCGAAAAGTTCGGGGTCACCTCCTTCAAGATCTTCATGTTCTATGGAGGATATGGTCTGCACGGAGCCTCGAGCCATCAGCACGAGTTCCTGATGATAGGGCCGGATGAGAAGTACGACATTGCCCACTTCGAGTTCGTGATGCGCGCAGTTCAGCGCGCTATGGAACGCTTCCCCGAACGGCGCGACTGCATCAGTCTGAGCCTGCACTGCGAGACGGCAGAAATCATGGCGGCTTACACTCGGCTCGTGCAGCGCGAGGGCCGTCTGAGCGGTCTGAAAGCCTACAGCGCGGCCCGGCCGGCCCATTCCGAGGGGCTGGCGATCGCCATCGCATCCTATCTGGCGCACGAGACCGGATGCATCAACATCAATCTGCTCCATTTGAGCTCGCGCAAGGCGGTGGAGGCGGCAATGATCATGGCCAAGGCGTTTCCGCACGTGAATTTCCGGCGCGAAGTGACCTGTGCGCACCTGTGTCTCGATGATGATGCGCCGGCAGGCGCCCTGGCCAAGGTGAATCCGCCCATTCGTTCACGAGCAGACGTCGAGTATCTCTGGTCCGCGTTGTTCGCAGGCCAGATCGACTGGGTCTGCAGCGACCACGCCTGCTGCCGGCACGAGATGAAGCTCGATGGTTCGCGCCCCGGCGACATCTTCGCTGCCAAGTCGGGCTTCGGTGGTACCGAATACCTGCTGTCCGGACTCATGACGGAGGGGCGCAGGCGCGGTCTGTCCTATAATCGAATGGCGGCGCTGACCGCCTGGAATCCTGCACGTCGCTTCGGGCTCAGCTCCAAAGGGGACATTGCACCCGGCTTCGATGCCGATCTGGCGATCGTCGATCCGCGCGAGTCCTTTGTGGTGCGCTCCGCCGAATCGGAATCGGCGCAGGGCTACAGCCCATTCGAAGGTCTCGAGCTCGCAGGCCGGGTACGGCAGACCTTCCTGCGTGGGGAATGCATTTTCCGGGAGGGCCACGTCATCGGCGAGCCGCGTGGCCGCTATCTGCACCGTCCCTGCTGAGCCCACCCCATGAGCCGGAACCTGCAAGTGCTCTACAGGCGCCCGGTGCGCGGCACCCCCG
>Ga0326728_10024714_pt1 | contig 10847 bp, 4 predicted proteins | sample MB3enrmetagenome_FD_207602 | JGI IMG/M metagenome (GOLD analysis project Ga0326728, IMG submission 207602) | Lab enriched peat soil microbial communities from McLean, Ithaca, NY, United States - MB31MN | ecosystem: Environmental > Terrestrial > Soil > Wetlands > Peat | place: USA: New York...
AGGTGGAATTTATGCTGCCCGAGCTCGAGGCGCTACTTAAGGATTCGTATGGCGTGATTGTCTATCAGGAGCAGGTGATGCGGATCGCCAATGTTCTGGCCAGCTACTCGCTGGGCGAAGCCGACCTGCTGCGACGCGCGATGGGCAAGAAGGATCCGAAGGCGATGGCCGAACAACGGGATCGCTTTATGAACGGTGCGGCTAAACTGGGGCATCCAAAAGCATCGGTCAGCGAAATCTTCGACCAGATGGAGAAATTCTCCGGGTACGGCTTCAACAAGTCGCACTCAGCGGCATACGCACTGGTGGCCTACCAGACGGCATATCTGAAGACGCACTATCCAGTGGAGTTCATGGCGGCGCTGCTCACGTCGGAAACATCGAAGCCCGACAGCGTGGTGAAGTACATTGGCGAGTGCCGCGAGATGGGTATACGAGTGGAACCGCCGGATGTGCAGGTCAGCGGCGCGCAGTTCACGCCGCACGGCGAGGCAATTCGCTTTGGGCTGGCCGCGGTGAAGAATGTTGGCGGCAATGCGATTGAGTCGATTTTGAAAGCGCGTGAGGAGGCGGGTGGGCGATTCAAGAGCTTGTGGGAGTTCTGCGAAAAAGTCGACCTGCGGCTGATGAACAAGCGCGTGATCGAATCGCTGATCAAGGCGGGCGCGCTGGACTCGCTGGGCACGCGCGGGCAACTGATGGCCGCCGTGGACAAGGCCATGGAGCGGGCGCAGAAGACGCAGCGCGATGCCGAGCAGGGCCAAAGCGGATTGTTCGGGTTATTTGACGACACGCCTGCGCGCGGGCGCGATGTTGATGCCCTGCCGGCTGCGGCCGATTGGGAAGAGGGCGAGCGGCTGGCGAATGAAAAAGAAGTGCTGGGATTTTTTGTGTCGGGGCATCCGCTGGACAAATACGCGGAAAAGCTGCGCAACCTGACGGGCGTAATAACAGTCGCTGAAGCGCTGGAGCGAAAGCCGCCGGAGCGGCGCTGGGGCGGGCAGGCTGACGCGGCAGACGAGATTCAGGTGGCGGGAATCATTCATGGATTACGCGTGCAGAAGAGCCGGCGCGATCAGCGGCTCTACGCGCAGGCGACACTCGAAGATGCCACCGGGAAAATGGAGCTCATCTGCTTTGCGCGCGACTACGAACGGCTGACGCAGCAGTTGAGGATCGAGGCGCCGGTGCTGGTGCGCGGACAGTTGATGGGTGAAGAAGACGCCGCGCCCAAGATCGCGGTGAGCCAGGTGCAGGCGCTCGAGGAAGTACAGGTGAAGCTGCCGGGCGGCGTGCGAATCCGGATCAATCTCGACCGCGCAACGGAGGATGTTCTGGCCCAATTGAAGAGCGCCGCTGCGGATGCGCCGGGTCCGGGAAAAGTGATGCTCCAGCTCGAGAAGAAGGGCGAGTACGCGGTGATCCTTGAACCAGAGGGCATGAGCGTGGCGGCGGATCGCGGATGGGTGGAGCGCGTGGAAGAGCTGGCCGGTAAAGGCTCGGTGCAGGCAGTGGGATAAAACAGCTTCGAGCATGTGCACCGCGCTAGAATGATACCCATGCAAATCAGAAAGGCCGTAATTACCGCGGCGGGTAAAAACCAGCGCAACCTGCCCATGCAAACTCTGTTTGATCAGCGGGGCGTGGAGCGCTCGGTGCTCAGCCTGGTGGTGCGGGAAGCTGTGCGGGCTGGCATTACCGATGTGTGCATCGTGGTTTGCCCGGGAGACGAGGAAGCCTACTCAAGGCTGCTCGCCGACGATGGCGCAAGGCTGACTTTCGTCGCGCAAACCGAGGCTCGGGGATACGCGCAGGCGGTGTTCAGCTCGAAGAATTTTGTAAAGGACGAGCCGTTCCTGCACTTCGTTGGCGATCATATCTACGTTGGGCAGGAAGCGAGCGGCAGCGCGAAGAGGCTGGTGGAAGCGGCAACCGCTGAGGGCTGCACCATCTCAGCGGTGCAGGTGACGCGCGAGAGCCTGCTTCCCTTTTATGGAACGGTCGGCGGACAGCCGGTGCCCGGCAAGCCGGGTTTATACCGCGTGGAGACGGTGCGCGAAAAGCCGACACCGACCGAAGCGGAACAGCATTTGATCGTGCCCGGGCTGCGCAGCGGACAGTATCTCTGCTTCTACGGAATGCACGTGCTCACGCCAGCGATTTTCGGGATTTTATCCGGCATGCTGGGCGAAGGGCGTGTGAGCCTTTCCGCTGCGCTGGCGGCGCTGGCCGAGCGTGAGCAGTATCTGGCGATGATCCAGACGGGCCAGCGATTCGATGTGGGAGTGAAATATGGGTTGTTTACCGCCCAGCTCGCATTGGCGCTGAGCGGGCAGGACCGCGAGAACGTGCTGACCCAGCTTGTGAACGTGATGGCCGCGCGCGAAATGCTCTCCGCGAAGGGGGATGGCGCGTGAGCGGACTGTGGACGACGATCACCGCGACAGGCGCCGAGGTTCGCAATCGCTCCCTCGATGATTTTTGCCGAACCGCTTCGACAGAGCAGTTGCTTGCCGAAGTAAGCGAGCTCGAACGGCTCCGGCACTCCAACGAAAATCTCTACGAGCGCGTGCGTGCGCTTTTCTTCCTCTACGCCATCCACCGCTTTCATCTGCCCGCACGCAACGACGCGTTCGCCACGGGAAAAGCGTTGATTCCCTTCGATGGATACGAAAAGTTCCTGAACAGAAGATTTGAAGAGGCGATCGGCATCTTTCTCGCCACCGAGAAGCGCGAAGGGCTGAGCGACGGACTTTCAAGCGCGCTGGCCGCGGCGTATCGCGGGCTCGCGTTCCAGACTCTGGCTGACCAGGTACGGCGAAGCGTACGGTCGGTGCGCGGCAATCAGTGGATGTTTCGTGCCGGGCACCCGGCCGATTATCCGCTGCGCTTACGGCCGGAGCTCCTGAAGCGCAGTAATGGCGACCCGTTTCCGATTCTTCACGAGGCCACACCTGTTCGCATGGATCTGAGCCATAGCGGATGGAGCGACATCTTTTTTCTGGGCATGGATCTGCCGGAGATGGCGCGCGTGCTCAACGTCTCGATCGATCTGGCGATTCATGGAGAGAATGCGCAGGCGCCGAAGCCCCCCGTTGAAACCTATTTGCGCGTGATCGATCGCCCGGCGATCCGGCTGGCAAGCGTCGATCTGGATGCGACAGCGGAGATCGACGACTTGCAGGAGCTGTTCGACTTTGGCCGCGATTATCTGGGATTGCTGAAGGCCGCGTTGATTGCGTCGGGCATTGTGCCGCCGGGAATGGAAGGCTCGGGGCAGCCACTGGCTTCGGTCCTGGCGCAGCTGACCGGGCGCGAGGGGCTGGGCATCGAGATCGTCAGCAAGGTGAACAACATTCCCAAGGGATCGCGGCTGGCGGTATCGACCACGTTGCTGGCGTCGCTGATTGCGTTGTGCATGCGCGCGACGGGGCAGGCGAAGTCGCTCACTGGACCGCTTGAGGAAGACGAGCGGCGCGTGGTGGCGGCGCGAGCGATTCTTGGCGAGTGGCTGGGCGGGTCGGGCGGAGGATGGCAGGATTCGGGAGGCGTTTGGCCTGGGATCAAGGTGATTGAGGGCGCGCCGGCAAGCGAGGGCGATCCGGAGTTTGGCGTGAGCCGCGGCAGACTGTTGCCGAATCATCGCATCCTCGGCGAGTCCGATGTGAGCGCCGAGACGCGCCGGCGGCTGCAGGAGAGCCTGGTGCTGGTGCACGGCGGCATGGCGCAGGATGTAGGGCCGATCCTGGAGATGGTCGCTGAAAGATATTTGCTGCGCTCGAACGCAGAATGGGCTGCGCGCCAAACGGCCTGCAAAGTTCTCGACGAAATCATCGAGGATTTGCGCGCGGGCGATGTACGAGCGATCGGCGGCGCCACGCAGCGCAATTTCGATGGCCCGATCGGCACCATCATTCCGTGGGCGAGCAATTTATATACAGAGACGCTGATCCGCGAGGTGCGGGCGGAGTTTGGCGATGCGTTCTGGGGATTCTGGATGCTCGGCGGCATGTCGGGCGGCGGGATGGGGTTCATCTTCGATTCCAAACGGAAGGCAGAGGCGCAACGGCGCCTGAGCGAATTGATGTGCGAGGTGAGCGCAAAGCTCGCAGGCGGCGTGGCGTTCGCGATGAAGCCGGTGGTTTACGACTTTTCGATCAATGAGCGCGGGACCATTGCAGAACTGAAAACAGGCAGCAACGCAATCATGCCCGACGGCTATTACAACATTGCGCTGCCCGCTCTCTTGCGCAAGGATCAGCGGCTACTTTCAGCATGCGAGCGCGGCGATCTGGAGCGATTCAGCGCGCTCTCGCATGACGTGCCGGGGGCACGCGAACGTGCGCGCGGCCTGCTCGATCGGCTCTTGCCCCACGGCAACGGCGGCGGTGAGCAAGCGGAGACTTTGGAGTCGCTTCTGAAGGCAAATGGGTTTGATCCAATCCAGCATGAACGGATCCGGGCGGAGTTGCGGGCTGGACACATTGGAGTTGCACAGAACCGGCTGCCGGCAACGGTGCAAATTGAAGATGTAACGCCGGAGCAGCTCTTCGACGCGCGGCAGGGTGTAGACGCGAAATACCGCACGTTGGGTGAGGAGGCGCTTGCAGCCGGCGCGGTCGCGGTGGTCACATTAAGCGGCGGCGCAGGAAGCCGCTGGACGCGTGGTGCTGGAGTGGTGAAGGCGCTCAGCCCTTTCTGCAAGCTTGCAGGAACGCATCGCACGTTCCTTGAGGTTCACCTAGCCAAGAGCCGCCGGGAGGGCCAGCGCTGCGGATGCGAGGTGCCGCACGCAATCACGACGAGCTATCTGACGCATGGGCCGATCGAGGAATTCCTGCGACGCGAAAACGCATATGGATACACGGGCCCGCTGTTTTTATCGGCGGGGCAGAGCGTGGGGCTGCGACTGATTCCGACGGTGCGTGACCTGCGCTTTGCATGGGAAGATACGCCGCAGCAAAAGCTCGATGCGCAGGCGCAAAAGGTTCGCGAGAGCCTGCGGGCGGCGCTGGTGGCGTGGGCGCGGCAAGCCGGCGAGGCGACGAGTTACACCGACAATCTTCCGATGCAGTGCCTGCACCCGGTGGGGCATTGGTACGAGGTGCCGAATCTGTTTTTGAGCGGCGTGCTCGAGAAAATGCTGGAAGCCAGGCCGCAGTTGCGCACCTTGATGGTTCACAACGTGGACACAGTGGGCGCTAACCTCGATCCGGCAATCCTTGGCCGGCACATCGCGACCGAGGCAACCATGACGGCAGAAGTGGTGACGCGGCGCATCGAGGACCGCGGCGGAGGCCTGGCCGCGGTGGACGGTCGCTTGCGATTGGTGGAGGGGATGGCACTGCCGTCGGAGGAGATCGAGTTTACGCTTTCCTACTACAACTCAAATACGTTCTGGATCGACATTGACCCCCTGCTGAAGGTTTTCGGCTTGAAGCGTGGTGATTTGGGCGATCGGGAGAAGGTGGCCAACGCGGTCCGCGCCATGGCCGCGCGCATGCCGACTTACATCACGCTGAAGGACGTGAAAAAACGCTGGGGCAAGGGGCAGGAAGACATCTATCCCGTGGCGCAGTTTGAAAAGCTATGGGGAGATATGACGGCGCTGCCGCAGACGGCCTGCGAATACGTGATTGTGCCGCGAGTGCGCGGGCAGCAGCTCAAAGAGCCGGCCCAGTTGGACGGATGGCTGCGCGACGGGTCAGCGGAAGCTGTGACTGCGCTATGCGAGTTCGGGAGCTGACACCAAACGCTGCTAGCCTTCTTATCAGTGTTTTGTCGCGCCGGCTGCGACGTGAAGAACCGCATCGTATGCCGGTTTGGGCTGGCCGTTACGGTCAAACAGCAGCGGATAATTCGTGCGCCCCTGGACCGGCCAGTCGTTCAACCAGGAATCGCCATCGGTGACGCCCCAGAAAGTGACGCGCTCGACCTCGTTGGGGTGTTTTAAGAACACAGCAAACAATTCGGTGTAACGCTTGGCCAACTCCTGCTGAACTGAATCGGGCAGCCCGTTGGCGTAGGGATTCAGCGCCGCATTCTGCTGAACCTTCAGATTGATGTCCGCTGTACGCTGCTGGCCGGCGTTGGGCAGCACGGTGATGTCGAACTCCGTGATCGAGACGGTGATCCCCGCTGCCTCGAAGGCCGAGATGGTTTCATCTTCCTGCTGCGCGGTCGGCCAATCCAAATGGTCGTGGCCCTGAATGCCGACGCCGGTAATGTAAACGCCATCCGAGCGCAACTTCTTGACAAGCGCAATCGCACCATCGCGCTTGGGCCCATTCTCCAGGCTGTAGTCGTTGTAGACCAGCTCCGCCCGCGGATCGGCCTGATGCGCGTATTGAAATGCCTTCTCAATAAAGTCGGGGCCGATGATCTTGTACCACAGCGACTGGCGCAGCGTGCCATCGTCGTTGAGCGCTTCATTGACGACATCCCAGCTATTGATTTTTCCCTTGTACCGGCCCACGACGGTATCGATGTGGTCTTTCATTCGCGCCAGCAGAGCATCGCGCGTGAGGAGATTCCCCTTGTCGTCGTGAAAAACCCAGGCTGGAACCTGGTTGTGCCAGACCAGATTGTGCCCCACGATAAACATGTGGTGCTTTTGGCCGAAGGCGACGTACTGGTCGGCGAGATCGAAGGTATATTGGCCCGGCTGAGGATGAACCCTCTCCCACTTAAGAACATTCTCCGGCGAAATGGAGTTGAACTGCGATTCGATCAGAGCGTCGCCGCGCTGATCCTGTCCGGAGATCTGCGACTCGTTTATGGCCGCGCCGACAACGAAGTCGCCCTTGAAGGCCTGTTTCAACGAAGTGGGGGCATTCGCGGCGGTGGCGGTGCACGCCGCGATGAGAAATGGCAATACGACAGAACGCATACCAACGCGCGACTTTGCTTGCATGATTCCTCCTTGCGGAATCCTGACCGAGCCAATCTTAAACCCTATCAGGGTTTATCGGCGGCAAAGCCCTTGCGCCGTTCCGTCAGCTCATTGGCGATCTTCTGGTTCAATTCGCGGTTGATGGGATAGAAGAACATGCAAATGGCCGCGGCGAAGAATGCCAGGCCCGCGTAAACGCTTGCGGTCAGCAGAATTCCAGTCTGCGCATGCGCGGTTTGTACCGGAGCCTCGGAGACGAAACCGTAGAGTTCGAAGAGCCAGGCAGCGACGGCGCCTCCGATGGCCAGGCCGGCCCAGAGAGCGAAGACCACCGCCGACGTCACGGTGCCGCTTGCACGGCGGCCCGTTTTCCACTCGCCGTAGTCGGCCACATCGCCCATCATCGACCAGATAATAGGTCCGGACAACCCGTAGGAAAACTGGCGGAGCACTTCCAGAGTGACGATCATGACCGTGGCGTGCGGCGAGACCAACCAAAGCGCCGCCGCAAACAGGCCGGTGAGCGCCATGCTTGCGATAAAAAGCTGCCTCTTGCCTATTCGTTTAGAAACGAACGTAGAACAGGTCACTCCCGCAATCAGCGCGATGAGCCCGCCTCCATTCAATAATGAAAACAGGTTCAGATTATCGGCAACATAGCGGCAATAGGGAAGCATAACGTTGCCGCGAATTACGATGGCGGCGAAGTAACACAACGTAGCCAGGAACAGCGCGATCCAGGGACCATTTCGAAAAAGATCGGAAAGATCCTGGCCAAGGTCGGACTTCTGCGCGGGGTCGGGCTGGATGCGTTCTTTTGTCGTGAAAAATGCAACAACAAAGAAGACGACGCTGAGGATCGAGAGCAGGCCCATCGTCAGTTGATAGCCGAGCGCGTCGTTGCCGTGGCCGAATACCCGAACCATCGGGATGGCGAGGGCGCCCACGATGAAGCCCGCGGAGTTGGCGGCGACCTGGCGGTAAGTGGAGATGCTGTTGCGCTCATCAGGGTCAGAGGTCATGACCGCGTTGAGCGTGGCGTAGGGTACATTGTTCATGGTGTAGATCACCCTGAGCAGGATGTACGTGGTCCAGGCGTAGATAAGCTTCGCCGTTGGGCTGATGTTGGGCGTCGTAAAGGTGAGAACGCAGGTGATGCCGAAGGGCAGGGATGTCCACAACAGCCAGGGACGGAACTTGCCCCACCGCGTATTGGTGCGATCGGCAATCACGCCCATCACGGGGTTGAGGCAGGCCACGCCGAGGCCGACTACCAGGAAGAGCGTTCCCGCCTGCGCCGCCGAAAGGCCAAAGGTGTGGGTATAGAAGTCCAGTTGCAGGGCCAGCATTGCCTGAAATACAAAGTTGGCCGCCATGTCGCCGAGGGCGTAGCCGGCTTTCTCAGTGAAGGAGAGCTTCTCAATCATGACTGCCTCTTCTTTCGCCGGAGATCCCGGCCGCGTTCGATCGGTGGCTCATGTCGTCCAATTGCCTTTCGCTTCTTCAACTTCGCCGCTCGATCGAAGCTTCGCGGTTTGCGCAGAAGCCTACTCGCACCAAACGATTTCTGTCCAGAATCAAGCGGCCGGCCGACCATTCCCGGACCGCAGACCAGTCTAGCCGTTGAGGACACGCCCGGCAACAGGAAAAGCGATTTTCTTAAGAACTAAGTAACGAGAAGCCCTCGGTGAGTCGCGGGTTTGGCGGGGAAGATCCGGCTCAAATCGAGCTCGGATTGCACAGATCATGGTGCATCGCCAGCCCGCGTTGGGCCCTTCTGACCAGGCCTCAAATGCCCCTGGCCTCACCAACAAAGAAAGGAGCCGTGCGATGGCGGCCTTCCCTCTCCCTCCTTGCCGATTGACTTGCGGGACCGGTGTTCTGGGTGAGCCGGAAATTACAAAGAAATTACTTTCCAGTCACGCGCGCGGCTGCTACGCTTTCCTACACGCGGAGAGATCGCCGAAAAGGTGATCCATTTTCCCTGCTTCCCTCCCCGGGGTTCTTGGTCTTGCGGATCCATTCGGTGATCAATTCCCGCTTTTTTGCGTGGCGGGGCATCGAATTTGGCGGCGACGCCCATCATACGCATTGTTCCTGTACGGAGAAATGGAAATCGGGGAAACGGTCCAGCACGCGGGCCATCTTCTGCATTACAACCTTGCAACTGGACCTTCACTGCTTTTCGCTTCGCGCGCAGATTCATCCCTCAATCGAGTTCATTGGTGGCTCGATGACCAGGGATGGGAAGGGGTAACACGATGAAACTTCCGCATCGTTTCCCAACTTTATTTGCAACAGCGCTTGCCGGATTCGGAGCCTGCTGCCTGGCGCGGGCCGTCGGGCCCGCCTCTTCAGGAGGGCCAACGGCAGGCGACGAATCGACCGTGGCCCGCCCCTCGCAAACCATCGCGATTCCAGGTCCGCTGCGGTCCTTCCTGCGTATGGCCGGCATCAGCCAGGAAAGCTCGCCGGATGATGTGCTTCCCTTGCTGGCTCGAAATGCGTTCCTTTACGGCCACCAGCTGGGGAAGAAGACGGAATACCTGGTGCTGGAAGACCGGTATGTGCGGCAGGCGCGCGAATTGCAGCCTCTTGCCGTCGCCAATGGCTCGATCCACATCGCGGGCTGCAGCGACGTGGCGCCCTTGATTCAGGTTCTTGGCTACCAGTTCGAGACCGGTTGCGGCCACGACGGTGCGACCTTGATCACCGCGAATGCGGAGCGCGCATTTCTCACCATGGACTCGGGGTTTCCTTTGACTCGGCTGGAGCAATCGCTTCAGCAGGGCACTGCTTTTTCGTATCCTTATCCGGCGACGCGCGTTCCGATTCTGTTTCACGAAGACGACTGGCTGGCGCTCATGCCGGCAAAGCAGCGAGCCGGCCAGACGCTTCTCGATCTTTTGCTGAACGATGAGGATGCGGATCGGCTTTACACCGCGTTGACGAAACTCGATCCGGAGACGAGGAAAACTCTGTTCCAATCGCCCGGGCTCAAGCGGCTGCTGTTCTATGCACCCACGCTCGATTTTTATGGGAGCCGGCTCTGCATTCGTTCTGGAGCGGTCGTTTTGCCCGGAGGAGAATCGGCAAGGCCCGCATGGGAGGCGCTGGTTGGCGTGAGTTCGCATTCGCCTGGCGAATTCGTCATCCGGTTGCTGGCCAAGGATCAGGGCTGGCTCGCGGCATATTTCGATGCGCTGGCGCGCGTGAGCCCTGAGCAGCAGGCGCGGCTTACGCAGGGAACCCGGCTGAAGAACCTTTATGAGGCGTACCGCGCGGGAGTTCCCGCCGTAGATGCGGCGAGCAGCGTTTTCGTCCGGAACTCTACACTCTTGCTGCTTTTCACTCGCCTGCAATGGGATGCGGCCGGCGAGCCGTTGATTCCGGGCGGTCTCGAAGTTTGGCAGGAGGTGTTCGCGCGGGACGAAAAGCTTCACCATTCGCGCGACTGGAGGCGTCACTTCCACGCCGCGGATGGCGCTGAGGGCTTTCTCCAGGCCGAGGTGGCCTACTCCAGCCTTGCAGCCACCGACAGTCCGACGCAGGTTTATCTGGTCCTGAGCGCAATCGACGGCGCGCGGCCGGAAGATCGGCGCTTGTCAAGCGAAACTGCGCGGTTGCTGGCTGCCAAATATGTCAACCTCTCCGACTGGTATCCGATCTTTGTCGAATTTCCGGCGCTCGACGATACGTCAATCCGGAACTTCATCGACGCGGCCGATCGCATCGGCAGCATTTCAAACCCGTCGCTGCGTTCGAATACGCTTGGAGCCTTTCAGGCCGAGGTGGGAATCTGGCAGATCCTGGCGCGGCAACGGCAGATCCCCAGCGACAATTTGAAGTCATCGTGGCAAGACGCGGTTCAGCAATATGGGGAAATCTCCTCGTCGACGCAACTCTTCGACGCGGCGCGGAAATCGCTGCGAACGATTGTGGAAGCGGCGGGCGG
>Ga0326728_10024716_pt1 | contig 10846 bp, 8 predicted proteins | sample MB3enrmetagenome_FD_207602 | JGI IMG/M metagenome (GOLD analysis project Ga0326728, IMG submission 207602) | Lab enriched peat soil microbial communities from McLean, Ithaca, NY, United States - MB31MN | ecosystem: Environmental > Terrestrial > Soil > Wetlands > Peat | place: USA: New York...
CCGAGCGAAGCGAGTGTGAGGGGGGAGGCTCCGCAGGCTCATGCCTGTGGAGGGGGCGCTTGAGCCAACGACAAGACGAGCGAAGCGAGTGTGAGGGGGGAGGCTCCGCAGGCTCATGCCTGTGGAGGGGGCGCTGAGCCCCAGTAATAGCGTGCTTAAGCCAACGGCAAAACCGAGCGAAGCGAGGCTTGAGCGGGACGGCACCCTGGCCCATAAGGCCAGGGCGTCCCTTCGCATTCTGTTCTACGACTGCCGCATCTCGTCTCTGAAATGCTCTTCCAGTTCTTTCGACACGCGATAAGGCTGGGGCGCGCCGACGAACGAAGCTATCAACCGGCCGTCTTTCTCGGCATAGTTCACGGCGACCATTTCATTGAGCCGAAGCCCGTTCAGGGCTGCATTGGCCAGGACGAAGCTCTTATCTCCTTCGGCGCCGCTCACGATGATCCTATCACCGGCCTGATTTATAGAAGTTATCCGACCCGTATAGCCGTACTCGGGCGCGCCGACGAACGAAGCTATCAACCGACCGTCTTTCTCGGCATAGTTCACGGCGACCATTTCATTGAGCCGAAGCCCGTTCAGGGCTGCATTGGCCAGGACGAAGCTCTTATCTCCTTCACTGCCATAGACGACTACCCTATCACCGGCGTGATTGATAGAAGTTATCCGACCCGCGTAGGTCTGCTCCGTGAGTCCGTACTGACCGCTCTGCTGATTCGAATAGGCCGGACCGGCGGTCGAGAAAACGAACACCGTGACCAATACGCCCATTATAACTATTAGGCTTTTCATCTTGCCCACCTCCCTTCTTAAGGAGACCCAAAGGTCTCCAGCCATTGTCGGCCCGAGGGGACCAGACTTCATATTTGCTGGCACTGTTTAGGCCTATATATTCGCAGTCTGTATATAATCGGGAACAACGGGTCTGTCAAGAGCGTCGAACGCAGCAAAAAGCCGACGAATTCTCGCATGGGCTCCTTCCTCCGGACGAACGCCAACCCCATGTTGGAGGTCCCTCGTCTAGAGCGGGGAGGTGCAGGGCCGGCGGGGGCTGCCGAGCTTTGACCCGGCATGAGGGCGGTCGGACACTTCAAGAAACTAACCCACCAGCGACAAAAGTCGGTGGGTTCAAAGAAAACCAACGGATAGAGAGCACGAGCCGTCATTCATCTTTCAGGGCCGCAGGCGCGCCCTAGCACCGCAGCACCGTCACCCGCTCGTACGTCATGAGGCCGATATCCTCCATCTGGTCGAGGGCCGATACGAGCTCATCGACCTTCTGCGCCCTGTCGACTATCTCGATCAGCACGGGCAGGTCCTCGGAAAAGAGCACGTCCGCAGTATGCAGGCGGGTAGAATGGCCGAAGCCTTCGGTGCCCCGCAGGACCATCGCACCGGCAAGATGGAGCGCCCGCGCCTTGGCGACGATGGCGTGGTACAACGGCACATCGCCGTGGCGCTTGTCCTCCCCCAGATAGATCCTCAGGCGCACCGCCTCCTGTCTCACGTCCATTGAATCGCTTCTCTCGGATCCGGACTTCTCCATTTTGCTACCTCATTTGAGAGGGTCCGCGGGCGCCGACAAGAGGCGCGTAAACGCGGCGACGATCGCGGGCTGGGGCCGGCGGATGGGGGGAACAGACTGATAGTTCTCCCAGCCGCCTCCCAGGGCCTTGTACAGGGCCACGAAGGCATCGGCCGTAGCGCTCATACTCGCGGCGTACTGGTCTTCCAGGTCGAATTCCTGCCGCTGCGTATCGAGCACGTTGAGAAAGTCAGTCAGGCCGCGCCTATAGCGCTCCGCAGCGTAGCCCTCTGCCCGTTGGCTCGCCGTCAACGCGTCGGCGAGGTTTTCGAGCCGGTCCCGCTCCGCTGAGTAGGTGCTTATTGACGCGTCAACCTCGCGTACGGCGTTGATGATGGTCGCCCGGTAGACGACGAGCTGCTCGTGCGTGCGAAGGTCGGCAATATCGACCAAGGCGTCGAGGGTGCCGAAATCGAGGAAATTCCAGAAGGCGAAAGGTCCCGCCGACCATATGCTCGCACCCCCGCCGGCGGCTTTGGCAAGAGCGGGGGTTTGTACGCCGTCGCCCCCACTTACGGCCAGGTGCGGGAACAACTGGGCTGTGGCCACCCCTATGCGCGCGGTAGCTCCGGCGAGCCGCCTCTCCTCCCCACGGATGTCGGGGCGTCGCCGCAGCAGCTCAGGCGGCAGCCCGGCCTGCACCGCCGGGGGGATGGGCGGGATAGCCTGGTCCGAGTCGAGCTCCTTCGCCATTTGTTCCGGATATTGACCGATTAACACTGCAATGGCATACTGGGCCGCTCTCACCCGGGCGGCTAAAGGCGCGAGGCGCGCGCGCAGAGTAGCGAGCTCCCTCTGGGCCAGAGTGAGGTCCAGGGCGTTGGTGAAGCCCCCCTCGTAGCGGGCCCGCACGAATTCCAGCGTCTTTTCGGCCGTGTCGACGCCTCGATGGGCCGCGACGAGCTCCATCTGAAAACCCCGCATGTCCAGATAGGCACGGACGACGTCGGCAACCGCGGTGACCAGCACGTCGTTGCGAGCCTCAGCCGCAGCTTGGGCATCGTAGCGACTCGCCTCGATCTCGCGCCGGTATCCCCCAAAAACGTCGATCTCCCAGAACGCATCAAACCCGGCCACTTGATCAATGCGACGAAGGCCGCTGCTGTCCGTCGCAGCAGTCAACGGCGGAGCGACCCGCCCCCGGGTCAGGTCGCTTCCCGTGCCATAGCCTTGAGCAGCGCTCGCGCCGGCCTCGGGCAGAGCGCGACCCATGACGACCGCTTCCTGGGTTCGCGCCTCCTGCAGCCGATCGAGGGCGATCTCGATGTCAGGATTTGACTTGATTGCCCTCTCGACAAGGGAGTCCAGCTCGGAATCGCCGAACGAACGCCACCACGCTGCCGGGTCGATTCGAGCGGGGCCCATCTCGGTAGCCCCAGGAGTGGGTTTTTTCGCGGAAGCCGGTGCCAGTGCAGGCGCGGCTGCAAAGGCATCAGGGATAGTCACCTTCGGGACATGATAATCGGGGCCGAGCGCACAGGCGGAAAGCACGGCACCGCACACAGCAAGAGCGACATATCGAATGGGATTCATCACCCGCCTATACGCATGGCTCATCCTTTCGGTACCGCTGCCGCCGTCGCTTGAGAGCCTGTACCGCCGTTCTCTTTCACCGCGACCTGCTGGCCTTCGGTCACCTCGCTGCTCAGGTTGAGCGCCACCCGGTCGCCCTGCGCCACACCGGAGGAGAGCATGACGGTGGCTCCGTCGTCCCGGGCGATGGTGACGCTATGCAGGTGGACGCGATTGTCTGCGCCCACCACGGCCACCTGCGGCCCCGTGCTGCGGAAGAGCAATGCCGAGGCCGGCACCTGGAGCATCCTTTCCGCGGACAGCGAGAAGACGGCCTGCACGTACATGCCCGACACGAGGGCTCTCTTTGGATTGGGCACGTCGATCTCGACCCTGAAGGTCCGCGCCTGCGGGTCGATGGCCTCTGCCGTGCGCACGATCCTGCCCTCGAATCGCTGGTTCGACCCTTCGTTCGTCACAATGCCGACCGGCACGCCCACCTTCATGAGGTCCGCCGCGGCGGCCTGGGGCACATCGACCCAGATCCGCATGGGGTCATCCTTGGCCATGCGGTAGAGGGGCATGGTCCCGCTCGAGCTGCCTGCTGTCACGAGATTGCCGATGTCGATGCGCCGCTCGATGATGGTTCCGTCATAGGGGGCGGTCACGAGCTTGAACTTCTCGAAGGCCTCAAACCGGTCGACGTCGGCCTGATCGAGGGCGACCTGGGCCCGTGCGGAGGCGAGGCGTGCCATTGCGGCTTCGAACTCTGCCTTCTTATCCACCCGCTCCTGCTCCGAGACCACGCCTTTGGGTGCATCGCGCCAGCGCGCATACGTCGTGCGTGCGAACTCCGCCTCGGTCTGGCGCACTTCCACGTCAGCCCGGGCTGCGTTGAGCTTCGCCTGGGCGGCAACCAACTGCGCGTCGAGCTCAGGGGTCTCGATCTCGGTCAAGACCTGTCCCTTAGACACGTGGTCTCCGATGTCGACGTTCCACTTCTTGACATATCCGGTGACGCGGGCGTAGATCGTGCTCTCGTACCATGCATGCGTCTCGCCGGGCAGGGTGAGGCTCGGATCGCCGGCCGCGGGCACGACCGGAACCGCCTCGACCACGACCGGGGCAGCCGCGAGGGCAGCCGTGCCCTGCGCGAGGCTGTGGCTCGCAGCCAGCTTGGAAGCCTCTGCCACACCGAAGGCGGCCAGGAATGCGAGGGCCACAACAATGGCCAGGCGCTTCATGCGCCGGTCCATGTGCTCGCGGCCGGCAGACAGCGAGGGACCGCCGGCGTGTGCGCCTGAGTCCGGGGGCTGCCCGTCCATCCCATGCAAGGTGGCATCATCATTATCGTGTGAATGCATAACGTTCTCCTTCATTGCTTCCTTGAGGCCGGAAATAGGCCATGCGGCCCTTGAGCAGCCGGTACATAGTCGGCACAAAGACCAAGGTGGCAAGGGTGGCGAAAATGAGCCCCCCGATGACGGCGCGGGCAAGCGGGGCGTTCTGCTCGCCCCCCTCGCCGATCCCTAAGGCCATGGGGATCATCCCGAGGACCATGGCGCCTGCGGTCATGAGCACGGCCCGCATCCGCGTGTAGCCCGCAGCCGAGGCCGCAGTAGCCGCATCGTCGCCGACCGCCATGCGCTGGTTCGCGAAGGTCACCACAAGGATGCTGTTGGCCGTGGCAAGCCCTATACACATGAGCGTCCCCATGAGCGCCGGGATGGAGAGGTGGGTCTGGGTCAGGAAGAGCATCCACATGACGCCCCCCAGTGCGAAGGGGACGGCCATGAGCACGATCAACGGATCGACCCAGCTCTGGAAGTTGATCACGAGGAAGAGGTAGACAAGGACGACCGCCAGGGCCATGCCGCTGAACAGGCCGGAATAGCCCTCCCGCATCGTCTCCACCTGGCCGCTCAATGTCACCTCAATCGCCTTGGACGGGTCCGGACGATCGGCGGCGATCACCTTGTCGATCGCAGTCGCCGCGGAATCGAGGTCCCTGCCCTGGACGTCGGCGTGGACGTCGAAGACGGGCCTGATGTTGAGCTGCGACATGGCGAGTGGGACGGTTTGACGTCCGAAAGAAGAGACATTCATGAGAAGCTGGTGCGAGCCTTGAGGCCCCCCGGCCGTCACCGGAAGCGTCCAGAGGTCCTGCGCCGATGTAATTTTGTAAGTCGGCAGCTGCACCACGAGGGGATAGCTTACCCCGTTGCGGGGGTCGACCCAGAAATTCGGCGTGGTCTGGGCGCTGCCGTTGATGCCGGTCAGAACGTCGTTCGCCGTCGAGCGCTGGTCCAAGCCTACCTGGCTCGCCAGGGCGCGGTCGACGTCCATGGAGAGGGCCGGTGCGTTCGGCACCTGGAAGACGTGTCCGTCGACAACGCCCGGCACGCTCCCGATGTCGTGCGCGAGACGGGCGGCCAACGCGTAAGCTTCGTCGCTCTTTGGCCCCGACACCCGGATGTCGATGGGTGCCGGCTGGCCGAAATTCAGCACCTGATCGATGATGTCTGCCGGCTGAAAGAAGAACTGCAGCCCCGGGAACCGCTCGGGAAGTTCGCGGCGCAGCTCGGCCACGAGGCGGGCCGTCGGCGTGTGCTTTTCTTTCAGGGAAACGAGGATTTCGCCGTCCATGGGACCCACGGTCGCCGAATCGCTCAACGCGATGTTCATGCCGCTGTAGGGCAGGCCGATGTTATCGAGCATGATATTGATCTGTCGTGGCCCGACGAGCCCACGGATCGCCGCTTCCACGCGGGCGAAATCCTCCTGAGTCTGCTCGATCCGCGTGCCGGCCGGCGCCCGGACATGGAGCCGCATCTGGCCGGCGTCGACCTGGGGAAAGAAATCGCGCCCGAGGGCGGGAAAGAGAAAGAGTGAAGCCGCCATGATGGCGAGGAAGAATGCCGCAGTTGCCCCGGGCCGCGTGAGTGCCCACTCGATATGGGTACGATAGGACTCACGGAACGTCTGGAAGCGGTGGTCGAACCCATGCTGAAGAGCAATGAGAGGGGCCGACCATCTCAAGCCCAGCGATTTCGAGGCGTGCGAGGCGCCTGCCCCGCGCATCAAGTACTTGAACAGGACCGGGACCATGGTGAAGGAGAGCCCGAGACTGGCGAGCAGGGCGATGCAGACCGACATGGAGAGCGGAGAGAAGAGGTATTTGGCAGTACCCTGCAGCAGGAACACCGGCACGAAGACGATGCAGATGCAGAGAGTCGAAAGGAGGGTCGGCACGCCCACTTCGCGGGCACCGTCCATAATGGCCTGCTGCAAGCCTTCGCCGAGCCTGACGTGGCGCTCTATGTTCTCGATCACCACGGTGCCGTTATCGACGAGGATCCCCACCGCCAGGGCAAAGCCCCCGAGCGTCATGGTGTTCAGCGTCTGCCCGCCGGCATAGAGAACGAGCACCGCAGTCGCGATAGAGAGAGGGATGGCAGCGAGAATAATGGTGGTGAGCCTCCAGTTGCCGAGAAAGAGGAGGATCATGAGGGCGGTGAGGGCCGCCGCCATCATACCGCCCATCTTGACGCTGTTCAGGGCCGCCTTGACAAAGACGGACTGGTCGAAGAGGGGCTTCACCGAGACGCTTTTGGGGATTACCTTCTCGATTTCGGGCAGTACGTTGCGAACGCCGTCGATGACCGCGAGGGTCGACACGCCCCCGGTCTTGCGGATGGTGATGAGGGCGCCCGGACGGCCGTCGACGGCAACCGAATTGGTCTGCACCTGGAACCCGTCGTGGACGTGCGCGATGTCGCGCACGAAGACCGTGTGGCCGTCAACCTCCTTGATCGGGAAGGCGTTGATGCGGTCGATCACGCTGGGGCTGTTATTCATCGTCAAGGTATAGTCCTTGGCGCCGATCTTGACGTCGCCCGATGGAAGGATGACGTTCTGGCGCTGCAGGGCTTCGCTCACGTCCGCCAAAGAGAGCCCGTGAGCGCTCAAGGATCGCTCGTCGAGGTCGGCCATGATCACGCGGGGCTTGCCCCCGTAAGGCTGCGGAACTTCGGCCCCGTGCACGACGGCGAGGTCGGGCCTGATGATGTTCTGGCCGATATCGTTGAGCTTGCTGTCCGGCAGTGACGTGCTCGACAGGCTGAGCTGAATGATCGGCACGTCAGTGGCGTCATACCGCAGCACGAGCGGAGGCGTGATGTTGGGTGGCATATACTTCAGTACGGTGAGGGCGCTGCTCGCGAGCTGCGACACTGCCCGGCTCACGTCAGCTCCCTCGTGGAGGAAGATCTTCTCGACTCCCACGCCCTGGTAGCTCGTGGCCTCGATACGCGAAACGTCGTCCACGAGCGAGGCTATGGAGCGCTCATGGAGCGACAGAATACGGTTCTGGATCTCCGGAGCGTTCATGCCGTTGTACGTCCATACCACGCTCACCACGGGAATGTTGATGGAGGGAAAAATGTCTATCGGCATTCGACGTGCCGCCCCTGCGGCGAGCAGGCAGATCATTATCAGGGCAGCCGCTACGGTATAGGGCCGCCTCAGCACAAATCCAACTATTTTCATGGTAAATCGTCACCCGTTAATCTGGTTCCCGGCATGACCGGCCTGAATGCCTCACCTGTCGGTTTCGGGAAAACATTTGTTCGCGCTGTGTCGCTTTATACGGATCTCCTCGGTTTTTCGTCCGCCTTCAATGATATGGATCATTCCGGCGGACAGCCGTCCACCCATATGCCAGGGTTGCCCATCGGTTCTATTTTCCTATAAATCGATGGCAGGTCTGCTCACTCCGGCTGACCTGCTTGCAGTGCTTCCCATGTCTGTGGCGCAACTCGACACAAAGAGGAGCAGGGCGAGAACGATGAGAATTGTGCCTCCCCAGGGAAACCTTACCCTGTTTTTTCTTCCTGCCCTGGAACCATGCAACGTCTGCAACCCCCGATAAGTCCCTTCTCTTGGCCGTACCATATTCGTTCAAACTTCTCGTCTATGAAGAACCTCTTACCCACGGTTGACTATCACGGCTCACATCGTCCATGATGAGCCTGAAGAGCCGCTTTCATAGAACACTTCCCTCACTGGTAGGGGCAGTGTACTGTCAGAAGCTATGTTCTACGACTGCTGCATCTCGAATCTGAAATACTTTTCCAGGTCTTTCGGAACCTGATAGGGATGAGCCGCTGTTACGGATGTAGCGATCAACCGGCCGTCTTTCTCGGTATAGTACACGTCGACCTTTTCATTGAGCCGAAGGGGTGGGTCGTTCAGCAGGACGAAGCTCTTATCTCCTTCATCGCCGCTCACGACGATCCTATCACCGGCCTGATTTATGGAAGTTATCCGACCCGTATAGACGTATTCGGGCGCGCCGACGGATGAAGCAATCAACCGACCGTCTTTCTCGGCATAGTTCACGGTGACCCTTTCATTGAGTCGAAGTTCTTTCGGGGCCGGGTTGGGCAGGACGAAGCTCTTATCTCCTTCGTCGCCGCTCACGATGATCCTATCGCGGGTCTGATTTATAGAAGTTATCCAACCCGTATAGGTACACTCCCTTGCCACGCATCCGCGGTCCATCTGTTGAGCCGTCTCACCTGCCCGGACAAGGCCGGCTGCAAAGAAAACAACGAGCATGACCGACACGATCGATATCATCACTCGTTCCATGTTGGAACCTCCTTTTATGAACAGTTATGCTCTTCAGCCTGCTCCCCCCCTTGAGGGAGCAAAGCCCGTTTATGTTGCCCGAACATTGACCTTCGTCTCTGCTCCACGCAGCGCGCCCACTGCCATCTGCCTCAAGAACGCTCCACACAACAGGAACCAGCGTCTCATTTGCGCTATGGTAAGCACGCATGCTCCACCGTCTTGTGGGCCCTGGAGGCGTCGTCAAGCGCCCGCAACATCCAGAGCCAGTGTTCGCGCCGGCAGCGAGATGAATTGCTCCGGTCCACATTAATGAGCAATGGACTATGTGACGAGGTTCTTTGAAGCCGTTATGAAACGCACTCCAAAGGGACCGCGATCACACAAAAGGAATGGGTCTAGGAGAGAACGGGAGGTCCCCGGTGGGGATAGGTGAGAATGATTGGTGGGTCGAGGCCAAGTTCTTTTTGAGCCTCGATGGAGTAGATTGCCCGCTGGTCGATTTCGGGCACGAACGGATGCCCCACGGCAGCGACGTCGGCAACAGCTGCTTGAGAAATCAGCAAACTGTCAATCGACTTGGCAACCTCGGCCCCTCTCGTCGGGATAAAGACTGAAAGGAGTATTGCCGCGAGAAGGGCGAATAATATCTTTCTTCCGACTGATTCGTTCCCGGCGATTCTATTCACGGTCCCGACTCCTTAATCGATCAGAAAGACTAATTCTGTACATACAAAACCGCGCCTTTTCGGCAATCCCAGCAAAATACACAACTTATTATAATACAAAGGTAAAGGTTTTGCAACTGGGAGTATGAGTGTCGATAGGGTCGCCGTCAGACGCCACTTTTGGACCGGGGCGGGGGGTCGGGGTCGCAATGAACGATACCGATTATTTTCCGTCATCTTTGTTCCCAGCCGGTTGTCCTCTTCAATCGTTTGTAGGCGGAATGGAGATGGCTGTAAGCGTTTGGATAGGCGACATCCGGTACGGCGCTCTTCTTTCATTTTTCATTTGAACGCAATTGTCTATCACTTTTGTGCGATTCTCCATCATTTTGAACGCAACTTACCTATTGTTGCTATGCGTATCTGAGATGTTGCATTTTCATCGCCGGGTCAGTCTACTGATAGACTAAGGCGGCGAATGGACGGTTCGCGAACGGCGAACACGAGCGTGAGCGAGGCTTAAGCGGGGAGGCTTAAGATGCCTTATGCCAGCGGAGGGGGTGCTGAACCGACAGCAGACACGAGCGTAAGCGAGATTGAGGGGGAGGCTCCGCAGGCAATGCCTGTGGAGGGGGCGACGCGAGCCCCAATAATAGCAGAGGTGTGGATGCAATCTGAACCGTGCCGGCCGAGGATAATACTTGCGTATGTCCGAGGGCGTGCGGTTTCGATCAGCGCCGCAATGAAGCGGGGCACCCGCCGTCCACAGGCTTACTCGCAGGCGATACCTTCATGCGGACCGGCCGGACCTGCATGTCTACCCGAAAGCCTTTTTGCTTCCGACATTACCGGCTCGAATGACTCTGGGGCGTTCCGCAGCTAAAGACTCAACCTTGCGTGGCCGAGAAAGACGATGAACTTGCGGAGTATTTTCGGGTCAAAGCATTGCTGCATGCCCTGGTCGCGCCTGTCAGGCTCGTAACTTCCGTCTACCGCCTTTCCCACCATGATCTCGGCTGCCTTCACGGGTGACAGGGCCTCCTTGTAAGGACGCCTCGAGGTCATGGCATCAAAGACGTCTATGACCCGGAGCACGCGGGCAAGGGTGGTGATCTTCTCTCCATCCAGCCCCATGGGGTAGCCGCGGCCATGAAAATCCTCGTGATGCTGCAACACAGCCTTCTTGACGAAGGAGGGAACATCCGTGTCGACGAGCATGGCCAGGCCACTGAGAGGGTGGATTTTCATCGTCTCCCACTCCATTTCCGTGAGCGGTTCTGCCTTGTGCAGTAGTTCCCGCGAGATGAGGGCCTTGCCGATATCGTGAAGCAATGCCGCGACGCCGCACGACTTCAGTATCTCGCCCAATTTGTCCCGATCGAAATCCCCGCACCCCGCCCGGATGGCCTCCAGGACATCCGGGTTGTCCTGCAGGAAGGCCATTGCA
>Ga0326728_10024717_pt1 | contig 10846 bp, 8 predicted proteins | sample MB3enrmetagenome_FD_207602 | JGI IMG/M metagenome (GOLD analysis project Ga0326728, IMG submission 207602) | Lab enriched peat soil microbial communities from McLean, Ithaca, NY, United States - MB31MN | ecosystem: Environmental > Terrestrial > Soil > Wetlands > Peat | place: USA: New York...
CGCAGCGCATCATACCTCCTCGCGCGTCTTGCCCGCCTGGCGGGTTCCCGGTAATTTTATAAGTATTAACATGACACTACCCCGCGGACAAGCTACAGCGCTCACCGCGAAAACAGCTCACGCAGTTCGTCGCCGCTCATCTTGGCTATCCAGGACTCGCCTGAAGAGACGCTCATGTCCGCGAGCTCGCGCTTGGCCTTGAGCATGGCGTCGATCTTCTCCTCGAAACTGCCCGCGACGATGAGGCGATGGACGAAGACATTCTTGGTCTGGCCTATACGAAAGGCCCGGTCGGTCGCCTGATTCTCCACCGCGGGATTGAACCACAGATCGTAGTGGATGACGCGGCTGGCCGCGGTCAGATTGAGTCCCAGGCCTCCCGCCCGGAGGCTCACGAGCATGACGCGCGCAGCGCTCTCGTTCTGGAAAGCGTCGACAGCCGCGTCGCGCGCCTTCTTCGAAAGCCCTCCGTGGTAGAGAAGACAGCTTTCATCGAGCTCGTCCGAGAGAACCGTCCTCAGAAGCTCGAGCGTCTCGACATACTGGCTGAAGACCAAGACCTTCTCGCGACGGTCGAGCATTTCCCGCAGAAGCTCGACCAGAAGCAGGCATTTCCCGGAAAGCCGAGCCTCGGGCGGACTCTCTTTGTCGTAGACTCGCGGGTGGTCGCATATCTGTTTAAGCGAAGTCAGAAACTTCAGCACGAGCGCCGCCCGTTCCGATCTGGGTCGAGCGGACTCGGTATCGGCGAGACCGGAGCGCACGACAGTCTCGTAAAGCGCGGCCTGGTCGGGCGCGAGTTTGGCGTACTCGTCCGAGATGATCTTGTCGGGCAAGTCCGGGACTATGTCGCGGTCCGTCTTGAGCCTACGCAGGAGGAAGGGAGAGGTTATGCGTTTGAGCTTGTCCGCGGTCTCGCGATCCCGGTCGAGCTCGATGCTTTCGCGCCAGGTCTTCTTGAACTCCTCTGCGCCGCCCAGGTAGCCGGGGAGGACGAAGTCGAAGATCGAGCGAAGATCCTCGAGCCGATTTTCGACCGGAGTGCCCGAGAGCGCAAGCTTATGCGCAGCAGTGATGGACTTGACGCCGCGAGAACGCTGGGCCCCGGCGTTCTTCATAAGCTGGGCCTCGTCGCAGACAAGAAGCGAGAAACTCTTTTCGGCGAACGCCGCGGCGTCGCAGGCCGCGGTGTCGTAGGTCGTTACAAGGACCTGGGCCGCCGAGTCCAGGTTCCGCTTGCTTCCATGGTAACGGGCCACCGAAAGACCGGGCGCGAAGCGCCCAAGCTCGCGCTCCCAGTTGGTAAGTAAGGCAGCGGGCGCGACGACAAGTGCACCGTCGGCAAGCAGCCCCTCTTCGGCAAGACGCAGGATCACGGCGATCGCCTGCACAGTCTTGCCGAGCCCCATGTCGTCGGCGAGCACGCAGCCGAAGCCGGAGCGGAAGTTGGACATGACCCAGCGGTAACCCCGCGCTTGGTAGGGCCGCAGATCCGCAACGAGAGCAGTGGGCAAAGCCTCGTCGTCGCGCTCGAACAAGGAGCCTGCCACCGCTTCGGCGTCGGCGGAAAAGATAGAGTCGCCTGAAAGGCGGGCTGCGATGAAGTCGAGGGCCGATGGACCGCGCTTCGAACGGGCGCGCTCGAGGAGTCGGGCGGCTTCGTCAGGATCGAGCCTGACGAAGCCGTCGCGGAAGATGACTATTCCCGTTTTGGCCTTTACCAGCCGCTCGAAGGCGGCGGGCGTAAGGAACTGGTCGCCGATGGCGATTCGCCAGTCGTACTGCAGTAGGCCCTCTAGGTCGAGGTAGGACTGAAGCGAGCCGGCGCCCTTGGTTTTCACGTCGAGGACAAGCCTTGGGGAAAGAGCCTTCTTTAGCGCCTTCGGCAGTACCACCTCGACCCCCAGGCGCTGGAGGACGGACGAGGCCTCGCCGAGGAAGTCGGCGAGGCGGGTCTCCTCGAGGACTATGCTCTTTTCGGTAGCGAGGCGACTTATTTCGGGCACATAGGTCGAGAGGGCCGCGGGGATGCGCAGCGTTTCGAGATCGCCCAATTTCTTCGCGGCTTCCTTGAGAGCCACGGCCTTCGGCCTCGTGCCCGCCTCGCCGGCGCAAAGCACCGAGAGACTGAGCGAGAAACGCGGTTCCGGCGCCTTCTCTTTCTCATCGTCGATCTGGTCGACGATAAAGCGATAACGGTACGTCGAGGCGCCGAAGTCGAGGTTAAATATCGAGAGCCAGGACGCGATCGCCCGCGGGAGAAGCCGCGCTCCAGGACTCGAAGCATCGAGGCTCTCGCCCGAAAAGAAGAGGTTAACCACGGACCGGAACGCAGAGCGCTCACCGGAGGGACGGAAGCCGAGCGAGCGTACCCATTCGCCCAGGCAGACGATCGCGAGGACGCGCGCGGTCGAGGCGCCCGATACAACAGCGGCGGTTTTGCGCTTGCCTAATATTAATATGCGAAAGATTCCCGGATCGTAGCGTCCCAGCTCATCGAGGGACCGTCCGAGCTCTTTCGCCGCAGGCAGAGGCGCCCAGACTACAGCCAGGCCGGAGGCATCGAGCACGGGAGAAGGAACGAAGGCCGAAGCACGCCAGGCCGCGAAGATTACGCGCGAAAGATAAAAAAGGAAGCGATAAGCCGGCGTGCCGCGCTCGTCCTCGAAGCCGAGGAAAAGCGATACGGCCGCCGAAACGGGCATCTTCCGTTTCGCGCCGCCGCTCTCCGCGGCGACAATGTAGAGCTCGTGCCCGGTTCCTACGGCGAAGGGAGTCCCGCGCTCTCGGCCATCGTAGTCGATATGAAAATTTGCGGAGGAAAAGCGACGCTCAAGAGTGTCCGCCGGGCCCGCGCCGCGCCCATCGGAGAGCGGGGTTCCAGCCGCGATGACGGGGTTCGAGACGGTCGCGCGATGGTAGAACTCTATGAGCGCTACGCCGAAGTCCCCTTCAGCAAAGAGAGGCCTTGGCGGAATGAGCGATTGCACGAGTCCCAGATAGTTTTCGATCCTCGGCAGCGCAGGGGATAGCTCGGGCGCCGCGGAACGAGGCTGCTCGTCGATGGACAGGGAGACAGGAGGGGGCAAATTCGGCTCGAGCTCGGATCGAGAGCAGCCGAAGCGCTTGGCGAGGTCCACGCCCCGGAGGCGAAAAAGAAGGGCGGGGTCGCGGTCGATCTCCTGGGCGATAAGGTAGTAGACGGCAGCCATGTGCTTGCAGGGATCTCCCCGGTCAGGACAGCTGCAGCTGCGCTTCATGCTAGACCAGACGCGGGGGATGAGCTCGATTTTATTGCTCTTGAGGAGATCGAGGAGCTCCTCCGGCAGCTCGCCTGACTCGATCCTCGAAAGGAGCATCGGCTGCTCCTCTATGAGCTTGAATACCTTGCTCTTCGCGGTTTCGCTCAGGGGAGGGAAATCGATACGCACCTTGTACCAGGGGCTGGAATGGCCTTTGACCTTCGCTATCGCCGAGCAGCCCTCGAAATCGAGCTTGGGCACCTTTCCCGTGTTCGCGTAACTCTTGCCCCTCGAGAGCCTGCCCGACTCGTCGAAGCCCTCAAGGGCCTCGGCGAACCAGCTGCCCCAGGGCGTGATGCCGTAGCGCTGCGAAGCTGCCATTGGCCACAGGATAACACAATCGGAAGGATGGATCGAGCGCGTAATGCAGTATAATGGAGGTATGAAGATGGCTGATCCCGCACGCGCTTTGGACGGACGTTTTACGTATGGAGATTACAAGCTATGGCCCGAGGACGACCGCTGGGAGCTGATAGGCGGAATCGCCTATCAGATGAGCGCCCCGACGCGAAAGCACCAAGCTCTGGCCGGCTTGATTCATGGCAGGCTTTTTGCCTTCCTCGAGGGCAAGAGCTGCAAAGTTTACATCGCGCCCTTCGACGTGCTTCTGCCCGAACTGAGCGAGACCGATGACGACGATGTCACGAACGTCGTTCAGCCCGACGTTGTAGTCTTCTGCGACAAGGACAAGCTAACCAAGGCGGGAGCCAAGGGCGCGCCTGATATAGCATTCGAGGTACTCTCGCCCTCGACGACAAAAAAAGACCTGCGAGAGAAGTTCGATCTTTTCCAACGCATGGGGGTCCGCGAGTATTGGCTCATCGATCCTGCGGGCGCGTGGATCAATAGATTCAACCGCAACGATAAAGGACTCTACGGCGAGCCAGAGGTGCGGGATCCGGTCAGGATTAAGGGGAAGATTCCCTCCCTAGTCTTAGAGGGCTTCGCCATCGATCCCGAGGATCTCTTCGCGGCCGAATAAGTCCCGCTCGCCTAGCGGGCGTCGCCACGCTAGGGTGCCCTGTACTCTACCCATTTCACACGCCCTGCATTGATCGCGTCGCGCAGACTCCGCTCCACCGGGCTCAAGGTCGCGTTGCCCGATTTCACTTCCACGAAGGCCACTTCCTCAATCTTGCCCGTGCTCGAACCGACGAAGGCGATGAAGTCGACGGGTTTGCCGACAAAGCGCACTTCCGTGGGGTCGAATGGAAAACCGGGAAGGTAGGGGGCGAGCTGTTCGGCGGCGAGTCCGCCTAGAACCGCGCGCGAACGCTTGACCGCGTCGCCTCTTTCAGAGCTTAGGCGATCTTCGATACCGGCCTCGGCCTCGATGCGGCCCGTCCTCTTCCCGAGGCGAAGGCCTAGATAAAGTCCGAGGGCGAGAAGGGCGGAAGCGACTATGACGGCAATGACGAGAAGGTAGGCGATCTGCGCCTGGCCCAAGGTTTGGCTGGAGTTCATGTTGGCCTCGAGTATAACGTAGAGGCAAGGAGCCTGTCGGACTTAGGATTTCGTTCGGACGAAGGCGAGCCGCGAGTGAAAAAATGGCGATGATTGAGGGCCATGCTTCCTGTATGGCCCGATTGAAGAACCTTTTTTTCACCGCGGATGGCCGAGCCCGGACGAAAAGCGGGAAACAAGGCATTTCTACTTTCGATTGCAGCTATATCCCTTCGCTTTTCCTTCTTCGCGGCCCTAAGTCCGACAGGCTCCTAGACAAGTTTAGTCGGTAACGTATAGTGGGGAGGAGGCCTTATGAACGATGGGCTACTCGAGCTTGCAACTCTCATCGAGAGCAGCGGCAGGGCGGGAGCGCTCGTTGTCGCCCTCGTAGGCGGCGGGGGAAAGACGAGCACGATGTTCGCGCTCGGTCGTCTGTTCGCAGGGCGAGGACTGCACGTGCTCGCAACAACTACAACGAGGATACTCGACCCCGAGACGGCCTCGGAGAGGGAAGGCCGGCGCTTCGGCAAAGTCATCGTATTAGATGATCCCACGTCGAGCAAAAGCCGCGAGATTCTGCGAAACGCGGGAAGCCCTCTTGTGCTAGGGGCTAGGCGCGACGGCGAGAAGTTATGCGGCCTAGACCCTGTCGCTATCGACGCCCTGGCCGATCTCTTCGACATAGTCCTCGTCGAGGCTGACGGCTCGAAAGGTCTCCCGATCAAGGCGCCGGCGTCCCATGAACCTGTTGTGCCTGAGTCAAGCAGCGTAGTGATCGGCGTAGTCGGCCTCGACGCTCTGGGCAGGCCCATGGACGAGCGCGTCGTTCACAGGCCGGAGATCTTCGGCCCTTTGGTCGACTGTGCCCCAGGCGAGAGTATCACGGCCGCCCATATCGCTCGCCTCGCGAGCTCTTCCGATGGATTCTTCAAGAATTCACCGGCGAAGGCAATGCGCGTCGTCCTCCTCAACAAGGCGGACCTAGTCGCGCCCGATATCGCCGCGGCTTGCCGGGACGCGATTACCGCCGAGGGTTACGCCGACAAGGTAATACTGGGGGCGAATAGACCATGATCTATCTCGACAATGCGGCGACTAGCTTCCCAAAGGCGCCGGGCGTAGCGGCCGCCGTGGCGGCGGCGATAGACAGCCCTTTGGGCAACGCGGGCAGGCCCTCCTCGATGAGCGGCCTCGGGGCGGCGCGCATAGCCTTCGAGGCACGCGAGGCGCTCGCCCGTCTCTTCGGCGCCGCGGACTCCAGCCGCTTCGTCTTCACGAAAAACGCGACCGAGGCATTGAACCTCGTCATCATGGGGGCGGTAAAGCAGGGCGGGAAAGTCGCTATGAGCGGGCTTGAGCACAACTCGGTCTGCCGCCCGCTGAGGCGCCTTGAGCTTGAGCGCGGCATTCAGAGCCTCGTCTTCTCCTGCGACGAAGCCGGGCGCCCCGATCCAGCTTCCCTCGACGCTATCCTCGCGGCCGAGCCAGACCTCCTTGTCGTCACGGCGGCGAGCAATGTCACGGGCGCCGTCCTTCCCTTCGAGGACATAGTCCAGCGCTGTCGCAGATTAGGCATTCCCGTCCTGGTCGACGGAAGCCAAGCGGTCGGCCACTTGCCTATCGCGTTAGATAAAATTTCTCCCGCAGCATTTTGCTTTCCCGGCCACAAAGGCTTACTCGGTCCCGAGGGCACGGGCGCCATATGGCTCGCCCCGGACTTCGAGCCAGAACCCTTGCTCTGGGGTGGGACCGGCAGCGACTCGGCCTCGAGCATACAACCGCGGGCCTTGCCCGATTTCTATGAGGCGGGAACGCAGAACGCTCCGGCCCTCGCCGGCCTCGCGAAAGCGATTCATTTCCTCGAGGTGACGGGCATCGCGAAAGTCGCGGAAAGAGAGGCCGAGCTGCGCGGCCGACTCGTTTCCGGCATCGCTCGCCTGACGGGCGCATGTGTCTTCGGCCCCGCTGAAGGCGAGCGAAGCGTGCCCGTCGTATCCTTTGTCGTCGAAGACCGCGACACGGGAGAGCTCGCCTTAGAACTAGGTCGCCGCGGCATAGCCATACGGCCGGGGCTCCACTGCGCGTCGATGGCGCATCGACTGATCGGCACGTTGGAATTAGGAGGGACCATACGGCTCTCGCCTGGCTTCTTTACGACCGACGACGAGATCGACAAAACCCTCTCGGCATTGGAGGAAATACTCGCATGAAAGATGAAGATCGTCTAACTAGTTATACGAGATTCTCCGGCTGCGGAGCCAAGCTCGGCCCCGGAGTCCTCGAGAAAGCGCTTTGCGGCCTCGAGCAGCCCGCATACCCCGAGCTCATCGCGGACTTCGCGAATTGCGAGGACGCGGGGCTGTATGACCTTGGCGACGGCCGGGCCCTTGTCCAAACGGTCGACTTCTTCCCGCCAATCGTCGACGATCCCTTTCTTTTCGGCCGCATAGCGGCGGCCAACGCGCTCTCGGACGTGTACGCGATGGGTGGCAGGCCAGTGAGTGCCCTCGCCCTCGTCTGCTTTCCTCTCAAAAAACTCGGCATCGAAGCCCTGCGGCGGGCAATGGAAGGCGGACTCGAGGCCCTCGTAGAGGCAGGCTGCGCACTTCTGGGCGGCCATAGCATAGAGGATACTGAGCCCAAGCTCGGCTACGCGGTCACTGGCTTCGTCGATGTAAAGAACGCCTGGCGCAACAACAGCCTCGACGAGGGCGCTGCGATCATCCTCACCAAGAGTCTCGGCACGGGCCTCATCAACATGGCCTGCCGCGCGGAGATGGCAAGCGAAGAAGCCCGCCTCACCGCCGAGGCATCTATGGCGACTCTGAATAAATCCGCCTGCGAGATTCTCGGGCGGCGGCGCGTCATCGCCTGCACCGACGTGACGGGCTTCGGCCTCGCGGGGCACGCGGCCGAGATGGCGTCGGGCCCAAACTGCGGGGTGCGAATACAGTTCGGCAGCTTGCGCTTCTTGCCTGGAGCGGCAGAGTACGCGGCCATGGGCCTCGTCCCCGAGGGTGCGACACGGAATAAGGACGGCCGCATGCACGCGGTAAAGGTGTCCGCGGCGAGCGTCGGGAAAGTCGAGCTGGATCTCCTCTTCGACCCCCAGACTTCAGGGGGGCTTTTGGCGGCGGTGCCGGGCGAGGACGCCGATGCCGCGTTAGCCGATCTCAAAGCCGCAGGCTTGGACGCCGCCATCATAGGCGAATCGGGTGGTCCGGCCGGCTTCGTGGAAATTCTGGACTAGCGCGGACAAGTATGGCAATAGTCCTGGTTTTCGCGACCATACATCACGCGCTCGCGGCGGAGAAAAGCGCGGCGCTCGTCGCAGGCGCTTCGGCCGAGTTCGCGGCTGGCCCCGTTCCCGAACTCATTCCGCTCCCCGCTTCGGTGAAGAGCGACTGCGGCTTCGGCCTCCTCGTCGAGGGAGCCGAGGCGCTGGGCGACGATCGAATGAAGGCACTGATACAAGGCGGCCTAGCCTATACTGCCGCCTATCGAAGGATAGGAAAGGAGCATAACTATGAGTGGATCGGTTAAACGAGTAGACGCGAGGGGACAGCCTTGCCCCCGGCCCGTCATCATGACCAAGGAGGCCTTGGACGGGGGCGGCTTCGAGACCCTCGATGTCCTCGTCGATGGGCCTACGGCCAAGGAAAATGTCTCCCGCTTCGCGACCCACGCCGGACATGAAGTCGAGGCAATAGACGGCGAAGACGGCGCCTCGACGATACGGATACTGGTCGGCAAGGCGGCTGGGACTCTTGGCGCCATGACTCCTGGCGGTGCGGCACCCTTGTCCACAGCGGATTCCGCGAGTGCAACTGCCGCAGCTGGCGGCGCATCGGAGACGACCGTCTTCATCTCCTCCGACAAGATCGGCTCGGGCAACGACGAGCTCGGTTCTCTTCTAATGCGCGGCTTCTTGCGCACCCTCGCGGAGTCAGGAGAACCCCCAGCGCGGATCATCCTCATGAACGGCGGCGTGAAGCTCGCCATCGAGGGCGCCGCGAGCGTGCCGAGCCTAGCCTCGCTCGCGAACGCGGGCGTCGAGATCCTCGCCTGCGGAACCTGCCTTGACTACTACAAGGTCAAGGACAAACTCGCCGTCGGCAGGGTATCGAACATGCTCGAGATCTCGGGGCTGCTCCTCGCGGGCAAGACACTCGGCATCTAAAGCCTACACTCCCAAACGGGCTCGTCTTGGCCACGAGTTCGGCTAAAGAATGTTTCATTTATCAAAACGACTATTATTATTGAATGATGCTGTTGACTCAGTTGAAACGCTCTGTTAATCTCTTTGAATAGGAACACTGAATGAACAGCCCGAACCTCGCATCGCGCGAATCCACCTCCTTGAGCGCCCTCCTTCTCGACGGCCTCCTCCTTAGGGGGCTCCTACTTAGGAGCACGCACGGCAGGGGTTCGGCGAAGCACGCCGGATAAGGGGCAGTAGCCCCTTAAATAAAGGCCCGCTGCCGCTTAACGGCAAGCGGGCCTTTTTATTGCTCGAACGAGGAGAAGCAACGATGCCGAAGTACAGTCCCTTTCCAAAGCTGCCCCCTTTCGCGCGGAAGTGGCCCGACAATCGCATAACGCGCGCACCCATCTGGTGTTCGGTCGACCTTCGCGACGGGAACCAGGCCCTCGTCGAGCCAATGGCCGTCGACGAGAAGCTCGAGTTCTTCGACCTCCTCATGAAAATCGGATTCAAGGAGATCGAGATCGGCTTCCCCTCGGCGAGCCAGATCGAGTTCGACTTCACTCGCGCTCTCATCGAGGGCAAGCGCATTCCCGAGGACGTGACGATCCAGATCCTCTGTCAGTGTCGAGAGCACCTCATCGAGCGCAGCTTCGAGAGCCTCGTAGGCGCGAAGAAGGCGATCTTCCATATATATAATTCAACCTCGCCCGTGCAACGGAAGGTGACCTTCGGCCTATCGAAGGAGGAGATCAAGAAGATAGCGGTCGACGGGACGCACCTGGTGAAATCGATGCTCGGCATGGTAAGCGGCACCGACATCGCGCTCGAGTACTCGCCCGAGAGCTTTTCCAACACCGAGATCGAGTACGCCCTCGAGATTTGCGAGGCGGTAATGGACGAATGGGGAGCGAGCCCGGAGCGCAAGGTCATCCTGAACCTCCCCGCCACGGTCGAGTCCTCGACCCCGAATCTCTACGCGGACATGATCGAGTACTTCATCGGACATCTCGCTAGGCGCGACTCGGCTATCATCAGTCTGCATACGCACAACGACCGCGGCACCGGCGTCGCGGCGACAGAGCTGGGCCTCCTCGCGGGAGCGGACCGCGTCGAGGGCACGCTCTTCGGCAACGGCGAGAGGACGGGCAATCTCGACATCGTGAATACCGCCCTCAACATGTATAGCGAAGGCGTCGACCCGAAGCTCGAACTCTACGACCTTCCGCGCATAGCGTCGGCATACTCAGGTTTCACCGGCATGGAAGTGCCGCCGCGCCAGCCCTACGCGGGTGAGCTCGTGTACACCGCATTCTCCGGCTCGCACCAGGACGCGATCAAAAAGGGCATGGACATGATGGCTGCCTTGAGCGACAAGGACTCGCCCTGGGAAGTGCCCTACCTCCCCGTCGACCCGAAGGACTTGGGCCGCGACTACGAGGCGATCATCCGCATCAACAGCCAGTCGGGCAAGGGAGGCGTCGCCTACATACTCAAGGAGCGCGCGGGTTATGACCTGCCCAAAGCCATGCATCCCGAGGTGGGGATGTTCATCAATCGAGTGGCGGACGCGCGCGGCAAGGAACTCGACCCTGAGTCGATCCGCGCACTCTACGAGGGCGAGTTCCTCAACGTTTCCGATCCCCTGGCGCTGCTCTCCTTCAACGAGATCCCCGATCACGAGCGCGGGGAGACTACCTGGAAATCGCGAGTGCGTTACAAGGGCGAGGAGCGCGAGATCACGGGGACGGGCTCGGGCCCCATCGAGGCTTTCGTGCGCAGCCTCGTCCAGATCGGCATCGAGGGAGTGAGCGTCGAGTCCTTCCACGAGCACGCCCTCTCCACGGGCTCCGATGCCTTCGCGGCCGCCTATGTCCAGGCGCGTGGGCCGGGG
>Ga0326728_10024718_pt1 | contig 10845 bp, 8 predicted proteins | sample MB3enrmetagenome_FD_207602 | JGI IMG/M metagenome (GOLD analysis project Ga0326728, IMG submission 207602) | Lab enriched peat soil microbial communities from McLean, Ithaca, NY, United States - MB31MN | ecosystem: Environmental > Terrestrial > Soil > Wetlands > Peat | place: USA: New York...
CAGTTCCCGGAATACGGCTACGGCAAGTACAAGGACGTGGTGGACGGGCTGCAGTTCGAGCGCCTGGCCTCCGCGTCGGGCCCCACCCTGGGGGTCATGAAGCGCCCCAGCGACGGCAAGGAGCCCGGGACGGTGGTGTTCGTGGCCTGCTCCGGCTCCCGCGACCGCTCCAAGGGCGTGCCCTACTGCTCCAAGATCTGCTGCATGTATACCGCCAAGCACGCCATGCTGTACAAGCACAAGGTGCACCACGGCGACGCCTACGTGTTCTACATGGACATCCGCTCGGCGGGCAAGGACTACGACGAGTTCGTGCGCCGGGCCATCGAGGAGGACGACGTCCACTACATCCGCGGGCGGGTCTCGCGCATCTACGAAGAGGACGGCAAGCTGGTGGTGATGGGCGCCGACACCCTCCAGGGCGGCCGCCCGGTGGAGGTCAAGGCCGACATGGTGGTGCTGGCCACCGCCGTGCAGTCCCAGGACGGCGCCGAGGAACTGGCCCAGAAGCTGCACGTGAGCTACGACCCCTACAAGTTCTTCGCCGAGGCCCATCCCAAGCTGCGCCCGGTGGAGACCAACACCGCCGGGATCTTCCTGGCCGGCGCCTGCCAGGCGCCCCGGGACATTCCCGAGACCGTGGCCCAGGCCAGCGGCGCCGCCGTCAAGGTGGCCGCCCTGTTCAGCAACGACGAGCTCACCCGGGAGCCCCAGGTGGCGGTGGTCAACCGCCTGCCCCCGCCGGTGTTCTCCACCTGCGTGGGCTGCTTCCTGTGCCAGAGCGCCTGCGCCTACCAGGCCATCGAACAGGAGGAGATCAAGGCCCGGGACGGCAGCGTCATCATGACCGTGGCCAAGGTCAACCCGGGGCTGTGCCAGGGCTGCGGCACCTGTGTGGCCACCTGCCGCACCAAGGCCATCGACATCCAGGGCTTCAGCAACGAACAGATCTTCGCCGAGATCCAGACCCTTTAAGGGAATCGCGCCATGGCTGAAACGTTCGAACCGAAAATCACCGCCTTCGTCTGCAACTGGTGCACGTACGCCGGCGCCGACCTGACCGGCACCAGCCGCATCAAGTACCAGCCCAACGTGCGGGTACTGCGCCTTCCCTGCACCGGGCGGATCGACTTCATGCTGCTGGCCAAAGCGTTCTCCAGGGGCTCCGACGGCATCATCATCTCCGGCTGCCACCCCAACGACTGCCACTACACCTCCGGCAACTACCACGCCCGGCGGCGGTGGATGGTCTACCGCGACCTCATGGACTTCATGGGCATCGACACCGAACGGATCACCTTCTCCTGGGTGTCGGCGGCGGAAGGCGCCAAGTGGGCGGAACTGGTCAACGAAGTGACCAACAAGCTCCGGGCCATGGGTCCCTATGTCGAATACAAGGAAATGGTCGCCGCGGGCGTCGAGTGAGGGCACGGGCATGGAACTGAGAGAGAAAGCCAAACAGCTGCTTGAATCCGGTGCCGTGAAGGCGGTCCTGGGCTTCGAGGCCGGCACCCACGGCCGGCGCCGCCCCCTGTTCGCCCGCAGCGCCGAAGCCGCCGGCCGCCTGGTCTGGGACCAGGGCTGCGAACAGAACCTGGCCAGCTACGTCACCCGCAAGGAGGTGAAGCGCCTGGGCCGGATGGCGGTGGCCGCCAGGCCGGCCACGCTGCGGGCCCTGCTCCAGCTCATGGCCGAGCGCCAGATCAAGGAGGAGGACGTGCTGCCCCTGGCGCTGGACGACGCCGGCCAGGTGACGGAACTGGCCTCCGCCCAGGCCATCGAGGAGCGCCTGGCCCTGGAGCCCCAGCAGATCCCGGCCAAGGACCGGGAGCTGATGGACCGCCTCAAGGCCATGTCCCGCCAGGAGCGCTTCGCCTTCTGGCAGGGCGAGCTGTCCCGCTGCATCAAGTGCTACGCCTGCCGCAGCAGTTGCCCCATGTGCTACTGCGGCCACTGCACCATGGACTGCAACCGGCCCCAGTGGGTGCCGGTGCCCAGCCACGCGCTGGGCAACCAGGAATACCACACCGTGCGGGCCATGCACCTGGCCGGCCGCTGCGTGCAGTGCGGCGACTGCGGGCGGGCCTGCCCGGTGGACATCCCCATCCACCTGCTCACCTTCACCGCCGAAGAGAGCGTGCACGCCCAGTTCGGCCAGGGGGCCGGCGCTTCCGCGAAGCTGGACTACGCGCTGTCCACTTTCCGTCCCGACGACAAAGAGTCTTTCATCCGGTAGGGTGCCATGGCCGAAACGTACCATCTCCCGCAAGCATCCCTGGACCCCCTGTTCTCGGTCATCCTGGCCAGCGGCAGGCGCATCCTGGCCCCCACCGACCGGGACGGCCGGTCCGAACTCAATCCCGTCACCAGCCCCGCCCAGGTGGCCAAGGACTACGTCCAGACCGCCCTGTCCGCCAAGGGCACGGTGTTCCCCAAGGTGGAGAAGCTGCTCAGCTACGCCACCGAACCGGGCAAGGTGGAGCTCACCGACCCGGTGCCCAACGCCTTGCCTACGGTGCTGTTCGGCATCCGCCCCTGCGAGGCGGCCGGCTTCCAGGCCCTGGACGCGGTGTTCAACTGGGACTACCGGGACAAGTTCTTCAATGCCCGCCTGGAGCAGCTGGCGGTGATCGGGGTGAGCTGCACCCGCAAGGATGACGCCTGCTTCTGCACCTCCGTGGGCGGCGGCCCCGGCGCCGTCAAGGGCAGCGACATCCTGCTCACCCCCATGGAGGGCGGCTACCTGGCCGAGGTGCTCACCGAGAAGGGCCAGGCCCTGGTGGCGCTGGCCCCGGATCTCTTCAATCCCGGCAACGGCGTGGACAAGGCCAAGCTGGTGGTTGACGTCCCTGCCGCCTTCGACCAGCCGGCCCTCACCGCCAAGCTGCCGGCCCTGTTCGATGCCGGACTCTGGGCCGACCAGGCCCTGCGCTGCGTGGGCTGCGGCGCCTGCGCGTTCGTGTGCCCCACCTGCGTGTGCTTCGACATCCAGGAGGAGGCCGACCCCAGGGCCGGGCGCCGCCTGCGGATCTGGGACTCCTGCGGCTACCACATGTTCACCCTGCACGCCTCCGGGCACAATCCGCGGGATACCCAGGGCCAGCGCTGGCGCCAGCGGGTCTACCACAAGTTCTCCTATTACCCCGAACGCTACGGCATGCTGGGCTGCGTGGGCTGCGGCAAGTGCACCCGCGCCTGCCCGGTGGACATGAACCTGCGCGAGCACCTCGTCGAAGCCTCCCAGGCCCAGGTGAAACCATGAGCGACCAGAACATCTACCTGCCCTACCTGATGCGGATCGCCAAGATCACGGAGGAGGCGCCCAACGTGCGCACCTTCCGCCTGGAGTTCGTGGACGAGACGGCGGCCCAGAGCTTCGACTTCCACACCGGCCAGTTCGGCCTGTACAGCGCCTTCGGCGAGGGCGAGAGCACCTTCTGCATCGCCTCCAGCCCCACCCGCAAGGGCTACATCGAGTGCACCTTCCGGGAAGTGGGACGGGTCACCGGGGCCCTGGCCGACAAGGAGGTGGGCGACATCGTCGGCTTCCGCGGTCCGTACGGCAACATCTTCCCCATCGAGCAGTGGAAGGGCAAGAACCTGCTGTTCATCGCCGGCGGCATCGCCTTGCCGCCCCTGCGCAGCGTCATCTGGAACTGCCTGGACCTGCGCGACTGGTTCAAGGACATCACCATCGTCTACGGCGCCCGCACCGTGGCCGACCTGGTCTACAAGCACGAGCTGAAGGAGTGGGAGCAGCGCGACGACGTGAACCTGGTCTGCACCGTGGATCCCGGCGGGGAGACCCCGGACTGGACCGGCAAGGTCGGCTTCGTCCCGCCCGTGGTGGAGAAGTTGGCGCCCAGCCCGGACAACACCATCGCCCTGGTGTGCGGCCCGCCCATCATGATCAAGCTCACCCTGCCGGTGCTGGCCAAGCTGGGCTTCACCCCCGAGAGCATCTTCACCACCCTGGAGAACCGCATGAAGTGCGGGCTGGGCAAGTGCGGGCGGTGCAACACCGGCAAGACCTTCGTGTGCAAGGACGGGCCGGTCTACACCCTGGACCAGCTGAACCACCTGCCGGCGGAGTACTGACCTTTCGGCAACGGGTCGATAATGGCGGTACCTCCCGAGGTCCGTCATGAGATGCGATCGCATCTTCGGTCCGTGGCTGTCCCGTCCGCCTGCCGAGCGGGTGAAGCCGTGATCCGCCCGGCCAGCCCCGCCGATGCCGACGCCATCGTCCGCATCTACAATCCCTACGTCCTGGAAACGACCATCTCCTTCGAGACCGGGCCGGTGCCGGCGGGGGTCATGGCGGAGCGGCTGCGGCGTACCCTGGAGGGTCATCCCTGGCTGGTGCTGGAGGAGGACGGCGCGGTCCTCGGCTACGCCTACGGCAGCCGGTTCAAGGAGCGGGAAGCCTACCGGTTCGCCGTGGAGACCACCGTCTACGTGGCCCAGGGCCATGCCCGTCAGGGCATCGGCACCCGGCTGTACCAGGCCCTGCTGCCCGACCTGCGCGCCCGCGGCTTCCACACCGCGCTGGCGGTGATCGCCCTGCCCAACGACGCCAGCGTGAGCCTGCATGAGCGGTTCGGGTACCGGAAGGTGGCCCACTTTCCCGAGGTCGGCTGGAAGTTCAGCCGCTGGATCGATGTGGGCACCTGGGCGCTACGGCTCTGACCCCAGGCCAGGCATGATAATTCTTCCATGGCGCCATATAAAAATGGATCCAGAATCGTGTAAGGTTGGGTCCATCGGCCCCGCCGCGCAGGTGTTTCATTTTTACCATTAATTTATGATTAATGCATTGTCGGTGAGGTGGACGCGTGGATCGGATCCAGGCCCGGGACGGGCCGCCAGGACGATGAACCAGCGCCTTGAAATGAGGCACCTGGATAGGGGGAAGCCATCATGACCACCAAGCGCAACAGCGGTCCCAAGCCCAGGCGCACCGATCCGCCCCCGGAACCGGTCGCGGCCGCAGGGTCCCAGCCCGTGGAAGAGATGACACCGGCCACCGGCTTCCCGGTGGTGGGCATCGGCGCCTCGGCCGGGGGGTTGGCGGCTTTCGAGGCCTTCTTCTCCGGCATGCCGGCCGACACCGATCCCGGCATGGCCTTCGTGCTGGTGCAGCACCTGGCTCCGGACCACAGCAGCATCCTCACCGAGCTGATCCGCCGCTACACCCGCATGCAGGTCTCCGAGGTGCAGGACGGGATGGTGGTGCGGCCCAACTGCGCATACATCATCCCGCCCAACCGGGACATGGCCTTCCTGAACGGCACCCTGCAGCTGCTGGAGCCCGCCGCACCCCGGGGCCAGCGCCTGCCAGTGGACTACTTCTTCCGCTCCCTGGCCCAGGACCAGCGGGAGCGGGCCATCTGCATCGTGCTCTCCGGCTCCGGCAGCGACGGCACCCAGGGGGTGCGGGCGATCAAGGGTGAAGGCGGCATGGCCATGGCCCAGGATCCGGAAACCACCGACTACGACGGCATGCCGCGCAGCGCCATCGGCACCGGGCTGGTGGACTACGTGCTCCCTGCGGCGCGCATGCCGGCCCAGCTCATGGCCTACGTGGCCCACGCCTTCGGCAAGCTCCCGGTGACCGCCGCGGCCAAGGCGCCGGAAGCCGGGAACGCGCTGAGGCGGATCCTCGTCCTGCTGCGCACCCACACCGGCCACGATTTCTCCAATTACAAGATGAACACCGTCCACCGCCGGATCGAACGGCGGATGGCCGTGCACCAGATCGGCACCAAGGACGAGTATGCCGCCTACCTGCGCCAGTCCGAGGTGGAGGTAGAGGCGCTGTTCCACGACCTGCTGATCGGCGTGACCAGCTTCTTCCGCGATCCGGCCGAGTTCAAGGTGCTGGGGGAGCGGGCCATCCCCCAGCTGTTCGCCGGCAAGCCCGATGGCGGCGACGTGCGGATCTGGGTCCCTGGATGCTCCACTGGCGAGGAGGCCTACTCCATCGCCATCCTGCTCCAGGAGCACCTGGAGATCCTGCGCCAGCCATACCGGGTCCAGGTGTTCGCCACCGATATCGACGCCCAGGGCATCGCCGTGGCCCGGGCCGGCATCTACCCCGCCAGCGTCGCCTCGGATCTGACGCCGGAGCGGCTGGGCCGGTTCTTCACCGCCGAGCCCGGCGGCAGCGCCTACCGCATCCACAAGATCATCCGCGACATGCTGGTGTTCTCGGAACAGGACCTGATCCGCGACCCCCCGTTCTCCAAGCTGGACCTGATCAGCTGCCGCAACCTCCTGATCTACATGGGAGCGGACCTGCAGAGGAAGCTGATTCCGCTGTTCCACTATTCCCTCAATCCCGGCGGCTTCCTGTTCCAGGGTACATCGGAGACCATCGGCGACTTCGGCGAGCTTTTCACCGCCGTGGACCGCAAGGCCAAGCTGTTCCAGCGCAAGGATGCGCTGATCGGCAGCCGGCCCAAGGAGCTGGGTCCGGTCCTGCCGCGCCTGGGGCCCCGGGCCGTCGGCCGCCAGCCGGCGGCCGACGCCGTGCCGTACGCCCTCAAGCCCTCCCTGCGGGAGCTGACCGAGCAGGCGCTGCTGCAGGAGGTGGCCCCCTCCGGCGCCCTGGTTGACAAGCGGGGCGACATCCTCTACCTGCACGGCCACACCGGCCAGTACCTGGAGCCGGCCCCGGGCGAGGCCGGGGTCAACAACATCCTGAAGATGGCCCGGGAGGGGTTGCGGACGGAACTGAACGCCGGCCTGCACCAGGTGGCCCAGACCCGCAGCAGCGTCCGCTGCCCGAACCTGCGGGTCAGGACCAACGGCGACTACACCCGGGTCAACCTGACCATCCGCCCGGTAGCGGCCAGTTCCCCGGAGCGCGTCGACTCCGGGCTGTTCCTGGTCATCTTCGGTGAATCCCCCCGGCCCGACCCGGCCAGGGGCGCCCAGGCCGCCGGCGAAGGAGGCCAGACGCCGGAATCCGACGCCCGCGTCGAGGCCCTGCGCCAGGAACTGCGGGCCAAGGAGGAGTATCTCAAGGCTTCCAACGAGCAGCTGGAGACCTCCAACGAGGAGCTCAAGTCGGCCAACGAGGAAATGCAGTCGGTGAACGAGGAGCTGCAGAGCACCAACGAGGAGATGGAGACGTCCAAGGAGGAACTGCAGTCGGTGAACGAAGAGCTGGCCACGGTCAACGCCGAGCTGCAGACCAAGGTGCTGGATCTGTCCCGGGCCAACAACGACATGAACAACCTCCTGGCCGGCACCGGCATCGCCACCATCTTCGTGGACCACAAGCTGCGCATCCTGCGCTTCACCCCCACCGCCACCCAGGTCATCAACCTGATCCTTTCCGACGTAGGCCGGCCGGTGGGCCACATCGTCTCCAACCTGGTGGGCTACGACAGCCTGGTGGCCGACCTGAAGGAGGTGCTGGACCAGCTCACGCCCAAGGAGGTGGAGGTGCAGACCACCGACGGCAAGTGGTTCAACCTGCGCATCCAGCTCTACCGCACCCTGGACAACGTGATCGAGGGCGCGGTCATCACCTTCCTGGACGTCTCCGAGCGCAAGCGGGTCGACCAGGCCCTGGAGGAGAGCGAAGCCCTGTTCCGGCTGGCGGCGGAATCCCTGCCGCTGATGCTGTGGACCTGCGGGCCCGACGGCAACTGCGACTATCTGTGCCCCCGGCTGCTGGAGTTCACCGGGGTGCCGGAGCCCCAGCACCTGGGCCGCCCGTGGCTCGAGCAGATCCACCCGGACGACCGGTCCCGGGTGCGGGCCGACTGGGACGCCGCCGGTGCGGCCAGGGCTGCCTTCCAGGCCGACCTGCGCCTGCGCCACTACAGCGGAGACTACCGTTGGTTCCGGGCGAAGCTGTATCCTCTGCCCGGCGCGGCCGGCCAGGTGGTGAAGTGGCTGGGGCTGGCCGAACCGGCCGGCGAACCGGGAACCGCCGCGAACGGGCACGTGCGGGGCCCCCGGCGGGAAGGGATCGAGGCGCCCCATGGGAAGCCAGGCTGACAAGGAGGAACGGGCGGCTGAGCTGCGACGGCGGGCGGAGAAGGCAGCCGGACAAAGGGCCGGTAACTGAAAACCGTCGTTCTATTCGGCCCGCTCGAGCTTCCTGACGCAGTCCGGATCCGGGTGCGCGCCCAGCCCGTGCCCGTCCGGCAACGTGATCACGCCACCTGCGTACTTCACGCCCCCCACGATCGGATCCTCCGCGTGCTCCCAGCAGGAATCCAGGTCGAAGAACTCCACCACCGGGTGGGCCGCGGCGAAATGGGCGGCGGCGGTGAGGCCGAGGCGGGACTCGGACATGCATCCCATCATGCAGGGCCGGTGCCCGGCCTCGGCCACGTGGGCGGCCTTGCGGGCGTTCAGGATCCCTCCGGACTTGGAGAGCTTCAGGTTGAAATAGGGCGCGGCGTCCTGGCGGATGAGCTCCAGGGCCTGGGATGCTCCGAACACCGACTCGTCGGCCATGACCGGGATCGCCGAACTCCGGCTCACGTGGGCCATCCCCTGCATGTCGTCGGCCCGGCAGGGCTGTTCGCAGAACTCGATGTCGAAGGGCTCGAAGGCGCGCAGATGGTGGACGGCCCGGGTGCGGTCCCAGCCCTGGTTGGCGTCGATGCGCAGCCGGGGCTCCGGTCCCACTGCCCGGCGGATGTTCTCCAGGCGCCGGAAGTCGGCCCGGTAGTCCAGGCCCAGCTTGACCTTGATCAGGCGGAAGCCCAGGGCGAGGCAGGCCAGGGCCTTCTCCCCGGCCTGCTCCGGATCGCCGAGGCCGATGGTGAGGTCGGTCTCCATCTCCCGGCGCCGCCCTCCCAGCCAGGCGTACAGGGGCTGGCCGCAGGCCTGGGCGGCCAGGTCGCACAGGGCCATGTCCACGGCGCTCTTCAGGGTGCTGTTGTGGGGCAGGAAGGCGTCCAAGTCGCGCATCAGGGCGCCAGCCTCCAGGGGGTCCCGGCCCACCACCAGGGGCCTGACCTCCCGGGCAGCGGCCAGGTCGATAAGCTGGGTCTCGCCGACGATGGCCCGGAACGGCGAGGCCTCCCCCCAGCCGCACAGGCCCTGGTTGGTGCGCAGCTCCACCAGGAGGTTCTGGGCGGTGCTGATGCTCATGGTGGCGATGGCGAAGACCTCCTTGAGCGGCAGGTCGAACCGGTAGACGCGCATCTCCTCGATGCGCAGGGCGGAGGGCTGTGAGGCACCGGCTGCCATGGGTTCTCCTCCTATCGTGGGAGTCCGGGATCAGGACCGGGACGCGGCGATGGCACGCATCAGGCGTTCCACCTCGCCGTCGGTGTGGGCGCTGGACAGGGTGAAGCGGAAATGCCCTCCGGGCGGGCATCCCGGGTAGTTGATGAAGGTGGGGAACAGGCCGTCCTGCTCCAGGATCGCGCCCAGGCGCGCGTTCCTGGCCTCGTCGCCGTAGGTGACCGAGAAGATCGGCGCCGTGGAGGTGCTGGGCGGAAATCCCAGTCCGGCCAGGTGCTCGCGCATCCGCAGGGTTCGCGAGCGCAGGCGAGTGATCAGCTCCGGATGCTCCTGCAGGATGCCGATGGCGCGCAGGGCGGCAGCGGTCACCGGCGGCGGCATGGGCGTGGCGCCCACGAACGCGCGGCTGCGCTTGATCACCTTCTCCAGCAGGCCGCGGTCGCCCGCCACCAGGCCGCCGAACACCCCGAACCCCTTGGAGTAGGTGCCGGTGAGGAGGCAGGCCTCGGGCGGAAGCCCCAGCTCCTCCGGGCTGCCCTTGCCGGTGGGCCCCACCACGCCCAGGCCGTGGGCGTCGTCCACCAGCAGCTTCCCGCCCAGGTCCCGCACCGCTTCCCAATAGGCCCCCAGGGGCGGGATCAGGCCGTTGCCGGACACCACCCCGTCGGTGAGCACCAGCGGTTTCTCCCCCGGGCGGAGCTTGAGCTTCAGCTGCCGGACCAGGTCCTCGGGATCCCGGAAGGGGTGGAGCTCATGCCCGGGCAGCCCTTCCGCCGGAGTGGCCACGCTGGCGTGGGCGCCTGCGTAGATGAAGAAGCGCTGGAAATCGTCCCGGAACGCCTCCAGTGCGACGGTGTTGGACAGGTAGCCCCCGGAGCAGGCCGCCGCCTCGTCGCGGCCCAGGAACTCGGCGGTCTTCCGCTCCAGCTGCACCAGGAGGGAGTAGTTGCCGGTGGTCACCCGGGACCCGGCGCAATCCAGCCCCTCGGTGGCGGCCGCCTCCTGGAAGGCGCGCAGCACCTCCGGGTGGGAGCCCATGCGGTGGTAGTCCGTACCTCCAAAGAAGACGTACGTTTTCCCGTCACGCACCACCTTGGTCCGGTCCACAAACCGCAATTCAGCTGCGAGGGGCATGTTCGACTCCTAACTTGATGCCTTCACATGGCACCGTACCTGGCGCCCGGGATCGCCCTGCATGGGCCTGAGCGGCTGGGGAATCTCGCAGCCTTCCCGCGCCAGCGGGCAGCGCTCGCGGAAGAAGCAGCCCCTGGGCAGGTGGCGGTTGCTGGGCAGTTCCGTGCTGGCGGAGACGGCGGCGTCGCCCACCGGGACGCCCAGCCGGGGCACCGATTCCAGCAGCAGCCGGGTGTAGGGATGGCGGGGCGCGCCCAGCACCTGGGCGCATTCGCCCAGTTCGACGATCTGGCCCAGGTACATCACCGCCACCCGGTCGCTCATGTGCCGGACCACCGCGACGTTGTGGGAGATGAGCACGTAGGTGAGCTGGTGCCGGCGCTGCAGGTCGTTGAGGAGGTTGAGGATCTGCGCCTGCACCGAGATGTCCAGGGCCGAGGTGGGCTCGTCCAGGAGGATCACCTCGGGGCCGGAGATCAGCGCCCGGGCGATGGC
>Ga0326728_10024719_pt1 | contig 10845 bp, 6 predicted proteins | sample MB3enrmetagenome_FD_207602 | JGI IMG/M metagenome (GOLD analysis project Ga0326728, IMG submission 207602) | Lab enriched peat soil microbial communities from McLean, Ithaca, NY, United States - MB31MN | ecosystem: Environmental > Terrestrial > Soil > Wetlands > Peat | place: USA: New York...
ATCGGGTCGGCATAAATCTCCACATTTTCGACATCGAGCTGCCGGGACAGGTGTGAAAGATCCAGGTGTGATATCCCCAAAAGGAACGACTGGCCGACATTCTGCCAGACCGGTGATTTTAAGCCAAGACTCTGGAACATTTCTGCATATTTCAGGGAATCAGCAATGACCTGCACGAGCTCGATCTCCCGGTCATTGAACCGCTGCTGGTGTTCACCTGCCCGCATGGACTTTTCCAGCTGGAGATATCCCCTCAGGGAAAAGATCGTATTCTGGATATCGGAAAAAGTGATGGCATTGAGCACGTTGAGTTTTTTCCTGGCCTGGGCGATGGCTTCATCTGCCTGTTTGCGTTCGGTGATGTCCCGCACCAGCGCCAGGATCCTCATTCCGGTACCGGACTGGATCACCGTTGCATTGATCTCCACCGGCTGGATCGTGACATCCGGTTTTATGTAATCGATCTCAAGATTTCTGACTTGTCCTGTTCGTGAGCAGTTTTCCACTTCCTGTGCGTTCCTTCCGATATCATACGGTGCTGTCCAGTCGGTGACCGGTCTGCCCTGAATTTCCGAGAGTGTTGACCGGCCGGTAAGCCGTACGTATTCCGGGTTTGCCATGATTACCCGCCCGTCCTTGTCAACGATGACATAGCCGGTTCCTGTTGTTTCAACCAGGTTCCGGTACTGGTTCTCGCTCTCGTGCAGTGCTTCTTCTGCCCGTTTGCGTTCGGTGATATCCCGCGAAACGCCGACAAACCCGGCAACGCTGCCGTCCGTATCCCGGATAACCGACCCGGAAAAACTGACCGGGATGGCTCTTCCGTCCGGCGAACAAAATGTTGTTTCATAATCGGAGAGCGACCCTTGCGCGAGGATCTGATCGACAATCGTTGCCTTGTCAGATTCAGGATAGAAGAGATCACGGACCGGCCGGCCGATGCACCTTTCTTTTTCCATGCCCACCATGCTGGACAGGGCCTGGTTTATCGCAACGATATTTCCCTCCGGGTCCAGGATGACCAGCCCGTCGGTCATGGTGGAAAGGATATTGTCTGCCACCGTCGCAGGGTTGAGGATAAAAAGCCTGTACTTCCAGATGGCGTACCCGACACAACCGGTAAAGCACACGAATGAAGCCGACGTTAAATCCGGGATGGGAAACTGGAGTCCCGGCAGCATCTGCTGGGTCAGGAGGCCGAAGGCAGCGGTAATGCCGATCCCTGCGATGATATATTTTGCCTGCTGTTTCTTCCGGGGATCGGGTGTGGTAAAATAAAATTGCACACAGAGCAGCATTGCAAGGATCGCGATGATAACCCCCCAGGAGATCTCCACGAGGGGTAAAAGGGACTGCCGGGAATACCCAAAGACGTATCCGCCAAATGCCTGTATGGGGGCGGTTGTGATCAGGCTGCTCGTAAGTTCAATCCAGCAGAAGATCAGGGCCGGGGCATAGAGGGCCGGATAGATCCATCTCTCATTTTTCCAGGAGTCCGGCCGGGTAAAAACCACGATGAAGTTGAGCGCGAGCGGGGGTACAAAGGTCCATAACGCAGTCGCTTTCATCCAGAAACCGGCCGTTGCAAAGCTCTCTGCCCCAAGCATCATAGACTCTGCAAATGCCCACCAGGATGCAAACCCGCACAGGAATAAAAAAATAATGTGCGGGGGACTTTTCCGGTCCTGGTCGAAAACAAAGACCCCCAGTGATAAGATCAGGACACCTCCTGCAAGGGAAAGAAGGGCAAATATGTTCACGGACAGCTCCGGTGTTACAACCAGACCTATCATACAGCATTCCAGAATAAATATTTCACGAACCGGTGCTGATTTTTGTTTTTTGCAGCCGGTATCCGCTGTATTTTTTCGTTAAAAATCCTGGATCAGCGGGGAAATTACCTGTACCCGGTTACCGGAGCTTCGTATAACACCGCCCGCCCAGGCATCACGACGGCCTCCTCATCAATCCACTTCACCGTTGCCACCCCGCGAGACCGGGCATTTCTCCGTATCCCCGGTCACCAAGTTCATCTTTAAGAGATCGGACATCCCCTGATGTGAAACGTCCTCCTCCTGTTCAGCATTTACCTCTGCCGCATGACACGACCGGCACAGCCCCGGAGCGTCCTGCTCTTCTTTCTTCCCCGCCTTCGTTCCACTGCCGGCAGGACTTGCGGTTCCAAACGTATGCCCCGGTCCGGCAACGTCCCGTCTCCCGGGGACGTGACAACCTCACATTTTATAATTTTCAAAATCCAAAAAGATCGGGTTTCTTTATATTCTACGCTTGTCAATACCACGCACGGGACAAAGGAGAAGGATATGTACCGCGTCCTCTATGTCGACGATGAACCGGGTCTGCTTGAGATTGGCAGGATCTTTTTAGAGCAGAGCGGAAAGGTTCAGGTTGATGTCATCACGTCTGGTCCGGCCGCGCTTACCCGCATGCAATCGACAAGCTACGATGCCATCGTCGCCGACTACCAGATGCCCGAAATGGACGGGATTGCGTTTCTCAAAACTCTTCGTAAAACGTACCCGGATCTGCCGTTCATTCTCTTTACCGGCCGGGGCAGGGAAGAGGTGGTCATCGAGGCTATCAACAGCGGGGCAGATTCCTACCTCCAGAAAGGAGGGGACCCGACTGCCCAGTTTGCCGAACTTCTGCACCGTATCCTGATCGCGATCGAACGCCGGCAGGCAGTCAGGGCACTTAAGGAGAGCGAAGACCGGTACCGGGCGGTAGTCGAGGCCCAGACCGAACTGATCTCCCGGTTCCGCCCGGACGGGACCCATATCTTTGTTAACGAGGCATACTGCCGCTATTTCGGGAAGACCGCGTCCGAAATCCTCGGGACACGGTTCCACCCGGAGGTCTCTTTAGAGGACGGACGGGCAATCCGGCGACATCTTGACAGCCTCACACCGGGACATCCTGAGGCAACAATGGAGCATGCCTCCCTGATGCCTGATGGAAAGACACGGTGGCAGCAGTGGAACGACCGGGCGATCTTCGATGCATCCGGCAAGGTCCGGGAGTACCAGTCCGTGGGCCGGGATATCACCGAACGGAAGAAGAGCGACGACGAACTCAAAAAAAGCCAGATCCTCCTCAATGAAGCCATGGACCTCGCACAGTTGGTATACTGGGAACAGGACGTCAGGACCGGCGTGTTCACGTTCAATGACCGGTTTTTTGCCTTCTACGGTACGACCGCAGAACGCGAAGGCGGCTACCAGGTGCCGGCGGAGGTCTATATCCGGGAATTTGTGCATCCGGATGACAAATCTGCGCTCACTGAGGCGAGAAAAAAAGACCGCGACACGATGGGCCCCCGGTACAGCTCCCAGAATGAGCACCGGATTATCCGCCGGGACGGGACGGTCCGGACCATTCTTGTCCGGTATGCTCCCGCGACAGGGGCGGAGGGTACTCCCGTAAAGTTGTATGGTGCCAACCAGGACATCACCGAGCGCAAGAACGCTGAACGGGATCTTGTGGCAAGCGAGAAGAAGTACCGCTCGCTCCTTGAGGGCCTGTACGAGAGTATCCTCGTGCACCGAGATACAAAGATCCTGTACGTAAACCCGGCCTGTGAAAAAGTGCTCGGGTATTCCCGGGATGCGCTGTTAGGCCAGTCCATCATGACCCTTGTCCCTCCTGAATTCCTGGAGATGGTCGCTGGTGCCGTCCGGAAGCGGATGGCCGGGAAGACCTTTGAGCCCTACGAACTGGACCTCATCCGGCAGGACGGCAGCCGCATCCCGGTCCTCATGAGCGGAAACCTGGTTGACTTTGAAGGATCTCCCGCGTCCATCAACCTGATCATCGACATTTCCGCACGCAAACGTGCAGAGACTGCCCTGCAGGAGAGCGAGAAGAAGTACCGTGCGGTCATCGAGAGCATCCAAGACGTATTTTACCGGACCGATGCCCGGGGTAACCTGACCATGGCAAGCCCGAGCCTCGGAAAACTCCTTGGCTATGACACACTTGAAGAGTGCATGGGGAAAAATATCGCAGAAACCATGTACTACGATCCACTCCAGCGGCAGGCATTCCTCGACGAGATCCACCGGAACGGGTCGGTCACGAATTATGAAATAAAGGTGAAACGCAAAGACGGGACCCCGCTGATTATTTCAACGAGCAGTCACCTGCTCACTGATGATGCCGGGAAGATTACCGGTGTGGAAGGTATTTTCCGTGACATTACCGCACAGAAAACCGCCGAGGCCGAGCTCGAGAAAAGTCACCGGTTCCTTGAAGCAATTGTCCAGGGTTCGCCCGTCCCGACCTTTGTGATCGACAAGGACCACCGGGTTATTTCCTGGAACCGGGCGCTTGAAGAGTACAGCGGGATACCTGCCTCTGATGTCCTCGGTATCCCAAAGGCGTGGAAGGCCTTTTACCAGGTGGACCGACCCTGCCTTGCCGACCTGATTGTCAGCGCACGAACGGATGAAATTGCCCGGTTGTACCGGGGAAAATACGCCCGGTCCGGTCTTATTGACGGGGCATACGAGGCAACTGATTTCTTCCCCCGCATGAAAGGCGGGACGTGGCTCTTTTTCACTGCAGCACCCATCCGTGACGCGGACGGCACCGTTATCGGTGCAGTTGAGGTCCTGCAGGACGTGACTGCCCTAAAAAAGAGAGAGTCAACCTGACAGTGATTGTCAGGTGGGTGGCCACGGGGGACCCGTGGCGTTATCGAAAGACCGGTTCCGTTGTTTTTTCTGTGGCAAGTTTCCAAAAAAAACCTGAATGAAAAGTTCCTGTCGACCGTCATCTCATGAGGGGGAACTATCCCAAACTTATAATAGTTACACTCAGACAATGTCCTATTGACATTTTCTGATGTTCCATAATGTATACCGTTCTTTATGTCGATGATGAACCAGGCCTGCTTGAGATCGGCAAACTTTTCCTTGAGGATAACGGCCAGTTTTCCGTTGACGTTATAACATCTGCACCAGAAGCGCTTGCCCGGATGAATGCGAAGACCTACGATGCCATCATCTCGGATTACCAGATGGCGGGGATGGATGGTATCGAATTTTTAAAAAAAGTCAGGACTTCGGGGAACACCATCCCGTTTATCCTTTTTACCGGGCGGGGACGTGAAGAGATTGTCATCCAGGCCTTAAACGAAGGGGCCGATTTCTATCTCCAGAAAGGCGGGGACCCGACATCGCAGTTTATCGAGCTTTCAAACAAGATCCAGTACGCCATAACGCGAAGACGTGCAGAGGAGTCCTTAAAACAGAATGAGGCCCAGTTCAGGCAGATCATCGACCTGGTCCCTCATATGATCTTTGCCAATGACCGGGACGGGAATTTTATTCTCGTAAACCAGGCAGTCGCTCAGAGTTACAAAAAAACCGTTGCCGAAGTCGAAGGAAAAACCCAGGCATTGTTCCAGCGGGTACCTGAGGAGCTCGACCGTATGCTTGCCGATAACCGTGAGGTCCTCGCTACGGGAAAGACCCGGTTTATCCCGGAGGAAACGTATACCGATCGGTTCGGGAAAAAGCGGTACCTCCAGACCACCAAGGTCCCTTTTACGACGCTCGGGAACAACCAGCAGGCTGTGCTCGGGGTTGCTGTCGATATCACCGAGCGCAAGCGGGCTGAACAGGCTCTTCTTGAGCGGGAAGCGCAGCTGAACAACTCAATGGACCTGGCTAATCTTGTCACATGGGAGGTGGACCATCAGACAAAAATGTTGACCTTCAACGACAGGTTTTATGCACTTTATGGAACGAATGCGGCGCGTGAAGGCGGATATACGATGCCCGCAGAGGTTTATGTACGGGAGTTTGTTCATCCCGATGACGTAGATCGGGTACTCGAAGAAGCACAAAAGACGACCACCACTCGTGATCCGCACTATAAAGCACAGTTTGAGCACCGGATTATCCGCAGGGACGGCGCAATCCGGCACATCATAGTACTCTCCGAAAAAATCATTGGAGATGACGGGATCACCACCAAAATCCATGGCGTGAACCAGGATATTACCAAACGAAAAGAGGCAGAAGAGTCACTCATAGTGAGCGAAGAGAAATACCGTCTCTTAACCGAAAAGGCAAGTGAGATCATCATCATTGCGCAGGATGAACGGATTGTCTATGCCAATCCCCGGTTCAGTGAAGTACTGAGGGTACCACAGGAGGAAGTGATCGGAAAACTGTTTATGGATTTTGTCTGGCCACAGGACCGGGAACTGGTCAGGACCAGATACCAGATGCGGATTTCGGGAGAAACAGATATTGAAAAATACGATTTCAGGTTTTTAGACCGGGAAGGAAAGGATCTCTGGGCATCCATTTCTGCGGTAAGAATTCTCTGGAACGGAAAGCCGGCAACGCTCAGCATGATCGCCGATATCTCTGAACGCAAACGGGCCGAAGAGGCACTTCGGGAGAGTGAAGAAAAATACCGGCTTGTCGTTGAACATAGCAAGGATGCGATCTATATCCACCAGTACGACAGGCTTCTCTTCGTCAACACCCGGGCATCGGTACTCACCGGGTACTCACACGAAGAACTCCTGCAAATCCGGCTCTGGGACCTCGTGCACCCCGGGGACAGGGACAAACTGTTCGGGAATAACAGGAAGAGGCTTGCCGGAGGTGAGGTGCCTACGGAGTTTATCGCCCGGCTCCTGACCAAAGACGGCACTTCCCGGATCTGTGAATTTGTCGTAGACCTGGTTACCTACCGGGGGGCTCCTGCAATACTTGGAATTGCACGCGACATTACCGAACACCGGCAGACCGAAGAGGCGCTTGCTTCAGCGAACATGAAACTTAAACTCCTTTCAGGGATTTCCCGTCATGATATCAGGAACCAGCTCACCATCCTTGAAGGTCACCTTGCATTCATCAAAAAAACCCGGCCTGACCCGCCCTTCCGGGATCATTTTGATAAGATGTCTGCCGCTGCCCGGCATATTGCCTCGATCATCCAGTTCACCAAGGAATACGAGGATATCGGCATCCATGCCCCGCTCTGGCAGGACTGCCGCACACTTGCCGATACTGCCGCAAAGCAGGTTTCCCCCGGACAGATTACGGTGAAAAACGATCTTCCTCCGGGGATGGAAGTGTTCGCCGACCCGCTCATTGCCAAGGTGTTTTTCAACCTCATAGATAATGCAGTACGGTACGGGGGTAAGATTACCACCATCCGGTTCTCGTTTGAGGGAGCCGATGAGAGTTTCCGGATAGTATGCGAGGATGATGGCGACGGCATACCTGCGGAAGATAAGGAAAATATCTTCAGGCAGGGTTTTGGCAGGAACACCGGGCTTGGCCTGTTCCTGTCGGCTGCAATCCTCAATATCACCGGCATCACGATCCGTGAGACCGGCGAGCCCGGGAAAGGGGCACGCTTTGAGATGGTGGTGCCAAAAGAGGCGCACCGGTTCGTCGGCGGGTCGTAAAATTCTTGTACGTCCGCGGGTGATGCCCGGTTTTTCTGGTACGGTTTTTCTTGTGTACGCGACCCGACAAAAATCACCGGGCCGGAACCATCAATAGTGACGGGTAAAATTCCCGATTGGAGAACTCTTTGGACAATTGGCAATAAAGATGGGGAACTGTATTCGACAATTTGTCAGATCTCATCCTTCTTTGACATCCTCTCCCTCGCATTCCACCAGCCACACAACATCACGCCGCTCTCCTCATCGATCCACTCAACCGTTGCGACCCCGCGAGACCGGGCACTTCCCCGGATCCGCCGTCGCCCGATTTATCTTCGCGAGATCGAATGTCCCCGACCGTGAAACGCTCGCCTCCGGATCAGCCTTTACCTCCGCCGCAGGAAGTGTGCCTGCACCCGGCAAAGACCGCACCGTTCGCATACTGGATCGCAAACGCCCCGTTTTTATGTGCCGACGAGAACGGGCATTGTTCAAGGGTGTACAAAAAACGGTTTGCGCAGGATTTTTTGAATTTTATAAAAATACTATGACGCTTTAGCCAATCCGGCAAATTCACAATATTCTTATACCCCTTTATTTCCACTGGAACTCCCGTCTGTGCTTATACCTCATTTGGCAGCCTTCCTGCAAGATCCTGGAGCTGATCCGGGGCCGTAATTTCCGGGACATTCGGTGCCGCGATGATCCTGCTCCTCCGGTGCGGCCGGTCCGGTGTATCGTCACCTTTCCGTGAGACCGTTCCGTAGAGTTTCCAGATCCGGCCTGCGTTAAAGTTTGCCGTGTCCACGCTCACCCGGTCGTTAGAGAAGATGGCATCGAACGCCGCAAGGCAGCCTTGGACACGGAGCGTTGCCGGTTCATCGTTTGCGAGATCGATCCGGTAGAGCAGGTGGGCGCCGTTCCCGGAGTCCCCGGTGATCGGTTCAGGGAAACCAAGCGACAGGGGCAGGGCCTCCGGTAGAACGGTCCATCGGATATTTGTATGGATCCCGTTCACCGATGCGACACCGGAATCCCGGACGGCTCTTTTTAAAAAAAACTTTATAGTACCCTGGAGGGAATATGTGTATACCACAAAGCCAGCGGAAAAGGTGTGTATGACCTCTTCAGATTCAGTTTACCGCATGATTGACAGCCTGCCGCCTGATCTCCGGCGCGAAGCGATCCACTATATCGAAGAGCTTGCAAAAAGGAAAAACCCGGCAAAGAAAAAAAAGTTCAGCCTTACATGGGCCGGTGGACTTTCCCACCTCAAAAACAGTACGACTTCCGTTGAGCTCCAGCATGCGGCCCAGAACTGGCGGGACTAGCCGTGTATCTTCTTGATACCAATATTTTTCTTGAACTGCTCCTCGAACAGGAAGAATCCGGGTCGGTAAGGTCTCTTCTTACGCGTTCATCTCCGGATGAGCTCGCCGTAAGCGATCTCGCATTTCATTCAATAGGGATTATCCTGTACCAGAAGAATTCCGCCCGCCTCTTCTCGGAATTTGTTCGGGATCTTTTTGGCGATGGCGGAATTACTATCCTTGGGCTTGGCAGCGGTGATATGGCCCGGGTTGAGGAAATCTCCACGGCATTTTGACTTGATTTTGACGATGCGTACCAGTATGTCACAGCAGAAAAATTCAACCTGGCGCTTGTCAGTTTTGATGCGGATTTTGACCGTTCGGATCGCAAACGTCTGGTGCCGGCACAGGTCAGATAATCCGGCAACTAAAAGAGGCAGGCCGTACGGTACACTGCTCCCATGATACTGCGAGCGGTACTGCCGGTTCGGTTGTCAATTCCGGAGCATACGATGATCCGGTATTTTGATTCACCGTGGGTCTCCCTCACCGACCTCATCCCATCCGGGCTCAATATGGGCTCCGATTACCCTTTTCGCATCCCAAAAGAAGCCCGTATCGTGCTCCGTTTCAAAACAACCTCAAATTGGGCTTATTTTTACAATCGGACGAAATAAAACGTTCTCATAGACGCGTTTGGAGGGCGGTTCTCGGGGCCGGATGGGTTTTCTGTTGTGGTGAAAAATGATCGCTGCCAGAACGCGAATATGGCCCGTTCATGGGCATTATATGGGGCTCAATCTGGGCTTATTTTGGGAAATGGGGAGATTTAATGGGCGGGATTTTTGGGGGCGGCAATCGGAGGGTTTTACGGGCGTTTTTTGGGGAGTTAGAGGGAGAGAACGCTCAAACGGATCTGCCGCCCCCCGGCCAACGTGGGCTTACCCCAATGTCACGAAACACAAATTCGAAAATGAACGCCTTATTGGAATGAGGAAAACGATACGGTATCTTTCGATCCAAAGAGTGTAGAAGACAATGGTATTGGATCTGGTCTCATAACAGTGCATCGTGTCTCGCATAAAGACAGAGTGAACCGACCGGGAATTAATTAATCCGGCATCATCATCTTACATTCAGGCAGTACTGCCGCAGGATCGCGCTCTATGACTGCTTACCTTCTTTTGTGATCTTTAAACCGGTCCTCATATCCGCGTTCTGTTGGCAAAAGTCCGGGCGCCCGGTATGTGTCGGGGGCCCGGCATGTGATTCATCATTGCTTGCAGGAACGCAAACAGGGAGGTCATATTAAAATGGAAAAAAAAGATGGAAATCAGGATCCATAGGATAAAAATTCCAATACCTATTTGCCATATCCTTTGCGATATACGAAGGCTTAATTTTGCATAGAATGTTAAAGTCCTGCCATCGTCTTCGATGAAATATATGTATCGATCTATCGGAAATATCGGGATAAAGAAAAATGTAACGTACCGCGTAAAGCCGTACATTTTCAATCCAATTCCAAAGAAAGCAAAAAGTGTTGGTGATTCTATAAAGAAGTCCTGGTGTTTTTTGTCTTCAACTGGCGGTGTATAAAGAGGAACTTCCTCAGTACTTGCATAACGGTGATATTCCTCTGGAGGTGTATACCGGGGAACTTCCCTGGAAGGTGTGCCACCAGTTTTATGTAATTCATCATAGGATCTTCGTTTCATTGGATCGCGAAGTATCGCATAGGCTTCATTAATTTCTTTAAATTTTTCATCCGCGCCGGGTTCTTTACAGATATCAGGATGGTACTTCACTGCAAGGTTACGATATGCCTTTTTTATCTCATCGGCTGATGCATCTCTTTTAACGCGGAGTATTGCATAATAATCTTCTGCCGTCATTTCATTTTTCCAGAATGAAGAAACGTCTGTTTTTCCAGATTTAATCACTCCCAATCCCTTTGTATCTGTCCACAATCCGGACACAACCTCGAATTACACAGCGTTTTTTACCTCCGGTATTATCCGGGTGTGACATCTCGGACATTGAACCCTGACCGGCTTTCCTGATTGTCCCCAGCTGGACGAGATGTGACCCCCTGTAAGT
>Ga0326728_10024720_pt1 | contig 10844 bp, 5 predicted proteins | sample MB3enrmetagenome_FD_207602 | JGI IMG/M metagenome (GOLD analysis project Ga0326728, IMG submission 207602) | Lab enriched peat soil microbial communities from McLean, Ithaca, NY, United States - MB31MN | ecosystem: Environmental > Terrestrial > Soil > Wetlands > Peat | place: USA: New York...
ACGAGATCTATCGCGCCCGTTAACCGCATGCCCCGCGACATCAGCGCGGCTTCCATTTTGCCATGAGAATGGCAACTTTCTCCTCCAGCGTTTGTTCCGGTTTGGGCGGCGGCTTGGGTGGGGCTTTAGGCTGGGGTTTAGGCTGTGCTTTGGGCGGCCGCTTGGCGGGCCGTTCCTGAAGGGCTTTGACGGAGAGGGCGATGCGCTTAGTTTTGGCATCGGCGCTCAAGACCTTTACTTTGACGATCTGTCCGGCCTTCACCACGTCCGCTGCCTCCTTGATGTAGCGGCTGGAAAGCTCGCTGATGTGGACTAGGCCGTCCTGATGAACGCCAATGTCCACAAAGGCGCCGAACTTGGTGACGTTGGTCACAACCCCTTCCAGAATCATGCCGGCTTCGATGTCGGAAAGCTCCCGGACCTGCTCGTTAAAGGTCGGGGCCACGAATTTGTCCCGCGGGTCGCGTCCCGGTTTGCGCAATTCCTCCAGGATATCGTTCAGCGTGTAGGTGCCCGCTGACAGGCGGTTGCGGTCGACCTTTTCGAGAAGCTCCGGGCGCTTGATCAGCTCTTCCATGGGAACATCGAGCGACCGGGCGATTTGTTCCACGATGTGGTAGGACTCCGGGTGGACGGCGGTCATGTCGAGCAGGTTTTCACCGTTGCGGATGCGCAGGAAACCGGCGGCCTGCTCGAAGGTCTTGGGGCCGACGCCGGGAACTTTCCGCAACTGGGCGCGCGAACGGAAGCTGCCGTTTTCATTCCGGAAGTTGACGATGTGGAGGGCGGTGCGTTCCGTAACGCCGGCGACATAGCGCAACAGCGTCCACGACGAGGTGTTCAAATCCACGCCCACCCGGTTGACGCAGCTTTCGATGACGCTTTCCAGCGACGCTTGAAGCTGGCGCTGGTCGACGTCGTGCTGGTACTGGCCGACTCCGATGGACTTGGGATCGACCTTGACGAGTTCGGAGAGCGGGTCCTGCAAGCGGCGGGCAATGGAAATCGCGCCGCGCACGGTGAGATCGAGATCCGGGAACTCCTGCCGCGCCACATCCGAGGCGGAGTAGACGCTGGCCCCGGACTCGCTGACGGTCACGGAGAAAATGTTGTCCAGATGCCTCTCCCGCAGGAATTCGCGCACAAAAGCGTCCGTCTCGCGCGAAGCCGTGCCGTTGCCGATGGCGATGGCGCGCACGTTGTGTTGCTGCAACAACGCCTCGAGCTTTTGGGCGGCGGCCTCCGCCTCGTCCTTCGAACGGTGCAGGTAGATGACATCGTGGGCAAGGAATTTTCCGGTCTCATCGATGACCGCAAGCTTGCACCCGGTGCGCAGGCCGGGGTCGATTCCCAACACCGAAATGGGGCCCGCCGGGGGCGCGAGCAGGAGGTTGTGAAGGTTGTCGCGAAACACCTGAATGGCGTCGCCATCAGAGCGCTGCTTCACCTCCAGGCGGATTTCGCCTTGAATCGAAGCGTCGAGCAGGCGCTTCCAGGAGTCTTCAATGGCCAGTTCAAGCTGCGGCGTCCAATCGCCAGCGGCGCGCAGAATACGGGTTTTGAGCATGGAGACCGCTTGCGAAGGGTCCAGTTCAATGGCGAAGCTCAGGACGCCTTCGCTCTCGCCGCGGCGGATGGCCAGCATACGGTGCGAGGGTATGGCTTTCACCGGTTCGCGGTACTCGTAGTACATCTTGAACTTCTCCTGCTCGTCGGCGGCATCCGGCACCTTGCGGCTCGCCACCACGCCTTCCTGAAACATCATCTGCCGCAGCGCTTTGCGCAGGTCAGCGTCTTCGCTGATCATTTCGGCCACAATGTGGCGCGCCCCTTCCAGCGCCTCTTCCCCGCTGTTCACGCCCTTTTCCGCGTTTACGAAACGGGCCGCGAAGGTTTCGAGCGGCTCGGCCGTGGGCTCCTGCGCCCATAAATACAGGGCAAGCGGCTCCAGTCCCTTCTCCCGCGCCATGGTTGCCTTGGTGCGGCGCTTGGGGCGGTAGGGCAGGTACAAGTCCTCCAGCTCGCTTTTGTCGAGGGTGGCTTCAATGCGGGCTTTGAGTTCGCCGGTCAGCTTGCCCTGTTCGGCAATGGAAGCAAGAATCGTCTCGCGGCGCGCCACCAGTTCCCGGAAATAATTCAGCTTTTCCTGGATACCCCGCACTTTGACTTCATCGAGATTGCCGGTGGCCTCCTTGCGGTAGCGCGCGATGAACGGCACTGTGCCGCCATCATCCAGCAGCTCGATCACCGCCACCAGACCGTGCATGGGAATTTCCAGCGTCTGGGCGATGTGGAGCAGTAATTCTACGGATAGAGGTTTGAGGTCGGTCATGATGGAAACGCGGGGTCCTTCTTTGGGGTTGCTGTAACCTGGTGGTGCCCTAGTTTCAGATGTAGCGCCGGCTTCCAGCCGGCATTGAGCCGCCAAGATGGCGGCGCTACGTTCAAATTAACCTCCAATACTTCACAATTGGCATACGAACCTAGCCGGTGGATCCCGAGGATCGGGAATTCCGGGCGCGGAGAGACAGGGCTTTCAGGCTGGCGGTGTCCAAGTCCGGGAAGAGGACTTTGGCTTCGTATTGCCAGCCGCGGCGCTCGTCAATAGCCCGCCGGCTGCGGTCAAGATAATGGCGCAGTTCTTCCAAACCGTATTGCCGGGCCAGTTCGCGCGCGCTCACCCCCGGGCGCCGGGCCTTCAGTACAAACCACTGCTCGGATTCCAGCCATTTCTCCTGCTCGATATCTTCGGGGTGCTCTTTGAGCAGCTTGTCGCGCGGGTCGAGATTGAAATTGATGTGGTAGATGCCCCGATCCAGGTCCAAGGCGACGCTCGCCACGTTGACCTTCTCGCTCTTCTGGTACAAGAGCTTTTCTCCGGTGATGTCGTATACGAAGCAATCGCTCGCTTGGGTCGCCGACACAATGTAGTAATGATGATTGAGGGCGTGCGCTTGCAGGGACGTGCCGGCGGAATAGGCGCTCGGCCATATCACCACCTCCGCCCCCTTGTCCGCCAGGCGCTTCCAAACCTCGGGGAAATTGACATCAAAACAGGTGGCAAATCCCAGCATTCCGAAGTCGGCCTTGTAGACTTGTGCTTCATCGCCCACGTCGACCGGGGGGTGAATGTCAAATTCATCCCAATACGGAAAAACCTTGTCATAGAGGCACGCCACTTCGCCGCTGCGGTCGAGCAGCACCACCGTATTGAGCCGGCGATTCTTCTCCATCCGGTCGATGGGGCATACGATGTAGGTGTGATATTTCCTGGCCAGGGGCGCCATCCTGGTCACGGTGGGGCCGTGCAAGGGTTCTTTGCTCTTATCGTTGTGCCCCAGGAGGAGCTCCGGCAGGGCGATCACATCAGCGCCGCGAGACGCGGCCTCCTCCACTTGTACGGCGATTTCGTCCAGCGACAAACCATTGGGAAAGCTGATGCTGGAAATGCGTACCTGCCGACCGATCCCATGCCCAGGCATGCCCCCGTTTTCTGAAGGGGCTGCGCTTGCGCCATTCGGCTCGCCGGATGCCAGGCCCGCATAGGTTATTCCCGCCAGTCCACTTACGGAATTCCTCAGGAAGGTCCTTCTTTTCATAAGAGCTCCGGCAATTGCACGCTCAGAGTTGCCTCCCGGCTGGAGGATTGTACTGCATATTCCAACCGCGTCAGTATAACTTTCAAGAAAGTGGCGCGGCAATTGGGAATTAAGGTCGGCGGCGGCAAATTCCGGCTTTCCCTCGGTGCGAAGCGGCTCAGGGGTTGCCGGGTTCGAAGGCGCTCCAAATGCGCTTGGAAACTGCAAATCACTGCAAATCCCTCTTGCAGATCGCCCGATTATTCCCCCTATCTCCTTTATTTTCATAAACTCATCGGGAAAATATGTTAACTTCTTTGTTTTCTATAAACTCTGAGGAGCAATTTTTTGCCCCTTTGTTTTCAATAAACTCTGAGGAGCTATCTTCATTTTTAACATCTTTTTGGGTGGTGGCTTCCCCATTAGGGACTTTTTGTTTAGGGCGGGGCGGAATGGCCAGGATGGGCGGAGGCCAGAAGCTTGCTGCATGAGCACAGTCCTTCCTTGCCGGGCGAGCGCTTACTAGCGAACTATACCTACACATGTAGCGCTTGTCAAGACAAATTGAGGAGATGCGAGGTGGCGCAAGGCGGGGCGGCCCCGCCCGTTGGGCAATTTCCGGAGAAATTACCTTTTCAGGCTTCCTTCCACTGCTGTTGCATCCTGACCGTGCCGGGTTCCGCGCCGCGGCGAGGGCGGTTTAAAAGGTGTTCGCCTGTTACTCCTTCGGCCACTCAAAGGGGAAGAGTTTTCCCGCGTCCTCGGGAGTGAGTCTGACGCCGAGCATGCCGGCGGCGCGGGAAAGCGCCGGATCGCGCCCATTCGCCATGTCTTTGCCGGTGGGAAGAACCATTTCATCCGGCGTCACCCCGCTGTGCTCCAGGCTTTTCCCATCGCTCATGATCAGGTCGGATTCGGTGATGGATACCCCATAGGGAACGATGGTATCCGTGCCCACGTGGTGGTCGTAGTGCTTCGCTTCCATCACGCTGCCGGAGGATCGGTCACCGACCACGAGTCCGCGTCTTTCGAGTTGCACGATGCGGGCAAAAAGTTCGGCCGCCGATGCTGATTTGGAATCGACCAGAACGATGAGCTTCCCCGTGAAAGCGTTGCCGCCCCGGGATTTTGCCACCTCGGGCTTCATTTCCTTCCGGCCCACGCGGTCAGCTATCTTGACGTCTTTTTCGAAGATGCCGCCCACGAGGAACTTAAGCGTATCGATCGCTCCGCCGGGGTTGCCGCGGAGATCCAAGATGAGAGCTTGGTGTTTGCGCGCCTTGGCCATCATTCGGTCAATGTCCGGCTGATCGAACATAAACTCCGGCAGTTTGAGGATCATCAACTCAGCACCTAATTCGATGCTGCGGGCGCGCATGAGGTGCTCCTCGTTTTCCATGTCGCGCACGACATCCCAGATGTCATTGCCCCCGGTCAGATCCGTCACCCGCTGTGTAACTCGGGCCTTCGCCGCAACACCCACCTGGCGTTCTTCACCGTCGGGCCTGCGCAGGATGAGTTGCAGTCCGGGTTGGGGGCGCAACACTTGCAGGGTGTAGTCCATTTTCCACAAGGTTTCGCGGGTGGGATGGAGACCGTTGATGGTCAGCACTTCGTCGCCGCTCTTCAAACCCTTGGCCTCCGCGTCAGTTTCCGGGCGCACCCGCTCGATGAAGCACCGGTCACCCACCATCACTGTGCGAAAGCCGTAATCGAGCCGGAACGGGCGGGGTGGCGGGAGAAAGAAAGTGTGGGAATCGTTAAGAGTGTCGAGCGCCGCCGCGATGTGCGCAAGGGACATATTTAAGGAAGTTTCCGAAAGAATTTTCTCCTTGGCCTCGCGCACCTTTGCATTCCAATCCACGCCGTGGAAAGTTTGATCATAATAGTGCTTCTGAACGTCGCGGGCGACCTCTTCCAACATCTCCAGCGCTCGCCCGCGATCGAGGCTGGACATTTGTTGCGACCGTGCCGGCGAAGCCAGGAATGCCGCCAGCGTCATCAAGGCGAGAATACAGATCACGCTTTTCGCAGGTGTCCGACTCCCTCGCAAGGAAGAATTAAATGAGAGCTGAAGCGGCCGGTTTGGGTTCTCATCCAGCGGGCGTTTGGCGCGGTTTGCTTTGCGGGTCTTGACTATCGCAGGATCATCTTGATTTGAGGCTTGGGCAGGAGCGCTTTCCTTATTCATACGGGACCTCCCGTGGGGTTCGACCGGCAAGATGGTACTGCTACATTTCTGGAAGTCAATAGCGCTGGCTCGAATAATCGACTTGAAAGTTTCTTATGCATGGCAACGGGCTTTTCGGACATTCAGCCCATTGCCGGCGAATAATGGACAAACATTGGGCGTATAATGGCTTGGCTTTGCGAGGGCGCCTCCCGTATTATGGGCGCGCTTGATGCAAGTTATAGACGAACCCCAAGGGTGACTTTTCGATGAAGCAGGACAACGGTTCTCATAAGCTTAACCGCCGCGAGGCGCTGATCGGACTTGCCGGATTTACCTCCACACCGCTGCTCGCCGGGCAGGGCGCGGCTGAACAGAAGCCGCATTCTCCAGCGGCTGCCAGGAACATGCCGACCTCGCCGGTTATGGCCCATGGCCGCGATCTGGCTTTCGACGAGGGTTGGCGGTTCCATCGCGGGGATGTTGAGGACGCAGAGGCCGTGAGCTTTGACGACTCCCACTGGCGTATGCTCGATCTTCCGCACGATTGGAGCATTGAAGATCTCACTTCCGTTTCCGAGGCGACGGGGGAGGGCACCATCTGGGTGGGCGGTAATACGCCGACCCGCATCGGACCCTTTGATTTGGCTTTAAGTGCCGGACAGGAGGCGACAGGCTGGGTAGTGGGCGGTACGGGTTGGTACCGCAAGCGATTTCGCGCTCCGCTTTCGGGCGCAAAATCCGAAACCGAGATTCGCTTCGACGGCATTTACATGAACGCCGACGTCTGGCTGAACGGACAGCATGTGGGCTTTCACCCTTACGGCTATACCTCCTTTGCCTACGATCTGACTCCTTACATCAACCGCGGCGGCGAGAACGTTCTGGCCGTTCGTGTGCGCAACGAAGGCATGAACAGCCGCTGGTATTCCGGTTCGGGAATTTACCGCCACGTCTGGCTGACATTGACCGAGAAGGTGCGCATCCCGCTGTGGGGCGTGAGCGTGACCACGCCCAAGGTGGCGGCCGATCTCGCCACCGTAGAAATTGCCGTGCGGGCGGAAAATCGCGGGAAGGAATCGGCAACGGCCACGGTTCGCGCCCAGATCATTGCACATCCAAATAAAGTGGCGGGCAAGGGCGAGCAAACGCTTGATCTCGCGGCCTCGGGTGATTCCGCTGCCACCGTGTCGCTGGACATTCAATCTCCGCAGCTCTGGTCGTCCGCCGCGCCCCATCTTTACCGCGCCGAGGTGGAGCTGGTGGTGGTGGGAAAAGTAGTGGACCAATCCACCGTGACCTTCGGCATTCGCAGCATCGAAGTTGACATTGAGCACGGCCTGCGCATCAACGGCGAGGTGGTGAAGCTGAAGGGCGGGTGCGTGCATCATGACAACGGTCTGCTAGGGTCCGCTGCCATCGACCGCGCGGAGGAGCGGCGCGTGGAGATTCTGAAGGCCAATGGTTTTAGCGCCATTCGCACCAGCCACAATCCGCCCTCGCCGGCATTTCTCGATGCCTGCGACCGGCTGGGGATGATGGTGATTGACGAGGCGTTTGACTGCTGGAATCTCGGCAAGAACGATGACGATTATCATCTCTATTTCAACGACTGGTGGGAGCGCGACATCCAGAGCATGCTTATGCGCGACCGCAATCATCCCAGCGTGATCTTCTGGAGCATCGGCAATGAGATTGACGGCCGCCGCACGGCCGAGGGTGTGGCCATCGCCAAGAAGCTGCGCGACGCGGTGAAGAGCATTGACGCTGTGCGGCCCGTCACCATGGCGGTTCCCGGTCCCTACGACCACAACCTGCCGCAGTGGCAGGCCAACGACCCCTGCTTTCTCCATCTCGATGTGGGCGGTTACAATTATCAGTGGCAGCAATACGAGATTGACCACAAACGCTTTCCGCAGCGCATCATGATGGGCACGGAATCGTTCCCCTTTGAAGCCTATGACAGTTGGCGATACGCGGAAAAACTCAGCTACGTGCTGGGGGATTTTGTTTGGACGGCCATCGATTATTTTGGCGAGTCCGCCATCGGCCACTCGCTGCTTTCCCAGGAGCCTGCCAATTGGCGCCAAAAGTATCCATGGTTCATCTCCTACTGCGGTGATATCGACGCCGTGGGCCACAAGAAGCCGCAATCGTACTTTCGCGACGTTCTGTGGGGGCAGAGCAAGCTGGAGATGAGCGTGGAGCGGCCCTTGCCGGCGGGAAGAACCGAGACCCTGGCGAATTGGGGTTGGCAGGACGAACTGCGCAGTTGGACGTGGCCGGGCGTCGCGGGGAAAATCCTGAACGTGCGGGTGTATACCTCCGGCGACCAGGTCAAGCTGTTTCTGAATGGCAAGGAGATTGGCTCGAAACCAGTGCCGGAATCCGCCAAACTCGTCGCGGTATTCCCGGTGCCTTATATCGAAGGCGAGTTGCGCGCCATTGCCTACCAGGACGGAAAGGAAATCGCCTCGCAGACCCTGAAGACGCTGGGCAAACCGGCGCGGCTGCGCCTCACCGCCGACCGGGAGACGATTCGCGCCAGCCGCAATGATTTGGCCTTCGTCACGGTGGAGATGCTGGATGCCTCGGGCAACCCCGTCCCGGACGGCGTCCGCACCATCGACTTCCAAATCGAAGGCGTGGGAGAACTGGCCGCTGCCGGCAGCGCTAATCCTAAGGACGTTACCAGCTTTCGGCAGCCGACCTGCCGAACGTTTTGCGGGAAAGGCATGGCGATCCTGCGTCCCATCGGGCGTGAGGGGACAATTACCCTCCGCGCCAAATCCGCCGGATTGGAACCCGCAACGGTCGTGGTGAAATGCACTTCCTATTTAGCTGAAAAGTCGTAACGAAGTTGGGCGCCACCAGAAAAGAAAGTCAAAAGGCAAAGTGCAAAAGGCAAAATGCAAAAGTGAAATGCCGCGGGCGTGGGCGGGAAGGATCAGCGAGTGAACCAATTATTCGTGACATCACTCTGCGCTCTGATTTTGTCAACCGCAGGGGCTTATGGAGTGTACACCTATTTTAGGCACCGGCATTACTTGGGAACCCTCCCTGACTCTCCGGGCACTCGCCCTATTAAGTGGATGCACAAATTATTCTTGGGCGGTGGAATAGCATCCATCCTGGCCGCGGTTTGGTATGTGGCGAAATTTCTTATATCCGGTCGGTGAGGCAGGTTTATTACCAGCTAAAATGGAGTTGGGAAATTCGCATTAGTGCCATACTCTTAATGCCGCGCGGGCGCGCCCAGGAGCTTTCGCCGTGTGCAGTGGCCAGAACCATTTAAACGCAAACGGAGGATATTTTGATAAATCGATATAAATCAAAAGAGTTTTTCGCATGTGCAATCATGCTGATGTTGCTTTTTACTTCGACCTGCCTTTCTGCGGCCAGCGAAGCGGTGACTCACGGAAAAGTGGTTTACAACGTCAAGGATTTTGGGGCGACGGGGAACAAGGCGGACAACGCCCTGCCGGCGATTCAGAAAGCCATTGACACTGCTGCCGTCAAGGGTGGAACCGTGTACCTCCCGCCGGGCGACTACACTTCCGGCACCATTCACCTGCGCAGCCACGTGAACATTTATATTGAAGCCGGCGCCACGCTCTACGCCTCGGAAAATCCCAACGACTTTGCCGTGCAAAAGGTAAAGTCCAAAGACGCCTTGCTGTTCGGCGAGGACCTCGAGGACATCTCCATCGGCGGGCGGGGCACCATCGACGGCCAGCAAAAATACTTCTGGGGGGACGACACGCTCGAGAGTGCACGCTGGACCCATAAGATGATGCAGATCAAGATGGGTGGTTCGACGCGGCGCAGTTATCCCGCGGGCTCTCCCAAACAAGAAGACTACCCTCACCTCTTGTGGCTGGGACGCTGCAATAACGTGCGCATCACCGGGCTCTCGTGGCTCCACTCCCCCAGTTGGAGCTTCGCGCTGTTTGCCTGCTCGCGCGTGGTGATCGACGGCATCTACATCTTCACCAGCCTGCGGGAAGCGGTTTGGGCGGACGGAATCGATATCGTGAGCTGCCACGACATCAGCATTTCCAACAGCACGATTGCCACCGGTGATGACTGCATTGCCATCGTTTGCGGCATTCCGGAATGGGGCCCCGATTATCCCACCGAAAATATCACCATCACCAATTGCCGGTTCTCTTCCGCCTCCGCCGCCATCAAGTTCACCGAGGGCAACAGCCGCCTGGTGCAGCACGTGGTGGTCACGAACTGCACCATCTTTGACTGCAACCGCGGCATCACTTTGCAGATCGCCACCGGCGGCACGGTTCGCGACGTGGTGTTCTCCAACATCACCATGGACCTCCACCGCTTCGATTGGTTCTGGGCGGGTGACGGCAACGCCTTCAATATTGAAATCCATCGCCCCAGCGAATGGAACGACGAGCCGCCCAAGCCCGGCGAACCGGGCCCCGGCTTGATCAAGGACGTCATCTTCCACGACATCATCGTGCACTGCCAGGGAACCTCGAAAATCCAGGGGCATCCGGAAAGGTGGCTGGAGGGAATTACCTTCGATAACATCAAGTTTTTCATCTCCAGCGATCCCAAGGCGGTATACGACACGGCGACTTCCGCTATGATCTTCAAGCGGGCGAAGAATCTGCGGCTGCGGAATATCGAGGTCTACTGGGATAAGCCCTCGTCCGACAAATGGCAAAGCGCCCTCGATGTGGAGGATGTCGATGGCCTCGAGCTGAGCGGTTTCAGTGGCAATGCCGCCTGGCCCGGGCAGAATATTCCCGCCGTCCTTTTGCAGAACGTGAAGAACGCCAGCGTGGATGGCTCGGTGGCCCCGGCGGATACCAACGTCTTCCTGAAGATTGCGGGCGCCGAAAGCCACGACATTCATCTCTTCGGCAACGATTTTCACCAGGCCAAGGTGCCTTTCCAGTTGGACCCGGAAGTGAAACCGGAAAGTGTCACGGCCCTGGACAACTTTATGCCCTCCAAATAGCGCGGCGGCGGGATCATGCGCGACGTAGGGTACCCCTCGTGGGTGCCCTTGCGCACGGGCACCCACAAGGGGTGCCCCTACAACTTCGCCCAAAAGGAGTCTCACCTTG
>Ga0326728_10024721_pt1 | contig 10844 bp, 11 predicted proteins | sample MB3enrmetagenome_FD_207602 | JGI IMG/M metagenome (GOLD analysis project Ga0326728, IMG submission 207602) | Lab enriched peat soil microbial communities from McLean, Ithaca, NY, United States - MB31MN | ecosystem: Environmental > Terrestrial > Soil > Wetlands > Peat | place: USA: New York...
TCCTGCCCGGGTTCGATATTACAACATCTGGGCCTATTCCCGTTCGACATGGCCCCCGAATTTATACCGCATGGCCGATAGGACCTTCCCGGCAAAGTCGCCCTCTCCCCGGGAGCTGAATCGTTGATAGAGGGCTGTGCTGAGAACAGGGGCAGGAGATCCCTCGTCGATGGCTGCCATAATCGTCCATCGTCCTTCGCCGGAGTCGGACACGCGACCGGCAAAGTTTGACAAATCCGGATTCTCGAGGAAGGCCATCGCCGAAAGGTCGAGAAGCCACGAGGCGATCACGCTCCCCCGGCGCCACAATTCCGAGATATCCGCAAGATTAAGATCGTATTGATAATATTCGGGATGGCGCAGCGGAGTGGTCTCGGCGTCGACAGGGCGTGCTTGCTTCCCGACATTCGCATGTTGAAGGATGTTGAACCCCTCCGCGTATGCCGCCATGATACCGTATTCGATTCCGTTATGAACCATCTTAACAAAATGGCCTGCACCGGAAGGCCCGCAGTGAAGATAGCCCTCTTCTGCGGTCCCGCCCATCTTTTCTCTGCCAGGCGTCCGTGAGACCGAGCCCAGGCCGGGCGCGAGGACCTTAAAAATCGGATCAAGATGTTTAACGACCTCCCCCGGTCCGCCGATCATCAGGCAATATCCACGCTCCATCCCCCAAACGCCTCCGCTCGTCCCACAATCGACATAGTGGATGCCTTTGGGAGCCAGCCCCTTTGCCCGCCTGATGTCGTCGATGTAGTAAGAGTTTCCTCCGTCGATGATGATGTCGTCCTTCTGCACGAGGGGAGCCAGATCACTTAAGGTTTGGTCCACGACAGCCGCAGGGATCATCAGCCAGGCAGCACGAGGCGGAGAAAGTTTGGTGACAAAATCCTTGAGCGATGAAGCTGCAACGGCCCCTGTCTCCTTTGCAAATTTTTCTCTTGAGCTGGCTCGCGCCGAATAAACGACGACTTGATGTCCAGCCCGGATCAGTCGAAGCGCCATATTCCCGCCCATCCTACCGATGCCGATCATTCCGAGTTGCATATTCCTTGCTCCTTTCCTCGTTAATCCTGCGATGAAATGCCAACAAAATTGTGTCGTGATTGCGATTATTGACTTACCCCCTCACCTTTGTCCTCTCCCCCGCAGTCGGGGGAGAGGGGAGGGTGAGGGGGTGCCGATGGCTGCTCTTAACTTTCGAAGGTTGTCCGCAACCGAACCCTGGTCGTTGAAAATAGCCGACCCGGCAACGAGGACTGTGGCGCCGGCCTCTGCGACCGGCCCTGCCGTTTGGGCATGGATACCACCGTCCACGGCAATCTGCGCCTGATCCCGGCCGCGCTCGGTGAGCACGCGGCGCAGACGGACGATCTTATCCAGGCTGGAGGGGATAAACTCCTGCCCCCCAAAGCCGGGCTCTACCGACATGATCAGCACAAAGTCTACCTCGCTAAGAATCTCCTGCAGGACCAGGAGCGGCGTGGCAGGGTTGAGCGCAACACCTGAACGCGCTCCCAATGCACGGATTTCCTGAATGGTGCGGTGAAGATGAGGGCAGGTTTCAACGTGAACACTGACAGAGTTTGCTCCGGCCCCAACGAAGTCTGCCAGGTAACGTTCCGGCTCCTCAACCATTAGATGAACGTGCAATAAGGCATCGAACTTGTCAGCAATCGGGCGTAATGAACGCATGACTTGAGAACCCATGCTCAGATTCGGAACGAAGTGGCCGTCCATGATATCGACATGAATCCACCTGACCCCCGCCTCTAATGCCTGCGTGACCTGTTCTCCGAGGCGGCTGAAATCGGCCGAAAGAATGGATGCGGCAATCTGGATCTTCCCTTGTCCGCTTCTGCTCATCGAGCTTCCTTTTGAAGAAGTTCTACTTCATTCTTTGCGCTTAAGATGGCGGATGCCATCCTTGCCGGCCACGATCAGATCCGTTGCCAGCCCAAGAAACAGCCCATGCTCGGCAATCCCAGCCCGTACACTTAACTTAGCTGCCAGCTCGGCAGGGTTGGCAATCGGACCGAAGTTACAATCCAGGATCATATTTCCTGAGTCGGTCATAAACAGGGACCCATCGGCATTATAGCGGATTTCAACTCGCGTTCCCAACGACTCAAGATAACGAAACTGGGAACGCCAGCCAAAAGGGAGAACTTCGACGGGCACTGCATGGTATGTGCCGAGCCTGGATGAGAGCTTGCTGTCGTCGGCCACAATGATCACGCGCCGGCTGGCCTGGGCAGCAATCTTCTCCCTGAGCAGCGCACCTCCTCTCCCTTTGATCAAGTTCAGATCAGGGTCTACTTCGTCCGCGCCGTCGATGGTCAGATCCAGGCTGTTCGGCATCTCCTCCTCCATCATCGGGATACCGAGCCTTTGTGCCTCTTTCCAAACGGCCTTAGACGTGGCGAAGCCGAAGATATTCTTAAGCTGCCCGTCGAGGAGCAACCGGGCGATGCGCCGCGTCGCGAAGATCGCCGTGGAGCCCGTGCCCAGGCCCACGACCATACCCGACAGGACAAACTCCACGGCCCTCTCTCCCGCCTGTTGCTTGTACTGTGTGGAAAGCTCAGCCCCTGTAGTCATCCCGATTTCCTATTCTCTGCCCCTCACCCTCCAGAGCCTGTATCGCAATAATAAAAACTGGTTCCAGAACGGAGGAGACGGTCGGATGGAAAAGTCTTAGGCCTGCCTGCGCGAAGCCGCTTCGGCGAAGGCGGGGCGGCAACCTTTTACATATGATATTCAGACGGTCCATACGCTTAAGATGACCCCATTTTCCATAAGCCCCGGTTAGCGATTCCTAAGAGACCGCATTCTAAGACTTTGAAGCCCGACTGTCTCTTCCGTCAAGGCCGCGACTATGACACAGTCCCCAAGGGAGAGGGGGCCTGAGAATGATTCGTCAACTGCGAGCGACCATCTTACCTTTGATGCGCTTCAGGCGAAAAATATCCTCTTGCTCCTGCTGGTCGAGGACTTGCTGGATGCAATGGATCTGAGATTGAATACCGGGGATCACCGCCTGCTCGAGGGCGTTCACCCGACGGGCAGTTTTCTTAATCTCTTCTCCGATGCGGCGCAGCCGCGACTCGGTGTTTGCCACCCGCAACAGCGCTTCGGACAGCTTCCGAAATGCAGCCTGTGCGGCCAGCGTCTGCCCTCCAACACCGAGAGGACTGACCGTGGTTCCCCGAGGCCGTTCCACCTCCAGCCGCGGCACCCGGGTGCCCCAAACATTCTCCACCTCAGCCCGGGCATCGGAGATAACCGGTACGCTGAGCGACAGGACCTCTACCTCCCGGGGACCGTCGAATGCTTTCGCAAGGAACAATGCCATATGCGCCTCCTGGCCCGCTCCATTCAACTGCCTGCGGGCCTCGAGGGTTTCGTGAATCAGGCCGAAGAACTCCCTCACCAGCGCGTCACGCTTCTTCTGCAGGAGATCAACGCCCCTGAGTGCCAGCCCGAGCTGGCTGCGCCTGGCGAGCAAATTCATCCGGGTAGGACTCGTACCGTTCATAAAGTCTCCTTAGCGTGGTGCATCCGAAGTCCCTTTACTTTCTTTGTCATTCCGGGCTTGACCCGGAATCCAGTGTTTCTGAACTGGGTTCCCGCTGGAGTTTACCCCGTGCTTAATACGGGGCGGGAATGACCGTTTCAGAAACAATGTAAAGAAGTATTTGACGCACTACACTAAATTCCCTGGCGAGTGCCCCAGAACTCCCTGAGTTTTGTGCCATAGTACTTACCGATGTGGTCCGCGGAAATCCGCTTCAACTCGGACTCAGGCAGCATCGAGAGCAATGCCCAGGCGATACTCAACGATTCGTCCAGATCGCGGCTCTGTTCGCCCTGATGAATGAAGTCCTTTTCGAAGGCGTCCGCAAACTTCAGGTAGCACCTGTCGTTCTCGGTCAGAGCCTCCTCGCCGATGATCGCCACCAGCTTGCGGATGTCCACGCCGTTGGCGTACGCTGCAAAGAGCTGATCGGAGACCTGTTTGTGATCCTCACGGGTCTTGCCTTTGCCGATCCCGCTATTCGCCAGCCTCGAAAGGGACGGTAGCGGATCGATCGGTGGGAAGAAACCTTTGCGATACAGCTCGCTCGAGAGCTGGATCTGGCCCTCGGTGATGTATCCTGTGAGGTCGGGAATGGGATGGGTACGATCGCCCCCGGGCATCGAGAGAATCGGGATCTGTGTCACGGACCCCGGGCTGTCCGCGATCACGCCTGCCCGCTCATAAATAGTAGAAAGGTCGGTGTACATATAGCCCGGATAGCCGCGCCGGCCCGGAATCTCACCTTTTGAAGCTCCCACTTCCCGAAGCGCCTCGCAGTAGTTGGTCATGTCCGTCAGGATGACCAGAACGTGGTAGCCGTGGTCGTAGGCCAGGTGCTCCGCCACGGTCAGCGCCATGCGGGGTGTCAGGATGCGCGCGATCGTGGGATCGTCCGCTTTATTGAGAAAAAGGACCGATCGCGAGAGAGCGCCGGTCTTCTCGAATTCCGCGGTAAAATAACTCACCTCTCGCTGTGTCACACCCATGGCGCAAAAGACCACGGCGAATTGGACGTCCTCGCCCGGCACAATGGCCTGGCGCGCGATCTGTGCCGCCAGCTCGTTGGCAGGAAGGCCAGGGCCTGAAAAGATGGGAAGCTTCTGCCCCCGGACAAGCGTGTTCATAATATCGATGGTAGAAATGCCGGTCTGGATAAACTCTTCGGGCTTGCGTCGTGCGACCGGGTTGATCGGCATGCCGGCGATAGAGAGGCGTTTCTCCGGCGTCACTTCTGGAAGCCCATCGATGGGCCTCCCAACGCCATTGAAGCGGCGGCCCAGCATCTCTTTCGATACGCCCAGGCGTGCGACATTTTCAACCAGGCTTACCGACGTGTGTGCCAAGTCGAGCCCTGCTGTTTCCTGGAATACCTGAATCACAGCGTAGTCTTCCGAAACTTCGATGACCTGCCCGCTGCGCACCCGGCCCATCCCATCCTTGATATCAACGATGGCGTTATACGCCAAGTCTCCGGCATTTTTTAGGAAAAGGAGCGGACCGGAGATGTAACTCGGCGAGTGATATTCCTTTTTTAAAAGATCCATGTGGTTGACTTCCTTAACCTGCCTGCCACGCTCCGTTTATCTCGCTTAGCACGCCTTCCAGGTAGGCCTGAAAATCCTTCTCCGGTGTGTAACGGGCACGGGCGATCTTCTGCAGTACGCGATTTTGAATGATCTTATCGATAGAGACCCCTTCTTTGAGCGCCTTCTCAGCTGCCTGATAGAGGGTCGTCACCATGCGTATGATCCCATAGGCCTTTTTCATGGAGCAGTAGGCATCGATCTCATGGAAACCGTTCTGCTGCAGGAAGTCCTCCCGTAAGATCCGACCCACTTCGATGATAAGGCGCTCGTGATCTTGCAGGGCGTCGGGACCTACGAGCTGAACCATTTCCTGAAGGGAGGCCTCCCGTTGCAGCAGTTCCCGGATGGCGTCGCGCATCTCAGGGTAGTTAGGGTCTACGTTCTCGCGATACCAATGGTCCAGAAGCTGGATGTAGAGCGAGTAAGAACCGTTCCAGTTGATTGCCGGGAAGTGTCGACGGTAGGCCAGTGAGGCATCCAGTTGCCAGAAGGCGCCAGCGATCCGGAGCGTCGATTGCGTGACCGGCTCGGACATGTCGCCGCCGGCAGGCGAAACAGCTCCTACCACGGTGATCGCGCCGCGTTCTCCTGTTGAACTGATAACCAAGCCGGAACGCTCGTAGAATGCCGCGAGCCGAGCGGACAGGTAGGGCGGATAGCCTTCTTCGGCCGGCATCTCTTCGAGTCGAGAGGAGATCTCACGCAGCGCTTCAGCCCAGCGGCTGGTGGAGTCAGCCATCAGCGCGACAGCGCAACCCTGGTCCCGGAAATACTCGGCCAGGGTCACGCCTACATAAATACTCGCCTCCCGTGCCGCCACTGGCATGTTGGAGGTGTTGGCGATGAGTATGGTGCGCTGCATCAGCGGCTGCCCACTCCTCGGGTCCTGGAGATCCGGAAACTCCTTGAGAACATCCGTCATCTCGTTGCCTCGTTCGCCACAGCCCACGTAGACCACGATATCGGCGTTGGACCATTTCGCCAGCGATTGCTGAGCCACTGTTTTGCCCGAGCCAAAGGGCCCTGGGATCGCCGCGGTACCGCCCATGGCGATGGGAAATAGCACATCCAGAGTTCGCATCCCGGTGAGAAAGGGTTCCTTCGGGTCAAGCTTTTCCTGAACAGGACGGGGTCGTCGCGCCGGCCAAAGGTGGAACATTTTGAGCTCCCGGCCATCCTCAAGAAATGCCACCGGCTCCTCCACGGTGCAAGCGCCGGCCTCCCTGACCTTCTTGACCGTTCCAGTCACTTCCGGTGGCACCAGAATCTTGTGAACGAACCGGAACTCACGGACAGTACCCAGAGTCATGCCCGCCGTGACCGCGGCGCCAGCCTTCACGATGGGCGTCCAGTCCCATTTTTTTTGGCGATCTAACGCCTCTGCCTCTACGCCGCGAGTGATAAAGTTTCCAGTTTTCTCCCGGATCTTTTCAAGCGGTCGCTGGATGCCGTCGTAAACGGAGGTTAGAAGCCCCGGTCCCAGCTCCACCACAAGCGGCATGCCCGTGGAGACCACAGGCTGACCGACGACCAGACCGGAAGTATCCTCATAGACTTGAACGAATGCCGTGTCGTCCTCCAGCCGGATGATTTCACCGATAAGCCCCTCGCCGCCCACTTTGACAATGTCGTACATGCGAGCGCCGAGCATCCCCTTGGCGATCACCGCCGGGCCTGTAATCTTGCGGATGACCCCTCGAACCGTAGAGTTATTGGTCACTGCGTTATTAGTCATTCAAACCACCGGTGATTACTTGCTGTACCCCCACCCTTCCCTTCCTCTCAAGGAGATTGTGTCGTAATGGGGGTAAGCGCCAAAAATTCCAAAAAACGGGACAGACAGATGGATGAGAAAGCTTTAGACCTGCCTGCGCGAAGCCGCTCCGGCGAAGGCAGGGCGCAACCTCTTAACCGTAAACCTCAGGGGTATCAAGGTCATGAAAGAATTGACTATCTTGTGACGACAACAATTCCCTCTAACATTAAACGTGCGCATTCTAAAGCTTTGGAATCCGGCTGCCTGTTCCGTTTTTTCCTGCCTCCACTCGATTATGACACAGTCTCCTATATTTTTATCTCATACCCCATCGTCGCGATGATCAGTCGTCGCATGTACGCTTCCGCATCCTCGCCTTCTCCTGCGCCAGCGGCAAGGGGAGACGGCGCCGAAATCAGGATGGGGAGATCCCGACCGTGCATCTCGCGCTTGACCGCCTGGTATGGGTCGGGCAGGAGCGCCGCGCTTACCGCAATCAGGGCGTAGATGTCTTCTTCGATCATTCGGGCCAGTGTCTCCCGAGCTTCTGTTCCATCCGCGGCAACGGTCACGTGCAGGCCCGCCAGGCGGTAGCCCGCGGCCGATTCTGGATCGGTCAGAACCCCGATCTTCATTCGCAGAAGACCTCCTGTTCAACTGAAGCAGCCGGCAGGTTGTAATAGGCGCGCCGCGCAAGAAGCCGGATTCGGCCGGTCTCCCATTCCTTACACCGGATATAATCGATGGCAAGACCCGGCCCCAGGACATCCTTGGATTGCGCATGGGCCTTGGCCAGCAGGACGCAGCGCAGGCTTCGCTCAAGTGCCGCCAGGTCTCTCGCCTCTGCCACACGCCCGAAGTCGGAATCGCTCAGTTCCTGAAGCGCAGCCACCTCGCTCCCTGCCAATCGTTGGAAGAGGGAAAACGTTACGTAACGGCCTCCCCGCAGGAAGATCCATTCGGACGGTCCTTCGAAATCGATGGTAAAAAGCTTGACTCCGGCTGCGAGGTTCAACGCGTCGATCTCGAAACGGATGAAATCTACAAGGTACGGCTGGTCAAGCTCCTGAGCCCGACGCAGCAACTCTTCGTAGAAACCATGGTCCAGTAATACTTCCATCTGCATCGGTTCATGGCTGGTCTTAGACGCCTCACGCAGCACCGTGGCGATGGGATGTCCCAGTATCGAGAACACCTGTGCCAGCGATGCAGGGTCAGGGGCCTCTGCCATGGCTCTGTATAAACCTTGAGGAACGGTGCCCCCGGCCAGATGTCCAGCGATCTCTTCTGCTGACCATCCTGCTGTTCTTCCACGAAGGATGGTTTTCACGTTGGTCAGGTCAGACCGCATCAGCAGCAGGCTCACGGCCTCGCGGGCTTTGCCCGAGACCAGACGGGGAAGGTCGGCTACCGTTCGATTCAGGTGAACCGTCACGGCGCGATCAATGTCAGTAAGAGTTTCTCCGGTGAGGTCAGGGCCGTAGATGCTTTCCTCAAGGACTTTGACCAGCTCGGAGAAATTCAGGCTCAGCGCCTCGCGGAAAAAACCTTCGGGCAGCAACCGGCTGCGCCTGGCCCGGATGCGGGCGTTCAAATAAGCGAAATCGTCGGTCATCCCTCACGCCTCACTCTCAAACGAACCGCCCTTTCCCTTGAAACACTCCGTTGTAATTGGAACAAGCGCCCGAGATTTCTGAAAAACGGGGCAGACAGACGGGTGAAAAAGCTTTGGAGCGCAACCTTTTAGTCGCAAAACTCAGGGGTATCAAGGTCATGAATGAATTGACTTTCTTGTGACGGCCATTCCGTCTAACATTAAATGTGCGCATTCTAAAGCTTTGGAATCCGGCTGTCTGTTCCGTTTTCTCTCTGTCCTCGTGGAAGAAATGGTTGGGTGGAAAAGTTTTAGACCGATTAGCCATTCCTAAAAGTCCGCATTCTAAAACTTTGGAACCCGAATGTCTCTTCCGTCAAGGCTGCGATTTATGACACATCCCCCCAGAGCCGTTGCGCCACACCGGGAGCAAGCGTCTCCCAGGCGCGCTTAACTCGTTCCGGAAGGCTGTTCTCTACGCTACGTTGACCCCCGTGAGCCACGATTCGCACTCCGAGGTGAAGGTCGGGATCGGTCCGCAGATCGAGCCCCTTCTGGATTGCCCACGTGCTGAGCTTGGCATTGTCATCCGGGTGTACGACCGCTGCTTCCGGCGCTTCAACTGCCTTCATGGCCTCTTCCGCCAGTGCCTCCAGGATCTCACCGTAATTCGGCTTGCCCGCAATCTCTTCAAGGCCGCTTAAGACCTTTTTCTTCACCAGAGCGATCGCCTGGCCTCTTGCCCGCATTCGGGCCGTGGAGAGGGTGATCTCGGCGGCACTCTTTGCCCGACGGTTGGCAGCACGAACTTCGGCTTCGACCCTCTTCCGAAAGGTTGCCACCCGCTCCGATGCCTGTTTCTCAGCCTCCTGGACGAGCACCGTGGCCTTTGACCCCGCCTCGGTCAGGATCGAGTCGATCTCCGCAAGAGCCTCTTCCTGAAGAATGTCTCCAACCTTCGACATCACAGCTTCCCGAAAAGGAGGAACGCAACGACCATGCCGAAAATCACCAGGGTTTCCGGAAGCAGAAAGAAGACGAGCGCCATCCCAAACGACTCAGGCTTCTCCGCCACACTGCCAACGCCCGCCGGACCAATCCGCGCCTGCGCGATGGCCGTTCCCAGCGCGCCAAGTCCCACAGCAAGACCCATGCCGATGGCGATGAGACCCTTGCTTGAGCTGCCGCTTGTCTCAGCTGCCTGGCTGGCCTGCTGGCCAGATGCCGAAGCAGCGCATAGAATCACAAAACCCAGAATCAAAACAATCTTGACCTTCATCATCTCTCCTCCTTGAAAAAAATATCTGTGATCTGTCCAATTACGTAATGCCTTACAAAAACGTGGAAACTTGGAACGATACGGCAAGAATGCCCTCCGAAAATCTTATTAAGCGGTCGGATCATATTTTTATCAATAAGGGCAACAATTACCATCGATACCTCGGTTCTTTCCGTGTTCAGGGGATTCCCTCAGTTCACGGACAAGTTACGGTTACCGCTATAAGATTTTCTCCGACATCCTTGCCGCATCTCAACAAGTTTACGTGAAAGTTAGGCATTATACAGTCACCTCTATCACGATGAGCTGCAGACCGATTTGAAGGGACGGTAGGGCCTGCCCCTAGCCATGTAAAAATCAAACTTGCTGAAAAATTCGACCCAGATGAGACGAATGGGTTGCAGGACATGGCTCGCGGTGAGCAGAATGACAAGAGAGGTCTGAATGAGCAGGCCCATCAACAAACCGACCAACACCCCGAGTACCAGGCCGACGACCCCTAACCATCGGTGCAGAGAAAAGCCCAGGTCCGTGGCCAGGCAAGCAAGAATGGCCGAGGCCAGTCCGACGGCGTAGAGACGGATGTAACTCAAGACGTGACCTGCCTGCATCGGCAGTTCAGCGATCATCATGGGCATCCTTGCCCGTATCATTCCTGCAAGAAACAGGGCCGCACCCGCGACGGTCGGGATAAGCAACCAGAGCCGGAAATTCCCGGTCATGAAGGCATAAGCAAACAGGACCAGGGCCGCAACGCCGCCGAAGTAGCCGCTCGCCTCCCAGAAATGCTTCTTCTCGCCCTGACGCCGCCTCAGGGAGGCTTTGACATACAATCCATAAAGGACCTGGTAGACCCCGAAGCCGATGCAAACCAGAATCAACCCGTTCGCCGTGGCGACCGTGTCGATGCGCGGAATTAGAACAGGGAACAGCCCGGGGTGTCCTGCGGTTCCAAAGATGCCAAGCCGCTGGAGCAGGTCACCGAAGAGCTCCCCGTACAACAACCCCCAAACAAACGTCCATATGATCATCGATCTCATCACTCGAAC
>Ga0326728_10024723_pt1 | contig 10843 bp, 10 predicted proteins | sample MB3enrmetagenome_FD_207602 | JGI IMG/M metagenome (GOLD analysis project Ga0326728, IMG submission 207602) | Lab enriched peat soil microbial communities from McLean, Ithaca, NY, United States - MB31MN | ecosystem: Environmental > Terrestrial > Soil > Wetlands > Peat | place: USA: New York...
GTGCGCCACTTTACTCATGGATTGCTCCACTTTCTCGTTCGACTTGCATGTGTTAGGCACGCCGCCAGCGTTGATTCTGAGCCAGGATCAAACTCTCGTTTGAAACCTGATTGCCGCAACCAACCGACGGAGGTCGGCGGATGCGGCATGCGCCAACATATCCGAAGATATGCTACGCCTTACCTTGTGAGATCGATCAAGCCAAACCCGATCGCATCTCACGACTGGCACGTTCAACCATTTTGTCAAAGATCCTTGCGGCTTATCCGCCTGAGCGGTGCCGTTTGGATCGAGGCCCAAGCTGTTACGCCTGGGTGTCCTCGAACTTGTTGCGCTCGCCGGTTTCTGCGTTCGACCGCGTCTGCCGGCGTTTTTGCGCGAACCCTCTAAACCTATCGAACTTTCCCCTTCGTGTCAAGCGCGGCCGGTTCACGCCCGAGGCCGCTCAAACTCGATGTTGGCGGAAATGTTCCTCAGTCGCGAATCTCGACCTGCCGGGAGGGGAAAGTCCCTTCTCAGAAGCGTCGCACAGCGCAAAATATCAAAGAGCGGCCAGCAAAACTCGCTCGAGCCTACAGGGCTCGCGGGAGTTGAACTCCGGGTCTTGCAATGGCTTGTTCTCTGCGGGATTCCCTACAGGGGTTCACGGATGCGCCTCGGCGTACCTCACCCGACCCAACGAACCGGCTTCCCACTTCCCTCATCGGGCAGGCCAAACGGCCACCGGGAGGCTCCACTGCCCATCTGCAACTGTCAAAGAGTAGCACACGCCAGGCCTTTTTGCAAGTTTTGCTGCGGGCCGCGCCGGCTGAGCCGCGTTCCGTCGCCCCGCCGCGACCTTCCGGGGAGAGCACCGAACCGGCGGAAAGGCAGACGCCGGCCTGTGGGAGTCTGGGATTTCCGCGCGCAATTTGGGTGTCAGCGGCGGGGAACGATCAGGCCCAAGTCCGTGAGCCCATTGACGAAGAACTGCATGGCGAGGGCCACCAGCAGCAGGCCCATGATGCGCACCAAGATGCGGATGCCGGTTTCGCCCATGACCTGGCGGACACGGCTCGCCCCGGCCAGCACCCAGTAGCTGATCAGGCTGGTGAGTGTGATCGAGCCCAGAATGGCGGCCATCTCCCAATGCCAGAGCGAGGGCGCCTGGCCCACCAGCACCATGACCGAGGAGATCGCGCCCGGGCCGGCCAGCATGGGAATGCCCAGCGGCACGATCCCGGCATCCTCTTTGGCGGACGCCTCTTCGGCATCGCCCTTGGCCTCCTGGGTCGGCGAGCGTCTGGCCTCCAGCATATCCAGGCCGATGAGCAGCAGAATCAGCCCGCCGGCCACTTCGAAGGCGGGCAGCGTGATGCCGAACATCCTGAAGATGAGCTGGCCGCCCACGGCAAAGCTGGTGAGCACGATGAAGCAGGTGAGCGCACCCTTGCGGGCCATCCGCTGGCGGCGCTCTGGACTCGCGCTCTGGGTGATGGCCAGAAACGAGGGGATGGCGGCGAAGGGATCGACCAGAAAAAAGATCGAGCTGAGCGCCAGCACCGAGAAGCGCACCAGGGGCGCGGTGCTCAGCGCGCTCAAGGCCACCTCGGCTGGATTGGTCCAGATCACAGATAGAGGCTAGAACATTTGGGTGAGGCTTGCCAGTTTACCTCGATCGATGCTTCGTTTTCTTATGCTTGCGGCGGAGCGGCCGGCTTTGCGGAGCGCAGCGCAATGGCCCCGAGCAGCGCGATCACTACGGCCAGGGATACCCACAACAGAGCGGGATGCTTCTCCGTAAAGGGGCGGTCGTCGGGGCGGGGCTGGTAGGCGGGATTCGGCTGCTCCGGGCCTGCCGCGACCTGGGCGGCGTTGGCCTGGGCAGCGAAGAGCGTGGCGTAGTCGTAGCGCGGCGGCGCCAGCGCGGGGTCGCCATAGGCAAGCAGGTAGCCGCCATTGGCCTCGGCATCGAAGCAGAGGGTCCGCTGCAGCATCTGGAGCTGAACGGATTGCAGCGTCAACGGCGCATCGTCTCCGTTCCCGATGGCGACGGTCCACTTGGCCGGTGTGTCGAAATCGAACTGAGGAGCGTTGATGGCCAGGCGCTCTTCATCGATCTGGCGGCCGTTCTGAAGGCTGTGAACGCGGAGAATATCTCCGGAGAAGTTTGCCGGCGGCGGAGGCGGGGCGGCATCGATCTGCCGCGAAGCGGAAACTGGCGCGACCTCGATGCTCACATCGCGGCTGAACTGGGCGGGGGAGGCGCCGGGCGTGAAGACGATCCGGTCCACCGGCGTATGGGCGGGCACGATGAATTCGAGAACCGAGGAATGGTCCCTTTGCTCGACGCGCGAGTTATCCGCGACCGGCTCATATTTTGGCGGGCTGGCTGGCGGACTGCCCGCCGAGAGGCTGGCGACGCTCTCCGGCTGTAGCGGGCCGCCGATGCGGAAATGGAGGTAGCGGAAGTCGGAAACCGGCAGGTGAAGGACAGTGCTGCGGCCCAGCCGCTGGTGAGTAAGATCGAAGATGGTGAAGGAACCGAGCTTGGTTTCGGCGCCTCCGGTCTCGGTCTGGCTGCCGGTGACCGTGACCGTGGCGATAAAGTCGCGCGCCGTGACGGCAAGCTGAATATCGCTGTACGACGAGTCGGGCATGCTGGCGTCGAAGACGATCTGGCCGCCGCGCAGGCCAAGATTCAGCGGGGCAATGGATTTCTGTTCGATCTGCGTGGAAGCGGCGACGCGGAGCGCGAACGGGGTTTCAGCGCCGTCGCGGTAGAGGCGAAGGTCGGCAAGCTGCGGTGCGGCGTGGGCAAAGATTCCGGGATCGAGAGCCAGGCAGCTCTGCCCAGGCTGCTGGGGCAGATTCTGGACGGGTCGCTCATAGCGGAAGTACCGCAGCTCCGGCGAGGCGGCGATCGCGGCGAGCAGTAGAATGGTGGCGCTAACCTTCATGATCTTCACCGCTGCCCGCGCGCAGCTTGAGCCAGTCGCGCTGATAGGCAAAGCTGACGGCCAGCAGCAGGGCTCCCAAAGCGACAAAGCTGAGGATCCGGTATCCCTGGGCCAACTGGCTCATGTCGGAGAGAAAAACCTTGGCGATGGTTACGGCCAGCAGCACCAGCGCCTGCCAGCGAAGGAAGGCCGAGCGCCGCCAGAAACCCGCGGCCAGCAGGATTGCACCGAAGATCATGAACCACGCCGAGTAAGTGAACTGCGCGTACATCTGGAAGTCCCGCCACCGATCTGTGTTGCCGTTCCAGCGCAGCGTCCACCAGTAGCTGTGAATCTCCCAGCCGATGGCGAGCAGGATGAGCAGATTCACCGTTAGCAAAGCCACGGGGGCGACTACCGGCCAGGCGCCCGAATTGATCCCCGAGCCCTCCGTCTCCCGTTGCGCCTTGCTGGCGACCCAGGCGGCAAAGGCGAAGACCGCAATTGCGACCAGGTAGCTTCCGAATCGCTCGTTGAAGAAGGGCGTGGCCGATGCCGGGGGATTGTCCATGATGAGCGCGATGAACCCCAGCGCCAGGCAGAGCAGCGCCAAGACGCGCAGCAGGCGCTGGCGCAGCCGTGCGGCCATCCACAGCAGCGCCGCGCCCTCCGCGAGCCAGCCGACAATCAGCCATCGGCCTTGCGTCTTGAGCGGAATGGCCATGGTCAGGAAGACGACCGCCGCGGTAAGATGCAGGGCCGACAGCAAGGCCGGGCTTGCCCGCAGCCTTCCCCACGCGGGCAAGCGAAGCAGCAGCAGGTAGAAGGCGGCAAAGCCGACCGCCAGCCAGGCTCCGGCCCAATCGCTCTTGAACCATTCGAAGAGGATGTAAAAAGCGATGAACCCCAGCGCCGCATTGGCGAGCGGCAGCACAACCAACGCCAGGCTGTCCCAGTTGGAGTGGGGCGCGCCGTCTTCCAGATCCACCCGGACCAGACGCGGCGCAAAAGCGTAGATCAGGAAGAAGCAGGCAAGGAAGAATGCGGTGCGCGCAAACTGAGCGTCCGAGTAATAATCGGACGACCAGCCGGTATAAAGCAGCACCGTACCCCAAAAGGCCGCAAAGAGCAGGCGCGACCAGGGACGCAGCACCACCAGGACCAGCACTGCAACGTCCAGCACCAGCAGATAAGTGAAGAGAGTAATCTCGTGGTTTTCGCCCGTCGAGACCAGCAGGGGCGTGGCGACGCCGCCGATGATGGCATAGAGGGCCAGCAACTCCGCATCCTGCGCCCAGGCCATGAATCCGTTGAAGGCGGTCACCATAATCATGGCCGCGAAGGCCACCCCGGGGGGCATAAGGTGGTAGAGCGAGAAGGCCGCCCACAGCGAAAGATAGAGCGTGCCGCTGCCCACAGCCTTCAGCGAATAGGAAAAGAACGCATAGCCGCGGCTGCGGAAGCGCTCCGACCAGGCGATGAACGCCGCGCCCGCAACCAGCCCGATCAACACCCGGCCCGACGGACCTATCCAATGATTGTCTATGGCCCATTTGAGGAACCAGGCCATGCCGATCAGCATGGCCACAATGCCGATGCGGTTGAACCAGTGCGAGCCGATCCGGTTCTCCAGCGAGCGCCCGTCTTCGGCCGCAACCGGCTCCGGGTAACCGTAGTTCGGCGCCGCAGTAGGCGCTGGCTTGCGATCCCTCTCAGCCGCCGGCTGTTGAGCTTGCGCGGTCGCCTGAGCGGCAGCAGCGTCCATGGGCTGAGGTTGAGGCTTTGCTTCCTGCAAAGCGATGCCGTGGCCAACGAGCGTTTCTTCCAGCCGGCGCACGCGGAGGCGCAGTTCACCGACCTGCAATTCAAGACTGTTGGAAGGGTTAGTTTCCATCGCCGTCCACTGTACAGCACAGACGGCCAGAGTTTCCAACGAAATGTTTCCTTCTATTCCGTCTGGGAATTGCCAAGCGGGCAATATTGACAGACGAACAACAATCCAGAAACTCCCGTTTCAGCCCAAGCGGGAGAATCTCATCGATCCGCTTTCTGCCGCCTCCGCACTACAATCAATTCTTGCTCCCCGAAGCCCAACGCGATTACATCGATGTGGTGCTGGTCTCGCCGCGCAACCCCCTCAATATAGGAGCGGCGGCGCGGGCGATGGCCAACTTCGGCTTTCGGCGGCTCTCGGTCGTGGCTCCCTACGCTCCTCCCTGGCGCGAGGCCCGCTCGGCTGTCGGTGCGCCGGAGTTGCTGGCCTCCGCCGCGGAGACAGAGACGCTGGCCGAGGCCGTAGCCGAATGCACGCTGGTGGCGGGAACGGGGACCCTCACCTATCGCAAGCCGGAGCAGCCGGTGGTTCCGCTGCCCGGGCTGGGGCCGCTGGTCGAGCGGGAGCTGGCCAGCGGCGGCCGCGTGGCGCTGGTCTTTGGATCGGAGAAGCACGGGCTTACCCGGGACGACCTTTCGTATTGCCACCTGCTGGTCGAGATCCCCACCGATTCCCGGCAACCCTCGATGAACCTGGGCCAGGCCGTTGCGGTGTGCCTGTATGAGCTGGTGTCGCGGGCCTTCGAGCCGGCGAGCAGCGCGCCAGACGAGAAACCGCTCGCTTTTGCCGTCGGAGTTGGGCAGACTTCCAGCCAACTGGAGCGCAATTTCGCTGCGTCCAGCCACGCGGCGCCTTCGCGCACTCTCGATCGATTGGCCGGTGTGGTGGAGGAGACCATGATAGCGGCCGGCTACTCGCCCTCGACGATGCAGGCCACCAACCGCCATGACCTGCGCCTGCTGCTGCGCCGCCTGGCTCCAACGGAGCGCGACACACGGCGGATTCTGGGCCTCTTCCGGCGGATTCTCTGGCGATTGAAGCGGTTTCCGAAGGGGCGTTGAGCGCTTGCGATGCGTGCTATCCCACCCTAGCCGCAACAACAAAGATGTAGCGAGCGCCTGCCCTGAGAGCAGCCGAAGGAGTGGGGCGCCCGAGGTTTTTTCCGCAGGTTAAAGTTTTTTGTTGACAAGATTACTCTAATAGGCATATATCTATTTGGCATATGGCGAAGCGTTCAAGTTCAAGCATGGAAGTGCTCCTCGGCCTGTTGACCATCGAACCCATGTCGGGCTACGACCTGGGGCAGACCATCCGTAGATCGGTCGGCTTTTTCTGGAATGAGAGCTATGGGCAAATCTATCCAAACCTGAAGAAGCTGGCCGGCGGCGGTTTTGTCAGCGCGAAGACGGAGCGGCAAAAGGGCAAGCCGGACAGTCACATCTATTCGATCGCGAAGAAGGGACGGGAACGTCTGGCGGCGTGGCTGGAAGTCGAGCCGCAGCCGGAGATTCCGCGCAACGAATTGCTGCTAAAGCTGTTCTTCGGCGCGCAGAGCTCCGCGGAGACTTCGATTCAACACGTGGAGCGAATGGTGGAGCGGGAGCGCGCGTATCTTCACGAGTTCAGGCGGATAGAGCGCGAGGAGATCGCCAAGAATCAACAGTACCCCGACGCGCCTTACTGGAGGATGACGGCGCGATTCGGGCAGTTGGAACTGGAGGCGCACTTGCGCTGGGGCGAGGAAACACTGGCGGAACTGCGCAAGATCGCCAAAAAGCAACAGAGTCATGGAGCAGCAGGAAAGACAAAGGGACATGCAGGGAAATGAGGTTCTTCCGGTAGAAATCTCAGGCACAAGACAACGTCAGCAGCAGATCGCTTCGTGGGGGCATTTTATCGGCTTCCTTTTGATTGGGGCTGGCGTTGCGGCGCTGGGCTTCCTTGCTCAACACGCGCCCGCGCCAAGCGGAGCGGCAGCCGGCGATCTCGGCAAGCACAGCCAAGCCATTCCCATCTACCTGGTCGCGTCCTTTATGGACTGGGCCCTGCTGTATTACTGCTGGATCGGGGTGCATCGCCGGGGCGGCAATTTAAGTACGCTGTCGGGCGGGCGCTGGACATCGTGGAAGAGCGTCGCCGTGGACCTGGGGATTGCGCTGCCCTTCTGGGTGCTTTGGGAGGGCGCTGCGTATGGCGTGCATTGGCTGCTGGGACCAAGCAGCGCGAAGACCGTCGCGAGCCTGCTGCCGCAGAGCCCGCTTGAAGTCCTGATCTGGATCGGAACCGCGATCACTGCGGGCATCTGCGAGGAGATGGCGTTTCGCGGCTACCTGCAGCCCCAGCTCCAGGCATTGAGCGGGAGCGTTGTGGTGGCCGTGCTGGGGCAGGGATTGGTGTTTGGGCTGGGGCACAGCTATCAGGGCTGGAAGAATACGGTCGTGATCACGGTGCTTGGAGTCATGTTTGGAGCGCTGGCCGCATGGCGCGGGAATCTGCGCGCCAATATCGTCGTCCATGCGTGGGCCGACACTTGGGAGGGCTGGCTGAAGTTCATCGTCTTCAGGTAAAACAACTCGGACCTAAAACAACACGCTACCGGCGGCTTGATCCAGGAATTGTTTCTTGTTAGGAACATCCGACCCGCTGTTGGCGTATGACTGAAAGAAAGGCTGATTTCGATGAACCGTCGTTCCTTCCTGGCACTTGGGGCTGCCGCAGCGGCTTCCCCATCCCTGGCGCAGGTTTCGGCCGCGTTGATTGAGGCGCAAAAAGCCGCCCCTGTATCGCCGTTCACCGACCCGGACTTCGGCTTTGCCGCTCTGAACACTTTGGGCCACTCTTACTACCGCGCCGGGGACCCCGGAAAGCTGCTCGAAATTGTCTCTAAGATCAAGGCCGGGAACTTCGAGTCTGCCTGGTCTGCGTATCACCAGGCGGGCGTGGATTTGCGCACACTGGCCGAGCCGGCGGCGGCCAAGGGGCGCAAGGTGAGCGCGCGCGAGGCGTATCTGGCAGCCGCGAGTTACCTCAGTGCCGCGCTGCGCTTCCTGGACGGCACGAACGATCCCGATCGCCTGCTTCCCTGCTGGCAGGAGTACGCTGCCTGCTGGTCCGCCGCATCAGCGCTGTTCGATCCGCCCATCGAGCGGCTGGAGATTCCCTACGAAGGCGGTAGCCTGACCGGCTGGTTCCTGCGAATGGATAACTCGCATCGCCGCAGGCCGCTGGTGGTGCTGAACAACGGCGCCGACGGCCTGGAAGTGAGCAGCTATGTTCTGGGCGGCGCCGGCGCGCTGGCGCGCGGATACAATTGCCTGATCTTCAACGGTCCCGGCCAGGGCGATTCGCTGTGGATGCGGAAGCTTTACTTCCGCCCGGATTGGGAGCAGGTAATTACGCCAGTCATCGACGCCATGCTTCGCCGCCGCGAGGTTGATCCGAAGCGCATCGCGCTGGTGGGCATCAGCCAGGGCGGCTACTGGGTACCGCGAGCGCTGGCCTTTGAACACCGCATCGCCGCCGGAGTAGCCGATCCGGGCGTGTGGGATGTCTCCGAGCCATGGCTGAGTCACTTGCCTCCATTCGTTCGCAGCGTGCTCGATGGCAAAGACAAGAGCCGGTTCGACCAGATGATTCAGATGGGCGCCGCATCGAATCCGAGGACCAGAATGACGCTGCGCTTTCGCATGCGTCCGTATGGATTGACGTCTTACTACGATGTCTTTCGCGCCGTGCAAGCATACAATCTTACCGAGGTCGCTGGGCGCATCCGCTGTCCCATGCTGATCACCAGCCCCGAAAGTGAGCAGTTCTTTCCTGGGCAGGCGCAAAAACTCTTCGATGCATTGAGTTGCCCCAAAGCGATTGTCCACTTCACGCGCGAGCAAGGCGCGGATCAGCACTGCGAAGTTGCCGCGCCGGGGTATAGGGATTTCTGCATTTACAACTGGCTTGACGAAATACTGGCGTGAGATCCGGCCGGGCGGCAGCGATGTCGAACAGCGCCTGATCAAGATGGCGGTTGAGTACAGTCGGCCCGCTCGCCGAGCCGTTGAGTCCGTGAACCGGCGTTATGATTTATCGCTGCACTTCACGCCACTTCGGATCGGCTAGAACTACGGGGGCAATCTGGTGCTCGGGAACGGTCCAATACTTATTCAGCAGCCGTTCGGTTTCCGCGCGGCCAACCAATCGAAAGCCGTATCTCTGGTAACAGCGAAACGCCCAGACGGCATCCGCCCACGTGCCCACATTTTCATCCCCCTTGTGACCGGCGCCGTCATGAGCGACTCATCTTGGATTGGGACAGAGTGCGGGCGACGCCGTGTGGAAGAGTTGTGCGATACTCTTAATGGAGAATTCCAACCCACGCCGGGATGGCGGAACTGGCAGACGCAGCGGACTCAAAATCCGCCGCCCTTCGGGGCATGGGGGTTCGACCCCCCCTCCCGGCACCAAGATTTACAACACGATAAACATACTTAAATCAATGATTTATATCGGAATCTATTCCTCAAACTCCCTCCGCTCAGGTCTCAGACTTCCCCACGCGTTCCCGTCTTCGGTACAATTACGGTACAGTGCGGTACAGTGCACTTTACCGGAGCAAGTATGGCGACGATTACAAAAACACCATCTGGAACATGGAAAGTGCTGATCCGAAAAGCGGGCTGGCCAGCGAGTATCAAGACGTTCCGAACAAAACGCGATGCCGAGGATTGGGGTCGCCGCCTTGAAGATGAGATGGTGCGAGGGGCATTCATCCAACGGGCCGCAGGAGACCGGATGACGGTTGCCGCCGCGTTGGAGCGTTACCTGGCCGAGGTCGTGCCGACGAAACGTCCAACTTCGCAGGTGGCAGATCGGAAGCGAGCGAAGGTGCTGACGGAGCATCTGGGCAAATACTCCCTGGCAGCCCTCACTCCTGAGGTGATAGCAAAATTCAGGGATGCCAGACTGGCTGGAGAGGATCGTAAAGATAAGAACGGCAACCCGCAGCCACGAACGAACAACACCGTTCGTCTCGATCTAGCTCTCCTCGGCCACATGTTCACGATTGCCATAAAGGAGTGGGGAGTTGGACTGCCGGCGAATCCAGTGGCAAACATCCGCCGCCCAGCACCTGGGCCGGGGCGCAACCGCCGTCTTTCGCCGCAGGAAGCAACGAAACTGCTGGCTGCCGTGGACGCTTACTCGAATCCGATGATGAGCTGGATAGTGCGCATCGCGCTGGAAACGGGGATGCGCTTCTCAGAGATCGTAACCCTGCGAAGAATGCAAGTCGATCTCAACCGCAAGATCGTCCGACTCCTGCATACCAAAAACACTCAGCCACGGACGGTACCGCTGACTAGCGCGGCCACCGAACTGTTTCGCGCGGCACTCAACAATCCGGTGTGGCCTATCGACACAGACCTGATTTTCTTTGGCGAGCCAGGCCGTGACGGGAAACGGCGTCCATATGCGCCCAATCGGATGTGGCAAAAGATCAAACGGGATCACGGACTCGTCGATCTGCACTTCCATGATCTGCGACATGAAGCCGTGAGCAGGTTTGTCGAGGCGGGATTCTCTGACCAGGAAGTCTCCGCCATCAGCGGCCACAAGTCGATGCAGATGCTCAAACGCTACACGCATCTGCGGGCAGAGGATTTGGTTGAAAAGCTCGATCTTCTTCCAAGCAGAAAAGCTCGTTGAAGTAGCTGGCAGAACGAAAGGAAGAAAGATGGCAAATCGAATGCGCTGCGAGAAACTTGCTATTCCAGCGTGGTTTAGATTGGAAGCCTATGACGGCCTCTCGAACTTAACCCTGCCTCTTGATTGGCTGATGCAGCTTGCATTCCGTATTGACCTGAAACTCTTCTGGCAAGAAATTGCGGATGGACACGTGGCGCGCTCCTCAGATAAACGCTTTCCATTCGAACGTGATCTTGGATTTGATCAGATTCTTATGCAACTCCAGCAGTAAGCGTTCGGTTCTCGCCGTACGTCACTCTCCGCGCCCAAACGCTGGAGGAAGCTCGGACGGGTATCGACAAGGGCGGTGACCAAGTGCGGAGCACTGGTGATTGCCGCCTTGGCTTATTGTGCC
>Ga0326728_10024725_pt1 | contig 10843 bp, 6 predicted proteins | sample MB3enrmetagenome_FD_207602 | JGI IMG/M metagenome (GOLD analysis project Ga0326728, IMG submission 207602) | Lab enriched peat soil microbial communities from McLean, Ithaca, NY, United States - MB31MN | ecosystem: Environmental > Terrestrial > Soil > Wetlands > Peat | place: USA: New York...
GCCCGCGCGGCATCGCCACCACCGATCCCGAGCTGATGATGCAGATGAGCCTGGAGTGGGCCACGCAGCGCCTGGTCAACCTGCTCAACGCCTGGAGAGAGCAGATGGTCGAGGTGCTCTCGCGGCTGGGGATGAAGTCGGCGCGGGAACTGCGCGGGCGCAGCGACGTGCTGTGCTACGTCAGCGACGAGCCGACCCAAGGCGAGGAGGTTGCCTCATGAGCGACTACGCCGAACGATTGCTGGCCAGCCGGTCGCAGGTGTACACGGGGCGCGAACAGCCGGTCGATCCCGAGCGGGCGGAAGAGGGCGGTTGCGGCGTCACGGGCTTCGCCTGCACCGTGCCGGTGAAGGGCCGGTTCATCTACGAGCCTTCCATACAGATGCAGAACCGGGGCAACGGAAAAGGGGGCGGCATCGCGGCGGTGGGCCTGGTGGCCGAGCAGTTGGGCATCTCGAACGAGATGCTGGGGAGCCACTACCTGCTGCAGATCGCGCTGCTGGACCCAGATTGCCATGGAGAGCTGGAGCGGCAGTTCATCCTGCCCAACTTCGACATCGCGCTGGCCACGCGGCAAGAGCACCTGGACGATTACCGCGAGATTCCGGGGCTGGAGGTCCGCCCGCCGGACGTGCATCGCTACGTGGCGCGGGCCAAGCCGGAGGCGCTGAAGGCTTTCGCGGAGAGCGCGGGCCTGGAGGACCTTCCGCCGCGGGCTCTCGAAGACGAATTCGTGTGGCGCAACTCCTACCAGCTCAACGACACGTTCTACGCGTCGCTGGGCGAGAAGCGGGCCTTCGTGCTCTCGCATTCGCGGAACCTGCTGGTCTACAAGATGGTGGGCTACGCGGAGCAGAACGTCGAGTATTACAAGCTGCAGGATTTTAAGGCGCACGTGTGGATCGCGCACCAGCGCTATCCCACCAAGGGGCGCGTGTGGCATCCCGGCGGAGCGCATCCCTTCGTGGGCCTGAACGAAGCGCTGGTCCACAACGGCGACTTCGCCAATTACCACTCGGTGTGCGAGTATCTGCGCCAGCGCAACATACGGCAGCAGTTTCTCACGGACACCGAAGTCTCGGTGCAGCTCTTCGATTTGTGGGACCGGGTTTACGGGTATCCGCTGGAGTACATCATCGAGGCGCTGGCTCCCACGACGGAACTGGATTTCGACCAGTTGCCGCCCGAAAAGCAAGTCGTCTACCGGCAGATCCAGGCGACGCACATACACGCTTCGCCGGACGGGCCGTGGTTCTTCATCATCGCGCGCAGCCAGGGGGAACGGTTCCAACTGCTGGGGATCACGGACACGGCCATGCTGCGGCCGCAGGTTTTCGCGCTGTCGGATTGCGGCGAGGTGCAGATTGGGCTGATCTGCTCTGAGAAGCAGGCCATCGACGCCACCTTGCGGAGCCTGGCCAAAGAGGACCCGCGCTTCTGCCCGGTGGCGGACAAATATTGGAACGCGCGCGGCGGCTCGAGTAGCGACGGGGGCGCGTTCATCTTCACGGTGGCGCCGGGCGAGAACGGCGACGCGGGCCGGATGCGGCTCACCTGCACCGATAAGTTCGGCCGGGAGGTCAAACGCGAAACGGGCACGGTGCGCTGCGACGTGGCGAGCGTCGAGACGGAGTCGAACGGCTCGTCGAGCGGCATTCGGGAGAAGCTCGCGGCGGGCGATGTGGCGGGCCTGTTCGCACAGGTGCGGGATCTGCCCTCCTGGCCGGCCGGCCAACTGCGGCAATTCTGCGAGGCGGTACTGGAGGGAGCGGACAACCCGAAAGCGCGCGCGGCGGCCATGGAGCTGCTGACCAGGCTGCACGACCGGCGGTTCCGCGGCGGCGACAAGCGGCGGGCCTCGGTGGTACAGGTGATCGAGGAGACGCTGGACCGGCTCTTCGACGCGGCTCCACTGTTCGGCGAGCCGGCCGCGCGCTACTGGCGGCGGATCACCTGGGCCACGCGCGACCGGCTGGCCGGCCCGGAGACGGGCGAAGAGCTGTTGTGCATCGACAGCCAGGGCTTCCCGCCGGAGGGCGACGACTGCGACGCGGTTCTGCTGCGCAAAGCGTATAAGGCGGGCTGGAAACGGTTCGCCGTCTATCGCCTGCGCGGGCAGCGGTTCCACGGAGTGGGACTGGGCGCGGCCACCGATGGGGTGCGCATCGATCTGTATGGCTCGAATGGCGATTACACCGCCAGCGGCATGGACGGGCTGGAGATACACATACACGGCAACGCCCAGGACCAGGTGGCGCAGATCGCCAAGCGCGGCAAATTGGTGATCTACGGCGACGTGGGACAGACCTTCATGTACGGGGCCAAGGGCGGCGAGGTGTTCGTCCTGGGCAACGCGGCGGGCCGGCCGTTGATCAACGCGGTGGGGCACCCGCGCGTGGTCATCAACGGCACCTGCCTGGACTTCCTGGCGGAGTCGTTCATGGCGGGAGACCCGCTGGCCGGGGGCGGATTCGTGATCCTCAACGGGATGGAGTTCGACGGCCAGGGCCGGCTTATTCCGCAGGCGGCTCCGTATCCGGGCAGCAACCTGTTCTCGCTGGCGAGCGGCGGGGCCATCTACCTGCGCGATCCGGGCCAGTCGGTGGTGGAGCGCCAGCTCAACGGCGGAGTGTTCTCGCCGCTGGGGGACAAGGACTGGCGGATGATCCGCGGCTACCTGGAAGAGAACGAGCGGCTGTTCGGCATCCCAGTGGAGGAGTTGCTGCGGGTGGATGGAAAGATCAGAAGCCCGCAAGAGGTTTACCGCAAGGTCAGCGCGGTGAAGCTGTCGGTGCTGGCCGGGTCGGAGAAGAAGAAATGACCGCGGCAATCGTAGAACTCGAAGAAGTCGGCGGGCGGCTGGGCGCGGAAGTGAAGGCGCGCAGCGGGGCCGCTCCCATGAGCTGCTACCAGTGCGCGAAATGCTCGAGCGGCTGCCCGGTGGCCGGGCGGGCGGACCTGAAACCGCACGAACTGGTGCGCCTGGTGCAGATGAACCAGCGCGAAGCGGCGCTGATGAGCCGCTTCATCTGGGAATGCACGTCCTGCCAGACCTGCGTTACGCGCTGCCCGCAGAAGGTGGACATTCCGGCCATGAACGACGCGCTACGGGCCATGAGCGCGAGCGAGGGAGTGGCGGCGGGGACATCCGTTCCGCTGTTCAACGAGATCTTCCTCAAGAGCGTCCGCAAGCGCGGGCGGGTTTACGAAATGGGCCTGATGGCGGCGTACAAGCTGCGCACCGGGCGGCTGTTCGAGGATGCGACCAAGGCTCCCATGATGCTGGCCAAAGGCAAACTGCCGCTCGCGGGGCCGCGGGTCGACGGGCGGAGCGAACGCGAGCGGATGTTCCGCGAGGCGGCCGAGGGAGGTGGCGAGTGAGTTACGTATTCTTTCCCGGCTGCTCGCTGGATGGCACGGCCAAAGACTTCCATCGCTCGACGCTGGCGGTGGCGTCCCGGCTGGGGTTGGAGTTACCCGAACTGAAGGACTGGATCTGTTGCGGCTCGACCGCCGCGCATAGCACGGACCCGCTGCTGGCGGACGCGCTGCCGGCCCACAACCTGTTCGCCGCCGGCGGGCAAACGCTGGCGGTGGCCTGTGCCGCTTGTTATAGCCGGCTGAAGATGGCCAACCATCACATCGCCGGGGACGCCGCGGTGCGGGCAAAGGTGGCGCGGCTGGTGGGAGGGGATTACGACGGCCTGACGCCGGTGCGGCACCTGCTGGAGATTCTCTGCCAGGACATAGGGCGCGCGCGGATCGCCAAGGCGGTGAAGCGGCCGCTCAAGGGGCTGAAAGTGGCCTGCTACTACGGCTGCCTGCTATCGCGCCCGCCGGAAGTTACTAACTTCGACGACGCCGAGAATCCCACGCTGATGGACCAGCTCATGGCGACGGCCGGCGCCACGCCGGTGGACTGGCCGCACAAGACGGAGTGCTGCGGCGCCAGCTTCTCGATCACGGATTCGAGCATTGTGTTGAAACTGAGCGACCAGATCCTGGCGATGGCGCAAGCCGCCGGAGTGGATTGCATCGCGACCGCCTGCCCGCTGTGCCAGCTCAACCTGGACATGCGGCAGAAGGACATCGAGAAGCGGTACCAGCGTAAGTACAACCTGCCGGTGTTCTACTTCACGCAACTGCTGGGGCTGGCCATGGGTTGCACGCCGCAGGAAGTGTCGCTGGGGAGCCTGGTGGTAGCGCCGTATGGGCTGCTGGAGGCCAAAGGAATTTGCGGCGCCGAGGCACGACGATGAGCGGAACGAACGGAAATGGACACCAGCCCGCCGAGGCCGTGGGCGCGGTGGTGGTGTGCGGGGCCGGGATCACCGGCATACAGGCCTCGCTCGACCTGGCCGAGAGCGGATTCAAGGTCTACCTGCTGGATTCCTCGCCGGCGATCGGCGGGCGGATGGCCCAGTTGGACAAGACGTTTCCGACCGGCGACTGCGCGATGTGCATCCTGTCGCCGAAGCTGGTGGAGTGCGCGCGGAACAAGAACATCGAGATCCTCACGCTGGCGGATGTGGAGGGAATCTCGGGCGCGCCGGGCAACTTCAAGGTGAAGATCCGGCAGAGGCCGCGCTACGTGGACGTGGACAAGTGCAATGCCTGCGGCGACTGCACGGAGGCTTGCCCGGTGGAACTGCCGAGCGAATTCGACCGGCGGCTGGGCACGCGCAAGGCGATCTTCCGCCCCTACCCGCAGGCCATCCCGAACGTGTTTGGGATTTCGAAGGCCGAAGGGCGCGCGCCGTGCAAGTCGGCGTGCCCGGCCGGAGTGAACGCGCAGGGGTACGTGGCGCTGATCGCGGCGGGGAAGTTCAAGGAAGCCTACGAACTGATCCGCGAGCGGTGCCCGCTGCCGGCCGCCTGCGGACGGGTGTGCCAGCATCCTTGCGAAGACCACTGCAACCGCGGGGAGATCGACCAGGCGGTCGCGGTGCGCGATCTGAAGCGATTCGCGGCCGATTACATAGAGTTCAATCCGGATCAGTATCCGCCGGCCAAGCCCGCGGCCGCGAAGCTGGAGGCGAAGGTGGCCATCGTCGGCGGCGGACCGGCCGGGCTGACCGCGGCCTCCGACCTGGCGCTCGCGGGCTACGGCGTGACGCTGTTCGAGGCCCAGCCGCACCTGGGCGGCATGCTGCGCTACGGCATTCCGAGTTACCGGCTTCCGAGGGAGGTTCTGGACAAGGAAATCCAGTACATTTTGGACCTGGGCGTGGAGGCCAAGACGAGCACGCCGGTCGGCAACCCGAAGAAGCTGCTGGAAGACGGGTTCAAGGCCGTGTTCGCGGCTCCGGGCGCGTGGGTCAGCAAGAAACTGGGCATTGAAGGCGAGGACGCCGCGGGCGTTTGGCCGGGCCTGGATTTCCTGCGCCGGGTGAATAGCGGCGAGACGCCGGCGATCGGGCCGAAGGTGGTGGTGATCGGCGGCGGCGACGTGGCCATGGACGCCGCGCGCTGCGCCCTGCGGCTGCCGGGCGTCGAGTCGGTGCAAGTGGCGTGTTTGGAGAGCCGCGCGGAAATGCCGGCGCACTCCTGGGAGGCGGCCGAGGCGCTGGAAGAAGGAGTGGTGTTCCACGATAGCGCCGGGCCGACACGGATCGAGTCGAGCGACGGCAAAGTGACGGGCGTGGCCTTCCGCGCGTGCCTCGGCGTGTTCGACGAGAACAAGCGGTTCAACCCGAAGTTCGACGACGCGAAAACCGGCCGGCTGGCGGCGGACACGGTAATCGTGACCATCGGACAGGGCATCGACGCGGCCGGGCTAGGCGTGGAAACCGGCCCCGGCGGGCGGATCGTGGCCGACCGGGAGACGCTGGCGACCGGCATTCCGGGACTGTTCGCGGGCGGCGATGCGGTGCTGGGACCGGCGTCCATGGTGGATGCGATGGCGCAGGGGCACAAGGCGGCCGAGGCGATCGACGCGTTCCTGCGGGGCGTGAAGATGGCGCCGGCGCAGGCGTCCGAGGGGGCCGAGACGGCGAGCAATCCGCGGCCCGACGCTCCCCGGCAGGAACGCGTGAAGATGCCGCAGGCCGAGGCGGCGGCGCGCGTTCGGGACTTCGGCGAAATCGACCACGGTTACAGCGTGGAGCAGGCGGTAGCGGAGGCCAAACGGTGCCTGGCGTGCGGCCTGTGCAGCGAGTGCATGCAGTGCGTGAAGGCGTGCTCGGCGGGAGCGGTGTGCCACGAGCAGCAGGCCGCGGAGATGGAGATCGACGCCGGCAGCGTGATCCTGACGCCGGGCTTCGAAGAGTTCCAGGCTTCGCTGCGCGGGGAGTTCGGGCACGGGCGTTACGCCAACGTGCTGAGCAGCGTGCAGTTCGAACGGATGCTTTCGGCCGCGGGCCCGACCGGCGGGCACGTCCAGCGGCCGTCGGACGGCGGCGCGGTGAAGCGCATCGCATTCGTACAATGCGTGGGCAGCCGGGACGCGGCGCGGGGCAACGGCTACTGTTCGTCCATCTGCTGCATGAGCGCGACGAAGGAGGCGATGGTCGCGCTCGAACACGCGCGCGGCCAGCAGTTGGAGATCTCGATCTTCTGCATGGACGTTCGGGCGTTCGGCAAGGAGTTCGACAGCTACGTGAACCGCGCCCGGGACGAACAGGGCGTGAAGTACATACGGGCCATTCCATCGCGGGTGGTCGAGATGCCCGGCACGAAGGATGTGCGCGTGCGCTACTTCGACGCGGAGGGGAAGGAAGAGCAGCGGGAATTCGACTTGGTGGTGCTGAGCGTGGGGATGCGGGTTCCCGAGAGCCTGCGCAAGATGGCGGGGCGGCTGGGGCTGGACCTGAACGAATTCGGCTTCGCGAAGACGGAGCGGCTGGCTCCGCTGGCGAGTTCGAAGCCCGGCCTGTACGTGGCGGGGGCCTTCCAGGAGCCGAAGGACATTCCGGAATCGGTGGCGCAGGCCTCGGCGGCGGCGGCGTGCGCGATGGACCAGCTTAGCGCGGTCCGCGGCAACCTGATCGAGCGGCGGGAGTATCCGTGGGAGCGGGACACCACCGACGAAGCTCCGCGGGTGGGCGTGTTCATCTGCCATTGCGGGCAGAACATCGCATCGGTGATCGACGTGGAGCAGGTAGCGAAGAAGGCGGCCGGGATGCCCAACGTGTTTCACGCGGAAGCCAGCCTGTACACCTGCTCGGACACCAACCAGCAACATATCAAGGACATGATCGCGAAGCACCGGCTGAACCGGCTGGTAGTGGCCTCCTGCTCGCCGCGCACGCACGAGATCCTGTTCCAGGAGACGCTGCGCGAGAGCGGGCTGAATCAGTACCTGTTCGCGATGACGAACATTCGCGACCAGTGCTCGTGGGTCCACAAGGACGACCCCGCGGCGGCGACGGCCAAAGCGGTGGACCTGATGGCTATGGCGGTGGGGCGGGCGCGGCACCTGAAAGCGCTGCCGACGGGACAACTGCCGGTGACGGCCTCGGCGCTGATCCTGGGCGGCGGACTGGCCGGGATGACGGCGGCGCTGGGCATTGCGGAACAGGGGTTCGAGGTGCACCTGGTGGAGAAGGAGCCGGCCCTGGGGGGCCTCGCGCGCAGCGTTCACTCGACGCTGGAAGGGGCGGACGTCGCGGCCTATCTGAGCCGACTGATAGACAAGGTGCAGGCCCATCCCAAGATCAACGTGTACCTGAACACGACGGCCGCGAGCATCGCCGGGCATGTGGGCAATTTCAAAACCGCGCTGAACGTTGCGGGGCACGAGCTGCCCATCAGCCACGGCGTGACGATTGTCGCGACGGGCGGGCAGGAGCGGCCCACCCAGTTGTACTTACACGGCCGGAATCCGCATGTTACGACGCAAAGTACGTTGGAGGCGGCGCTGGCCGGGGGCAAGCTGCCGCCCGAACTGGAAGGCAAAGCGAATCCGACGGTGGTAATGATCCAATGCGTGGAGAGCCGCAACGAGGAGCACACTTACTGCAGCCGGGTGTGCTGCTCGGAGGCGGTCAAGAACGCGCTGGAAATCAAGCGGAGATTGCCCGGCGCCAATGTGGCGGTGATGGGGCGCGATATACGCACTTACGGATTCCGGGAGGTGTATTTCCAGAAGGCGCGGGAAGAAGGGATTCTGTTCGTGCGCTATCCGGAGAAGAGCGACCCGGAGGTTACGGAGGGCAACGGCCGGCTCCGGGTGAGGGTACACGACGCCTCGAGCAACCGGGAGCTGCTGCTGGCGCCGGACCTGCTGGTTCTCTCGACGGGCATCGCTCCGGCGGCGGGCAATCCGGCGCTCTCGGGCCTGCTGCGCAGCGCGCTCACGGCGGATGGGTTCTTTTTGGAGGCGCATCCCAAGCTGCGGCCGGTGGATCTGGCCAACGAGGGAGAGTTCCTGTGCGGGCTGGCGCATTCGCCGCGCTTCATGGACGAGACCATCGCGCAGGCGCAGGCCACGGTGGGGCGGGCGACCACGGTGCTGGCGAAGACGCACCTGGAGATTCCGGGCCAGGTGGCCAAAGTGGATCCCGAGAACTGCGTGGCGTGCGCGACGTGCGTGAAAGTATGTCCCTACGGCGCTCCCACGATCAACGACCTGAAGAAGGCGGAGATCCAGGGGGCGAAATGCATGGGGTGCGGAAGCTGCGCGGCCGCCTGCCCGGCCAGGACGATCGGCTTGCAGCACCAGGAAGACGACGCGCTGGTGGCGATGCTGGACGAGTTACTGGCGGGGGGAGTAAACGCATGAGTCAGTCGAACGAGTGGGAGCCCGAGATCATCGCTTTCTGCTGTAACTACTGCGCGTACGCGGCGGCGGATTTGGCCGGATCGAAGAGGATGCAGTATCCGGCTAATGTACGGATCATTCACGCGCCGTGCACCGGGAAGATCGAGATGGAGCACATCCTGGAGGCGTTCGTGAAGGGCGTCGACGGAATCCTGGTGGCGGGGTGCCTGGAAGGCGGCTGCCACTTCCTGGAGGGCAACCTGCGGGCCCGCAAACGGACGGACCGCATCCGGGAGATGCTGGAGGAGATCGGGGTGGGCGGGGCGCGGCTGAAGATGGTGAACCTCTCGGCGGCGATGGCGCCTACGTTCGTGGAGAGCGTGCAGGAGATCGTGAAGACGGTGAAGGCGCTGGGGCCGAGTCCGCTGAAGGAATCGAAGCAGTTAGAAAGCGTGGGGAAGATATGATCGTCGCGAGTCCGAAATCGGTTACGGAATTAAAGAACCTCGTCGCGCGCCACGGCAAGGTGCTGTTCGTGGGCTGCGGCACGTGTGTTACCGTGTGCCTGGCCGGGGGCGAACGCGAGGTGGGCATCGCCTCGTACGCCGTGCGGATGGCGCGCAAGATCGAAGGCAAACCGCTGGAGCTGGCGCAAGTCACCATAGAGCGGCAGTGCGAGAACGAGTTCATCAAGGACCTGGCGGAGCCGGCGGCCAAGGCGGACGCCATCGTGTCGTTCGGCTGCGGCGCGGGGGTGCAGGCGATCGCGGAGCGGTTTCCGAACAAACCGGTCTACGCGGGACTGAACACGCAGTTCCTGGGCATTCTGGAGGAGCAGGCGGTCTGGACCGAGAAATGCATGGGCTGCGGCGACTGCATGCTGGCGGAGTTCGGCGGGGTCTGCCCGGTGACGCGCTGCGCGAAGCGGATGCTGAACGGCCCCTGCGGCGGGTCGACGGAGACGCACTGCGAGGTGGACGAGGAGCGCCCCTGCGCCTGGCAGCTCATTTACACGCGGCTGAAGAACATCGGGGAGCTGGACCGGCTGGATAACATCGTGCCGCCGAAGGACTGGAGCGCGGCGTGGCACGGCGGTGCGCGCAAGGTAGTGCGGAAAGAGCACCGGGTGTAGCGGGTCACTTACTCAAGCGCAAGACCTGGGAAGAGATGGATAGAAAGGCTTGCCCGAGAGCGGAGGGGCTGGAGGAGAAAATGAAGGTGCCCTGGGGCTGGGTCGAGTAAGTCGCGCAGTTGGCTTCGCTCGCGCAGGCGCCGTATAGCGGCGGGGTGTTGAAATTATCGGCGTTGGGGTCGTTGGCTACGCGCTGCAAGAGCACGTAGTTGGGCGGGTTCACGTCCGTGCCGCCCAAGCCGATCACGAAGAAATAGGCCGGGATGGTGGCGTTGGTGCGGGCCCGATAAGCGGCGTTGTCGGTGGCGTTGAAGGCGGCGTTGAGGAGCGTCTGCCAGTTGTTGGAGACCAGGTGCGAGCCGGTGAGAGTGACGGGAAGGTATCCGTAAGAGGGATTCAACGAATTGCCCCACACGTCGGTGACCGGAAACCAGGCGATATCGGTGGGCGGCGGGTTGTACCACACGCCGTTGTCGAAGGCGCAGCCAGGCGCGGTGGAACTCGTCAGATAACTGGTGCTGCTGAAATCGTTGGCGGTGCCCGGGGCCCAGTATTTCAGCATGACGAGGAACTGATTGCCGGTATTGGGCGGGTCCGAATAGACCCCGCCGACCATGCCCGCGGGAATATTCGCAAAGTAACTGCCCGCGGCGAGGGACTGGCCCGGGGTCCAGCTCGGCAGGACGGAGGCGGTGGCGAAGCCGCCCTGGCTCAGCTTCTTGGCGTTCTTGTCCGTGCATTTGCTGGTGCTCGTGAGGGCGCTAACGTTTTTCACGGAGTCCCAGAAGTTCAAGGTCAGGGTGTTGGGCAGGCCATCGGTCTCCAGCATGACGACGTTCAGCGCGCCCGGCAGGTTGGTCAGGTAGAGCTCGTTGTAGGCGACCGAGAGGGCCTGGGCGGTGCTGGTGCCGCCTTGGCAGGCGATGGTATCCAGGGCTCCGGTTCCGCTTCCCGAGTCGTTCTGATAGCCCAGCACGGTCTGGAAGCTGGTGGTGGGAGCGGAGTGGATG
>Ga0326728_10024726_pt1 | contig 10843 bp, 4 predicted proteins | sample MB3enrmetagenome_FD_207602 | JGI IMG/M metagenome (GOLD analysis project Ga0326728, IMG submission 207602) | Lab enriched peat soil microbial communities from McLean, Ithaca, NY, United States - MB31MN | ecosystem: Environmental > Terrestrial > Soil > Wetlands > Peat | place: USA: New York...
TCAATCAGGAGCAAAGAGAGTATATGCGGCTCAACATACCGCTCGACTCCATTGACCAGTTCCAGGTGCAATCCCAAACCTTTGGCGCCGATGTGGAAGGGGGTACGGCGGGCGGACAAGTCTCCGTCGTGACCCCGTCTGGAACAAACAGCCTTCACGGGGACGTATTCGACTACTTTAGAAACGATGCCATCGAGGCGCGTACGCCATTTAATGGTCCATCCCCGAACCCCTTCCTGCTGAATCAGTTCGGCGCTGGGGTCGGTGGTCCCATCGTTCACAACAAAACTTTCTTCTACGCGAACTATGAGGGGTTGCGGCAAAGACTGGACGGAACCCAGATTGGGTTGGTGCCCAGTCAAACCTTTATCGCCCAGGCGGCGTTGACGTCTCCCGCTTTGACTCCGATCCTTAACGCGTATCCGCTGGGAACCTCGCCGACATCCAACCCCAACGTTTGGAACTACGTCGCTAACGGCCGGCAAGTCGATAACGAAGACTCTGGAATGATCCGCATTGACGAGCACTTCTCCGATCGGACGACGGGTTTTGTTCGCTTCAACTCCGACGAGGCGGTGGAGCAAACCCCCAGCGGCCAACTTACCGTCCTGACCTCTTACGACACGAAATTCAACAATGGCGAAGTCGAACTGTTGCATGTTTTCACACCGACTTTGGTGAACGATCTCAAGTTCGGTGTGAACCAGACCCAGTACGTTTCTTCCGGCATCTCGCCGATCCCCTTCACCGTCAGCGTCTCGGGGCTGAGTTCCCTGAGCGGCCAGACTGTTAGCCAGGATCCGTCTAAGGATTTCGACCTCGCGGACGACGTAGCTTGGGCCAAAGGCAGGCATACGATCAAGTTCGGCTTTGAAAATAAAGATATTTTTCTCAATCAGGGAACGGCGCAGAGCGGATCTTTGACTTACACTTCCCTGGCCAACTTTATGAAGAACGACGCGGGGTCCGCTTCTTACACCGCCGAACTTCCCCTCGTGCGGCAGCGTAAAAGCGAGTATTGGGCCTACATTCAGGACGAGTGGAAGGTGACCCAGAATCTTACTATCACGGCTGGCATCCGTTACAACTTTTTCAATGCCTTACATGCAGTCAATAATCAGGACATCCCGTTCGACTTCGGCACCTGCGGCGGATATTGCCCCAATACCGACGCCTATTTCCATCCTCGCTATGACGATTTAGATCCCAGGGTGGGAATCGCCTGGGCGCATGGCAACACCGTGTTCCGCGCGGGAGGCGGAATCTATCATACGGACGGCCAAATAGACGATCAAAACCTGCCGATCTCGAACACGGTGGATCGCTACTCATTCAGTAATAGTTCATTCGCAGGACTTTCTTATCCTTTGACTCCGTTCCTGAACTATGCCGAGACTGGCGGGCTGGGTGTGGTCTCGCCGCGTGACCTGGACCGCAACCGCAAAGACGATTATGTTGCGGCGTGGACCGCCTCCATCCAGCAGAAACTCCCTTGGAGCGTTCTCGGAACCATTTCTTACCTGGGCAACAAAGGTACGGATGTCCTGACTACCACCTATGTAAACCTGGTAGACCCCGCGACCGGCGTTCGCCCCTACCCGCAATTTGGCACTGTTTCCTGGCGCGGAGATGTCGGCAATTCCACTTTCGAAGCGTTGCAGTTGAACGTGCGGAGGGCGTATCAAAGCGGAATCCTGCTGTCGGCGAACTATATGTGGTCGCATTCGATCAATGACGATAGCATCGGCGGAGGGGAGTCGGATACGCCTCAAGACTCCTTCTGCCGATCGTGCGATAAGGCGAGTAGTGACGACGACGTCCGCCAGATGTTCAATCTGTCCGCTGTTTACGATATTCCGTTCGGCGCCGGGAAGCGATACCTGAGCAGCCCTGGCGCGATGCGCGTGCTGTTCGGCGGTTGGGAATTGAGCGCTATTGGAACAGCGCAAACCGGGCTCCCCGTGAACATCACGGTAGATCGCTCGAATGCCTCCGTTCCGGGCGACTACGCGGTCAGCGGAGAGGAGCGCCCGAATTACCTCTCTGGTGTCTCGCTCACTCCGCCAGGCGGTTCAACGCCGGAGGAGTGGATCAATCCGGCTGCCTTTGCCGTACCTGCTTCGCAAACGTTCGGCAATTTAGGGCGCAATGCGTTTCGAGCGCCCGCCATCTCTCAACTCGATATGGGCCTTTCGAAATACGTGCGCGTGACCGAGCGGCTGAACGTACGCTTGCGCGCGGATTTGTTCAACGTATTCAATCGGGCCCAGTTCGGTGCGCCGAACGCGGATTTATCGCAGGGTAACTTCGGCACGATCACAACAACGATCAGCAACTACGTCACCGGCCGGGGCACTCCGCGCGAGTTGCAGCTATCCGCGAAAATCGTATTCTAATCCCGCGTTGGCAGTGCGCTTTATTTACAACCGGGACTCGGCCCCCGCAACAGGCGTAGTCGCCATCAGCGGTACTGGCGCGCAATGTTCAGCTTCCGCATCCGTGATTGCAAGGTGGTTCGCTTCATCCCTAACCGAGCGGCCGCTCCATCCGAGCCCCCCACCTGGCCCTTCGCGTCTTCCAGTGCTTTGATGATCGCCTGCCGCTCAGCCGACTCTGACGCTTTGGGACCACGGGTGCTCGCCTTGCTTGAGCCTGACATTTCCGCAAGGTCCGGCATGGCAATCTGCAGGGTATTCCCATGAGTCAGAATGACGGAGCGCTCCAGTACGTTCTGCAGCTCGCGAATGTTCCCTGGCCAGTCGTATCTCATCAGCGCTTCCATTGCCGATGTCGGAATCTGATCGATTGCCCGGCCCATCCGCTGCGCATGTTTCTGAACGAAGTAGCGCGTCAGCAGTGGAATGTCCTCGCGCCGTTCGCGAAGCGGAGGCACGCTCAACGGAAACACGTGAAGCCGGTAATAGAGGTCGGCGCGAAACTCCCCTTCGTCCACCATCGCCTTCAGATCGCGGTTCGTGGCGGCCACGAAACGGACGTCGGTCCGCATCGTGCGTGTGCCCCCCACCCGCTCGAACTCCTGATCCTGGATGGCCCGCAACAGCTTGGGCTGGAGTTCGAGCGGCATCTCCCCAATCTCATCCAGAAACATGGTGCCCTTGTGCGCCAGCTCAAAGCGCCCAATCTTCTGCGCAACTGCGCCCGTGAATGAGCCCTTTTCGTGGCCGAAAAGCTCGCTCTCCAGAAGGCTGGCGGGAATCGCCGCGCAGTTCACCTTCACGAAGCTGCCCTTCCTGCGCGGACTCAGTTCGTGAATGGCCCGGGCAACCAGTTCTTTTCCGGTTCCGGTCTCTCCCAGAATGAGAACCGTCGAATCGGTGGGCGCAACGATATGAATGCTCTTGAGAACGGATTGAAAAGCCGGCCCCTGCCCCACCATGTTCCCGATATTGTGATCCAGGCGAATCTCGTCTTCCAGATAGAGCTTCTCGGTGGCGAGCCGCTCCTTCATCTCCGATAACTCCCCGTAGGCAATCGAGTTCTCCACCGCGATGGCGATTTGGCTCGCCACCTGCGCCAGGAATTCGACGTCTTCCGAGGTCCAGGCATCATCCCTCATGCGCGACAGCGCCAGCGTTCCGATGGTTTGGTCTCGCGTGATCAGCGGAACGGAACAGATGGACTTTAACCCCAGCCCCACGAACCGCCGAAAATTCGGATTCGGATACCGATCGACATCGACATCACGAGCCACTACCGGTTTCCCAGTCGCGAGTACCTCGGCCGCCGGCATGCCCGCGGGATCGAACGGTCCCTTGCCGGCTTCGAGGAGCTTCGAATCCGAGGAATGCAGCGCGTACACATCCAGGACACCGGTCTCCTTGTTGCACAGCGTCAGCACTGCGTGATCGTGCCGGATCACCTTCGAGAGTTGCTCCGATATAGCGGAAAACAACTCGTCGGGCGCCAGCTTTGAAACCAAGGCATTGGTAATGTCGAACAGAGTACGCAGACGATCGCGCTCCCGCACCGCCGCTTGCCTCGCAAGAAAGCCCTCCACGGCCACGGCGAACTCGGCGGCGACACGCTCCAGGAATTCCATTTCCGCCGGGCCCGGCTCATACGGCGCCACCGAGCTGAAACCGAACGCACCGAGCCGGTTCCCGCCGGCGGTGAGGGGAACCAGTATGAGGGTGCTGAGCCCGAACTCGCTGCGCGCGCGTTTTATGAACCCCGGCCAGCGCGTTTCAACATCGAGGTTGGAAATGATCAGCGGCTGCTGGTTCCGCCATACCCACCCGGCCGGATCCTCTTCAACAGGCATCCGGAGGCTTGCAATTACTGGATTCCCCGGCTCATTGAGAAGATGGCCTTGCATGGCGTCGCCGTCGGGGTCATGCAGTATCAGCCCGAGATGATCGAAGCTTACAATCCGGCGAAGGGATTCGCGCACGCCGGAAAGTAGCGCACCCAGGTCGGTGCGCCCGGCGATTGATCGCGACAGCGACAGAACCGCTTCGTAGATCGCGTTTGCGGATGCTCCCACATTGCCGATAATAATCGATTCCGGCAGGATCATGCCTCCGATTCCTGGATTTGGCGGGACTTCAGCGCGCGTTGAATCTGGGAGACGACATAAGTGCTGTAGAGTCCGGCGGCGCTTAGCTTGACACCCCGCGCCGCCAGTCGAGACAGCAGCGAATGCGCCGCTTCATCAATATGAGAAACGTTTCGCAGGAACAGATGTACGCCTTGATGCTGTTCGGTCGCCTTTCGCAGCAGGTCCTCGACTTCCTCCACATACTCGTGGATAAGCTGCCCGTCAATCGCGATCCTGATGCCGCCTGGGCCAGCGGCGGTTTCAATCCGAATCATTCTTAGAATCACCTTCCGCCGCTGTTGATGCAAACTGTACGCCAACACGCCGGCGTTGATACGGCATCCCTTACGCATCTTGGGCGTGCCGAAACTCGGCAAACATCATTGGCAATCGCCACCTCGCGTGCAACACGGCTTGCCGAGCGGGCTGTTTCGGCTCGGCGCGGCAAATCGGCACATGCCGAGTCTGCCGATGGGATTTCGGCGCGAAACGCCCGTAAGTCCTTGACTCCATTTGAAGGCTTTGTGGTCTCCGATCTGCATCTTCCGGGTCCGAGGAAAATCAATGCGACAAAGTCTACTAACGACGCTTTTCGTTACGGTCGCCTGTCTGGTGATGCTGACAGGTTGCCAAAGGGCCGCCAGCGCGGCTCGCGAGGAAACAGAGCTGATCCCAATTCAGGTCCGCGCCGCAGCAGTGGTGGAACGGCAGGATTCAGTCGCTGCCAGTGGTTCCGTCGAGGGATCGGAAACCACCGACGTAGCGTTCCAGGTTCCGGGTCAGGTGGCCCGGGTTTTCGTGGAAGAGGGGCAGCATGTCAACCGAGGGCAGTTGCTGGCCGAGCTCGAACCCACTGACTACCGCAACGCATTCAACGCCGCCAAAGCCCAAAAAGAAGCGGCCGAAGCGCTCGCTCAGAAAGCCGACGCCGGCCTGCGCAAGCAGGAGGTGGAAGAGGCCCGCATCGATCTCAATCGTTGGGAGGACGAGTACAAGCGGATGCAGTTTCTGGTCGAGCGGAAGAGCCTGCCCCCAAACGACTTTCAGAAAATCGAAGCTTCCTATAACGCTGCGCGAGAGCGTTATCAGATGGCCGTCGAGGGCACGCGGCTTGAAGATCGAAACGCCGCCATGGCGCAGGCGCTTGCCGCCAAGGCTCAAACCAGCGAGGAATCGAAGCGCCTGGGCGATACCCGGCTGCTCGCGCCGATAGCGGGCAACATATCAATGCGCCGAATCGATCCCGGTCAGACGGTTGCAGCGGGCACGCCCGTCATTTCGATCGTCAACCTCAATCCAGTCAAGGTGCGAGTGGGCGTTCCCGAAGCCGAAATCGCGAAGATCACCCCGGGCGCCCATGCGGAGGTTTCACTGCCATCGCTCGGAGGACGCTCCTTCAAAGGCCAGGTCGGGATCATCGGGGTCTCCGCCGAACCCGCCTCCCGTACCTATACGGTGAAGATCATTGTGCCGAACCCGGGACCGGTGCTGCTGGCCGGTATGGTGGCTGAAGCCCGTATCTTCGGCTCGACGAAAGTACGGGTGCTGACCATTCCCGGCGAGGCGATTGTTCGCGATCCGCAGGGCGCCACCAACGTGTACATCTATTACCCCGAGCGCAGGCGCGTGTACGCGAGACGCGTCGAGGTTGGCGCGCCCGTTGGCGGCGAGGTCGAGATCCATTCCGGCCTGAGCGCCGGCGACCCGGTCGTGGTTGCCGGCCAACAGAAACTCCGGGACGGAAGCCTGGTTCAGATCGCGGGAGGTGCGCGATGAATCCCGTGAAGCTCTCGCTTCGCTATTCCCAGGTGACAATCGCCCTCACGGTGATGCTGGTTGCCTGCGGCGTCTACGCTCTGCTCCGCATGCCGCGCAGAGAAGACCCGAAGATTCATGTGCGCACCGGCATTGTCGCGGCATTTTATCCGGGCGCATCCGCTTCGGAAGTCGAGAACCAGGTCACCCAGAAAGTGGAGCAGCGGCTCTTCAAGATCGAAGGAGTCCGCCGCGAGAAGACCTACTCGACAAGCATGAACGGCGCCATGTACGTCAATGTCGAGTTGGAAGACGGCCTCCAGGACACCGAGAAGTTCTGGTCCAAGCTGCGTCTCGACATGGCGGAATTAAAGGCGACGGATCTTCCCGACGGCGTGATGGGACCCGTGGTCGACTACGACTTCGGCGATACGGTCGCGGTTCTGATGGCCATTCATGGCGATCATTACGACTACCGCGAACTCAAAGACTATTCCGAGCGTATCGAGGCTGCGATCCGGCGAATTCGCTCCGTATCCAAGGTCAAGCGCATCGACGAACAGAAGGAGGAGATCGAAGTGACGGGCTCACTCGACCGCCTCTCGCAGTACGCCGTAACCCCGGAGCAGGTCATGAAGGCCCTCCAGGGCCGCAACATTATCCACGACGCGGGCTCCGTTCCAACTGAGCGTGGAAAACCGCCCATTGAATCCACCGGCGCATTTCAGACGGAAGAGCAGATCCGGCACGTAATGGTCGACGTGACTCGCACGGGACAACCCGTCTACATTGGCGATCTTGCCCAGGTTCAGCGTATGTATAAGGACCCCACGCAATATGCGCGCTCTCGCGGCGAGCGGGCAATCCTGGTTTCCGTCGAGATGCAGGAAGGCAACAACATAGTCGATTTCGGGAACGAGCTTCACGCTTCTCTCGATAGCCTTCGCCCGCTTCTTCCCCCCGACTTGAAAATCGACATGGTGGCCGACCAGCCCAAGGTGGTGGCTCAGCGCGTCAAGGACTTCATACGCGAGTTCGGTATCGCCATCGCCTCCGTGATTCTGGTCACTATCGTGCTTCTGCCCTTCCGGGTGGCTCTGGTTTCGGCCGTCGCCATTCCCGTCACCGTCTCCGCTACATTCGGGTTGCTCAACGCTTTCGGCATCGAACTGCATCAGGTCTCCATCGCCGCTCTCATTGTTGTGCTCGGGATGGTGGTGGACGACGCCATCGTGATTGCGGACAACTACATTGAACTGCTCGATCATGGGCTGGATCGTGAAGAAGCGGCCTGGCGCAGCGCTACCGAGCTTGCCATCCCAGTGCTTACCGCTACGCTCACCATCATCTGCTCATTCCTGCCGTTCCTGATGCTTTCAGGCGCCACCGGTGAGTTCATCCGGGCGTTGCCGCTCACCGTGGCGATCGCGCTTGCAACCTCCTTCCTGGTGGCGATGGTGTTGACGCCGCTGCTGGCCCGGTTCTTCATCCGAAAAGGTCTTCACAACAACGAGACCGGCGAACAAGGGAAAAAGCGCCGCTCGCCGCTCGAACTGATGCAGGTGATCTACAACCGCGTGATTGTACTTGCCATGAGACGGAAATCCATGGCCCTTCTCGCGGGCGTTCTCGCCGTAATAGCCGGCGTATTCACGCTGCAGCACATTCCCCAAAGGTTCTTCCCGTTCGCGGAGCGCGATCAGTTTGTGGTCGACGTTTGGCTTCCCGAAGGATGGAAGGTGGAGGCGACGGATTCCGCGGTGCGGCGCATCGAAACTGTGCTCCGCAATGAGAAAGAGATCGTCAACTACACCTCCTTCGTAGGGTCCAGCGCTCCGCGCTTCTACTACAACGTGAATCCCCAGTTGCCGGACAAGAACTACGCGCAGTTGCTGGTGGCGACGACGTCGGCGGAGGCAACGCCGCGGCTGGTCGAGGCGCTGCGCCCGAAGCTTGCGCAGGCCGCGCCCGAAGCGCGCGTGTTCCTCCGGGAACTGCAGCAGGGCCCGGTGCAGGAAGCGGCGATCGAAGTCCGCATCACGGGCGAGGACGACAAGGTTCTCGAGCGTCTTGGCAACCAGGTGGAGAACGTTCTCCTGCGCGCTCCGGGAGCGCTGGATGTTCACAGCGACTGGCGCGAGGATGCGTATCGCCTCAAGGTTAATGTCCGTGAAGAGGTTGCCAACCGCTTGGGATTCACCAACGCCGGCATCGGCCAGGAACTCGCCGGAGGCTTCGATGGAGCGCCGGTCACCACCTATTGGGAGGGCGATCGCGACGTCACCGTCTCATTGAGGCTAGCCCCTGCGTTCCGCCAGAACCTGCAGGATGTTTCGAGTACCTACTTGATTTCTCCCGTGACCGGCGCCCGCGTGCCGCTGGATAGCATTGCCACCGTTTCCCCGGTTTGGGATCCCGGCCGGATCGTCCGGCGCAACGGCGTGCGCACCCTTACCGTGCGCGCCTGGAGCCACGGAGGAACACTCCCGAGCCAGGTGTTGGCCCGCGTCAAGCCGATGATCGATGCTCTATCCGTTCCTCCCGGATATCGAATCTGGTACGGCGGTGAATTCGAAAACCAGAACGACACGTTCCCCGAGATGGTGAAAGCGCTGCTGGTCAGCATGATCGCGATCTATCTGATCCTGATGTTCCAGTTCCGTTCCGTGATCGATCCGCTGGTGGTGATGGCCGCGATTCCGCTCGGGTTGCTGGGCGCGTCGCTCGGGCTCGTGGTCACGGGGAACCCATTCGGGTTCACGGCGTTCCTGGGCATCGTAAGCCTGGGTGGCGTGGTGGTGCGCAACGCGATCATTCTGATCGACTATATCCGCGCCCGCATGGCGGAAGGCGTCGCCATCGAGGAAGCTGCCGTAGAAGCCGGCGAGCGCAGATTACGGCCTATTTTTCTGACTACCATGGCGGCGGCGGTCGGGGTCACGCCGATGATCCTCTCTGGCTCGACCATGTGGTCGCCGCTGGGCAGCACGATCGCATTCGGCCTGGTCGGTTCCATGTTCTTCACGCTTGTCGTTATCCCGGTGTTGTATGTGGCGATTCACCAGCGCGCCTCCCTTCCCGTTCCGGCGCCCGTGATGGCCGCCGTGCTGCTGGCCATCCTCTGCGGGGTTTCGGCGAACGCTCAGCCCCGCACGCTCACGCTCGACGAGGCAACTGCGCTGGCGACGCAACACAATTCCACAGTCAGGATTGCGGGCCAGAAGGTCAACCAGATGGACGCGCGCATCCGCGAGGCACGGGCGGGTTACTTCCCCTCGATAGCCAACGATTCCAGCGCCGTCCACATCACCAATCAACAGCGTATTGATATCCCGCAGGGGGCTCTGGGCGTTTACCCGGAAATCGGGCCCTTGCCGGGCTCCACAGTTTCGCTTGCGCAGGGCGATGCCAACTTCCTTCTCAGCACAACCACGCTTTCTCAACCGATCACGCAGTACTTCAAAATCCGCTCGGGCGTGAATGTGGCGCGCGCCGAGGCCGCGGTGGCTCGTGCCGATGCGCGCCGCGCGGGGGACGAGATCGCATTCAAAGTCAAGGATCTCTTCTACTCCATTCTGGCCACTGAGCGCCGCCGCGACGCGCTTGACGCGCAGATCCGCGCCGCCGAACAGAGGACGGTGGAAACCCGAAACGCCGTCGACACGGGTGTGGCGCTGGAAGGGAAAGCCGTCGAAGTGAGAGCGCAGATCGCGCAGGCGCAACACGCGCGGGGTCAACTGCAGGACGCCATAGACGACATGAAGCTGGAACTGGCCGACATGGCCGGGCTGCCGCTCGCGACGGAGCTGGAACTGACCGCGCCTGCCGGTCCCGAGCCGGGCGACGCGCCCGAGCCCGCCTCCGCGGTGAAGGCGGCGCTCTCTCATAACCCCGAGATCGACGCCGCCGCGCATCAAGTGGAGAAGGCGCGCGCAGCCGTCAGCGCCGCCCGGGCCGAATACATTCCCGAACTTGGAGCATTCGCGCAGTACATCCACGAGAACGGCGCTCCCTTCGTCTCCCCCAACAACGGGGCGGTGGGGCTCCATCTCACGTGGACGGTATTCGAGTTCGGCAAGCGTCGCGGCCAAGTCTCGGAGCGTCAGGCGGAGGTTGCGCAGGCCGAAGAAAATCTGGCTCAGATTCAGCGCCGCGTTCAAATCGATATCGAAAAAGCGGTTCGCAAGCTGAACCGCTCCCAGACCGCTCTCGATTCGGCAAGGCAGTTACTGGCGTCCACCACGGAGGCGCGGCGCGTCACGTCGGATCGCGTTCAAGCGGGCACGGCGAATCAGTCGGAACTCCTGGATGCGGAAGCCGCGATGTCGGGTGCGCAGGCTGATTTGCTGCGAGCCGAATACGACCGCAGCGTGGCGGCCGCGGACTTGGCGAGGTTGGCGGGAACCCGCTGACGTTCGCGATTCCTCGACAAGGTGATACATCCATGACGCCTCCTTCTCAATTAACGTACATCGGAGTTCTGCTTGCGGTTTTCGCAAACCAGCTCTGCCTTCCCGTTCCGGCGGTTCT
>Ga0326728_10024727_pt1 | contig 10842 bp, 11 predicted proteins | sample MB3enrmetagenome_FD_207602 | JGI IMG/M metagenome (GOLD analysis project Ga0326728, IMG submission 207602) | Lab enriched peat soil microbial communities from McLean, Ithaca, NY, United States - MB31MN | ecosystem: Environmental > Terrestrial > Soil > Wetlands > Peat | place: USA: New York...
CAGAATGGCACAAGCGACGCGCATAATGGCCATTCCACCGATCTGCACCCAGCCGAGACAAACGTGGGCTTCCGTGAAGGCCGTAAAGGTGGCCTTCGAGAGAGACTTCACCCACGCCCGGCTGGGCTCATGGTCAATGGAAGGAACCCCTGTCTTTTGTTGGGGTTCTTCTGGCGACGATCTGTCTGGCTCGGCGCTGAGGGAGGCAAGAATCTGGGCGCAAACCGGGCGGTACCAATAGGGTACGTACTGCCACTCGGCTGGTACGCCGACGGTAGTCCTGGATCTTGTCCGTTGCCGCCCTAATGTCGGATAGTCGCTATATATGGGACGGTTTGATATCGCATGATTTGGCTGATTACGACAGAGGCTATTGTCTTGACGCTGGTAGCGACGATCACAGTTCAGACGCGCCGCGCACAGCGGTTCCACCAGTTGCAGCAATTGCCGTCCGTCAATGCTCGAGCGGCCGCTCTGCGATCGCGGATTCACCTGGTACACTCGCGTTCCGGCCGCACTCAAGTTGACACCCCACAGCAGACAATGCGTCCAGCGCGGCTTGCCGACCGCACAAGAGCACTTGAAGCTCTGAGCGGGTGTCTGAGCATAGACCGTCCCGTCGCCCGCCGCCGGGTTGCTGTCGGGAGAAACTAAAGAGACGAGTCTTAGGTCTTCCCACAGCCTCACCAAGCAATCAACGGCCGCCCGCCCATGCGATGGCGTTGTGCACAAGTTGCCGGTACCATGGCGACTCGTGAGTCTCGCGGCCGTGGCCCGGCTGGACGGGCTCGTGCGCTTCATTCATTGGGCGTGGTATCAGTGAGATCCCAACGCACATTCCCACGCCTCCCCAATAGGCCCTGGGATTGATCGGTCCGTCATGCAACGGTGCGGCCGGATGACAAGGAGGTCATGCGGTCGACACGGGAGGGCAAGCACGAGCCACCTCGGCAAGAAAGAGGTAGGTATGAATCATGGCCAACTGTGCTTCGTTCTCGCCAACGTCCGCATGGACGCCCTTGGACACCTTGCTGTAAACAGCGTCAAGACGTGCGGCCAAATGGCCCATCTGTCCATCAACAAGCGCTAGCGTTCCGTCGCTGCCCAATCGTTGATCAAGGAACGCGAGGAGCCTGTTTTTGTAATCGTCTGGGCCGACCTTTCGCCTCTTGCCGCCCGAGTCCTCGTACTCTTCCTGCTGCGCGGGAAACACCGCGTCGGCAACGGTGAGCAGTACTCGCCTACAAGAGGCCAAGCATTGTGCCCGCTCTTCAGCCTCATTGCCACCGAGCCTTTCATAAGCCGCGAGCAGCTGGCCAGCCGCTTTAGGGCAGGTTTGACGGATAAAGGAATCAACCGCTTCGCGAGCCTTTCCGAAAACGTCGGAGGAAATGTCGCCGAAGTCCAGCGAGATTTGGCAATCGGTCGCGTAGGAATGCAGGGCCGACTTCAATGCGGCAAATACCTCCACGTCAGCTATATGAACTTCACGGAGCGACTGCAGTGTAGTGTTGATGTCTCTCAGCAGACTACTTGCTTCGCTCAATTTGAAGGGTCCCGGTGTTACCTGTACGCTAGAGGAAAAGCTGGAAGGATAACGAACCGCCTGCATGTGCTTCTCAAATCCTGTGATTTCCGCTTCGATTCCCGGAAGGCTGGAGATCTTGAAGGAACCGTCCGGATTGAAGCGCGGCTTCATATATCTAAGGCAGTAGCCAATTTCAGCCTTCGGGAATGGATTGGGATACCCTGTCATCTCGAACTCCAGCCAGGTCTGAGCGTCGGAATCTTTCAGCAAGCGTGCAATCCTCTTCGCTTTCATTATGCTTTGGGCTATCGGCTCGGCCCCAGCCTCCAACGAGTTCAGGAGGCTTTCAGTAACGACCCGTGCCTCGGCAAATCTGGTGGTCTGTCCCATCGAGCGATCCTATTTTAGCTTCGGCCATTTCGCTTCGCTTCCCGCGCGGCAACTGCCTTCCGAGCACGTTCCGAATGCTGGTAGGCTTCTAATTCGGGCAAAGCCCTACTTTGCAATGTGAGCTTTCGGTAAGCCTGCATGACACGGCCCGGCCGTAGTTGGTAACGTCGGTCCAGTCCCGGCAGGGGACGGAGGACCGACGATGGCCACCAAGACACAGCCTCAAGTTCCAACTGGAATGCAGCGGATTTGCCGACGCTTCGAGCGCTGGCGGGGTTCGCACCGCGGGCGCTTGCCGATTCCGAAGGCCTTGTGGGCGGCAGCCGCGGAGGTGGCGCGGGAGCATGGGGTCTTCCTCACCGCCAAGATTCTGCACCTTGAGTATGGCAAGCTGAAGCGCATGGCGGCATCCGCCACGCCCGTCCGGCGCGCGTCCACACCGCCTGCAGAGTTTTTGGAGTTGGTGGCACCCCAGGGGACGCCCGCTGGCCCCGGTCTGACGGAGTGCGTCATCGAGTTGGAAGGGCCGCGCGGCAAACTGCGCATCCAGTGGAAAGGCGCCACGGCACCGGATCTCGCCGGACTGAGCCGGGCATTGTGGGAGCCGGCGTGATCCAGATCACGCCCCAGATGCGCGTCCTGGTGGCGATCGAGCCGGTCGATGGCAGGAAGGGCATCGACACGCTCGCCAGGCTGTGCCAGGACACGCTTCAAGCAGATCCCTTCTCGGGATGCCTGTTTGTATTCCGGAGCCGGCGTGGAACCTCGATCCGTATCCTGGTCTATGACGGCCAGGGGTTCTGGCTGGCGCAGAAACGGCTGTCGCAAGGGCGATTCGTGTGGTGGCCGAGCGGCAAAGGACCCTCCCGGGTGCTCCAGGCGCATCAGGCGCAGTTGCTGCTGGCGGCGGGCAACCCGGACACGGAAGTCGCTCCGGTGTGGCGAAAAGTGAGTTGAAATAGCCCCCCAACAAAAGGCTTGCGTTCTGCTTTCATTTCTGGCATTCTGCGGTTATGGCAGGCACGGAAACGTGGCGCTATCGCGGGCAAACGATCGACCGAGAGCAGATTGCCTTCCTGAGAGAGTTCATCCGCGAGCATCCCCACAGCAGCCGTTGGAAGCTCTCGCGGCAGTTGTGCGAGGTGCTGGGCTGGAAACAGGCCAACGGCGCGTTGCGCGACGTGGTGTGCCGCGGCCTGCTGCTGATGCTGGAGCGGGCCGGAGAGATCGAGTTGCCGCCCGTGCGTTGGCGCATTGTCGGTCAGCGACGCACGGCGCGGCCGCGTCCGGAAGCAGTCCTGATCGACACCACGCCGCTGACGATGCCGCTGGGAGCGCTGGGGCCGATTGAGATTCAACTCGTGCGGCGCACCGCCGACGAACCGCTGTTCCATAGCCTGATGGAACAGTTCCACTACCTGCGCTATGAGCAGCCTGTGGGCGAGCACCTGAAGTATCTGGTGTGGGCCCAGGGGCGGCCTTTGGCGTGTCTGGCGTGGAGTTCGGCGCCGCGGCACCTGGCCAGCCGGGATCGCTTCATCGGCTGGAGCGGCGAGGCACGGCGGCGCAACATCCGATTCCTCGCCTACAACACACGCTTTCTGATTCTGCCGTGGGTCACTATCCCGCACCTGGCTTCGCACATCCTCGGCCGCATGGCCCGCCAGATCTCGCAGGATTGGGAACGCATCTACGGGCACCCGATCTATTTTCTGGAAACCTTCATCGACCCGGAACGATTCCGCGGGACCTGTTATCGGGCGGCGAACTGGATGGTGTTGGGACGAACCACAGGGCGTGGCAAAGACGATCAGACGCATCGGCCGAACCGGTCGATCAAAGAGGTGCTGGGGCTTCCACTCCATCGCCGATTTCATGAGTTACTGCAGGAGAGTAAGTAATGAAGTCGCCGGCGCCGGAGGGCGCTCCCCGAATCGATGTCTCCTGTGAAGAGTTAGAAGCTTTGTTGGAAGGGGCGCGGGCAGCGCTGGGTGAAGCCGGCTACCAGAAGTTACAAGCCGCGATCCGCACTCTGGGCTATGTGACCGAGTTACTACAGAACCAGGAGGCGACGCTGGCCTCCTTGCGCCGATTGCTGTGTCACTCGAGCACGGAGAAGACGAGTAAGGTACTCAAACAGGCCGGCATCGAGACGGGCGAAAAGAAGGACAAGGCCCCGGACGCTCCACACACCCCGAAGAGTACGACCGCCGGGCATGGGCGCAATGGCGCTGCCGCGTACCGCGGGGCGCGAAAGGTCGCAGTGCCGCACGCATCATTGAAGGCGGGCGATCCGTGTCCGGATGCTCGATGCTGCGGCAAAGTATATCCGCAGCGTGACCCGGGCGTACTGGTGCGGGTCATAGGGCAGGCGCCCATCGCCGCGACCGTGTATGAGTTGGAGAAGTTGCGGTGCAATCTGTGCGGCGATGTGTTCACGGCGGCAGCTCCGGAAGGCGCGGGTGAGAAGAAATACGATGAGACGGCGGCGAGCATGATCGCCCTGCTGCGATACGGAAGCGGAGTTCCGTGGTACAGACTACAAGGCCTGGAAAAGAGCCTGGGCATCCCGTTACCGGTGGCGACGCAGTGCGAGATCGTGGCGGAAACCGCGGTCGTCCTCCAGCCCGCGCTGCAAGAACTGACGCGCCAGGCGGCGCAAGGGGAAGTGGTGCACAACGACGATACGTCGATGCGCGTGCTGTCGCTGGACCGGGATGCGGACATTTCCCCGGAGCGGACCGGCGTATTCACCAGCGGGGTCGTATGGATCTTCCAGGAGCGGCGGATCGCGCTGTTTTTCACCGGGTGCAAGCACGCCGGTGAGAACCTGGCCGAGGTACTGAAGCAACGGTCCACCGAACTGCCGCCACCGATTCAGATGTGCGATGCGCTATCGAGAAATGTGCCGAAGTCGTTTGCCACACTGCTGGCCAACTGTTTGACGCACGGTCGAAGGAACTTTGTGGAAGTGACGTCGAGTTTTCCCGAGGAATGCCGGTTCGTACTCGAAACTCTTGGCGAAGTCTATGGCCACGACGATCAGGCGCGGACGCTGGGCCTGTCCCCCGAGCAGCGTCTCCACTTTCACCAGGAGCATAGCGAGCCGGTAATGGAAAAGCTGAAGGTCTGGTGTGGCACGCAGTTCGCGGAACGGAAAGTCGAGCCGAACTCCGGTCTGGGTAAAGCGATCTCGTATCTGCTCAATCACTGGGAGAAACTCACGCTGTTTCTGCGGGTGCCGGGCGCCCCGCTGGACAATAACATCGCGGAACGGGCATTGAAGAAATCGATCCTGCATCGCAAGAACTCGCTGTTTTACAAGAACCGAAATGGGGCGCAGATGGGCGACCTGTTCATGAGCTTGATTCATACCTGCGAACTCAACCGCGTCAATCCTTTCGACTATCTCAACGAGTTGCAGCGCCATGCTGGGGAGTTGAAGCAAACGCCCTCGGAGTGGATGCCCTGGAACTATCGCGAGACCCTGGCGCGGACCGGTGCCCTCCTGGATGCGGCGTAGGGTATGCTGAATCCTGCATGGCCGAAAAGGATCGACTGCGGCCATGGTTAGGTGGACACTTTGAAATGCCCGCCAAACAGGCTTTTCCGAAGACAAAATCCGGTGGCGTTTTTGGCCAGGCACAGGGGCCGGCGAAAATGTTCCGCGCCGGCCTGTATGCCCGCGTTTCCACGAACGATCAGCAGACGCTGTCCATGCAGAGTCGCGCCATGCGGGAATATGCTTCCCGGCGGGGCTGGACCATTGTCGTAAACGTCCGTGAGGTCGGATCCGGCGCGGCCAAGCGAGAAGCTCGTGAGAAGCTACTGGAGGCCGCACGCCGCCGCGAGATCGATATCGTGGTGGTGTGGCGGCTGGACCGCTGGGGCCGCTCAGTAACGGATCTACTGGCGACGCTACAGGAACTGGAACATCTAAGCGTGGGCTTCGTGTCGCTGACCGAGGCGCTGGATCTGACGACTCCGGCTGGGCGGGCGATGGCTGCAATGCTGGCTGTTTTCGCCGCCTTCGAACGAGAGATTCTGCAGGAGCGAACTCGAGCTGGATTGGCCCAGGCCCGACTGAATGGCAAGCGACTGGGCCGTCCGAAGACGGCTGGACTCCAGGCCGCTGAGATACGGGAACTGTACCGCGGTGGTGCCAGCAAATCCGAAATCGCTCGTAAACTGCAGATCGGACGCACCTCTGTGCGCCGCATTCTCGCTAAGGTTGAGACTAACAAGCAAAGAAGGAAAGATCAGGCATGATAACGGGTGAAGCCAAGGATGATCGGGAACTATTTGAGTTCACGATAGAGCCCTTTGTAACCACGGGATATCTCTTAAGCATTCGATACAGCGGGGACTGCCACCACAATATTACCGGGGCCGGAGTTTGGCCCACTGTCGAAAAGGCCAAACAGATCGCCGAAGCCACTGCAACAAAGCTTCTTCATGGAGCGATCGTCTCCTGGAAGGAAGAATCAAATTAGCGATCCTCAAGAACCAGGCGCCCGGTGGCAGTACGCAGCCTTGCCGAAAGCTCACCCTACTTTGCAATCCACAGCGTCAGACAGGGAGGGAATCCCAAGCGCCCTCCCAGCGTTCCGCATACTTCCATTCAACACCTGGAAACGGATTTGTGGTCATAGCGCGCCCCTTGTCCTTCGCGCGCCCTTGGGCATATAGGAAATCTTCGTGAATCCCGATGTTGACTTGCTCCTGGGTAAGTACAAAGAATCGGACCTTATCGGCTCCTGGCGGAACGAGGACGAACACGTAGAACAAATCGCTTCGCGGCTCCCGTTCTCGAACTGGCCAGAAGTTCTTCTTGTAAAGGCCCTTCACATCTACAACGAACGGCACCCGTTTAGGGCTAACGGCCATCAGATCTATGCACGGATGATTCCCGGTTGTGAACGCTACCTCGTATCCGCGTCGGCATAGTTCGCTCGCAACCGCAAACTGCGCAGCCCATTGCGTCTGGTGGGAAGATCGGCGAGCCTTGGCAATAACGTCAGTCAATGTGCTTCCTCTCTGCTCCGCCCATCCGCTTATTGAACTCCGTTTGATACCGTCCGGCGGCAGCTTCGGGGGGTTCCCTTTCGCTTTGACGATTGCGACTCGACCATCCGGGAGAGCGAAAGCGCGGCAGACCTCGCAAGGGGACCCAATAATCCATCCCGGACTACTGCTTGCCCGTACCGTCGGGGCGCTTGTAGTTGCCTGATTTAATCAGTTTCCATGCGTCCTTATAGGGCATTACGGCCTCGTGTTCTGCCCTCCAGTGGGCATCGATGCCATCCCATCCGTTGCCCTTGAACTCATGTCCGCATTCTGGGCATATCTTCCCGCCACCTGACATGGTGCCGATCCTTTCCGGTTAAAATAGTCCCTTAAAGGAAAACCCGGCACGGTGGGCCGGGGGGTCTTCGATGGGATCTAGACACCCTCATCGTAGCCCTTAGCCGTTCCCGGTGCAAGAGGCTTCGATGAGAGGCTTCGATGAAAGACCTGCCGGCCAAACCGGCGCGGAGGGGTCAAGTCGGTTATCCGCGAGGAGAGAGAGAGACCAGATGCCTAGGAAGGATTTCGAAGATCTCTTGGACAGCCAGAAGTTCGAGGTCAAGGAGGTCATCCGCGAGGCTGGTTTCGCGGCCTCGGACTTCACCTTTGATTCCGTGGATAGCTTCAAGATGCACTCTTGCGACGTGCCCATCGTAAGCCACAAGAAGACGGCGAGCGCCTTTGCCTTTGACTTTGAAGAGAATGAGAACGGCGACCGACGCACCCGCTACTCGATCCGAAGGCCCGGAAGAGAAGTTGCATTAGAAACGATGGCTGCTGGATCGTGGCAAGAACAGCTTGAACACTTCAGGGAATGGCTCTCACTTATCAGACGCGAGGCGGACCCAAGCGGGGCCCGTCGTCAGCTGACCAGCCCCAGATCGAGGCCCGTCGCGGCGTCTGGCGTCGGATCTGCGGTCGCGATCTTCATCAGCCACAGCAGCGCCGACGCGAAAGCCGCTGAGGCGCTCGCGAGTCTCCTTAGGGTTGCTTTGTCCATTCCTGCCAGCAGTATCCGATGCACGAGCTCGCTCGCGCATTCGCTCCCATTCGGTGTGGATTCCGTCGAAACACTGAGGGATGAGGTGTCTGCGGCCGCCGTCGTAGTCGGGCTTGTTACCCCGTCGAGCACCGAGTCGCACTGGGTGCTGTTTGAGCTTGGTGCTCGGTGGGGACTGAAGAAACCATTATTCTCGATTCTTGCGCGCGGGGCGGACTATGGGCTCTTGCCTGCTCCAATTAGACGCAATCATGCGCTCAAAGTTGATCCTGCCGAGCCGGCGCGCGTAGTAAAACTCGTGGAACAGGTCGCGGCTTTATTGAGACTCAAGACTCAAGCGTCGTGGGAATACGAGAAATTCCAGGAAGACTTCATCGCGGCATGTGTCGAACCCCGTGAGCCGACTCCCGAATCAACTCCCGGCTCGCTGTCCGCTCTAGATGCGTTCAAAGCGCGGTATCGGTATGAGGAGACCGTTTGCTGGAAGTACGATGAGACCGGAAAACGCGACGGCCCTTATTGCCCGAGCTGTGTTGATGAGGGAAAGGAACGCCGGTTGAACCCAATCCCGACGAGGGGGATGTATAGGTGTGTCGTCCACAAGGGAACTTTCACTACCGCCGAGTATCGGGCAGATACCCCGGGGCGCACCGGCGGCGGCGGAGAGTATATGCCGTTTGGATAGAGCAGCCGAGGCCTCCTTGGGTAGCAACGCCCACCAGGGACTGGCACAGCCTCATCGGGCAATTCAACGCCCGCCCGCCCACACGATAGCGTTGTGCACAAGTTGCCGGTACCATGGCGACTCGTGGGTCTCGCGGCCGTGGCCCGGCTGGAGGTAGACAACCCGCGACTTCGCATAAGGGCTCACCCACCCGATGTCGGCGTCCGATGTCGGATGGCTGACCGTCAGTAGCACCTGCACGTCTTCGCGATGCCACACGTAGTGGTACGTCTCATCGAAGAGCCGCATCGCCGGCAGTCCCTTCACAATCGGATGGCCCGTCTTCGGCGTCACCACCAACTCCACGTCATGCAGGTATTTCGATGCCGGGTAACCGGGCTCGGCATTCAAGATATATCGTCCGCCAACCACCTCCTTCCACCACCACTCCCACTGCTGGAAATCGGCGATGGCGTGATGGAGCACCACGACCCCCTTGCCGGATTCGACGAAGTCCCGCAAGTTCTGGCGATGGCTTTCCGGCAACTGGTCCGCCTGGATGGTGTCGTACAGCACCAGCACGTCGTAGCTCTTGCGCAGGTCGTTGCGGAAGGCCACGGGATGCGGGTCGACGTTCACGCGCAGGTCGCGGTGGCCCTCGAAGACGGCATAAAAGGACGATTCGTGGTCATGGCCGCCGGTCACCAGTAGCACGCGCAGCGCGTCGGCGTTCTTGGGATTGGTGTCGATGCGCGCCGGCAGCGTCACCCGGCCGGTAGCGGCCCATTCCGTGCCGCGAACCAGCGACACCAGAAAGCCCGGCGCCTGCATGGCATCCACGTCGTGGCCCAGCGCGGTGTGAAAGACGCGTCCGCTGCCGTAGCCGTTCGTCCACAACAGCGGCTCGCGCTTGCCGGTGCCGCCGATCGCCGCATCGTCCATCGCCGAGGCCAGCACCTGCACGCCGGGCGCGACGCGCAGGCTGTGATAGAGCTCGTCGGATACCGTGAAAGCCGGCGGCAGACCCGCGGCGATAGGATGGTCGCGCTGCTGCCATTCCACCTGGTACACGTGCCGCGGCGCGTGGCCCGATATCGGAGGTGTACCGGACCACGCGCCGCCGACCATTTGCGCCCACTCGGGCCACGGCGCCTGAGTGGCGTTGGTGGAAACCATGTGTTCGCCGAAGACCTTCTGATCGCCGAACGGATAAATGGCCGCATGCACGGCCACCATGCCCTTGCCGCCACGGACGAAGCCGGCGACGGCCTGCTCGGTCTCCGCCGACCAGCGCGGGCCGCAGTAGTTCACCAGCAGGACATCGTAAGGGCGGAGCGCTTCCGCGCTGAGTGAAGACGGCTCCTCGGAGACCCGCACATCGAAACGGGCGGCGATCTCCAGAGCGTGGCGCAGATACGGCGTGGTGAGGCGCCACTCGTGATTGTTCCTGCCGGTGAGAATCAGGACGCGGACCTTGCCTTCCTCGAAATAGAAACGGTCCGGCACCGTCTGCGCACTGGCGGCCAGCGCGCCGGCGAGCAGAATCAAGCTAACCAGCGAGGAGTGCATGGAGATGAGCCAGCGACCTTTCCGCCTGCAACGGCGTGCCGCATTCCGCCGACAGCACGCCGGAATAGCCGCCGTCGCGCAGAATCCCAATCACCCGGCGCCAGTCGATAACGCCATCGCCGCAGGCGCACCCGACAGGCGTACCGCTGACTTTGCCCTGCTCTTCGGCGGCATGCTGCATGCTGATGTCTTTGGCATGAACGTGGATGAGGCGGTCCATTACGGCGCGCAGACCTTCGTAGGGGTCTTCGCCGGCTAAAAAGGCGTTGCCGGTGTCGTAGTTGACGCGCAGCATGGGCGAATCCACCAGCGTAGCGATGCGCAGCAGGCCGCTCGTGGTCTTGGAGATCGATTGATGAGGCTCGATGGCGACGGCGATGCCGCGGCGCTCGGCCACGCGCAGCACGGTCTTCAGCGTATAACGCATTACGGCGAAGCATTCGTCGCCGTCCAGCCAGGCGGGTCGGATGCCCTCGTCAGTGTTGACCACGGGCGCGCCCAGCGCCTCCGCGAGGCGAATCGCTTTCTCCAAATACGGCACGCTGATCTCGGGCCGCATCAGCGGACAGTGCGCCGAGAGGCCGGAGCAGCGCACGCCGTAGCGGTCGCAAATGTCTTTGATAA
>Ga0326728_10024729_pt1 | contig 10842 bp, 10 predicted proteins | sample MB3enrmetagenome_FD_207602 | JGI IMG/M metagenome (GOLD analysis project Ga0326728, IMG submission 207602) | Lab enriched peat soil microbial communities from McLean, Ithaca, NY, United States - MB31MN | ecosystem: Environmental > Terrestrial > Soil > Wetlands > Peat | place: USA: New York...
ACGAGAGATCCTGGTCTTCGCGGATCCTGCGAATCATCTCGAAGCCATCCATACGCGGCATGTTCAGGTCCGTAACCACGGCGTGAACGGCGAATTCCGGCCGGCGCAGAATGCGCAACGCCTCAAGGGCCGAGGAAGCCAGCAGCACCGACAAACCCGGAATGCCGAGTAATGCGATTTCGAGCATAGCCGCGCTGTTCTCGGAGTCTTCGACGATAAGTACGGCGCGCCGGTCCTGGCTCGCCTGAGGCATTCCGATATTGTCTCCCATTTGGACGGGCGCGGCAGGACTGCGCCGATTTCATACCTGTAAAATTCCCCCGCTTACGGCACAAACCTGTACCCCACCCCGTGCACTGTCAGGAAATGACGCGGGCTGTTGGGGTCGGGTTCCAGTTTCTGCCGTAATTTCACGACATGAGCATCCACGGTGCGGGTATTGGGAAAGAATTCGTAACCCCATACCGAATTGAGGATCATGTCGCGGGTCAGCGGACGGTCGGGGTTGTGGAGGAAATAGCACAGCAGGTTGTATTCGGCGGGAGTCAGTTTCAGTTCCTCGCCCTTGCGGCTGACAATCCGCCGTTCGAAGTCCACTTCGGTATCGGAGAAGCGAATTACTTTATGGGCGTCGGGGGAAGCGCGGCGCAGCACCGCGCGAATGCGCGCCATGAGCTCGCGCGTGCCGAACGGTTTCACCACGTAGTCGTCGGCGCCGATCTCGAGCAGCAGAACCTTGTCGAGTTCGTCGCCCACCGCGCTGAGGACGATGATGGGCGTGGCGACGTGAGCGGCGCGCAGTTGTTTGCAGATGTCGGTGCCGCTCATACCCGGCAGGCGCAGGTCTACCAGGACGAGATCGGGCTTGATGGTCACGGCCTTGTCGAAGCCCTGGCGGCCGTCGCCCGCAAGGACGGCCTTGAATCCCCCCTGCTCCAGCATGACCGCGATGGTGTCGCGCAGGCTTTCGTCGTCGTCAATCACCAGAATCGTCTGCATCCGATTCATTGATTCTATCGAATTCGGCGGGACCGGCCACGGGGGCGTATGGACGGTAGGGTGGCCAAGAGCGTCTCTGGCGGCAGAAACCCACACAGGCAGGAATGCCTGTATTACAAAACCCGAGAATCTTCGCGGCGCGCGAAGATTCTCGGGTTTGCGATCAGCGATCAGCCGTCAGCCGTTGAACCTCCGGAACTTCCGGCTCGCTGAAGGACATCCACGATGCCCAACCGGCGAATTTGTCACAAATCGGAAGCTGATCGCTGAAAGCCGACCGCTGAAAGCTTGCGGCGAAGCCGCGCTGTGCTACACAGGCAGGAATGCCTGTGCCACGTCGCATCACAAGGCTGGGATGGGATGGGATGGCGTTACCATGAGGACATGCGTCTGGTCGCCGTGGGCAAGCTCTCGAGCCTGTCACCCGAATCGGTCATGGAGGTCATAGTGGACGGACAACCTTATGCGATTTGCCGCGTGGGCGTGACGGTCCACGCGCTCGACGGCATCTGCCTGCATCGCGGCGGACCACTGGGGCAGGGACAGATCCACGATGGGCGGGTGGTGTGCCCTTATCACCTGTGGGAATTCGACTGCCGCACGGGGGAATACGACTACGATCCCACCAAGCGTGTCGCCACGTACGAAGTGAAGGTGGAGGGCGACGACATCCTGTTGCAGGTTCCGGAAAGTGCCTGAGCTTCCCGAAGTCGAAACCGTGGTGCGCTCGATCGCGCCGCTGGTCGGCCGGCGCATCGTTTCCGCCGAGTTCCGCTCGACGCGCATTCTGCGTGGAGGGGACCCCGACCGGATGGCGGCGCGTCTCCAGGGACGTCGAATCGCCGCCGTGAAACGCTACGGCAAGTTCATCCTGGTATCGCTCAAGGGCGGTGGATACCTGGTCGTCCATCTGGGTATGACCGGCCGGCTGTTGCTGGGCGGCGACCCGGGCAAACACACGCACGCCATTTTGACGTTGGATCGCGGTGTGCTTCTCTACGACGACAGCCGCCAGTTCGGCTGCGTCGAGGTCAGCGAGGAGTTTCCGCAGCGCGTTCGAAGGCTCGGTCCGGAGCCGCTGGAGGTGACCTTCGAGGAGTTTGCGGCCGCGCTGAAGCGGCGCAAGACGCGCGTCAAGGCACTGCTGCTCGACCAGGGATTCGTGCGCGGCGTGGGCAACATTTACGCCGATGAAGCCCTCTTTCGCGCCGGCATTCATCCCCTCGCGGTGGCTTGCCGCCTGCGCGGCGGCCGGCCGCGGAGACTCTTCGATGCGGTGGTTGCGGTCCTCACGGAAGCCATCGCGGCGGGCGGATCGTCGATCTCCGACTATGTGGACGCCGAGGGACGGAAAGGCTTCTTTCAGTTCAGTCACCGCGTTTACCAGCGCACCGGCGAACCCTGCCCGACCTGCAAGACCCCCATCCGGCGCGTACTGGTGTCGCAAAGATCGTCGCACTTCTGCCCAAAATGCCAGAAACGTTAGCGCGAAAACGTTCGCGAAATGACATTTGAAACCAGGACCGTGAGGGTAACGTCGTACGAGTTGAAACGCAAACCGGCACTTTGAATGCCGCAGTTTCGATACACTATACTAAAGGGTTTGTGCGCTTTTCTGCAAAAATTGAGGAGACTACTGACGTGACACGTATTTGCCGCCGCTTTTCGCTGCTTTTCCTGCTGCTGTTCTCGATTCACTTCGCAAACGCACAGAGCAGTTTCGATTTAAACATGGGCTTCGGTGCCGCCCAGGACAAGTCACTCGGACCGGTGGATATCAACACACTCAATGCCTGCCCCGCCGGCGATACCAACTGTGGCAACACCGCATCTCTGAATAATTTCATGTTGGGCTTCGGCGCGAACCTAGTGCTGTGGAGCCATTTTGGCCTGGGCGGAGACGTGACGGTTCAGCCCGCCAAACAAAATTACCTGGTGTTCCAGCAGGCGAGCGCGGGACAGGAGGGCGACATCCTGCAATCGCGCGTGACTTTTTACGAATTCAACGGCATTTACCAGCCCGTTTCCTCGAAGAAAACGCTGCTCCAGATTGTGGGAGGAATCGGCGGCGCCAATGTGAAGTTTTACGAGCAGGTGTCGAGCAGCAGCACGGTATTGGGCAACTCGACCCAGTCTCAATACGCCGGCAGTTCTAACCATTTTCAGGTACACGGCGGCGTGGGCGTGCAGATCTACCTCACGGATCATGTGTTCATCCGGCCTCAGTTCGACATCCACTACGTCCCCAACTTTTCGCAATTCGGCCGCAATATAGTGACTCAGGAAATGGTGTGGATCGGTTATAGCCTCGGCCGGCAGTAATGGCGGCGAGCCCTTTTCACGACGGCCTGACAGGCTGAAGCCTGTCCCACTCCAATTCCCCTATACTGGGGGGTTGGGGCTAATCAGTTGGAAAAATCTGAAATGAGCCGGCGGGTGTTCGTCGGAGCGATGACGGCACTCGGCCTCTCCGCCGCGGAAGAACCCTGGGTGGAGTTGTTCGACGGGCGCAGCCTGAAGGGCTGGCGCCCCAGCGAAAACGCAAGTTCCTGGAAGGTCGTGGACGGCACGCTCTCGGCCGATGGCCCGCGATCCCACCTCTTCTATACCGGAGCGGTTCGCGGTGCCGCGTTCCGCAACTTCGAGCTGGAAGTCGAAGTCCTGACGCGCCCGCTTTGCAATTCGGGCATCTATTTCCATACCGCCTGGCAGGAGACCGGGTTTCCCCGCAAGGGCTTCGAAGTCCAGATCGCCAATTCGTATATTGGCGAGGGCGCTTACCGCGAGCGCAAGAAGGGCGGCTCCCTCTACGGCCTGCGCAACATCTACAAGCAATTCGCGGCCGATGACCGCTGGTACAAGATCAACGTGCTGGTGCGCGGCAAGAACGTCCAGATCCGCCAGGACGGCCTGCTGCTGGTGGATTACCTGGAGCCCAACCCGCCGGTCATCCCCGACGGCCCGGAGACCGGCCGTTTCCTGGACCACGGCACGTTCGCCTTGCAGTGCCACAACGACGGGTCGAAGGCGCGCTTCCGCAGCGTCCGCGTGCGCCCCTTGCCGGACGATCTTCGGACGCCCGGCGGCCCGCCTCCCGTGGCCGACGAGGTCTTCAAGCAGATCGTCCAAAACGGCCGCCACAACATCCCCATGGCCGATTTTCACGTGCACTTGAAGGGCGGCCTGACGCTCGAGCAGGCACTCGCCAAGTCCCGAGGCGACGGCATCGAGTACGGAATCGCGATCAACTGCGGCAAGGGTTTCACCATCGAGAGCGACGAGGGCGCGCGGCAATTCTTCGACAGCATGCAGGGCCAGCCCATCTTCATCGCCATGCAGGCCGAAGGGCGGGAATGGACGCAGATGTTTTCGCGGCGCGCGGCCGCCTTGTTCGACTACATCTTCACGGATTCCATGACCTGGACCGACAATCGCGGCAAACGCATGCGCACGTGGATCCCCGAAGAGGTCGGTGTCATTGCCGACCCCCAGGAATTCATGGATACCCTGGTAGACCGGGCGGTGGGCATCCTGGAACACGAGCCCATCGATATTTATGCCAATCCCACCTACCTGCCGGATGTGCTGGCCAAGGACTACGAACGGCTGTGGACCGACGCGCGGCGCAAGAAGGTGATCGATGCCGCCGTGAAGAATGGTGTGGCGATCGAGTTGAACAACCGTTATAAACTGCCGAGCGCGTCGTTCGTGAAGATGGCCAAGGCCGCCGGGTGCAAGTTCACCTTCGGGAGCAACAATGCCGGCGCCGACGACCTGGGCCGCTCGGAGTACGGGCTCCGCATGATCGAGGAATGCCAGTTGGTGTGGCAGGATTTCTTCGTGCCGCTGGCGGGCCCCAAGGGCGTGGAGCGCAAGGGCGGCATGCTGAGGGCGTAGAAATTCAGGGGCCGGGGACCGGAAAAGGCGGGGGGTTGGGGGTTAGCAGGGCCACCGGGCGGGGGTTGACAGGAGGCCGACTGACGCAGGCGGGAATGCCTGGGCAGGATTGGAAGAGAGACAGACGACAAAAAAACAAAAAACGATCGTCTGTCCCACCGGGCCAGGGGTCAGGGACCAGGGTTGGGGGCCGGTTAACGGACACACAGATCCGTTTACTATACTGAGGTGCGGAGCCCAAACCTATGACCTCGCGCGCACGCATCCTCACCGCCCTTGAACACCGCGAACCCGATCGCGTCCCCATCGATCTCGGAGGGTACCGATCTTCCGGCATCTCGGCCATCGCTTACCCCAGGCTGCGCGCGGCGCTGGGACTGGAGGCGCGCCCGGTTCGCGTCTACGATCCCATCCAGCAGTTGGCCATCGTCGATGAGGACGTGCTCGACTGGGCGGGCGCCGATGCCATCGAACTGGGCCGCGGATTCTGCCACGAAGAAAAGTGGTGGGCGGACTGGACCCTCCCCGACGGGACGCCCTGCAAGATGCCGGCATGGGCCGTCCCGGAACGGAGCGGGAAGGAATGGATCTTTCGCTCGCCGCGCGGGCACATCATGGCGCGCATGCCCGAGGGCTCCCAGCACTTCGATCAGACCTGGTGGCCCTTCCTCGATGGCGAGGAGGATCTGTCGCGGATCGAAGAACTCTTTGCCGACCACATGTGGACCGCCATCGCCTCGCCGCCCGGCCCATCCGCCGCGAGCAGCGAGGAACTGGCGGAAGGAGCCCGGCGCCTGCGCGCGGCCACGGACCGCGCCATCATCGGCCTGTTCGGTGGAAACCTGCTGGAGATGGGGCAGTTTTACTATCGCATGGACCACTTTCTGGAGATGCTGGCCGGCGAACCGCAACGCGTTCATGGCTTCCTCGACCGGCTGGTGGAAATCCACATGCGGAACCTCGAGAAGTTCCTGGGCGCCGTGGGGCCGTATATCGACATCATCAATTTCGGCGACGATCTGGGCGCGCAGAACCGGCCGCAGATATCGCCGCGCATGTACCGCGAGTTTTTCAAACCGCGTCACGCCATGATGTGGGCCCGCGCCCGGCAACTGGCACCCGTCAAAATCATGCTGCACTGCTGCGGCGCGGTGCGCCCGCTGCTGCCCGATCTCATCGATGCCGGGCTGGACGTCATCAACCCGGTGCAGATCAGTTGCGGCGGCATGGGCGCCGCGGGGCTCAAGCGCGATTTCGGCCGGGACCTGGCCTTCTGGGGCGGCGGCTGCGACACGCAGCATATCCTGCACTTCGGCACACCCGCCGAGGTCCGCGAGCACGTCCGCTCGCAGGTGCGGATCATGGCTCCGGGCGGCGGCTTCATTTTCCAGCAGGTGCACAACATCCTGGGCGATGTGCCGCCCGCAAATATCATGGCGATGTACGAAGCGGCGAGGAATTAACGCATGACGGGCAGCGTGCTGGCCGGGCTGGCGATGATCCTGGTGGCGGGAGTATTGGCAGGCAACTGCATGCTGCCGATGAAATTCGCGCGCCGGTGGCACTGGGAGAATACCTGGCTGGTGTTCAGCCTGGTCTCCCTGGTGGTGTTGCCATGGGGCCTGGCGCTGCTGCTGGCGGGCAATGTGCTGGAGGTTTACCGCGGACTGAGTCTTTCGCAGTGGCTGCTTCCGTTCGCCTTGGGCGCAGGATGGGGAATTGCCCAGGTGCTGTTCGGACTTTCCATCGCGCGCCTCGGCCTGGCGCTCGGATGCGCCATCATCATCGGTCTCGGCTCGTTATTCGGGACCCTGGTGCCGCTGTTCTTCAAGAACCGCGAGGTGCTGGGCACCCCGCGAGGGGCGCTGATCCTGTCGGGACTGGCGGTGATGGTGGCGGGCGTGATCGTGTCGGCACTGGCGGGCCGCCGGCGCGAGCAGAAGCGACAGGTTGCGGGCGGCGGGTATGCGGGCGCATTGGCCCTGGCGGTCTTGTGTGGATTGATGGCGCCCATGGTGAACTACTCGTTTGCTTTCGGCCAGGACATCGCCGAACGCGCCGTGCGGCTCGGTGTGCCCTCCACCCACGCCGGTTATGCGGTGTGGCCCGTGGGCCTCTTCGGCGGATTGCTTCCCAACTTGGCGTACAGCATCTTTCTGCTGTTCCGCAACCAGACGTGGGGTGCGTTTCGCGGGCCGTGGGCCAGGGAGGCCGGACTGGCCGCGCTGATGGGTGTGTTCTGGATGGGCGCCATGTCCATCTACGGTGTGGCGGCGGTGTATCTCGGCGCGCTGGGCCTCTCGGTGGGATGGGGGCTGTTTCAGATCTTCAACATCATGAGCGCGAATGTTTCGGGCGTCCTCACCGGAGAGTGGCGGACCGCTCCCCCAGGTGCGCTGCGGACGCTTTACGTTGGGCTGGTGCTGCTGGGCTGCGCGACGGTGATTCTGGCCGCCGGCAACCGGTAAGCCGTGCGGGTGCGGCTCCAAGAGGGCGCGCTTGATACCATTAAGCAGATGAGATTCTGGGGCGTCCTGCCGGAACCAATAGGAAACTGTGTACTTGACGCGGAGGCGCAGAGCACGCGGAGAAAGACGCGGAGAACATCAAAGTCAAGACCTGAGAGCGGACCCAGGGGGTGCCCCGCTGGCAGAGACCGCAGAGAAAGGCAACTTCTGCCAGTTTCGGCACGAATTTGACTCGGTAGGTACTCACGGCCGCGGTTCCGACGGCCGTTCAGTATTTTGAATATGAGCGGCTGGACGGATCTGCCACGTACGCGTCTCCTGGCCGACGTCTCCTTGTGGTCGGCCGACTTGGCCAACCTGGCGGCTTCGATCGCACGCATCAACCCGTTCGCCGACTCGTTTCACCTGGACGTCGCGGATGCGCACTTCGCCCCCGGCCTGCTGTTCTTTCCGGACCTGGTGCGCGCCCTGCGTCCGCTCACCGGGCGGCCATTGCATGTCCACCTGATGGCCGAGCGGCCCACGGATCTGATCGCGGAGTTCATAGCCAGCGGCGCCGACGCGATCACGGTACATGCGGAACTGGGCGAATGCGAGGCCGCGGCGGCGATCCGCGAGATTCGCCGCGCGGGCCGTTCCGCCGGCTTGGCGCTGCGCCTGGACACGCCGGTGGAAGCGTGCGAGCCCTACCTCGACGGCATTGATTCCTTGCTTTTGCTGGGTACGGCGCTGGGCGTCAAGGGTCAGGATTTAGCGCCCGAAGCCTGCGCCCGGTTGGCCGGCGCGGCATCCCTGCTGGGGGAGCAGCGCGGCCGGATCCGGCTGATTGCCGACGGCGGCATCCGTTCCCATAGCGTGCCGCTCTTGCGCCGCGCCGGCGCCGACTGCATCGTGCCCGGGTCGCTGGTATTCCAGTCGCACAACCTGGCGGAGACTTTTGCATGGCTGCGCTCGCTCTGACCTGGAGTTATGCATGATCGTGATCATGACAGGGCTGCCGGGAACCGGTAAGAGCACGCTGGCGCGAGCGCTCGCCGAGCGCCTTGCGGGCGCGGTTCTGGATAAGGACGTTATCCGGGCGGCGCTCTTCCCGCCGGCGCACGTCGAATATTCGCTGGCGCAGGACGATTTCTGCCAGGAGATCATGTTGCAGACCGCGGCGTATCTGCTGGCGAAGGACGGCTCACTCTACGTTCTATTGGATGGCCGCACTTTCTCGCGGCGCTACCAGCGCGAACGGGCGATCGGCTTCTGCTCGCAAGTGGGGACCACGTGGGCCATGCTGGAGTGCGTTTGCGCGGAGCAGACGGCGCTCGAACGGTTGGCGGAAGCGGCCGCGCAACACACTCACCCGGCCGTGAATCGTACGCCAGAGTTGTATAACGAGATCCGCAAGATGTGGGAACCGATTGACTGCGCCAGACTGGTGGTCGACACGGACGCCAGCCTGGACGCATGCGTCGAGCAGGCGCTGGGCTACCTGACGGGGGTGCCCAACCAAGCGTCCCGATGAGCGAAGAACGTCTCTGGCGGCAGAAACCCCAAGAACACAGGCAGGAATGCCTGTGCCACCGCGCGGTTCAGGCAGTGCCGTGCGATGGCGGGGAGCGATGTTTCCAGGCGCGGTTCAGGGCGATGACCTCAGGGGCTCCCGCCGCCGGCGTCGACCATCGGCCGAGCGTATACTCGCGGCGGTAAGCCGCCGACCGGTTGGAGATGGTCACCTTGACGATGCCACTGGAATCACAGGAGTATTCCTCTTCCACCTCCCAGTCCGTGGCCCCATCTTTGCGGCTTACGTCCACCAGCGTCAGGTCGCCGGCCGCGCGCAGAGCCGGGTCGAAAGGAAACTGGATGTCGTCCCAGATGGTGAGGTCGCCGGATGGCTGGCCGTCCGCGCCGATGCGCGCCGCTTCGGCGTAACGGAAGTGGCCGATATTGTGAACGGGCCGATAGGCGCGCACGATACGCAGGGGAGCGGCGCCGCGGGGCGGCAACTCCAGGCCGCGCGGGAAAAGCACATCGAAGGTCACCTCCCGGCCGTGATCGGCCTCGCGCCACACTCCGAAGTGCCGGGCAAAGCGGTCGCGCAAGAGATAGCCGGCGCTTCCGTCGGCGCTGATGGCGAGGCCGATGGCGGTGGCCGAACGCATGTACGCCGAGCGTCGTACAGCCCGCCCGAAAGTCTCCTTTAGGACCCGCGCCACGGCGGGAAGTTCGGAGCCTCCGCCGGTGACATAGAGCGTTTCGATGGACCGTTCGGGATGGGCTGCCAGGATCTCCTTCACGACCTCCGCCGTACGTTCCGTGAGCGGCCGGCAGCGCTCGTAGTAGGGCGTCACGCCGATGGAAACTTCGCCCCAGCCCGGGTGCACGCGCTCCAGGTCCACGATAATACGGCGGGTGTTGGGGTTGAGCGCCTCCTTGCGCTCGCGGCACTCCTCGAGCAGATGGTACGACTCGGCATCGGAAAGGGATGCGCGTTCGTCCGAGCGGCCGGCGGTCTCCAGCGCCAGGCCGGCCAGGATTTCGTCGAAATCGTCGCCGCCGAGGTCCGGCAGCCCGGCGCTGGCCAGCACGGTGTGGGTATCGCCTTCCATTTCGACCAGCGAGGCATCGAAGGTGCCGCCGCCGAGGTCGTACACCAGCAGGCGCCGCGCCTGTGCCTTGCGCTGGGTCCGCTCGCGATGGCCGAATTCCACGCTGGCCGCCGAGGGCTCGTTGAGCATACCCAGCACCTGGAAACCGGCCGCGCGGAAGGCTTCCGCGGTGAGGAATCGCTGGTTACTGTTGGCATTGGCGGGCACGCCGATCATGACTTCGAGCGGCTCGCCGCGATCGGGCGACAGGGTGGAAGCCTGGCGCAACTGCTGACGAAAGGCGGATAACAACCCGGTTGCCAACTCGATCACCGGCACCGTGCAGCCGGCGAGGTCGAGGCGGGTGGTCGGACCGGAGCGTTTGAGCAGCCGCTTGAGGGAACGCAAGACGGTCCACTCGGGATGTCCCTGCACCGCCCATGCGCTCCAGCCGAAGCGGCGTTCTTGGCCGCGTATCGCCACCAGGGGCGGGAACCACTCCCGCATCTGCCCATCGGACGATTCGAAAGCGACCAGGGGGTAGTTGCCGCGATCCGCTGCGGCGGCCACGATACGGGTGGTGCCGAAATCGATTCCCAGTTTCAAAGGCGCGCCAACTATGCATCTTAGCGCCATGGAGAGCGCTCCGGGTGTTTAGACTTGACGCGGAGCCGCGGAACCGCGGAGGAAGACGCGGAGAGAGCACTAAAGTAAAAGACCTGAGAACGCAGAGATGGCGGAGACCGCGGAGAAAGGCTACCCCACATCCGTTAAGCACCCGAGCGACGGCGGGGATGCGAGCGAAAGCTCACGCCACGATCAGAACTCGATGAACCGATCGTCCAAAGGGAAAGATCCGCTGGCGGCAGCGCGGCTGGCGGGCGCCGGTGATTCCTGCT
>Ga0326728_10024730_pt1 | contig 10841 bp, 11 predicted proteins | sample MB3enrmetagenome_FD_207602 | JGI IMG/M metagenome (GOLD analysis project Ga0326728, IMG submission 207602) | Lab enriched peat soil microbial communities from McLean, Ithaca, NY, United States - MB31MN | ecosystem: Environmental > Terrestrial > Soil > Wetlands > Peat | place: USA: New York...
ATCGAGATTATGATATACCGGCGTCGCCCCACGATGCTTTGCGGGCGGTTCGGAAGCGGTCGCGGTCGCGCTTGGCGATTCGCTCGGAGCGCAGTCCGGCGGGAGTGCAGGTTTCGATCTCGATCAGGCCCGGGCGATGCTGCGGATGGCGGACGATGCGCGCGGCGGGAAGCTCGACGGGTTGCCGCGCGAGGGCGATGTAGCTGAACTTTTCGTCTTCGTGGCCCAGTTCCCCGCCCTTCACTCGGCGATGCAGCGAGGAGCGCTCCACGCGGGCGGCGAAGTGGCACCAATCGGGATCGCCAAGCGGGCACGCAGTCTCGGCAGGGCAGGGCGCGACCATGTGAGCGCCGCAGGCCAGAAGGCTGGTGCGGATTTTACGAATGAGTGCAAAGCCGCGGGGAGTTCCCGGCTCGACCAACACCACCGCGATGCGCGCCGCTTGCCAGAGACGCGCGGCGATCTCCGCGCCGAATTCGCCGAGCGAGTAAGCGGCAATGACGAGATGGTGAGGCGGAAGCGTTTCGATGCGCGCGATGTCGGTGGCGAGGAGGCTCGCATCGGGCAACCATTGGCGCGCGGCCGCGGCGAAAAAAGGGTCGCGCTCGACGAGTGTAATTGAGGCATCGGGATAATATTCCCGCGCCGCCAGGGACGCGGCGCCGGTGCCCGCGCCGGCGTCGAGAATGCTTCCCACCGGGCCGATCCGCGCGCTCACTTCGCGCAGTACGGCGTGCGCCGCGGCGTAGGTGGCGGGCATCCGCGTCACCAGATAAGCGGCGGTGCGTTCGCCGGATGAAAGACGCACGGGGCGGCCCTCGCGGTAGGCATCGGAAAGCGCGGCGGCGGCGCGTTGCAGGGCCGGAAAGCCCAGCGCGTCTGCCTGCTCTTCGATTTGCCGCCGGACGGTGACGGGCAGTTGCACATCTCATGTTAGCGCCGCCCGGTTGGAACTTTATTCGCGAGGGTGGTGTCTATTCCGGTGGAGGTTGGCGGGCGATGTCAACATCCGGGCGATATCTCGACTAATTCCCACAAATAACAGGACAGTAATCGGCCTGAAGGCATTTGTGAGGCTTCGTGTGTAAATACACGCTAACAAGAGGAGGCAATGTCATGTTCGAGCAATCAACACTTAGTAACGGTCCGGCTGGAGTGCGGGCCTGGACTACTTTTTTCGGTCTGACCACCCAGGTTGCACTGGTGAGTCTGGCGATGCTGGTGCCGATGGTGTGGCCGCAGGTATTGCCGACGGCCCGCCTGCTGGAGACGCTGATGCCGCCCCTGCCCCCAGCTCCGCCGCCGCGGCCGCTGGATGCCAGAAGGGCGATACCAGTACGAACGCTGAAGCCGGTGCCCTGGTCGCTAACCGGGTATCAGCCCGTAACCGTGCCCACCCGCATCTACGAAATCGTCGACGAGCCCGTCGGGACCGGGGTGGTCGGATCTCCCGCCGGTTCGAATATCGGGTCGGACTTCGGAGTGGTTGGGAGCATCTTGCAAGACATGTCGCGCCATGCAATGCCCGTAGCTCCTCCGCGAATCGCGGCGCCCGCGGCCTCCACACTGGCAGCAGAGCCGGTAATCCCCCGCTACAAAGAAGGCGGCAACGTAATGTTGGGCGCTGTGCTACATCGAGTGGAACCGCCATACCCGCCAATCGCGAGGGCGGCGCATGTATCGGGCGTCGTGGAGTTGGAATGTGTCGTCGGGATCAACGGCCGCATACAGGAAGTGAAAGTGAAGAGCGGCAATCCATTGCTGATTCGCGCGGCGGTTGACGCCGCGTGGCAGTGGGTATACGCGCCCAGCAAGTTGAACGGCGTGCCCATCGAGATCGTCACCATGCTGACCTTCACCTTCAAGCTGAATTGAGGGTGCTACAACAGAAGGAGCAATGGATGGGGATCGCGAGTTCATCCAAATCGTAGACGCGGCGCTGGCGGAGGCGGCAGAGAAAAGTGGAGCCTGGCTGGTATGCCGGCCAGGGTGCTGCGAGTGCTGCCTGGGCGCTTTCGCGATTACCCAGTTGGACGCCGCGCGCCTGCGGAGCGGTCTGAAGGAGTTGGAGTCCGGCGATCCGGCGCGCGCCGCGCGCGTGCGGCAACGCGCCCGCGATGCCGCGGACCGCCTTCGCATGCCGGCGGCAGGGTTTGCCCGCGACGCGGAATTTGAATCGTGGCTGGAGAATTTGCGGGATGACGATCCCTGCCCGGTGCTCGACCCCGAAACCGGAACGTGCGATCTGTATGCGGCCCGGCCTGTGACATGCCGCGTTTTTGGGCCGCCGGTCCGCTGGGGCGGCGAAGCGGTAGGTGTCTGCGAACTCTGCTTCGAAGGAGCCAGCGACGAAGAGATCGCGGCCTGCGAAGTGCGGCTCGACGTGGCGGCGCGGGAATCGGATCTGTCTCGGCAGATGGGGAGCGCGGGTCAGACGGTAGTCGCCCTGGCGCTACATCCTCTTTGCGAGCCGCACGCGTAAGCAAGGGGCCGTGCTCGGTTGAAGAACAGCGCAGGTCGAGCTTCATCGCCTTTGGTGGCCCGCGGGCAACCCCAGGCTGTCGCCCGGCTGGGGTCGATTTTGTGGGATAAGCTTTAGCTTGTCCAAGCGACCGGAGCTCGCTCTGGTCCTTCGGGCCATTATGCGCTCCCTCGCGGTCTCGCCACTCCAGCCGTCAGTACGCCGGTTCGTTGCCCTTCTTCCACTTGATATTGCACCCTAAGCTGGGGCGCTGGACGGGGTCCACGGGACGGCCGGCCAGCACGGCGTCGATCGCTGCCCGGAGATCGCTGCCGGTAACTGGAGTATCGTTCTTGGGGCGGGCGCCGTCCATCTGGCCGCGGTACGCCAGCTTGCGCGCTTCGTCGAAGAGAAAGAAATCGGGAGTGCAGGCGGCGCGATAGGCTTTGGCGACGGCTTGCGATTCGTCGTAGCAGTAGGGGAAAAAGAAGCCCAGTTCGGCGGCTTGCGCGCGCAGCCCGTCGGGGCCGTCTTCCGGGAACTGGACGGCGTCGTTCGAGCCGATGGCGACGATGCCGAGCGGTGCGCCGGCATATTCCTTCAACAGCGCCGCGAGCTTCGCCTGAACGTGCTTTACGTACGGACAGTGAGGGCAGATGAACATCGCCAGCAATCCCTTCGCGCCGGCGAAGGACGCCAGAGAAATGGTGTTGCCGGAGACGACATCGGGCAAGGAGAAATCGGGAGCGGCGGTTCCCAGCTCCAGCATGGTGGATTCGGTAGCGGCCATGACTTCACGATACCTCACGGCTGCCCATCTTCGACGGCGGCCTTGAGGCGCGCCAGAGCGCTGTCCCACTGCTGCCCGATGCGGTCGAGGAAGAGGCGCGCCTGCGCCAGTTGCTGGCGATCGAGAGACCAGCGCTGCTCGCGGCCCAGGCGCGACGGCGCCGCGACGCCAGCGGCGGCGAGGACGTGCAGGTGTTTGGTCACCGCCTGGCGGGTGATGTTCGTGCCCGAAGCGAGCTCGGTAATCGAAAGAGGCTCGCCCCGGGCCAGGCGGACGACGATGCGCAGGCGAGTGGGGTCGCCCAGCGCGGCGAACAGCGCGGCATCAGACACTTTCACCGAAGTACCGCTCGAAAGAGGCCATCTGGTGCTTCCAGCCGCCTTCGTTCTGCTCGAAAACGCGCCCGCGGCGCGACTCGAATAATTGATCGAAGCCGGTCTCGGTGACGGTGATGCGGGTTCCGCCTTCGGCGTCTTCCAGTGTGAACGTCACGAGTGTCATCGGCTCCGCGGAAAGATCCTCGCCCGGATCTCGTGTACCGGGATGCCAGCGCCAGGAGAAGGTCTGTTCGGGAACCATCTCCTCCACGTCCACGGCAAATTCCATTTTGTAATATGGGCCGGGGTAGGTGGAACGGAGCTTGACGTGGGCGCCGGGCGTAAAAGCCGGCTCCTCCGTTTCGGCCGAAAACCACCGGCAAAACTCGCCGATGTCGGTGAGGGCGCGCCATACGCGGGAGCGCGGCGCGCGGATGAAGGTACTGCGCTCTATCTGGTTCAACGAGGACACGGGTATAAGCAACCTCCTGGTTGCATATTACGGCAGCGCTCGGAGAAATGCAACCGTTTAGTTGCGTTTTGCGCAGTGTTTTGGATGCGGGATATGCCTGGGTGGGGCGCACCCCCTGGTCCGCGCGGGACCCTCTCGTCCCGCTCTAGCTTCGAAGAATTGCACCTGGCATCGCGAAGATGCCGACCAGGGGGTCGGCCGCGGGCCAGGGGGCCCGCCCCAGCTGTATTTCCGCAGGAATTCTCCGTTGGGAAATGGCGCCCTTCTCGGGCGCAACCAGCGGATGGTCCGCCACACCGGCAGTGCTCTAGAGTGGAGAGATGACCCGATCGCTTTCCGGTTTTCGCCCGACACTCCAGATAGCCCTCGAAGAAGCGCTCAACCATTTGGAGAGCCTGCACGACACTCCGGTGGCGGCGCAGGCGGACCTGGCGACGCTTCGGCAGCGGCTGGCAAAAGCTCTCGCGGACGAGGGCCTGCCCTCCGAACAGGTCGTGGCGGACCTGGTGCGCGATTCGGCGGGCGGTCACCTTGGATGCGCCGGTGGACGCTTCTTCGGATGGGTGGTGGGAGGGTCGCTGCCGGCAGCCCTGGCGGCCGATTGGCTCACGTCGGCGTGGGATGAAAACTGTACGCTCTTCGCCAGCGGACCGGCGGCGGCCGTAATGGAAGAAGTCGCCGGAGAGTGGCTGAAAGAGATCCTGGGACTGCCGGCGCGCGCGAGTTTCGGGTTCGTGACGGGCTGCCAGATGGCCCACACCACCTGTCTCGCGGCCGCGCGGCACGCCGTATTGAAAGCGCACGCATGGGACGTGGAGGACCGCGGACTGTGCGGCGCGCCCGCCATCCGGGTGCTTTCGAGTGACCAGCGGCACGGCACCATCGAGCGCAGTTTGCGGCTGCTGGGACTGGGGCGCTCGTCCGTTGTCGATTTGCCGGTGGACGAGGAAGGACGGCTGCCCGCAAACTCACTGCGCCAGGCGCTGGAAGCCGCGCCCGGAGCGCCCACGATCGTGCTGCTGCAAGCCGGCGATTTGAATATCGGAGCCTACGATTCCTTCGAGAGCCTGATTCCGCTGGCGCATGAGCACGGCGCCTGGGTGCACGTGGATGGGGCATTCGGGCTGTGGGCGGCGGCGAGTCCGCGCTATCGCCACCTGCTGCGCGGTGTGGAACTGGCCGATTCCTGGGCCACCGACGGACACAAATGGCTCAACGTTCCGTACGATTGCGGATACGCATTCATAGCCAACCCGGAGGCGCACCGCGCGGCGATGTCGCATCGCGCGCCGTACCTGACGCATGCCGCGGACGGGCGGGATGCCATCGATTGGACACCCGAATGGTCGCGGCGCGGCCGCGGGGTGGCCACTTATGCCGCTCTGCGGCAGTTGGGCCGCGCCGGCGTGGCGCAGCTGATCGAGCGATGCTGCCGGCATGCGCGGCGCATGGTGATGGAGATGGGCGCTCTCCCCGGCGCGGAGCTGCTGTGGGAGCCGGCGATCAATCAGGGATTGGTGCGGTTTCACGATCCACACGGCGTGGACGACGATGCCTGGACGGAACGCGTGATTGCCCGCGTGGTGGCATCGGGCGAGGCGTATTTCGGCGCTACCACCTGGCGCGGCAAGAGGGCCATGCGGGTGAGCGTTTGTAACTGGCGGACCACGGATGAGGACGTGGAGCGAGCCATCGCGGCCGTATCAGGCGTTCTCCGGGCGGGCGAATGATTTCTTGCAGTGGGCGCGCACGCCCTCGCGCCCGGCGGCGGCGTGCTCCACCTGCCGGCGGATGTCGGCGGAATCGCGATGCAGGGCGAGCGCTTCGATGGCATTCAGGGCTTCGGCTTCGCGGCCGTTGCGGACCATGTTTAGCAGAAACTCGAGAGCTTCCGGTTGCCGCGTGGTGCTGATGGCGCGCAGCAGCACCTGCCGGTAGTCGGGATCGCGCTGGCGGGCCAAGGATTGCTCCAGGAGCGAGGCGGCCGCGGGAAGGCGCGAGGAGCCGAGCGCCAGGGCGGCCTCTTCGGCGATGGGTCCGAGCTTGGGCTGGAGGAAATCGGCCACGAACGGCAGAGCCTGCTCGCTTTCCAGCTGGAAGAGGTAATCGAAAGCCTGGCCGACCACTTCGGATTCCGCGTCGCCCTGGCGGGCTTTCAAGCGCAGCAGCAGAATCGCCTCGTCGCCTTGCATCTGCGCGATGGCGCGCACCGCGTCGCAGCGGACCGGCAATGCGCGGTCGGCCAGGGCGTCCACCAGATGGCGCATGATTTGGCCGCGGACGATATCGTCGCAGGAGGGAAGCGCCAGTGCACAGGTGCCCCGCAGGGTGGCGGCGGTGTCGGCTTCCCCGCCCCACACCGGCTCCATCTGAACGTGATGAATGCCACGAACGAACGGCGCGGCCGCGCGATGGTCGAGCGTGACCAGGGCTTTCGAGATGGCGTTCTTGCCCCAGCATTGCGGATCGCGTTCCACGGGCTTCTCGAAGAGACGGTCGAAAGCGCGAAGAAGGTCGGGAAGCAGGCCGGTAAGGCGCAGCTCGGCGGCCATTTTGGCCCCTTTGGCGACGATCAGGTTGACCCGGTCTGAAAGGGCCTTGCGGAGAGCGGCAATTGCTTCGGAGGGTGCGGCGTCCCGCAATTGGTTGAGGCGTTCGACCTCGGCTTCGATCTGGCGATGCGCCATAAGAGTAAGCTAGCAGCTTTCGTCTGCCACCTTTCGCGGGCCGATTGCATCCAATAGCAGGCCTCAGGAGGCATCTGATTCATGAAACGTACAGCGAACGCAGAATGGCATGGCGATTTGAAGTCGGGTACTGGCACGATATCGAGCGCGAGCGGCGTGCTTTCCCACACGAATTACTCGTTCCACACGCGATTCGAAGATGGCAAGGGAACGAATCCGGAAGAGCTGCTGGCGGCGGCGCATGCGGGATGCTTTACCATGGCCCTTTCGGCGCAGCTGGCGGGCGCGGGTTTGACAGCGGAAAAACTGGCCACCACGTGCACCATCAGCCTGGAAAAAGGCGCCGAAGGGTTCGGGATTACCGGGAGCCATCTCGATCTGGTTGCCAAAGTCCCGGGTGCGAGCCAGGAAGCGTTCGATAAGGCTGTGCAGGCGGCGAAAGCGGGCTGCCCGGTATCGAAGCTGTACAACACGCATATTACGTTGACGGCGAATCTGGAATCGTAAAATTCACGGCGCCCGAACGCATGACAGAGAACCCCTGGCAGGAAACCGCAGGCGAGCCGATATCGCAAGAGGACGCATGGAGGGTGCTCGACGATTGGAAGGCCAAGCGGAAGCAGATCGGAGTCTTGTTCTGCGGGCGTTCGGCGACGGCGGTGATTACGGCCATGTGCACCGTGAGGGACGCGCGCAACGGATTGCTGCTGATGAAGGGGGACGGTGTGGGCGCTTCGCTGAGTTTGAAGAGGGCGAAGTTCAGCTACGGCCCCATCCAGGTCTGGCCCCATTGGCCGGCCGGGCCAGCGGCGGAAGTGCTCGCCTTACAGGCTTACCTGGCGACCGGCGATTGGCTGGTGCTGGCCGAGGGGTATTTGCCCCGGGAACTGGCGCCGCTGGCCTTGCCGATGTAAATCAAGCGGCGCGCTGCCACTTCCGCGTGCGTGGTGTGTCCAGCAGACCCGTACCGAACGATAGCCACAAGGGTACTTCCTTCAAGTTGAGCCCGCAGATTGTGCGCACCGGCCGGCGACTCGCCCAGCCGTTGACTCGCGCGGGGAAAGTGAACCACCCCTGGGAGTCGTCATAGACGAACCAGTGTTGAAGATCCTTCGAGCTGCGGTACAGTCGCGGCATCTCGGTCACGCCGCGGGCTTCGGCGGCGGCGGTGCCGGTTTGGGAAATTGATACAGCACCCAAAGTCTCTTTTGGTTGGTAATATAAAAAACTTTCTTTTGCATTACGAAAGAATTTACGTGAATTCTAATTAACTTGCAAGCAAAATAATGCAGGAATTTTGCGGGTACCCGCATTTTGGGGGACTGGGCGGCTGGCACCTACCTGCCGGTAGAGGGCGCAGATCCCACTGAGTCTTTTGCATATTAACCAGCTGCGAACCGCCCGGTACCCCAGTACTTCCACCGGTTCCTTCCGTATTTCTGCCACCGGGAGCGGTGGTGCCCTATTTCTTTTCCGCGGCCTTCGCGTTGCCCAAATTGAATTTCGCGTTGGCGTGATTGGGATCGATGCGGAGGGCGGCGTTGCAGTGGGCGATGGCTTCCTCTGCGCGGCCCAGATGGGTGAGCGCGAAGCAGAGATTGCTCTGGTTGTCGGCATCGTTGGGATTGACAGCCAGCGCACATTCGAACTGCTGCCGCGCTTCCTCGTATTGTCCGCGCGCGGCCAAGAGCACGCCAAGGTCTCCGTGTGCGCTGGCGATTTCGGGCCGGAGCGCCAGCGCCCTAATGAGGTGCTGCTCGCCGTCGGCGAACTGTCCCGCCTTGAGCAGTTCGTGGCCCAGGTTGGCGTGCGCGTCGGCGTAATCGGGGACGATGGCCAGCGCCTCCCGATACAACGACATCGCCTCCCGGGAGTTGCCTTCCCGCCCCAGAATGACGCCCAGGTTGTTCTCGATGATGTGATTGTTCCGCGTAACCGCGAGCGTATGTTCGAACAGCGCGCGGCTGCTCTTCCAATATCCCGTCTGGCGGAATGAGACGGCGGCCAGAGCGATGAGGACACTTGCGGCCGCCACACCGGCGGCGAGACGCAGTTCGCGCCGGCCTTCCACGAGATCCGCGACAGTCCACACCAGCGCGATCGACAAACCGGCCATGGGCAGATAAGTGTACCGGTCGGCCATGGATTGCACTCCCACCTGCACCAGGCCGATCACCGGCACTAACATGCCGAGATACCAGAGCCAGCCCACGGCGAAGTACGGCCGCTTCCGAATCCAGATCCATGCCACACCGGTAATAGCCACCAGAAGAATCGCGGCGAGAAAAGCGGAACCGGAATCGGGACTGCGCTCGGGATAAAGCACCGCCAGATCGGCCGGCCAAAGAGCCTTCCCCATATATGCGGCGTAGGAAATCGCGGCGTTGGCCGCCCGCACCGCAAGTGAAAGGCGCGAGAGCGACGCCACCGCGCCGAAATTGCGCTGCGCCAGGAAAGTGAATACCGATGCCGCGGCGGACAGCCCCAGCAGCGGCAATTTTTCGACAATCACTCTCCGCCCGGCGGCGGGCGCGGGAGGCCAGGCGATCCGCCGCAGCGGCCAGACATCCAGCAGCAAAAGCACCAGCGGAAATGTCACCGCCATGGGTTTCGCGAGAAGACTCAGGGCGAAAGCCAGGACGACCGCAAGATACCGCGGGACAGCCGGCTTGGCGGCATACCGCACGTACAGCAGAAGCGTAAGCATGTCGAAAAACGTCGACAGGACGTCTTTGCGCTCGGAAATCCACGCCACCGATTCCACCCGCAGAGGGTGCAAGCTGAAGATGGCGGCCACCAGCGCGGCGCGCCAGGGACGCCGCGTCATGCGCGTGAGCGCGAGGAAGAGCAGGAGCGTGGAGGCCAGGTGGATGGCCACGTTCTCCAAATGCTGCGCGCCGGGATTTTCGCCCCACAAGCTGAAATCCAGCATGTAGGAGAGCCACGTGAGCGGGTGCCAGTTGGCATAAAAGAAAGTCGTGAACGCCCAGGCGATGTTGGCGCCGGTCAGTCCGGCTTTCACCCAGTGGTTCTGGTAGACGTACTGATCGTCGTCGTAGGCCACATACCCGTGCGTGGCCGTCTGCGCGTAAATCGCAATGGTGGCGAGCGCGAGCAGTACGTAAATAACGATGACGAGCTTAATCGATACCGCCGGCTCGTCTGCGGCCGGGCCGGGCTGCGGTCGGCCGGCCAGACCGCCGGCGCGGGCTTTCCGCTTCTTCATCCCTATAGTGCCGAGCATGGTATCACAGGGCAAGCTGAAGCATGCCCCACATTGCGGCGCCTACATGTGCTTCTCGGCGAAATCCAGGAAGAACGGCCAATTGGGCGCGTCCGTGTGTCCCTGGGCATGTTGGCGGAACGCGATATCTCCCGTGGCAAGCAGCGTTTCGATGGGCGGAAATTCGCTGGCGCCGAGATCCTTCTTGCCGAGCAGCCGGTACACCGGGCCGGCGCCCACGCCAGCCAGAAACGTCCCCTTGGCGTCGACCCATCCGTCGCCAGCCTCGGCCTTGCCGGCGCTCAGGAAGACCGGACGGGGCGCGCACAGCGCGATCAATTCATGCGCATCCACCGGCAGATCGTTCCAGTGCAGCGGACCGGCGTACTTGATGAAATTGCCGGCCATCCAGTGATATTCGCCCGAGCCGGCGACGTTCTCCACAATCTCGCCCCAGTCACGGCGATTCAGCTTGGCGCCGCCTTCGCCCGACGAACTCACATACGCGGTCCACAGGCGCGGCTCGTACGCCATCGTCACCAGCGTCGCCTTGCCGTAGCGCGAGTGCCCCTCGAGAGCGACATGCTTGGCGTCGACCGCCTTGTCGGTCTCGAAGTAATCGATGGCGCGGCTCGCGCCCCAGGCCCAGGCGCGCAGAGCGCCCCAATCGTCGAGCTTGCGCGGCTGCCCTTTGTTCACCAGGCCGATAATGCCCAACGTGAGCCCTGACCCGTCGTCCGCCTGCACGCTGGTGGGAATCAATTGAGCGTAACCCCAGCCCTTCGCGAGCACCTGCTGTTGCCACGTCGGACCGGTCGGGCCGCGCGGGGGTCCGTCCGCGCGCGGAGGCAGGTTCATTGGCGGACGGGGCGGCAGGAATGCGTTCGGACC
>Ga0326728_10024734_pt1 | contig 10840 bp, 10 predicted proteins | sample MB3enrmetagenome_FD_207602 | JGI IMG/M metagenome (GOLD analysis project Ga0326728, IMG submission 207602) | Lab enriched peat soil microbial communities from McLean, Ithaca, NY, United States - MB31MN | ecosystem: Environmental > Terrestrial > Soil > Wetlands > Peat | place: USA: New York...
ATCGGCGGTCTGCTTTATCACTCCCCGTCGTTACTGGCGCTATGCGCCCCGACCACTAACTCATACCGCCGCTTAGTCCCGGGATACGAAGCCCCCATCAACCTGGTTTACTCTCAGCGGAACCGCTCTGCCTCTGTCCGCATCCCGTTATATTCCCGGAGCGCCAAGAGCAAGAGAATTGAATACCGCTGTCCGGATTCCAGCTGCAATCCTTACCTGGCCTTCCCGGCAATGATGCTTGCCGGCCTTGACGGCATCAAGAAAAAGATTGACCCGGGCACCCCGATTGATAAGGACATCTACGAACTCGAACCGGAAGAGAAAGCCAAAATTAAATCCACCCCCGGCTCCTTGGGCGAAGTACTGGAAGCCTTGAAGAAAGACCATGATTATCTGCTTCAGGGTAACGTCTTTACCGAAGAACTCATCGAAACCTGGATCAACTACAAGAAGAAGAATGAGATGGATGCCGTCGCGCTGCGGCCTCATCCCTATGAATTCCATCTCTACTACGATATCTAGACCTGAAAAAAGTTAATGAAGCAGAAGAGGGGAGTTGAAATTCAACTCCCCTCTTCTCATTCGCCTAACATTTATTGCCAGAATTTATGAGTTATTTTTATAAGCGGGCACACATAGGGCGATAATACCGCACCGCCATTACTTATTGATGGATGACCGAAACTGTAATGTTATAGAAAGAAAATTAATATGATTGTCATCTATCGATAATCTGTTCGAAACATCTTCTCTTTAAACTAAAGCTATAAGTGAACACATTCCAAGATGTTAGAATCGTTTTTCTCGGTTAACGAGAGATTATAAAGATTAGGCATCATAAACTTGGTGATAGCCTCGCCAAAGGGTGTTTATCCTTAGTCATGCGATTTGCATCAATAACCCGGTTGCAGATGATGCATTGAACACGTTCGAAATGAGCAGGAGTATGATACCACGTTTATTGGAGGACCCAAATGGAAGGTTCCCACACACCGTCAAATCAGCAGGCATTTTTATTGAACGACCTTTATATAGACCCCATAGGATATCAAGTTAAGCTGGGGCAAAGGGAAATTGATTTGTCATTAAAGGAGTTCGATTTACTCTACTTTTTTGCCATGAATAGAGGAAAGGTGGTCAGACGTTCCGACCTTCTCCAATTCATTTCAACTCAGGGCGATGTTAATGATGACAGAGCGATTAATGTCATGATATGCCGTCTCAGAAAGAAAATCGAATCAAATCCCCGCCATCCTAAACGTCTCGTTTCCGTTCGAGGACTAGGTTATAGACTTAAAGAGCAAGCAATTCCATAAAAAATGAACATAGTCAAGGATATCTAGCAATTTTGCATCGAGGTCGTAGAGGTTTTTAGAGATGAAGAAAGTTGAAGCTATCATTCGGGAAGAAAAGTTGGAACGTGTCAAAGGGCTACTTGAGGAAATCGGTTATTTTGGCATGACTATGACTGAAGTCAGTGGCCGGGGAAGGCAAAAAGGGATGGCTGTCAAATTCGGTGCTAAAGAATACCGCCTTGACTTTTTGCCTAAATTGAAAATTGAATTGGTTGTTATGGATGAAGATGTGACACAGGTGGTGAATGCCATTGTTAAGGGTGCCAGGACAGGTGAGATCGGCGATGGCAAGATCTTTATCATTCCTATCGAAAATGCTGTACGTGTAAGAACGGGTGATTCCGGTAACAACGCTGTGTAGACTGTTCAAAATGCCTGGATATCCCGAAGCTGAAGTAACTGCGCTTGTTTGGTAAATCATAAGCGTCATAAAATAGTGGACCAACAGAAAAAGAAAAATAGTTTACATGTATCATAAAATCAAAAATGAAGTTGGATATTATTTAATTTTAAGCTTGCTTATGCAAGTTTAGCGGTGACTTAACAGACCAATAATTATTATTACTCCAACCACCAGCAGGAAACCAAAACCGATAAGACCACTTAGCACCCATATCTGGCGGTTGGTAACGACTCCGGCAACTTTTTCTTTTTTAAGCGGTAAATCAGAGATATCCCTATCCTTGTAATTCTTTATGTCGTTTAAAAATGCCTCTGCGGATTGATACCGTTCCTCCGGATTTTTTCTGATAGACTTCATGATGATCGCTTCGATTTGTGGCGGGATAGAAGAATTCGATTGCCGCGGAAGCGGCGGAGTTGTGGTGAGGTGTTGATTCATTACTGACAATGCGTTGTCGCCATGAAATGGTACTGCTCCGGTCAGCATTTCATAAAGTATAATGCCCAAGGCATAAAGGTCGGTGCGGGCATCGCCGCGTTTCCCCTGGATTTGTTCCGGAGACATATAATCGGGAGTTCCCAAAGCGTCCGAAAGATTTCTCCACGTAACGCGCATTGCCCCTTGCAGAAGAGCAATGCCAAAATCGATAATGTGTACCTTGCCATGGGAATCTATCAGGATATTTTCCGGTTTCAGGTCGCGGTGATAAACACCGTTTTTATGAAGGTAAACTAGAGCCTCTGCTAACTGGGTGGTGAAGTCCAATGATTCTTCAAACGATAGTTGTGTGCGATCTAATAAAATGGAGCGTAGTGTTCTCCCATCAATGTATTCCATAACCAGGCAAGGACCGTCGCGGTTTTCAATAATTGAGAGCGTGCGGGGAATCGCCGGATGCACCAGCTTCTTACCTATTTTCAGTTCGCGCTGGAAACGTTCATAGGTTGCCGGATCCCCAACCAAATCAAGACTGGGAAACTTCAGAGTTACGATGGAGCCATCCGGACCGCGAGCCTTGTAGTTCCGGCTGAGTCCTCCTGAACCGATTGGCTTAAGTATTTCGTACCCATAGACCACGGCGCCCTTTTCAAACATTTGCAAATATTCCCGCAATATTTCTTAAAATTGGTGTCGCACTGCAAATTACTTCATCTCAAAATTTACGATAGTTAACTATTATGTGCCCAAAGAGACGTTTCGCGCAAATTTAACGAAAGCGACCATTAAGTCATTTCGGAGAAACCACATAATTTCCTCTATTATCAGCGAATGCCGACTGAAGATCAACTATGGTTGGATCAACAGGATCACGTACATTTAACGATTACCGACAATTGGAATGGTAGCAATTTTTCGACAAGGTATTTAAGAAACTGAAAGTTGCCTTTTCGCCATATGGCATTCGTTCGTTATGCTCCGACTCCATTTCCTTCACCAATACGAAACACAATGCCCGTAATATTATCAGGAGCGCCTGCTGCCAACACTGTTCCCACCAATTCTTCCAGCGATTTTTCTACATCCTCTTCTAATAGAGCATTCTTAATAACATCATGAGAAACTTCGGACCAGAGACCGTCGCTGCAAAGAATATAAGAATCTCCGGGATTAGTTTTCTCTTTTACCAGATCGATCCGGAGAAAAGGTGATGATCCTACCGATCTCGTTAACTGATGTCTCCCTGGATGTTGTGCTGCATCCTCGGGTGAAATTAAATGCAGTCGGAGCAGCTCTGCAGCTTGTGAATGGTCCTTTGTTAAAATAGACAAGTGCCCATTCCTGACACGGTATAGGCGGCAATCACCTACGTGCCCGATCGCCAGAGAATTATTTTCCAAAGCAAGTACAGTTGCGGTTGTTTGCATGCTGAACAATTCCGGATGCGTTTGTGCTGTGCTGAACACCTCCTGATTAGCCTTCTGGATTGCTTTGACCACAAACCGGTCATTACCCTTTCCATTCCACTTTGTGAATTCACTTTTGACGGTATCGATTGCCATTTCGCTTGCGATGCTGCCGCCTCGATGACCGCCCAAACCATCGGCAACCGCAAATAATTGGCGGTTGCCGTTTGAAAGAACACAAAACGCATCTTCATTTCGCAAACGCACCAGGCCTCTATGAGTGACCGCTCGACACAAGACAGAACCACCGGTCTGGTTATCGGTTGTAGCAGTAGGGGTGAATAAGGGAATTCTTTCCGCGATACTAGCCATCTATTCATTCCTGATTAAGGTAATCATTTCAGCCGTCAATTTCAGCAAAATGTTCCTTGCAGTTATATAATGCTTGACCAAATTTAAAGTATTAATTACCCGCCCACCTTCCCCAGGCGATGATCAAACTCCTTGTTTTACCTGCATTTTCTTTTTCTTGCTTAGTCCATTCCGCAATTTATTACGTTGTATCTTCCCGGTCTCAGTCTTAGGGAGTTCTTTAGTAAATTCGATCCATTGAGGGTACTTATAAGAAGCGATCCTTTCCCTAGCGTAGTTCTGAATTTGTTTTGCCAATTGTTCGGTCGGCTCGTAACCATTTTTGAGTACAATGAACGCCTTTGGCTTTGACTGACCCTTGTCATCCTCTTTAGCAACCACAGCAATTTCAAGCACTGCGGGGTGAGAAACCAGTGTATTTTCTATCTCAATAGGGGACATCGACATGCTTCCTACATTTAGCATGTTATCTGATGCACCATAGCGGTAAAAGCAACCTTCAGAATCACGATAATACCAGTCTCCGGTGTTAAACCATTCTCCCAATACAGAAGGCTTGTCCCTATCACTTTGACCGTTGTAGAAATCATTCATTGGTTCTCTTTTTACATGAAGATTGCCAACCTCGCCATCAGGTATCTCGTTACCATCATCATCGGCAATTTTGGCAACATATCCCGACACAATTTTGCCCGCGCTTCCCGGTTTGACATCTCCAGGGCGATTTGAGATAAAAATGTGGATCAGTTCGTCAGCCCCGATGCCATGTAAAATTTCTAATCCGAATCTCTCTTTCCATTCATAAAAAATGTTTTCAGGTAATGTTTCGAAAGTTGAAACACAGAGCCTTAGTGAAGATGTATCAAATTTCTTCTCGGCATCCTTTATAGCCAGGATATCAGCGTAGAACTTGGGTACTCCGAAAAATATAGTAGGTTTATAGCGATCAATTGTGGAAAGTATTGTTAAAGGTGACGGTTTGTCTGGAATCAAGACTACCGAAGCACCAACGCTTGGAGGGTAAATGAAGCTATTACCCAGGCCAAAGGCAAAGAAAAACTTTGATGCTGAAAACAGTATGTCATTTTGACTAATATTTAGAATACCCTTAGCATAGTTTTCAAGATTAGAAAGAACATCTTGCTCAAGATGAACTATCGCCCTCGGAATGCCTGTAATGCCAGATGTATAATTCCATATTTCTGCTTCTTTACCACTTGTGTTAGCTATTTGAAGATGATCGGAACAGCCGTTGATAATATCTCGAAAAGAGACATAGCTATATTTGGTTTGTTCGCCCAAGATGATAACATTTTTCAGATAGGGCATCTCCTCCCTGTATTCATTAATTTCCTCAGCAAAATCTTCGCTGGCGATGATCGTACGTGCCCTACCGTCGTTCAAGATATGGCAGATATCACCTCCGGCATGGGTGTAATTGACCATGACGGGAACTGCACCTATTTTAAGTGAGCCGTAGAAACTCGCCATGGCTTCGGGTGAATCTTGCATCACAAGCATTACCTTTTCTTCCTCATGCACGCCCAAAAGATGAAGAGCGTTCCCCACCCGGTTGATCATGCCCTGCATTACTTTGTAAGTTAATTCTTTATCTTTGCAGTAGACCAGCGTTTTGTCCCCAAATCCCTTTTCGACTGTTTCGTCTATAAGTTTGACAACGATGTTAAAATGCTGCGATATATCTTTTTCGCCTTCAATTAGATTTTCCATTTATTCTCCTGAAAGACATTAATTAAATCATTGTTTTAGTTTGAACTACACTTACGAACGCTGCCCCATTTTGTCTTAAAATGTTCAAACCGTATTTTTGGCAAATTCCATCCAATGACCGTCAGGTCACTTATATCCTATATTTTAAAGAGAAGATGTTTCCAACGTGTTATCAACGCGTTACATTCATATTAATTTTATTTCAGACATATTTCAGCTTTGCAACGACCGAAATTATTGTAAACAATCATATGTAAGGGCTGTTCTGCCCCCCGGACAACCAATGCCTATTATCATATCGTAAAAATGTGAGATCAAAAATTGCTATTGTATTTCAACAGCCGGTGTGTCTCGACCAGCGTTTGGCGGCAAGCGGCCTAATGATGAAAAACAATGATAACTTAAATCTCCACCAAAAGGGATATACAAACCGTCTCCCGGCAATAGCTCCTTATCAGGTTCTTTTTACCCTGGGCTATTCAGCCCTGTTTACGTTTGCGATCGATTTTCCAAAATATGAAGCTTTCAAGAAGTTTGGACTGTAATCTAACACCCTAGCTGCATTCAGGGTAGGTTACAAACTGGCGTACTTTACCCACCAAGGTATGGTCCTATCCCAACAGGTCGGGTAACTTGACTAGCAGGTTCCAAAAATAAGGTCCTTGCGGGTACAGGAACCAGCACTACTATGTAATTTTGTCCATCAAAAGGGTATTATCACCTATCTATTGAAAATGCTAAAAATTAGTGACAGTCACCAAACGGAAATGATGGACTACCACTACCTAAAAATAAGAGTTTTTGCTCTTGGCACCATGCACTGTTTGACGAATTTCATTCTTCATGCAGAGATTCAGATAAGGAAATTGCGCCGTTTGCTTGACAACGTATATACACTCGGTGTATATTTAAAAGTATGTCTGTTTCCTATGCTTTGCTTGGAATGCTTGGGCGTCAACCGACCTACGGCTATGATCTGAAGCGGGATTACGATTTCTTCTATGGAAGAGACAAGCCTCTGTTGTATGGACAGGTGTATTCGACTCTTTCCCGCTTACTCAGAGATAACAAAATATCCACTCTGCCCAGCCAACAAAGTAGTGGCCTGGAGCGCAAATTGTATGCCATTACTGAGATCGGCCGCACCGATCTGGAGTCTTGGCTGGCTACTCCAGAAAAGCTTCACCCAAATGCCCAGACCGTGTTGTTTATCAAGGTGGTTACCGCAATTCTGCTGAATAAATCGCCCAACGAATACCTCGATGCGCAGCGGGCTACGCATCTGGAACTAATGCGTGAGCTAACCAGAACTCGTCGGGAGGGAGACCTGGCGCAATCACTGCAAGCCGATTACGCGCTCTTTCATCTGGAAGCCGACCTGCGCTGGATTGATGTGACGGTTGCCAGAATGCAAGCCTTGACGAATGAAATACAAATGCGAGGAGCCACCCATGAATGAAAGCAGACATATTCTCAGGGCAGATAAAATCTATAAATCATTCGGCTTGACGCCGGCTTTACGGGGTGCGAGTCTGGAAGTAAGACACAGTGAAATACTCGCCATTATGGGCCCGAGTGGGTCAGGCAAGTCAACACTGCTTCACTGTTTAGCAGGCATTTTTAAACCCGACATTGGCGAAGTGTGGTTTGAAGATCAGCGGCTTGACCAGCTTAGCGAAACAAAGCGCACGGAGTTGCGACGTAGGCTTTTGGTTTTGTCTTTCAATTTGGGCAGCTGATACCCGAACTCACCGCGGCGGACAACGTCGCTCTGCCACTGCTGCTCAACAAAGAGAGGCAAAAAGAAGCTTACGGAAAGGCAGTTCTATGGCTGAAGCGGATGGGGCTGGACGGTTTGGAAAGAAGGCGATCAGGGGAGTTGTCTGGAGGTGAGGCACAGAGAGTGGCGCTCGCAAGAGCTCTCATAACGCAACCCAGGGTCTTATTTGCAGACGAACCGACCGGCTCGCTGGACTCGCTGACTGGCGAGAAAGTCATGGATATGCTGGTGGATATTTCTCATTCCGAAAGCACGACAGTAGTTTTGGTTACGCATGATGCGCGCGTTGCTGCTTATGGGGACCGCGAGATTTTCGTGCGAGACGGCAAAGTCACTTTGCAGGGGACAAAGACTGATGTTTAGCCTTAGTTTGCGTTTGGCACTTAAGGGAGGACGGGAAGCGCTCGTCCGCCTCATTTTAACGGCGGCGGCCGTTGCACTCGGAGTCGGCATTCTCCTTCTGGTTGTCGGCGATTTCCACGCCTACCAAGCGATAAGCGACCGTCCGTACTGGGAAGGCACTCAGGGTGCACCGGTGAGTCTGATAACAAGTCCTTCAAATAGCGAACTTTGGAATTTCAGCGAGGACTACTTCAATGGCCAAACGATCGAACGGCTGGATGTTGCCGCTCTCGGTCCTGGGGCACCAATAATACCAGGTCTTGCAAATATGCCCGGTCCGGGACAATATTATGCCTCACCCGCTCTGGCGGCGCTCCTGAACACCGTGCCTGCTGATGAACTGGGAGACCGATTCGTGGGTTTGGAGATTGGCCTCATCGGGAATCAGGCGCTCCCGGGTCCTGATGCCCTGGTGATCGTTATCGGTCATACACCCCAAGAATTGGCGGACTGGCCAAACACGACCCAGGTTAGTTCGATCAATGCGTCTCCCCAACCATCGAGCTCAGCGAATGTCTACAGGTTCTTCTTCGCATTGGGTGCAATCGCGCTCTTGATTCCAATACTTATCCTTATTGAAACGGCCACGCGATTGGGGGCAGCGCGTCGCGAAGAACGCTATGCCGCCATGCGGCTAATCGGAGCCACGCCCCGTCAGGTCGGAGTCATCGCGTCAACTGACACGATTGTCGGAGCCCTGCTTGGAGCCATCTTGGGCATAGGCATATTTTTCTTGCTGCGGCCCGCAGTGTCAGGGATAAATATCACCGGGGACCTGTTTTTCGCCAAGGATATCACCCCAACGGCATGGGGATTTCTGGCTACGCTTATCGTTGTGCCCATTGCCTCCGCTGCCGTATCGATACTCTCTCTGCGGCGCGTTCAGGAGTCGCCACTCGACGTGAAAAGAAAGGTGACTCCTCCAGCGCCCAAGGCCTGGGGTTTTTTACCCCTATTGTTGGGCATGCTGTTGTTCGTCCTAAGCGTCATTTTCAATAGCTCCTACGGCCCAGCCCTGGCCGGCATAGGGCTTATCGTGGTGATAATCGGCCTGATTACCACTGGCCCCTGGTTGACCATGCAGGCAGCTCGTCTCCTGGGCAAATTTACCAGGGGAGCGGTTAGCCTGCTTGTTTCGAGGCGGCTCGCCGATGATCCGCAAACAGCCTTCAGGTCGGTGAGCGGTCTGGTTCTCGCCGTCCTAGTGGGAACAGCCGTGGCAGTGATAGCTTCTACAGTCTTGGCCGGCAGCAGTACTCCGCAGGATAGTGCTCTGAACAATGTGCTGCGCGTGGGCTTTACCGGTACTTCTACCACCTCCGTTGGCCTTCCGTCTTCAACTGGCGCCCAACTGATAAGTTCGCTGCGGGGATACCCCGGTGTCAAGGTCCTGCCGCTTTACGCCGACACTGCTTTTACAGTCCAGTCTTCTACCGGGCAATCGCAAACACAGCCAAGCGGACCTCCTCCCGACATCATCAATTACCAGGATCTTATGGAGTTCCCTGTACTGGGAACATCAGCGCCCGGAGTGAATTTTGTGGTAGTTGATTCCACGGGACTGTTGTTTAACGTCAATCCCGTATATCTCAGCCGAAACTTGCCTTTGGTCACCAAGGATAGTCCGGCATATGTGGGCAATACCAGCAGCCTGCCCATCGCGTATATGCTTATTCAGGTAGATAATTCGGTTACTATGGAGAAAGTCCGCACGCTCCTTAGCCGGTACACGACGCAATTCGGAACCAACCTATCGCCGCAGACATTTGGAGAAGTGGGGCAGGCCAGGATTTCGCTTATTGACCAGGTGGAGAAGGCTGTTTTCATCGGAATAGCCTTAATAATCATCGTGGCTGGATGTAGTCTGGCGGTCGCGGTCTCTGGCAGCCTGATAGAACGGAAACGACCATTTACACTGCTTCGTCTCAGCGGGACTCCGACCTCGGTTTTATATAGGGTTGTGCTCTTAGAATCGGTTTTGCCGTTAATTGCTGTGGTATTCTTCTCCGGCGCAATCGGATCCGGCTTGGCGGCAGCGTTCATCAAAGGACTGGCACCTGCCGGAACAGACTTGGTCTTCCCAGGTCAGGCTTATTACCTGACAGTGGGAGCGGGATTTATTATTGCGGTGGTAGTTATTCTTTTGAGCATGCCGTTACTGGGACGAATTACGAAACCTGAAAATGCCAAGTTTGAATAGCTGAAAGCATCATAGAAACAAGGACAACAAATCATTCCTCCCACGCTCTCGGCATTGCTGACCTATTGCCATTATTGATTTTAATAAATCGACCATGCTAAGGCGATGTGTTACCATCATTTCATCAGGTCCTGGTAAATTTAAAGATAAAAACCCTTATCGCTTACTATTTCACAGTCCGGATTGTAATCAACACATACAAAATCCAGTTTTCTATTATCCTGTAAATGCAAGGTGTATTGCTCGATACCCCAAGGCCTATTTATGTTATCTACTCTTTTAATTTTGCCCATAACGACCGGTTTATCCTTACCACGTGTATTGTCTTGAAAAATCCGTAACTCGTAAACAACTTCTGCAATCAATTCTTGCTTTTTAAATACTCGCCCTTTCCCTGACGGGGCTTCTGCCAGATATTCTTCTCGTAAATTTTGTGCCATATCGATGTCCTTGATTTCTTCAACAATCTGAACCTTTGGTTTTATCCAATAAATTCTTTGTATCACAAGGCGGTTTTTCATTTAAAACAAGCCAGTACAATCCCAGTTGGCGTACCGCTTCAGCAAAATCATTGAAATTTACGGGCTTACGAATGTAACTATTTGCCCCCAGTGAATAACCGTTAATGAGATCAATTTCCTCCTTGGATGAAGTAAGAATTACCACCGATAGCAGTTTAGTCCGGCTATCGCCTCGTATTCTCTTTAGAACTTCGAGCCCATCAATTTTGGGTAATTTAAGATCCAATAACAC